>Ga0206911_1047_pt1 | contig 29046 bp, 10 predicted proteins | sample Alteio_BWOrgHeat_74_FD_152956 | JGI IMG/M metagenome (GOLD analysis project Ga0206911, IMG submission 152956) | Enriched cells from forest soil in Barre Woods Harvard Forest LTER site, Petersham, Massachusetts, United States -... | ecosystem: Environmental > Terrestrial > Soil > Temperate forest >...
TGCTAGGCTTGGGAAGTATGGTGACATTAATAGTGTCGGTAGGACCGGCACAGAAGGGAGACGTAGGTCCGGTAGGGGTCACGATATAGGTGGCCACAACCGGTGCATTCGTTGTATTAGTCAGTGTCTGAGAAATATTATTGATGCTACCGGGAAGGGCACCATTTGCAGCACCATTTAAGACGGTCCAGCTATATGTAGAACCGGTCACTGATGATGCCAAAGCTATACTGGTAAGACTCCCTGAACAAATCGTATCGTTAATAGGGGTCATAGTCGGTGTCGGCAATACAATAACAGATACTGAAAAAGCTGTACCCACACAGTTGGATGAACTGGTAGGAGTGACGGTATAAACAATAGTTTTCGATACGTTATTGGTATTGGTGATCGTTTGAATGATTTGAGTACCGGTGCCTGCCGATGCTCCGCTCACACCTGCGATGGTATTGGCACTCCAGCTGAAAGCTGTCCCAGTGAGATTTGAGTTTAGTGGAATAGAAATGCCGGAGCCTGAGCAAATCGTGATGCCGGTAGCAGACCCTATAGGAAGAGGATTGACCTTGACCGTATCAAAAATAGTTGCTCCTGCACAACTGTTTGCTGTAGGGGTGACAGTGAATACTACAATGCCCTGCGATGTCACACCGTTTGTGAGATTATAAGTATAGGAAGGAATGGGATTGGCAGAACCGCTCGCTGTAAATCCGCTCACATTGCCAGTAATAGACGAAGCTGTCCATGCATACGTTGTACCACCGATGCTGGAGTTCAGGGTTACCGGTGCTGACAGACTAGCGGAACAGATCGTCTGGGTATCGGGATCGGCAGTGATGACAGGTAGGGGGCGAATTGTAATGCTATTTGCAGCAGTCGATATTCCACATTCATTTGTCACAGACAGGGAAACATTATCTGTAGCGGCATTGGCAAAACTGATAGTTGGACTTGCCTGGGCGGATGTCGTAGGATTACCATTCGCAAATGACCAGCTATATGTGGATATGGTCCCGCCGCAGGATTGGGTAGTGGCGGAAAAGGTAGCGCTCTGACCAGCGCAAATAGCAGGACTTGAGACAATGCTTACCGTAGGTTTGGATTTGATAGTGATGGTCTGCGCCGTGGCCGTATATGTACCACAGGTATTGGTCATACTGAGATTCAGGGAGTAGGTACCTGAGTTATTAAATCTGATAGTAGGTGTGACCGACTGCGAGGACGTACCCGAGATATACTGGTAGTCCGATGATGAGTCGCCAGGACAGGTGGTCGATGTTTTAGATATTGTCCAGTTTGTAGTAGTCGAACTACAGCCACCGTTAACGACCGATGTGTTATTAGGAGTGATGATCAGAGGGCCACAACCCAGATTGGAACTTACGGTAAACTGTGGCGTAGGGGGTGATACTACACAGATGTTTTTGATTATGCTGTCTGAGCCGCAATTGCTTTTATTTCGAATCTTGAGTTTTACGCTATAGGTGCCCGGTGTAGTAAAATCAAGCTTCAGAGTACCGCTTCCCCATGTACTCGTCAGTGCAACGGTCGGAGGATTACTACCCAACTGACCTGAGACTATCGAATAGCCGGTCGAGGGCGAAATTACCCAATTCATGATACTGGTACTATCACAAGTGTTAGAGTTATTGTCAAAATTACCACCTGTAGAGGTATTGGTAAATGTCACAGTTGTATTCGCGCAGATAAAGGTATCGGTGGAGGTAGTATAATTTGCCACAGGCAAACTACTGATCGTGATCGGATCTACGATTATCGTACTGCTGTTGCATTGATTGACCACTTGCATTTTCACATCAAACGAATTGTTATAGCTAGGAGTGGTGTAACCGCATGAGGATATATTGAAAGTGTGTGAAAAGCTAGGTGGGGGAGGCTGGCTGAAAGTATCAGATGTAGTACCGTCATTGACGGCGATGATGTATTGGGTGCCGATCGTATTAGTGGAGACCCCGGTGATCGGGAAACTCAATGTATAAGGCGCACATAATCCGGTAGTGCCACCGGGATTGCCGAGGCTACCTGAGGGATTCGAACCATTAAAGGCACTATAGGTTCTTGATGCTACACATCCGGAATTGCTTGTTATCGTTTCGGTAATGGTAAAATATCCGGATCCCGAATAAGTATGAGCAATGCCCGGTGGAGCGCTGGGTATGCTAGTGGCTGAATAAACCGATGAACCATCGCCCCAGTCGATGGAATAATTGCTATTAGTGGTTTGCGCTATGGAATCTACGACTTCTATTGCCAGGCTTCCTCCTCCGCAATTAGTGAATTGTTGCGTATTATCTATTTCTACAAGAGCCACCTCGGGTTGCTGATTAATATAGACCGTTTGAGTACCACTTACACTACATCCATTTTTGCTGGCCGTCAGTGTCACTTGAAATGAATCTGTCCCGTGGCCTCTGGAATTATAAGTATGATTGATCGTGGTGCCGGATCCCCCAAATGACCAGGAGTAAGTAAACCCTGCTACCGGACTGGTGACGGAAAAAGAAACCGAGGACCCTGAACATACATTAGAAGAATAAGTAAAGACGGGAGTAGCTGATACTTGATTTATAGTTATAGTTTGGGTGCTACTGGTACTACATCCGTTTTGGGTAGCCGTCACAGTGGCAGTAAAAGATGCAGTGGAGCTGCCGATAGACGCGAATGCGTGAGAAACAGAACTGCCTGAACCTGCGCCTCCATCAGAAAAAGCCCACGAATAACTAACCCCACCTTGTGGAGAAGTAACAGAAAAGCTTATCGATGTTCCGGAGCAGATATTGCTACCCGGTGAATAGGTAAAAGCAGGAGATGATGGAGATTGAGTAATGGTGATGCTATGACAGACTGTGTCCCGGCAGTCTACACTGTCTATAGCCAGGCATATATTTGTAAGACCCACGTTATTGAATGAGGTACTTTCGTTTTGGCTTCCCGGATAAAGAGCGCTTCCCGAATTGGTACCGGACCAATACCATGATGATGAATCAATATTCACTGAGCTGGTATTAGTGACTATTGTTGTCTGTCCTGAGCAGGATAGGGAGGGTAATGAAAATGAGGCTGTACACTGGGCATAGACTATACTATTCCATAAAAGAAGGAAAACGAAAGTACACGATCTCTTCATTCTCTATGTATTGGTTGAGTTGGTGAAAGTATCTTCTCAAATCTAATATAAAGTATAAGTGATATCAATTTTCTTATGAACGGCTTTCTTGAAATAAATAATATTTCCTGATTATATGGTATCTTTTTCACAACTACGTACGTATTTATTACGTATTAATTACACATATTATTGATTATAAATAATTTATAAGTAAATATATGCTTAAGAAAAATGAAGAATTTACGTATATGCCGCTATTTTTTGACCTATGTATGTCATCTTTAAGTAATCGAAGAAAAGTAGGAGGGGATATTGGAAGCTTTTCACACTTGGATGATATTACCAAAAGAGATATTTAAACGTTCAATGTTGTATATATAAATTATAAAATATATAATAAGCATTTAAAATTCAAAAGGCTCACAGAACTCAATCTCCGCGCGAATAAGAGTTAAATAGCCGCGCTAGTTATCATGTTTATGATCACTTCGGTTTTGCTATATGCCCCTCCCGGTGGTGGCAGTGGTGGTGGTGGTACAGGCGCTCCTATCGATGGCGGTGCTGCCATTTTTCTGGGAGTGATAGCTGCATATGCATACCGTAAACTTAAGGGCAGAAACCAATAGAAAATAGCAGAAATTATCAGGGCCTCCTTTATAATAATAAGGGAAGCTCTTTTATGATTGAGTATTGTCAGAAAATGTCAATACAATTATTTGACTGGATATTCATTTCAGCTTTCTTTGATTAGATATTATAACATAACGATGCAGTAAATCTTTGCATGAAATTTAATCTCAAACCATTATCACAGGAGCAAAACCTTATACCCATTAAAATGGTTTCGGTGTATCTGGCCTGGAGAGTGTTTACACATATCATTGCTATTAAGTGTACTTATTTATGTGATCAAATATGGACACCCGTAGTTTATGTCATTACCTGTTTTTACGCTACTGCGACGGGTTTCCTTCTATCGATCTTTGGGATGGACGTAACCACCGTCGGCAGGACCGTCTACCTTAATGTAAGCAACAAATGGGCGGGATATTTGAGCCATGCCTCGGGATTCTCGCCGTCGTTATATTCGCTAGCTCCGTAATTTTATTCAAAGGTAAACTGAAAGGTGTATTGGTGATGTTATGATCAACACTATCAGGTTAGCGCTTCTGTGTGTGGCATGGGTTCACATGTCCCTGCATTATTTCGATTTGCATCATTCGGTCATATTTGTGATCATCACATACGGATTTATCTTTTTTATGGTCGCCAGATGGATGAATAAGACCATTGTAAATGAAGAAAGCAAGCCAGGTCCTGTCGGTTAGAATTATTTCGCGACCCCGGATCAGGCAAGGAGGGCTTACCTCAGGTAATCAATGCATAAGAAAAAGGGCCTCAATCTCTTGAAAGCCCTTCAGTGTAGGTACCGGATGCTAATTGTACTTACCTTGTTTGGTTATTTTGTGGTCTTTTAAAGTTAATAATAATAATCTTATTAAAGATAATATGAAAATTATTTTAGAAATACTTTCTTGATTGTTTCCACCCCATTTTGCGTCACAGATACCAGATAGATAGCGGAAACCTCTATTGGTAAAGTAACTGAATTTTCTGTAGTAGTAGTTTTGAATATCTCTTGCCCAAGAATATTGGTCACCCTGATGCTGACCGGTATATTACCAGCTGCCTGCTCCACGACAATAGCACCAGTCTTGCCATAGATATTGACATTATTAGCGGGTGCAAAGACATCTTTCTTAAATACTATGCTGTAGTTGCTTTTGTCTTCATTGCCTTGAGAAGTGAAAGTTACATTTTGGGCAGCAAGGTCGAAGTATGTATTGGTCTCCTTATCAAGTAGGAATACCGGATACTTATCTACATTAAGCGCACCGGCACCGATCGTATAGTTGCCTGCGTTCGCCGCATGGATAGCGAGAGGTATTTCCAAACCGTCAGTGATATTATCAAACACATTTATCAGATATTTCCGGCCTTCTGATACGAAGGCAAAATTGTTAGCATTAGTTCCAGATATAGCCGGAGGCATTGGCCCATCTATATCCGGATCATATCCCTTACTTGCTCCTCTTTGAGTATATGAGAGTATCTCTGCAGTGTCTACACCCTCCGTCAGTGTGAGTCTTATCTCATCGGGCACCAGATCGGTTTTGTAAAATACAGGCGACAGGCTATAGTATCGCATAGAGTTGTCAAATGACAAAGCAGTCGTACCCGGATTATTTTTTAAAATAAAGAAACCCTGGCCCTCGGCTATGACATCGCCTGCACCACCGACAGAACTGCCGCCATTATAGGCTTGCCAGCTGCCAGCCGTAGCACTGCTAGGTTTCCATATATAGGCAGTAGCGTCCATAACTCCTGAGTTCGCATTTTTGAGTTCCGTCCAGCTGATGGGTGATGGGTAAGGATTGCCTATAAAGTTCCATCCCGCAGTTGCAGGATTACTGCCCAGATCGGTGATGTTGTATGTCAATGGCCCTGTAGTAGGTGGCCCATAGAAGCTGATGAAGTAACCACCGTATATCAAAGCAGACAGCCCCAATCCACTGGTCAAAGGGTTAGACAGCGCTGTATAATTGTAATAACTCGAATCCAGAATTGATGTTCTATTGGTAGACTCGATATAGTCCTCCAATGTACCTTCCTGATTTTTAATAAATGCACCTACCCCATCCGCACCTGAAATGGTGAAGCCCAAAAGATTAGCAAGAGTAGCACCGCTCACAGGACTGGAGATATGGTGATAACCTGAAGTACTACCGACATATCGCTGTATTGTTGCATTGCCTTGTATACTGCCGCTACCTTCTTCTATCAGAGCAGTCTGGGCTGATGTAGATATTAGAGTTAGTTTATTATTTGTATTCAGGCTGCCCGAAGATTTGAGCAGTATGCCACTGACACTTATTTTGTCACCTGTACCAGGTCCAACGATGGCATTGCCGGAGAGTGTCAGGTTAGCGAAAGCAGTAGATCCAAACAGAGTGTCCGTGCTACCTGCCAGCTGCATAGTACCCGGACCAAACGATGCTACACCACTATTAGTGAGGTTGCCATACAACTGTAGCGTCTGACCGGTGCTGATAGTAAGGGATGCACCGCTCAGTAGTGTGAGGTTACGCGCGGAAGCTGCAGCAGATATGACAGGTTTCAATGTTGTGTTGGGTATGATGCCATCAATAGTACTCGTAGGAACGGCAACGGTCCAGTTGCCTGGTGTGGCCCATACAGTACTTACTGCTCCGGTCCAGTTATTGATGCAAGCGCTGTTTACATATATCGTCCCAGATGCAGTCACAACGCCGCATCCACCCGTCAGTGTCACCACATAGCTATATGTGCCTGGTACAGTTGGAGTACCACTGATCGTCACTGTATTACTCGCCCATGAGCCGATCACTCCCGGGGGTAATCCGCTGAAGCTCGCGCCTGTAGCGCCTGTCGTAGTATAAGTGATATTCTTGATAGTCGGTATAGTACCGTTCAGGCAGAAGGTTTGTGCATTGGTTCCTGATGCAGAGCTGAAAGTTATAGTGTTTTTTGGTGTTACACTGATCGTTCCCGGTGCACTGGCTGTACCACAGCCACCGGTCAATGTCACTGTATAGCTGAAGTTGCCCGATACGGTCGGAGTGCCACTGATGGTCACTGTATTGCTGGCCCATGAGCCTGTCACACCTGTAGGTAGACCGCTGAAAGTAGCACCTGTGGCACTGATAGTAGTATAAGTGATATGAGTGATGGCAGTATTGATGCATACCGTCTGTGAGTTAGTGCCTGTTGCTGAACTCAAATTGATACTATTGTTTGGAGTTATATTGATGGCCTTTGTAGCGCTGCCGACAGGGTCAGTACATGGCGCTACAGTGCCTGTCACAGATACCCAATAGGTAGTATTAGCTGTAAGGTTCGTCAGCACCAGGGTGGAACCTGTCGCACCACTGATGATATTTGACCCTACTGTGCCTGTACCCCAGACATAACTCGCCCCGGTTCCTAATATACCACCATTAGCAGTGAGGGTAGTGCCTAACCCGTAGCAAAGTGTTGTCACATTACCAGTCGCAGTTATACTTGTTGGTGCTGTGGAAGGCTGGTTGACTGAGATGGCCAGGGTCGCACTACCTGCCGGGTCGCCACATGCGGCGGCAGTGCCTGTCACAGATACCCAATAGCTTGTCGAAGCTGTGAGGTTAGTCAGAACAAGTGTCGCAGCTGATTGACCACTTATCACATTCGAGCCTACTATAGTACCTGTACCCCAAACATATCTCGCTCCTGTCCCTAATGTGCCTCCATTGGCAGTGAGGGTCGTACCTGAGCCTTTGCAAAGTGTGGTAGAGTTCCCCGTAGCTGTAATACTAGTGGGTGTTGTTGATGGTTGGTCGATAGTGATAGTCAAATGGGCGCTGCCGGTCGGATCAGTGCATGGCGCTGTAGTGCCAGTCACAGATACCCAGTAGATAGTCGTTGCTGTAAGGTTTGTCAGATTCAGAGTGGAATTTGTTTCTCCGCTGATGACGTTTGAACCTACTACACTACCGGTGCCCCAGACGTAGTTTGCGCCTGTTCCCAGTGTGCCTCCATTAGCAGTGAGGGTCGTACCCGATCCATTGCAAAGTGTTGTGACATTACCTGTAGCTGTGATGCTGGTCGGCGCGATAGATGGCTCGGTGACAGAAAGGGACAAAGTGCTGCTACCAGTGGGATCGCCACATGCGGCGGCAGTACCTGTCACAGATACCCAGTAGTCAGTCGCAGCTGTAAGGTTTGTCACTGCCAGGGTAGCACTTATATGTCCACTTATCACGTTTGAACCTATCGTAGTGCCTGTACCCCAGACATAGCTTGCACCTGTCCCTAGTGTACCTCCGTTTGCAGTAAGGGTCGTACCTGATCCACTGCAAAGTGTAGTGACACTGCCTGTAGCAGTTATACTAGTTGGTGCTATAGATGGTTGATCGACTGTGATGATTAGGTGCGCGCTACCGGACGGATTAGTACATGGCGCTGTAGTGCCTGTCACAGATACCCAATAGATAGTAGTGGCTGTAAGATTGGTCAGAACCAGAGTGGAGTTAGTCTCTCCGCCGATGACGTTTGAGCCTGCTGTGCCTGTTCCCCATACATAATTTGCACCAGTGCCTAAAGAGCCGCCATTTGCCGTGAGGGTCGTGCCTGATCCATTGCATAGTGTTGTGACATTGCTTGTGGCAGTGATACTGGTTGGCGCCGTTGATGGTTGATTGACCGTGATATTTAGGGTCGCGCTACCGGAGGGGTCACCACATACAGCAGCAGTCCCTGTGACTGATACCCAATAGTCAGTCGATGCTGTAAGATTCGTAAGCACAAGTGTAGCGGATGTCTGGCCGCTTATGACGTTTGAACCCACTACACTGCCCGTACCCCATACATAGCTCGCTCCTGTCCCGAGCGTACCTCCGTTTGCAGTAAGGGTCGTGCCTGATCCGCTGCAAAGTGTAGTGACATTGCCCGTAGCTGTTATGCTCGTTGGTGCAGTAGATGGTTGGGTGACTGCGATAGAAGCAGCGTTTGTAGTGAAACCGCTCGTGCGCACAGTGGTCGTAGTACTATCAGTGACCGATACCAGCGTATAGTTAGTACTGGAGGTGACCGGCTCAGTGAATACATTGAAGGCCGTACCACTTGCGACGCTGTTGGCTGTGCGGTTCGTGCCGCTGCCATCACTATATACCACTACATACGGCCCTGTACCTGCTGTGGCAGTCCATACCAGCTGGCCTGTACCCGAACCGCAGAAAGATGATGTAGAAGTAGTCAGGCTCCCCTGCAGGGGAGGTAAATAAACCAGATCAATATCAGTACCATTGGCATCAGCTACTACACTGAAAGTGCCTATAGCCGTATAGCCTGATAAATTTGAAACATTCACCGTAAAACTAGCGCCTGAGTTTATACTTATACTTGTGCCGGTGGCAATTTTCCATATGTAATGTGTAGTATTTGAAAAACTACTGATGCCGGTACCATTTACATTTACAGTATATGAACCGCTACCAATAGTTATTGAGCCGGTACTCGTCACCAGGTCCCAATTGGTGCCGGCGGTACCTGTAGGTAGGGCTCCCAGGTCCAGTGTATATACTGCCCCACTATGCCATGTTTGATTTCCTGTAGTGAAGTTGCCAAAAGAACCCGAGCCTGAGCTACCGGGAGATATTGTGTCGCTTAAAGAAAGTGTCCCCGCAGCTTTGCCGCTTCCGCCGATCGTACCTGCGCCAGAGGCAGTGGTCACAGCGCAGCCAGTGGCAAGGCCTGATGCGTTATTTATATATAGTGCGCCGGCATTGAGCGTCACGCCACCTGTAAATGTATTGACCCCAGTCAATTTGAGTGTACCGGGACCTGATTTGGTCAAAGCCACTTTCCCACCGGTAGTACTGTCGATTATCCTAAGGCTATAAGTAGTATTGATAGCTTGGTTTACAGTCAGTGTACTGGTACCGCTTGTACCGCTTGTTACTATTTCCCCTGTGGAAGCCGGGCTGGTCAGGTTTGTCAAACCCGCTATTGTCTGATTGGCACCTGCGAGGTCCAGATTGGGACCTTCACCGGAAGCATTGGGCGAACCAAAAGTTATGACTGAATTGGGAGATAAACTATTAGTGCCATTACACTGCACAGGAGCGCCCAAACCGGTGGCTAAAAAAGTAGTACCATAATAGGTACTGTTCCCGGCAAAAATAAAAGTGCCCTTGCCGGAACCTGTAGCTTTGTTTGAAATCATCACCGGAGATGGATTGGTCGGGTTACCGGAGTTTGGAGTTATGCCGGTCACCTTGAGTGTGAATCCCACAGTACCACCTAGTACTATAGTATCCACATTGGTACTTGCTATCTGGACACCTCCCGCGAGGGTGATGGTACCTACAGTGCCGCCATTATAGCCTAGCGCTACATAACCGGCCCCGGTACCATTCATGATAAATGGTACTGAGGTCGAGAATACAGATCCTGCCGGTTGCAATTCCAGCCATGAATAATTAGTGTTATTGCTGGCACCATTGCCACCCCCTTGAGCACCGCCCACAGTGATGGTAGATCCCGTGCCACCTGTGATACCCGAACCACTATATATTAGTGTCCTGCCGTTATTGCCTCCTTCGGTGGGGTCATTTAAAGTCAGATTGACACTACTTGCTAGGGTAATAGTACCTCCGAGAGTTTCCGCAGTAGAATTGTTTGGAGTTATGACATAACCGTCAGTGTTTACAGTAGTATTTGATGGGCTTTCGTTTTGGTACAGGCTGACTGTGCCAGCTACATCACCCAGATATGCTATATAACCGTCAGTCCATCCTGTGCCCGTACCGCTGTTGTGGATAGGTGATACCCAGGCATTGTTGTCATCCCATCGTCCTGTTCCGCCGCTAGCCGTTGTGGTTCCTGATGTATGGTTCGCTCCGTTCCAATAGAAAGGACCAATAGAAGTCCCGGTGAGAGTCACAGTCGGGGAGTTACTGGAACTTCCACCGCTATTGCCCACAGTTCCGTTCACATTGTTCGTATTAGTATTGCTAGCTGATATTCTGACATAAATTGTTGTATTATTTAAAGTATAGTAAGGTGATGTGGCAGTGACATAAGAAGCAGGAGTGCCTGGGTTTAATGTAAGGGAAGAGGCATACGTACCTCCGATTGTCAAACAAATTTCATATCCGGTCGGTGCTGTGATAGTGATACCGGAACCGTCAAGATTGGAACCGCTCAATACATATGACTGAGAAGCTGAAGCTATGCCATACGTAGTGCTAAAACCGGAAAGGCTCGACGGATTAGCCGATAATGTTGGCGTAATAGGCGTATATGTCACATCGACCTCATTTGAGTTTGGACTGGTCACAGTAAAAGAACCTGTATGAGCAGGGAACCCAGATAGATTGAGCGTAAAGTTGGATGCGTTAAAATTGCTTATACCTCCGTTGGCATACATGATCTGCCAGTTATATGAGTTGCTATTAGAAAAGTTACTTATCCCTGATCCGTTTACATTTAGGACGACAGTACCCGCAGTGGGCAAAGTAATAGTAGAGCCGGTAGAGATCAGGTCCCAACCCACACCATTGCCACCTGTCGCATTGGTGACATCTACGGTGTATGTTTCAGAAAAGCCCGTACCGCTGCCGAATGTTACAGCTCCGGTTATTAGCTCACCTACGGCTCCGCTGCCAGTAGTGCCGGGTGAGAGTATACTCCCATTGTTAAGGGCTACGGTGCCCGAGACTGTACCGCTGCCACCGAGAGTGGCCCCTAAGCCGACAGATACAGCGCTACCGGAAGCTAAACTTCCGTTGACAAATAGTGTAGAGGTCCCACTCACAGTGGTAGCACCTGTATAGGTGTTGGTCCCAGTCAGAGATAGTTTACCGCTTCCAGAGAGTGTCAGTGCAGTTGTGGCACCTGAAGTCCCATCGTTGATAGGCAGGCCAAAGGTCGTTGTTGCCGATTGGTTTACTGTGAGCAGGTCTGTGCCGGTTGTCCCGGTATTTGTAATGACACCTGTAGCACTGTTGATACTTGCCAATCCCGCTATAGACTGATTGGTACCTGCCAGATCTAAAGTAGGTCCCTGTCCTCCGGTAGTAGGTGATCCAAAGGCCAATAGCGAATTAGGCGAAAGACTGTTATCGCCGATACACTTTACTGAACCGGCAGTATTTAAACTCAAGAAAGTAGTGCCATGATAATTGCTTGTCCCTTCAAAAATAAATATACCGCTGCCGGTACCGGCAGGTTTGTTTGAAAGCAAAACCGATGAAGTATTGCCTGAGGCCGCTGTAATGCCATTGACCTCTAGACTGTAACCAGCTGTGCCGCCTAAAACCACTGTATCGACATTGGTATTGGCTATCTGTACACCTCCGGAGAGAATACAGGTACCTGTAGCGCCTCCATTATACGCGAGCGCTACATAACCATGGCCTGTACCATTCATTATAAATGGAACTGTGGTGGTAAAAGCCGCAGACGTCGGTTCCAGTTCAAACCAGGAATAACTATTATTATTAGTATTGGTCGAACCGGTATTCCCACCCTGAGCGCCACCGACCGTGATGGTCGAACCAGTACCTCCGGTAATACTTGATCCAGTATAGATCAGAGTCCTGCCATTGGTACCCGCTTGTGTAGGATCATTGACAGTCAGATTGACGCCATTGGCCAGAACAAGATTACCACCTAATGATGGTGCAGAGGAACTAGTGCCGGCAGTGATTATATAACCTGTAGTATTGAAATCATATTCAGGGGCGCTGTGATTAGCATCAACTGTCACAGTCCCGGCGGTGCCTGCGAATACATCAGTATATGAATCGCTGAAAGAGGACTGGCAGCCATTGGCAGAAGGTTCTCTCCATGCATTAGCCGTGCTCCATATACCTGAGCCACCATTTGCTGGATTAGCAGATATACTTCCCCCATTCCAGAAATATTGAGCTGTAGCTACCGGTGTAGCTGAGGCAGTCACACCCGTACTCCATGTAGTATTCCGAACCGCAAAAGCTTTGAACTGGTATGTCGTACCGTTGGTAAGGCCTGACACTGTAGCTGATGAGCCGCTTCCGAAATATACTACATACTCTCCTGAAGCTATACCATTTGAGCTGGTCGTGCCAGAGCCGTATGCTCCGCCTCCTGCGCTAAACGTTGTACCTGTAGGAACGGATGTGACCGAGGCATTACTTGTGGCTACTACCAGTACATTATCAGAGCAGGAGCCAAGTGCCCATGAGAGGGCGGCTGTCTGGCTGGTCGTAGTACCGCATCCGGTGAAGCCGGTCACATCAGTAGGTATACTGCATCCGGCAGGGGTATAAACGATGTCTATTGTATCGTGATTAGTGGAAAGAACCACCGAAAATGTCCCATTGGTCGTAGATCCAAAATTTGTTGTCAGTAGATTAATAGTAGCGGTATTAAAATTTGTAATACCCCCGGTAGCCACTATGATAGGCCACATATAATAAGTCGTAGCACTAAAGGAAGTGGGTGTACCTGACAGGTCTACAGAGATGGTGGGACTTGAAGCGAAATTGACTGTGCTGGTAGTATATAGCACATCCCAGTCAGTGCCGGGTGTGCCGGATGTCACATTCGCATTGCCATTGATATTAAATTTATAGTTGGCCCCCGTATTCCAGGTTTCAGCCCCGGTGGTCAGTTTTGCTGTAGAGTAGCTTCCAGATCCAAATGTCGCATTATAGCCCGGAGATACAGTACCGCTGATAGAGACTGTACCTGCTATCGTTCCGTTTCCTGCCAGTGTATCAGCGCCTGCAGAAACGCTAACGTTGCTGGCAGTGAGGCCGCCACCACCCGAACCTGAACCCGCATAGACGACCAGCGTACCACCACTGACTGTAGTAGTGCCGGTATAAGTATTAGAACCACCGAGTATCTGCGAACCTCCCGCAGACATATTGACCGTCAATGCAGTCGAACCTGTGATCACGCCTGAATAATTTGCGTTACCATTATCACCATAACTGTAAACTCCACTCCCTTGTATGGTCAAAGTCGGCGTACCGGAAGATGATGTTAAAGTATTGGTACCGCTCGACGATGCACCGGTATTTGAGAATAGACCTGCGAGGGCCTGGCTATTTCCCTGCATATCAAAAGAAGCCGTATTGGCACTACTTGCCTGACCTATGTATAATACTGTTGTGTTTGGCAATGCATTAGCCACTGATATTTTTGTGGGGCCATTATTCAGTGATGTAACACCAGTGTAAGTACTTGCACCACCCAGTATAAGCGTACCTCCACCTTGCTTGGCCCATTGGCCCGGCGTATGACCAGGATAGTCTGCTATGATACCACCATATGTGGCGGTGCCGCTACCTGTGACACTGATTGAACTATTGGCATTAGAGCTTATTTGCATGCCCCTATTGGCATTGATAGTGCTCGCTATGGTCAGCCTGCCACCATCTATTATGATGCTGTTTGCCACTGGGGAAACGGGTACAGCCCCGAGGCTCCCATCTGCTGTAGGTATCAGAGCATTGCCTTGTATCAGTGTGGTTCCGGTATACGAGTTTGCCGTACCTGTGAGGTCCACCTCATTGGATGAACTTAGTATCGTAAGACCCCCTGATCCGCTAATGACCCCACTTAGTTTGAGTTTGTTATTGCTATTCAGCTCTGTTAAACTAAGCGTATTATTCCCAAGATAAATATTACTCGCTATAGTAGCGTTTCCACCTGCAAGTGCTGTTTCCGCTATTGTATAAGCACTATTCCCAATGATGACGTTACTTGGCACTGCTGCCGGAGTATTGGACAGCGACACAGTACCACCTCCACTTCCGACAAGATTTACCACATTGGTCGCCCCTGAACTAGGCCAAGCCTGGAGGGTTGTAGTCTGTGTGGGAGAGGACCAGGCGGATGCCGCCGGAGTATACCAGATCGCACTGAGCGCAGTAGAATTACTGCCGTTCCAAAAATAGTTTTGGCCGATAGTCTGTGTACCAGATGCGGAGATTGTAGTAGTCGGGCTACCGGATGCGAATGTGAGTGCAGGTATGCCTGGGATGACGGTATGCCCTATAGTAGATGATCCATTCGCGGCCACTGAAATGGTGATCCAGAAATAACCCGTAGCACCACTGGAAATAGACTGGGTCAAGCTGCTGAAGGTGACTGCACTGCTCGCTGCAGGAATTGTAGTGACGGTAGAACCTATTTGCGAGGCTGATGCGAAAGAAAATGTGCTGCTATACCAAAGTTTAAAATTGATCAAGTCAGTATTATTACTAGGCGTCACTACGTAAGTGCCGGTATTAGTGATGGAAACTGTATTCAATGTGGCACTTGATACGGTAACCGCCGCCTGAAAAGCAGAAATCGGCTGATCCGCCGCACTCTGTCCTATCCCCTGCGCTGTGATCTGGTATGGAGATGACAATGCAATGGTTTGAGCATTGATCGTGTAAGCCGATAATAAAATCAGGAGTGGGGTAAGAAGTTTTTTCAACATACGGTTGTTTTTTTGAGTGTATTTATGGACAAAATCAGGGTCGGCAAATCAACCTTATACCTGTTATATGATTGTTAAGATGGGATTAATTAAAAGACATCACAAAGACAAGCGTAGTGACGTAAACCATTCATCGGAAATCCTTTGCAAAGTGAGGAGGGTACTTATTCCTGGAGATAGTAACTCTCAAAAAGAATTAATTGATTTAATGAGTTCCAAACATTAAATAGTTATTTCTTAAATAAAATAGCCGGTATCAGGTCGGCTATTTTATTTAAGGAAATTTTATGCACTAATTGGAAACCTATCTAACTATAATTTTAGTGGCCATGATCCTATTTGAATCAGATACTTTCACGATATACATGCCATCAGAAAAACTTCTGCCATCTATCGCAAGTGTTTGTGTATTCATATTCGTGCTGGAAACCTGTCTGCCTGTCAGGTCATAGATCTCGACATTCAGAGATTCTGTGAGAGGCTGCCCGACAGTAATATTGATGTTTGAATTTCCACTCACATAGACATTAGCAAAGGCATCTGCATTTATACTGCTGATGCCGGTGATAGAAGTACCGGCCACTACTACATCATCTATACGATATGTGCCGGATGGGGTAAAGTGTACATCGGCCACCCACATCAGTTGCAGTGATGCTACGTTGGCAGCGCCGGCTGGCAGCGATATAGGAGTAGAATCATTCTCAGGGTACCAACCACTATTATTAGGATTTTCAGTGTAGCTCAAACTATTCCATGTAGTGCCATTTACACTCCAATAAAGGGAGATTGTACTCCCGGAATCTGCATAATGCTTTGAAAGACGCGCTCCCCAATCAAGGGTTATATTATTATAGCCTATGGTAGATATAGGGGCAGTAATGAGTGAATCATTGCCTAGTGTGGCAGTAGTATCTTTGATTGATATATTGTTAGCACCACTCACTCCTGCGTACCCGCTGGAAGCGTTATTTAGAGTAGTATCATTAAACCATGAATTTGGCGTAGCATACCAACCCGCAGGCAATGTCATGGAGCCATCAAAATTTTGTGTATAAATAATATGCTGGGCAGAGGCCTGATAGGAGATAATGACTGCCGCAAAAAACAAAAAAGAAGTAAGGATTTTTTTCATGATGATTGATTTTCGTGAATAGTATGAATATATTATTGAGGTGTTTCAAATTATTTAGAATACATACTGGATACCTGCCCTAAAGTGATCATTGTCCCATTTGATACCGGTGTCGGGTTGTTTAAAATAATAACCGTAGTGTATCTTGAATGTAAGGTTGTATGGCCTGTAGATGAAATTGTAAGCGAATGCCAAGGTAGCTTGCTCATTGCCTGCGCTGAGGTCCCACTCCCTGAAACTGCTGTAACGGACAGAGAATACAGACATTAATGTTCTGTTATAATAATTGACACTGGCTGAATAGCCGCCATCCAGAAAATATTGAGTGTTATATTGTGGCAACATTAAGGTAGCAGCTGCAGCCTGGTTTGGTTTTATATAGGCATTCTCCAGCTCAAAATTTGCAGAGAAGCCCCTCCACATCATAGCCGCATCTATACCATAGGACACCTTCAATCCATCTACTGTTTTTACATTGGAGATATTGACGAGGTTATCGCCTTCGCCCGAGAAAACTGTATTCTTATCGTACATTACATCTCCTGCTATCCTGAAGATCGGTTTTTGTACATCCCTGTAGTCGACTTCCTCATCATTGCGGTAGTAGGCATTGGAAAGCTGAACACGTCCGACAAAAGAAGGTTGGCCGTTAGTTGCTCCTTTACCGAGCAGTATCTGCTCCCCCATCCCACTCACAGCGCCAGCAGTGATAGTGATACGCTGATGCCAAAAATCCTTGATAAGCAATACCCCCGCATCACGGCGGTTGAAATAATCACCATTTGACATCTGAGGTCGGTCCAGAAACGCACTACCCAACTTGTCTGCGATCGAGTTTGGTGAGAAGGGAATTTTAAAATATCCCATCTCGATATTTACTATTGGATTCACATATGTGACATGGCACTCTGTAAGTGGAGCATCTTTGATCTTACTTATACCATCAATAGCGATCTCCGGGATTGTAGCAAAGTTGACTTCAATCTCCCATTTGAAAGCACCGTGGTTTCCTTTGGTCATGCCGGTAAACTTCATACGTGCATCATCCAGATCGAATAGGTTGTGTTTGCCCGTAGGCGTAATACCCGCAGCATTCGGTTCATACGCATAGAAAGCTACAATATACCCGCCAATTTCCATAGAAGTATTGCCGGAAGTAAATGTGTGCTGAGCAAAACTGAATGCAGGAAGTAATAAAACAAAAAATATAAGTAGGGTTGATATTCTCTTCATTAGATTATTGGATTTTAAATTTGTAAAGCTTGCCCAGATCATCGCTTACGATCAGCAGGTTGCCACTGGCATCGAAAGCAATGCCCTCAGGGTTTACTACCGGTATAGACCACTGATCTACTATATCATATCCATCAGGGTTCACTTTCATTACCATGTGGCCTTCATCACTGAGTAGCCAGAGATAATTGTCATGATAGGTAACAGCGGATAACTCCCATATTCCTTTAGGGCGCATTTCATTGATCACATGCAGCTGCTCATCCAGTTCCACAATGATCGCGGGCTTCTCGATGACGAGTATGAACTTCTTTTGAGATGGGATATATGTAATGCCCTCGAAGCCCTTGTTTCTGCCTCCGCTATATGGTACCTGCATAGTTTTGCGAACCTTAAGGTCCTTCTCGTCCATCACGTATATCCTGCGCATGCTTTCATCCATCACATACAGCTGATGGTCTTTGACACAGCAGGCTTCATAGTCTCCACCATCCTGCTTTGTTTGGCTCAACACCTTGCCGGTGCTATCTATCACTGCTATATTGCCCCTGTTTCCCACCACATAGAAGTGGTTAGGATCATCAGAGCTCATACATATATCTGAGGGCTCATCTATTTTGAGGTCATGTTTCCAAAAAGGTTTTAGCTTTTTATACTTTGGAAAAGCCGGCTCACCTTTGAAACTGCACAAGGGAGCAAGCAATAGTAAGAGAAGATATTTTTTCATGTATTTGATTTAGATAGTTCTTGGATTAAGGATGTGGATTGGCCAGGCCAGGCGATGGAATGGTATATTGATTCCAGTTAGGACTGCCATCAGGATATACACCCCAGCTAGACCCCGATACCGCTATTGAATCATAGTCTATCGAGTTTATAGTAGTCAGGACATGATTCGTAGTGTTATTATGGTATAGGCCAATGAATCCACCCTGTTTGCTGACATGAAAATTAGCATGCATGTGCAGGTTTGTAGTTTTATTGGAGTCATCACCGAAGACCACTATATATCCATGTGCAGGAATTGTGAATGTATTAAGCTTATACATGCCACCTACAGTAAGGGTGCTATCCCCGGATAGATAATAGTTAGCCGTATCAAGGGCGATCGGACTCGATGTCTTATTGTATATCTCCATCCAGTGGTCGGGACTGGAGGGATTTAATTCATCAGGATATGCAGCCCCTCTGGCACAAAATTCGTTTAACCATAATGCAGAAGTAGTATCTGCCTGGGTCAGATGCTGGTCGAAATAAGCAATATTCTCCGTACGGGTCCTGAGGCAACTGCCAAAGAGTAGTAGACTGGAGAGTAAAGTGAGGAGGGCGAAATGTTTTTTCATTTTATGAAAAATTTATATTTGAAAACTAATCGAGGTCAATAAATTTGATAATGTTTTGAGTGCGCAAATGTGTCTCGTTAATCACATTGAAACATTAAATGAATATTAAACTATGGTTAAGTAATTCATAAAACATATGATATCCATGCATCATAAATATCTTCCTATAGAGGGCTCCATTATTGCATTATTATAATTTTCCCGCATATGGCCCCCTCTTCAGTAGCTATCCTGACTATATAGCAACCTGATGCAATGCCGGCATCAGATATGTGCGCATCCAGTACAGAACTATAAACTGGTACACTTTTATATATCAGATTTCCCGTTAGATCATATATCGCTGCTGATATGTTCATTTCCTCTTTCGCCGAGAAATTGATATTTATAAATCCGGCAGATGTATAAGCCTTAAAACTGTTTACCCATTCTACCTCATTGATGCCATTAGGTTGGCCCACGGTCACACAGTTTGAATCCCGACATGCATGTACATCGGTCACAGTCACGCAATAAGGGCCCGCAGTAAGGTTTGATAAATCTGGCGTGGTCAGGGTATTGCTCCATATATATGCATTGCCCCCATTACCCCCGGAGACTGACAGGCTGATACTTCCGTCGGAGCCACCATGAGTAGTGGCATTAGTAGGAGTAAGAGTAAGAAACAACGAATCTGGCTGGCTGACCGAGATATGAACTGTATCGATACAACCTGCACGATCTGATACAGTGACTATATAATTACCCTGCGCCAGATTATTGATGCTGGACAGCGTATCATTGCTACCACTCCATCTGAAACTATACGCCGGTGTCCCCCCACTGACAGAGAGCCTGATAGCGCCGTTTGATAAGCCATAACAGGTCACCGCTGTGATGGTATCCTGTATACTAAGGTTTGATGCCTGTGAGACAGTGGCAGTATCAGCATTAAAACATCCGAGACTATCTGTGACTTTTACTCTATAAGTACCTGCCGCCAGCGAATTTATATTCTGCGTATGAGCGCTATCGCTCCACTGATAGTGATAGGACCCTGCACCACCGCTGACGGTGATATCTACGGCACCGGTGCTGCCTCCGGTACACGGCAAGCCTGTAATATTGCTTATTACGATGGCTATGGCAGCGGGCTGACTCACTGAGATAGGTGTGATGGCCACACATCCGGCACGGTCTGATACTGTGAGTGTATAACTGCCCTGCGCAAGGCTATTAATAATACCGGTCGTATCGGCACTACCGCTCCACCTATAGCTATATGCAGGTGTGCCACCTGTGACACCTACCCTGATCGATCCGTTTGACAGTCCATGGCATGTCACCGCTGTCACAGTATCCGCTATTCTCAGGTTTCCCGCTTGTGTCACAAAGGCGGAGTCGTTATTAAAACATCCCAGGCTATCAGTGACTTTGATTCTGTAGGTACCTGCCGTCAGCGAACTTATGTTCTGCGTATGGGCGCTATCACTCCACTGATAGTGATATGATCCTGTACCACCAGTCACCGTTATATTCACTGCGCCTGTGCTGCCCCCGATGCAGGGCAGATTAGTGACTGAGTCTGTTATTATTATTTGATTGGGTTGGGAAACAGGAATGGTGGTAGATACATGGCATCCGTTATGGTCCGTGACAGTCACTGTGTAAGAGCCCTGTGCCAGGCTGGTCCTTGTCTGAGCTGAGCTGCCACCGGTCCAGGAGTATGTATACACGGGCGTCCCACCGCTAGCTCCCAGTTTGATCGATCCGGTGGATGATCCATAGCAGGTCACTGCTGTGACAGTATCAAGAATACTTAAGCCGGATGATGGTTGTGCTACTGTACCTGAATCCACATTAGAACAACCCAGGCTGTCTGTGACCTTGATCCTATAGGTACCCAATGTGAGTGAACTTATATTCTGTGTGTGGGCGCTGTCGCTCCACTGGTAGTGATATGATCCTGTACCGCCTGTCACGGTTATTTTGACCGCACCTGTACTTCCACCAAAGCAAGCCACATTAGTGACAGAGTCTGTTATTACGATAGCATTGGGCTGTGATATAGATGTACTGACAGTGGTGGTACATGCATTTTGATCTGTGACTGTCACAGAGTAAGAAGCTGGCGAAAGATTTGTCCTGTTCTGCCCTGAATTTGCGTCTGACCAATGGTAAGCAAATGAAGATAGACCACCTGTCACAGTAATATTAATAATACCATTATTGAATCCATTGCAGGTCACATTTGTTTTGGAAGCGATAGATACTGTAGGAGATGTAGGCGTAACCGTACCAGGTGCAAAAGCTATCCCTCTGATCACCGTATTGGAGGCTGCTGTGACTATCTGACTATATGATCCTCTTATGGTTTGATTGTATCCGGCAGTGTCAAGGAAAGTATAAATCCCGTTACCTGCAGTGAGGTATAGTCTCGCACCACTACATGTAGCATATCCTGTGATCCCCCTCAAACCTTTTGTGTTTGCCACACGTCCATTGGTGACCCATGTCCCTCCGACCAGGGAGTACTTATATATGCCACCATTAGATGCGGTGGTATCATCATCTACAGCATAGAGTACATTAGGGCTTGACGATCCATTTTCATTAAGCATCAGGAAAGCATACGGTGACAAGAGAGTGTCCAGAGTAGGAAGGCCCGGCAAAATTGTTTCCGTTTGGCCGGAAGTAACTGGCAGCCCTGAGCCAACACTATAAATACCTGAAGCCCCGCTGCTGGTAGAGCAGTATAACTGGCCATTAAATATTTTCACCGCACGTATACTATTAATAGTAATACTGGTTTGCACACCTGAACTGGTAAAAGCGCCAAAAGGCACATACCATACTCCTCCTGTAGTACTTCCACTACCCGCAGTCCAAAATTCACTCCCATCATTGCTCACTGCTGCTCTCATATTACCCGTCACATACGCGCTACCAGAGATTAAGCCCGTAGAGGTATTGAAGGTGCCATTCGAACCTATCCGCGCTATCGTCCGATTTGTGATACCCGAAGCCACACTAGCATAACCTGCTGAAGTATCATAACCAGCCAGCGTCAGATACTGCCCATTGGCTGAGAGGGTTAGAGCCCCCTCAGAGGTTGCTACGCCACTCAGTGTGAGTGCATGATTGCTACCGCTCACTATAGTAGGGGCTGCTATCGTCTGAACGAAGATGCCAGATGTGGTATATTCATCTAAGAAAACAGCAGTTGACGAACTAGTCAATGTAGAAGTACCATCACCCACCCTTACGACCACTATATTGCCCGGGGTCAGATTTGATGCAGAAAGACAAAAAACATTCACTAAAAACAAACAGACAAGTAGGAATTTGCGCATATATTAATTTTGCGCAAATATGTAAATGAGATGTTATCAGAACCACAGTGATAGGTTAACTTTGTGTTAATTAATGCATATAAAATATCGTTTATTAAAGAAAGGAAAATAGCAATTTTAAATATACTGTTTGAATTCTTATCAGTATTCCTTTGGCTGCGACTATTTCGTTCCTGTACTGCCTTTGTGAGTAAGCTATCGTTATATATTGGTGATTTTCACCTGAGGAGTTAGAAACTCAATAAAGGACTTAATAAATGAGAAAGAGGGATTCGAACCTAGTGTTAGTTGATCAAAGAACACTCATCAAAGTGTGAACTGATTGGATATCAATCAAAAGGTTCGATAAGCCGGTCTTTAAGGTCACGTGATAATTAGTAAGTTGTGAAAGTTTAGGCTTTCCAACCTATTTTAATTTGCACGCAATTTGCACACAAGTCAGATAGGAATTTTATACTTAGCACTTAAGCGCATTCAAATTGCATCATAAAAAATGGCCCATATGCATGGCTAAGATTCAGTTCTCGGCTAGTACATGACTGTTAATGATGGGATCATTGGTTGGAACCCAAGAGTGGGGAGCAAACAGCCCGCAAGCCCTCAAGATTGAAGGTTTTTCTTTTTTGTATGCTGCGAAAACCATGGATGTGATTGCGGCTAAAGCATTACCGAATTTATTTTACTAAAATCACTTTCTTAGAATAAATCTTATCCCCGACCCTGATGATAGCAGTGTAACTGCCATCTAAAAATGAACTCATATCAAAGTTCAGCGTGTTGGTGTCCTTTGTGACAAGATTATTATCACTGCTTATGATTAGCTTGCCGAGGATATCGTAAAACATGACACTGACCTTCTGTGATTCGGCTGTAGTACTGATCACTAATCTTGTTTTACCTGATGTTGGGTTAGGCATCAGTTCACTTACCGTGACGTTTGTCCCTCCGGTGATCGAGGCCGACACTATATTGGTTTCCGTGCCATTCCCATCGGAATTGACCTGGTTCAGCTTGTAGTAATAAATAATATTCGGATCTACGGTCTTATCATCATAGCTATAGTCATGCTGTGTACTTGTAGTACCACTGCCATTGACCCATCCCATATAGGAGAAATTCACTCCATCAGTACTTCTCATTACCTGAAATCCTTTATTGTCCTGCTCAGAAGCAGTGGCCCAGTTCAAGCGGATGAATGAGTTGTCAATAGGTTCGGCAGAGAGTGAGATAAGCTCTACAGGAAGGGCATAGATATTTGATTGCTCCATGCCGATACCAAAATCCGAAAAGTACGATACAAGGCTGCGTGACACCGATGCTACACCATTCGTAAAAGAACCGTCATCAATGCAGGAGCCATATCCCTGATCAGTAGCAGGATTTCCGTAGACCGTGACCCCACAGCCCAGCCATGGGGATGAACTATTTGTACGTTTGACTATACCGATCTGCTCACCGGGTGTCACTGCTCCATTAGAAGCTGGTGAATTTGTATATCCCATCATATGGAGCATGGCAGTATATGTGCCTGCCGTGGGCTGGATGTCGGGATGAATGGTCCAGTATCCCGCATTGAGCAAGCCATTTATTTTAGAGCCATTGATAATACAAGTTCCGGGACTGGGGGCAGTAGTAGCTCCTGTATTGAAGTTGGCAGAAAGCATACTTGTACCTGTCATCGCAGAGTTGAAAGTAATATTTGCCAACTCATAATTACTGTTGGAACCTACAGGCAGATCATAAGATGCAGAAGCTGCGACTGTCCTTTTCAGGAAGCCATTGATATAAGAGGACGACCCGTATCCGGCTATGGCGGTCGAAGCGCTACTGGAAATATATACCTGCTGAGCTGAAGTCTGGATGATACCAGCGCCTGGTGGCACACTGCCACGGACCAGCATTATTGAACTATTACCCAGAGTAGAGGGAAAGCCTGATGGATTATAAGTATTGGCCATAGTGCTACTGCCATTCCACACCAGAGAGCCAGTCACTGTGATATTCGAGCCGAGGGCAGTGATCTGCCCGGAGGCACCTCCGTCTATGACCAGATTATAGAAGGACCCTGTACCCGGAGTAGATAATGTCCCTGAGAGAGTTTGCCGACCCGTGAAAGCACTCCCTGCCATTGTATTATTGCCTATGAGCCTGACGGCACCCTCACCCACGCTAGCATCAGTGGTGAAAGTTCCATTATTAGTGAAATCTCCTTCGAGATTCAGTAATCCATTATTAGTAAATGAGCTGCCTGAGCCACTGGCATTAATCACATCCCCTTGTATATGCAGCACCGCGCCCGATTGAATATATAATACATCTCCGTTATTGTATAAAAGATGGGGGGTGCTGCTTTGCGATAATGCTATCACCGGCAAAAGGACTGATACTAATATCAGGATGGCATATGAATTTATCTTTCGCACTGTATAAATCTTTTTATACTATTTTACCAATACCGAAGCCGTTTTATTTATAACCGATTTGAGTGACTCTAGTTCTGATCTCAGGTCATTTATCTCTTTCGCGTCATTGTTTTGTGCAGATGACACTTCCTCGATCATCGAGAGTTTATGACTAAGTTGTTCGTATTTTATTTCCAGTAGATCGTATTTGGCCTTTTGATCTTCTATCATTTTTTGCTGCTCCTGAATACTGTTTATCAAAAGGAATACGTATGCCTGGTTGCTCACTTCCCGGAGATCCTTAAACTTTTCATATTCTCTCTGCGATACCATATAGGGTGCGATTTTTTCAAGTTCTTGTGCCACTATGCCTATCTGTTCACCATCAGCTTTGAAGGGGGCGTTTTCCTTATACCTGAATCTGACAGGGTGTATCTGCCTGATCACATCCAGGCCATCTGTGAAATCGCCCGTGACCGTTTTAACCCTTGCATCCGAAAAAACACCCCAGGATCCCGTTGAGTTATTGGCAGTACCATTTACCGAAAGGAGATCTGAGGGGCCAGTAGTGCCTATACCCACTCTTCCTGCATTTGTGATATAAAAATCACTGCTGGTATTGCGTGCTGTGAGCCAGACTTCATTGCCAGGGTTGAAGTATGCTGATGCGCTGCCGGTAGCTCTGTTATATATGTATAGGTCGGTGGTATTATTAAAGAAATAATCAGTGCCGAGTTCCATTCCTATCGTATTGGTCTGCGAAAAATTGATCCTTGTTCTTTTGTTAATAGTGGACGCTGTGTTCAATTGTAAAAAGACGTTATCTCCGGAATAATTTATATAAGCTTGCGAATTAGAATAAACGCCCCATCTGTTCGAGCTGGCATCTGTATATCCCAATGCACCCCATATACTTGAAGTATATGCTCCTACCACACCGCCGGAGTTGGCACCACCACCTATCTGGTACCCGAATATACCGGCCTGATATTGAGTCGAGCCACTACCTGCCTGCCCTGTTATACCATTAAAGGAAATTCCGGCACCCCATCCTGTCCCACTTGTGCCGCCATCATTTATTCCTTGTATAGCGCTGATAGAAGCTGTAGAAGTCAATACATCGAGGGCATTAGCAGGTGTCGCAGTGCCGATACCTACATAACCTGTGCCTTGCTTGATCCTCATCCGCTCTATTTGGTTAGTCCCTGCTACGAGATCCTGTGTGTTAGTCGTTCCGATCCAGTCCTGTCCGCTGGCGATGGTCGAGCTGCCATAGGTAGCCGGAGCAGATGCCGCTGTAGTATTTGAGTTGCCGGTGAGGTTCCATGCAGGATTGGTATTGCCCGAGTTGTTTGATGCGATGACTACCCACCTGCTATCAGTTCCATTGTATTGCATGGTCACGGATCCTCCGGGCAAAACGGTAAGGTCAGCTGATATGCCTGTTATTATTTCCATCGCGGCGTTAGACAGTGCATTTTGGTTTTGCAGGATCATATCCTGTGCACTGGCATTGTACAGGGTCACAATGCGTCCATCAGACCCGCCGTTAAATCCGCTAAAATTGAAGGCAGTACTCAACGATGTGGTGATCCTATAGGAAGAAAATTTATTGGTATAGATGTCAACGTTATTATTTGCAGCAGTAGTAATGACCAGCACATTGCTGGTACGATAGGCAAAGTCACCATTGAGATCAAGAGTGGTACGCGGCAAAGTATTCATTATGCCCACCCTGTTATTTCCTGTCACGCTCATTATATTTGTATTGGTACCGCCGTAATAAATATTATAATAGGCGCTGGAATCAGAGGCCGCACTAATGTATCCGGCAGATGCCCAATATTTAGTGGTTGAATTCGAATTCATGTAATTGATGCGGGCATAGTCATCAGCAGTCTCCAGGAGGCGTATATGTGGATTGGTGATGCCGCTATTATAGCTCACATCTAATCTTCCCAGAGGCGCTGTGACTCCTATGCCTACATTCACTGTGCCATCACCCAGTATCATAGAGTTGCTGGTGGTGACAGTGGAATTTGCACCGATGCAGGTGGTATTAGAAAGACCGCTGTATGCCAGGGCCGGTCCTGCTGAATAGCCTAAAGCTGAATTGTTGGAGCCTGTAGTGTAAAACAAACCATAACTACCGATGGCGGTGTTATAATTACCTGTGTTGTTAGAGAATAAGGAGCTATCTCCTATTGCCGTATTTTCTGAGCCGGTCGAATTGGTGTATATCGACCTCGTTCCATTAGCTGTATTGGAAGAGCCCATATTATTGATGTACATCGCTCCATATCCTGTGGCGGTATTAGAATGGCCGCTAGTGAGTGCATATAACGTATAGCCGGATAATCCGGTATTTTCAGCTCCTGTTATATTGTTTCCTCCGCCGGAGTATGATCCGAGGAAGGTGTTGTAGGAAGCTTTATTATTATATCCGGCAAAAGCACCTATGGCAGTAACAAAGCTCGCTGAGTCCAGGCGTCCGGCATAAATACCTATCACAGTATTGTCACTGCCCAGCAGAGCACTGCCCGCACCGCGGCCTACTGCCGTATTGAAACTCATAGGTGAAGCAAACTCAAGGGCACCAACCCCTAAGGCAGTGTTTTCAATGCCCGTTTTATTATATCGCAAAGATCTCCATCCAAGAGCTACATTCAGGCTGCCGCTACTGTCGTAAAACATTGCTTCAGTACCCAGGCCTGTATTATAGTCTCCGGTATTATGCGAGTATAGCGCATCAAAGCCCTCCGCAGTGTTGAAATTTCCTGTGACGTTATATGGCAAGGTTAACCAGCCGGTAGCAGTATTTCCGGTTCCTGTCAGATTATAAAACATACTCTGATAGCCGCTGGCGGTATTGTCCGAGCCGGAGGTATCGCTAAAAAGGGCTTCCATGCCTGTGGCAGTGTTATTAGCTCCCGATGTGGTATTATATGCGGTAGATGTACCGACAGCGGTATTATTACTCCCTATATTATTCAGGTCAAGGGCATCGTGGCCTACTGCGGTGTTATAGCTGCCAACGGTATTTGATACCAGTGCATTACGACCGACAGCTGTATTGTATATGCCGGTAGTATTGGCATAGAGGGCAATGCTCCCCACGGCGGTATTGCTATAACCGGTAGTATTGGCAAATAAAGCCTTGCTGCCGACGGCCACATTATATACGCCTGTCGGGGTTGCAAAATTCCCTATATTATTATATAAAGCTGAATCGCCGATGGCTACGAGATTGCCTCCTGCCGCATTCAGATATAATGCGTCCACGCCCATTGCCACATTGCTATTGCCTGTGGTATTGCTATATAGTGCCTGATAGCCCAGCCCTGCATTATTGCCGCCCGTGGTGCATGATTTCAGTGTAGCAGCCCCGAAGCCTGCATTATCTTTTCCTGCATTGACCAGTCCACTTTGATAGCCAAAGAATGAATTGCTTCCGTTTCCATCTATCTCCCCTGAACGGATACTATTTACCCTGAACTCCAGTTTCTGGGTATCTGTAGTACCAATGAAATTAACAGCAGAGTTTGTACCTCCGTTGCCAATCAGTTTCCAGTTTAATCCGCTATCAGCAGTAGGTGTCCATGCCGTGCCTGTCCATAGAAGTACATCACCTGTATGGGGCGTGGCCGATGAGACAGAATCTCCCTGAAGGTGTATCACTGTAGGGATAGGATAAAAGCCGCTCAGGTCACCCCCCGCTGGACCGGTAGGACCTGTTTGATTATTGGATGTCAATCTCCAGCCAGAGTGGATATATTCGAGAGTTATGACTCCGCCTGAAGCGTTGACAGTATATCCGGCAAAAGTCGCTGCATCATTGTCTTCATTATATATTGTCAGATACTCTCCCTCCTGCGGGCCAGCCATGCTCAATGCATTGGCCTGAGTGCCTGCGACTGCTGTAAGCCTGAATATTGAGGTATTGTCGGGAATTGTAACTGAGGAAGCTGCTGTGGCTGATACAGGAGTAGAAGATATTGCGCCCGATACTTCGAGCTTAGTATGCGGATTGGTATTACCAACACCTATATTCTGCGCACTTGCGGCTATAAAGCAGAAGAGCAGAGAGCTAAGTAGTAAAGATTTCATAAAAACATATTTTATATATCAATAGAGTAAAAAATATTGATTTTCATCAAATTTTAAACTTCCTACTTAGTATAGTAGCGAGAATTACGCTGTGAGGAAATAGCCGGTATAATCGCATAATGTGTTTCAGCGCTACTTAACTGAACTCTAAGTTACACCTGACAATTCACATCGGCAAAATTTGCTATAAGAAAAGCTATAATATGAGAAAAAGTACGTTTCACAATGGGAAAATCACAATCCCTTGATATAATTTACCTTGTGGACTGTTTTAAAGATAAAAACGCTGATTTGACGCCAACAATTGTATTT
>Ga0206911_1049_pt1 | contig 28422 bp, 29 predicted proteins | sample Alteio_BWOrgHeat_74_FD_152956 | JGI IMG/M metagenome (GOLD analysis project Ga0206911, IMG submission 152956) | Enriched cells from forest soil in Barre Woods Harvard Forest LTER site, Petersham, Massachusetts, United States -... | ecosystem: Environmental > Terrestrial > Soil > Temperate forest >...
GGATTCTAACGAACCTGGTTAAGAATGCGGCGGAGGCGACGCCGTGGGTGGGAGCGATCTCGATCCATGTGGAAGGTGTGATTGAGCGGGGCGCGAACGAGGGTGATGAAGACCGGCGGCGCGTGGTGATGATGGTGCGGGATCGCGGCTGCGGGATGGACCAGGCGGCGGTGCGGCGGCTGATGCAGGCGGGCGGGATCTCAAGCGCGAATGGCAGAGGGCTGGGCTTTCGCGTGGTTCGGGAGCTGGTGGCGATGTCGGGTGGGTGTCTGAGCATCGAGAGCCAGCCGGAGGTCGGGACGAGTATTTCGGCGGAGTGGTATGTGGTGGAGCAATCGGATGCGGAAGCGCAGGAAGCGGAAGCGAAGGCGAGGGAGGCTGGAGTGAGGAAATTGCTAAGGGGAGAGGCTGGGTGGATTGCATGCTAAGTGCGATGGGCTTACAGACGGCGGGAATGGGAATGACGAAGGCAGGAGAGGTTGAAATGCTGAGTGAACGAGTGACTGTGATGCCGGTTGATGGGGAGCGGATGGATGCGCCGTCGGGTGTGTTGGTGGGTGTTTCGCCGGTGACAGTGCCGGCGACGATGACGGAACAGGGTGTACAGAAGAACGGTGCGGCGGAGCATTTTGGGCTGCTGCATATGCTGGTGGTCGATGACGATGAGGCGGTGCGGAAGGCTTGCTGCCAGATTGCGTCGGGGATGGGTTTTGCCGTGGTGTTGGGGGCGGAGAGCGCGACGGCTGCGCGGGCGATCTTGAAACATCAGAGGATTGATGTGTTGCTGCTGGATCTGAAGCTGCCGGGTGGTGGCGGGCTGCCGCTTCTGGAACAGGTGAAGGCGCTGCATCCGGATACGGCGGTGGTGGTGATGACGGCGTTTGCGACGGTGTCGTCGGCCGTGGAGGCGATGCGGATTGGTGCGGGGGATTATCTGACGAAGCCGTTTGCGCTGGAGGAGCTGACGACCGTATTGGAGCGGACGGCTAAGCAGCTTGAGCTGGATGTGCAGAGCAGGTTGTTGCGCGAGAGGTTGAGGACGCAGCAGGGGATGGGCGGGCTGGTGGGACGGTCGCCAGAGATGGAGAAGCTGTATCGGATATTGTCGAAGGTCGCGTACTCGACTCATCCGGTTTTGATTCTGGGGGAGAGTGGGACGGGAAAGGAGTTGGTGGCGCGGTCGATTCACTTCAACGGGCCGAATGCTTCGAAGCCGTTTGTGACGGTGGATTGCGGGTCGCTAGTGCCGACGCTGATTGAAAGTGAGTTGTTTGGGCATGTGAAGGGGGCGTTTACGGGCGCCGATCGCGCAAAGGAGGGGTTGCTGGCTTCGGCTGAAGGCGGGACGGTGTTTCTGGATGAGATTGGCGAACTGCCGATCGATCTGCAGGCGAAGTTGCTGCGGGCGCTGCAGGAGAAAGAGGTTCGTCCGGTGGGGTCGACGACGGCGAAGCCTATTTCGGCGCGCGTGCTGGCGGCGACGAATCGCGATCTGGCGGGGATGGTGGAGCGCGGAACGTTTCGCAAGGACCTCTACTTCCGGTTGAATGTGGTGAATCTGCGGATTCCTCCGTTGCGGAATCGGAGAGAGGATATTGCGCCGCTGGCAGTGCACTTTCTGGAGGGGATGGAGAAGGAGTCGGGAGTGGAGAGGACTTTTTCTGACTCGACGCTACGCGTGATGGCGGAGTATGACTGGCCGGGGAATGTGCGCGAGCTTGAGAATGCGATTGAGCGGGCCTGTGCGCTTTCATCAGGGCCGGTGCTGCATATGGGTGACTTGCCGACGCAGTTGCAGAATTTCCGGTTGCAGCAGGGGTCGGCGGTTCAGGCTGAGGAGGATCTGGAGCGGAGTGAAGGTGTGAGAACCGGCGGCGGCGAGATTGTGTCGATTGCGGAGATGGAGAAGCACGCGATTCTTGAGACGATTCGACAGTTGAACGGCGACAAGTTGATGGCGGCGAAGTTGCTTGGGATTGGAAAGACGACGTTGTACCGGAAGCTGAAGGAGTATGGGATTTCGGAGGGGTTGGGAGACTGAGTGTTGCGGGTTTGTCGGGCATGTGTCCAATCGGAGGATAGAATCTGTTTTGAGGAAGGTGCGGCAATGAAATGTACTCATCTGGACCAGATACGGAAGGTGAAACCGTCGGCGAAGGGTTGTGAGGATTGTTTGAAGATTGGGGGCACGTGGGTGCATCTCCGGATGTGCATGGAGTGCGGGCATGTGGGGTGCTGCGACTCTTCTCCGAACAAACATGCGACGAAACATTTTCATGCGACGAAACATCCGATCATGCGTTCGTTTGAGCCGGGGGAGAGCTGGGGCTGGTGTTACATCGATGAGGTCGAGGTGGACGAGAAGTGGCCTTCGTGAGGTGAGGACTGACGCTGTTCGAGCGTGTGTTAGACTCGTGCGACCGCGGAGGAGAATGAACGATGAAGCCCTCGGACCTGACGCGACGAGAACTCCTGCTCAAGTCTGCGGCACTGGGGTCGTTGACAGTGCTCTCTACGCTTTCCTTCGACGAAGCTCTCTGGGCGTGGGACGAGAGCGAACAGAAGCCTCTTAAACCGACAGCGTGGGACGAAATCGGTCCCTTCTATAAGCGCGAGGCGCCGCAAACAACGCAACTGAGCCGTCCCGGCGATCCGGGACTTCCAGTGCGCGTGTCGGGGAGGGTTTTCGATAGTCGAGGGAACGTGCTCTCGGGGGCGAAGATCGAAATCTGGCAGGCGAATTATCGAGGTATCTATGATCTCGACGGCTATGGTTACCGCAGCACCTTGATAGCTGGTGGCGAGGGACAGTATGACTTCCGTTCCGTAATGCCGGGCCACTACCCTGGCCGTGTCTGCCAGCACATCCACTACCTGGTCAGCGCTCCCGGACACAAGCCGTTGACCACGCAACTTTACTTCGCGACAGATCCCGTCTTCGAGGGCGATCCTGAACATAACTACACGCGCGATCCTCTGATTCAAAGCGTCGACTTGGTGCGGCCGGTGACGCTTGCCGGCGATCCCAAAGAAATTTGCGCACTGGTGAATTTCGAGATTGTTGTGGAGCGGCTGTGAAGCGCGCAGCCGAATTTGCACTGGCGTTGTTCGCGGGCTTTGCGGTATCGGCGATGGCACAGCCGCGTCCGGGGAGTCCGCAGATGATCCGGGCACAAGCACCTGTGACAGCAGTTGCGCTGTCCGCAATCTCCAACCGGGCGGTAATCGTAAGCCGCGACAAGAAACTTACGTTGTGGGACCTCGAGGGCAGCCGGTTGCTGGGGACGATTGCCCTTACCACGGCTGACATCGATGTTGCCGCCATCTCCGACGATGGCCGCTGGATCTTTACGGGCGACCATTCGGGAAACATGTATGTTTGGGATGCCGGCACAGGGCGGGCGCAGGTACAGGTGCGAATGCACCACTATCCCGGCGCCGTCTCTTTTTCCCACGACAGTAAGTTCATCGCTATAGCGCCGATGGGCGACCCGGTTCAGGTTTTCGATGTCGCTGCGAGCAAGTTGCTTTATGAGACGAAAGCAGTCACGGGTGGTACGACGGCGCTTGCGTTTTCGCGTGACGGCGGTTCGATCGCGACTGCCGATGCCGATACGGCGGTACGCGTGTATGACGCCCACACCGGAAAGTTGGTCGCTGAGAATCGCGATTTTTTGCTTGAGCCGCTGGCCGTGGATTTCACGGCTGATGGCCGGCAGGTGGTTGCCGGGGGCGGAGACAAGATTCTTATGTTCATCGACGCGGCAAGCGGCAAACTTATTCGGCGCTTGCCGAAGACGGAAGAGCCAGTTGCTTTCTCCTGTCTTAAGGTGTCGCCCGACGGCTCGGTGGTCGCTGTCATTTTTATGAAGGCGGAGAACATGACTCAGGCTGCGCCGGTGGTGATGTGGGAGATGTCGTCGGGCAAAAGGAAATCTCAGTGGTTGCCCGACAAATTGGCACTCTGGATGGATTGGACGCGCGATGGGCGCCTAATTTCTGTTGGGTTTGACGCTGATTCCATGGTCGTTTGGCGAGTTCCCTAGAGCGTTCCTGAAAATGGGTCACAGTTCAGAAGCGGCGTTGAGGTCTGTCGCAATGCGCATCTGAGACGTTTGTTATTCTTGCTCTATCTGAAAATGTCTTTCGCTGCGCGAAGATCAAGGGAGTTTTATGTCTGATGAAGTTTTGAATGCTGCGCCGGTTGTGGCTCCAGCGGTAAAGATTACGGTTCGTCCGAATGGGCCGTTGCGGGTCGAGGGCCCGATCTCGCTGGTTGATGTGAATGGGAACGAGTGGGACCTGACGGGGAAGCCGGCGATCTCGCTTTGCCGCTGTGGGATGTCGTCGAAGCGGCCGTTTTGTGATGGGACGCACGGGCGAGAAGGATTTCAGTGCGATGCCACCCCAATACCGAAAGAGCCGATTGCGCTGGGATAGGATTGGGTGGCCGCGACTGCAATGATGGAGTCAGCTTCGATTTGAAGGTGATTCGTGTGTTGTCGCGGTCTACTGGTTTTGAGTGATTCCTGGAATTTGATTTCAACTTGAGGTGTTAGCTCCATGAAGGTTCGCCACTGCTCCAAAGCGATTTTTTCATTGTGTTTGCTGATTTCGGTTGTTGCGGTGAGGGCGCAGGAGGCTCCGCAGAAGGGAGCGACGAAGGAATACACGCGCAGTGAGGCGATGGTTCCGATGCGGGATGGAGTGAAGCTGCATGTGGTGATTTTGCGGCCGGTGGGATCGGAGAGTGCGGGAGAGCCGCTGCCGTTTTTGATGGAGCGGACGCCGTATGGTGTGGATCGCAACTCGTCGAAGACCGTGAACATGAGTAAGCCGGAGTTGGCGGCCAGCGGATACATCTTCGTCTTCGGCGATATTCGCGGGAGGTATGCGTCGGAAGGGCAGTTTGTGATGAACCACCCGATTGTGGCGCATACGACGAAGAACGATGTGGACGAGACGACTGATACGCGGGACACGATCGACTGGCTGCTGAAGAACGTTCCGAATAATAGCGGGAAGGTTGGGGTGCTGGGGGTTTCGTATCCAGGGTTCCTGGCCATTTCGGCGGGGATTGATGCGCATTCGGCGGTGAAGGCGATCTCACCGCAGGCTCCGATGACGAATATCTGGTTGGGCGATGATTTTTTTCATAATGGTGCGTTTCGCGAGACGTACGGGTTTGACTATGTGCAACAACTTGAGGCGCAAAAGACGGATGTTCCGGTGCAGAGCAAGGAAGATATGTATGACTTCTTTCTGCGCAATGTGAACTTTGCCGGCGCGGCGCAGGCGGCGAAGATGGAGAACCTGCCGACGGCGAAGGTGTTTTTGACGCAGCCTGCTTATACGAAGTTCTGGCAGGACATGGCAGTGGAGAAGCACTTGACGAAGGTGGAAGTGCCGACGCTGGAGGTGGGTGGATGGTGGGACCAGGAGGACATGTGGGGGACGCAGGCTGAGTATGCTGCGCTAGAGCCGCATGATAAGGAACACGATGTTTTTCTGGTGCTGGGGCCGTGGAACCATGGTGGATGGAATCGCAGGACGCTGAGTTTGGGGGCGATTGATTTTGGAGTAGACGCGGGGGAGCAGTATAGGAAGACGATTGAGGCGCCGTTTTTTGAGAAGTATTTGAAGGACCATGCGGGATTTGAGTTGAAGAACACGGCGAGCTTTCGCACGGGTGTGAATCAGTGGGAAAGGTATGATGCGTGGCCTCCGAAGTCTGGGTTTCATGAAGAGAAGCTTTATCTGACGAAGGACGAGGGGCTGAGTTTTACGGCGCCTAAGGGTGGCGAAGTCGCGGGTTCGTATGTGGCCGATCCGGCGAATCCGATTCCTTATCGGAACAGGCCGATTCAGCCGACTTATGGAGACGGATCGAAGTGGCGAACGTGGCTGGTGGAAGATCAGCGGTTTGTGAGTGGGCGGAAGGACCTGGCTAACTTTCAGACGCCAGTGCTGGACCACGATGTTACGGTGACGGGCGATGTGATGGCGGATATCTTTGCGGCAACGACGGGCTCGGATTCGGATTGGGTGGTGAAGCTGATTGATGTGTATCCCGATGATGCGCCAGCGCCGATGGGTGGGTATCAGTTGATGATTGTGGATGAGATCTTTCGCGGGCGCTATGTGAAGAGCTATGAGAAACCGGAGGCGTTGACGCCGGGTAAGGTGGCGGAGTTCAAGTGGAGTTTGCATGGCGCGGACCATACTTTTTTGAAAGGGCACAAGATTATGGTGCAGGTGCAGTCGAGCTGGTTTCCGCTGTATGACAGGAACCCGCAGACGTTTGTGCCGAATATCATGACGGCTCCGGCGAGTGCGTACAAGGCGGCGACACAGACGATCTATGGGTCGGAGAAGTATCCGTCGCATCTGGAGTTTTCGGTTCCGGAGTAGAGTTTCGACGAGGGCGTTTTGACAATCAAGACGATCAGCAGCCGGGAGGTTTACCGGAATCCGTGGACTCGCGTTCGTGAGGACGTGATTGAGCGGGCGAATGGCCATCGCGGAATCTATGGGGTGGTGGACAAGGATCCGGCTTCGATCATTATTCCGATGGAGGTGACGAGGGAGGGTGAGTTTGTTTATTTGATCGAGCAGTTTCGATATACCGTTGGTGCGCGGCATTGGGAGCTTCCGCAGGGTGGGTGGGAGACGGCGGATGTGGTGCCGGAGGAGATGGCTCGCGGGGAGTTGAAGGAAGAGACGGGCTTGACGGCAGAGCGAATGACATTTCTGTCGACGCTGCAGATTGCGTATGGGGTGATGAATCAGAAGCACCATGTTTTTTTGGCTGAGGGGCTGACGATGGGGGAGCCGGATCGGGATACGGAGGAGAGCGACCTGGTAGTGCGGCGGGTGAGTGTGGGCGAGTTTGAAGAGATGATTGTGGATGGGACGATTGTCGATAACTGCTCGGTTGCGGCGTGGGGGTTGTACCGGATTTGGCGGGAGCGGCAATCGAAGTAGGTCGGGTGCGTTGCTGAGCGGATGTTGCTCGTCACGGTGGCAGGGCGTTTCGTCCCATTGTTCTCGCTTGTACAAGATGGCGTCTCTAGAATCTCTCGTGCGCAGTTGATCGAGGATACGAGATGGCAAATAGAACGTGGTGGTTGTGTGTTTTGAGTGGTGCTTTGGTTTGTAGGCTTGGGATTTGCGGCGTGGGGTTTGCTCAGGACTCACCGATGTTTCGTGGGGATGCGGCTCATTCGGGTATCTATGCCGGGAGTGGTGTACCGAAACTGAATGGGGTGAAGTGGAAGTTCAAGACGGGAGGGGAAGTGGTGTCTTCGCCGGCGATTGTTGGTGGCGTGGTGTATGTGGGGAGCAACGACGGGAGGCTGTATGCGATCGATGAGGCGACGGGCTCGCTGAAGTGGAAGTTTGCTACGGGTGCGCGGGTTAGCTCTTCGCCAGCGGTTGCGGATGGGGTGGTCTTCTTTGGGAGCTATGACGGCAATTTTTATGCGGTGGATGCGGCGACTGGCAAAGTGAAGTGGAAGTTCAAAAATGCTGGTGAGCGTCGGTATGCAGCGACACATTTGCATGGAGCTCTGCCTGTAGGGGAGACGATGCCGGACCCTTTTGATGTTTATCTGTCTTCGCCTGTGGTGTGGAGTGGAGCGGTTTATTTTGGAAGCGGTGATGGGAATGTGTATGCGTTGGATGCTGACAGCGGTGCGGTGAAGTGGAAGTTCAAGACGGGTGATGTGGTGCATGCTTCGCCGGCGATTGCGGACGGCCGGTTGTATGTGGGGAGCTGGGATGGCTACTTCTATGCGCTGGATGCGGCAACGGGCGCGGAGGTGTGGCGATTCAAGACGGGAGAGGATCCGAACATTCATAACCAGGTGGGGATTCAGTCGTCGGCTACAGTGGCGAATGGTGTCGTTTATTTCGGGTGCCGGGATTCGAAGTTTTATGCGCTGGATGCGGTGACGGGAAAACAGGTGTGGATGTTTCCGAATAATGGATCGTGGGTGATTACTTCGCCGGTGGTGAGGGACGGCAAGGTGTACATGGCTACCTCCGATACGGCGCTGTTGCATGTGCTGGATGCAACGACGGGAGCACCGATTGGTTCGTTGAAGTATCGCTGGCCGATCTTTGGGTCGCCTGCGATTGCAGGTTCTACGTTGTACCTGGCGGGGCAGGATGGGAAGCTGGTGGCGATCGACCTGGTTGCGTGGAAGCAGGTGTGGGAGTTTCAGACGGAGGCTTCTCGGGAGAATCTGGCTGGGCTTTCGAAGCCGGATGGCGCGCCTGACTATCGAAAGGTTGCCAATGGGAATTTTTACGATGATTTGATTACGGCGACTGACAAACTGCACGCGGTCGGCACGATACTTTCTTCGCCGGTTGTCTCGGGCAGCGTGGTTTATTTTGGTAGCTCGGATGGCAACCTTTACGCACTGAATTAGCCGCTTCTGGATGAGCAGGGGACGCTACCTTGTGCGGCGCTTCTGCATCAAAGTTTTCTGGCGGGAACTTTGATAGAAGAATCTATCAAGACGGCGGATGGGCAGATTGCTTCCAAGAGGAAGAGAGGTGTGTGGGGATGGATTGCCGTCTCTCTGCTGATTGCCGTCGTTGTTCTTGCGGTGATTGGTGAGGTAATAATGCATCGCGCGGCTCCGATTTTGAAGGGGCGCGTGATTGAGACGCTGAGCACGCGCTTCAACAGTCGGGTGGAGATGGATGGGTTTGATGTTTCGCTGGTGAATGGGCTTGAGGTTTCGGGTAGTGGGCTGCGGATCTTTCCGGAGGACGAGGTAGTCGCGGCGGGGGCGACGGAGCCGCTGATTGAGTTGGGACATTTTTCGTTTCATGCGGACTGGACGGGGTTGTTTGCGAAGCCGATGCATGTGGGCACGGTGCATGTGACGGGAATGGCGATTCATATTCCGCCGAAGGAGATGCGGGCGCAGGCACCGAAGGGACGGCGGCATCTTGGGCAGATCAAGATTGTGGTGGATCAGATTGTGTTCGATGATTCGAAGCTGGTGATTGGGACGTTGAAGCCGGACAAGGATCCGTTGGACTTTGAGATGAGTCAGATCGTGATGCGGAACGTGGGGCCGGACGCGCCGTGGGACTATGATGCGACGCTAGTGAATGCGATTCCCAGGGGCGATATTCATGCGAAGGGAACGTTTGGGCCATGGAATAACGATAGTCCGGGCGACTCGACGGTGACGGGGCACTACACGTTCAATCATGCGGATCTGGATACGATCAAGGGCATCAGTGGGATTCTGTCGTCGGTCGGAGATTTTACGGGGCAGTTGAACGACATCACTGTTGACGGAACGACGGAGACACCGGATTTCTCGCTGGATACGGCGAACCACAAGATGCCGCTGCATACGAAGTTTCATGCGATTGTGGATGGGACGAGCGGGGATACGTATCTGAAGCCTGTGGAGGCTCGACTGGGTGCGTCGGATTTCACCAGCAGCGGTGAGGTGATTAATGTGAAGGGGAAGGGGCACATTATCGATCTCGACGTAACGGTGCCGAATGGGCGGATACAGGATTTTTTGCAACTCGCGGTGAAGACGACGCCGGTGATGATGACGGGGCAGCTACAGATGAAGACGAAGCTGCATATTCCTCCGGGGAAGGAGAGCGTGACGCGAAAGATAGGGCTGAAGGGTGGATTTACGCTGCGGCAGATTCACTTCACGAATCCGGAAGTGGAGGACAAGGTGGACATGCTGAGTCTGCGGGCGCAGGGTGATCCGAAGGCTGCGAAGCCGGGTGCGGAAGATGTGCATTCGCAGATGGTAGGGCAATTTGTGATGGATGCAGGCAAGCTGAGCTTCAGCAAATTGGATTACTCACTGCCTGGCGCAGAGGTGGCTTTGAAAGGGGAGTACACGCTGGATGGGGAGACGTTCGAGTTTGCGGGCAAGGTGAGGACGAACGCGAAGTTGTCGCAGATGGTGGCTTCGAAATGGAAGTCTCTGCTGCTGAAACCGGTGGACCCGTTCTTCAAGAAGGATGGCGCGGGCGCGGAGATCCCAATACGTGTGAGTGGGACGCGGTCAGCGCCGAAGTTTGGGCTGGATCTGCATCACAAGGCGGAGAAGGAACTTGCGGGGCAGAAGCCTTAGGGCTTGCGGTCCGCGTATGTAATGGGAGCCAACACCGATTGCCTAAAGACTCATCCTAGTAGTACGTGGGGTGCAACGAAGGAGACAAAACTGTGCGACTACTACACGTTTGGCATGGATGGTTTTTGCCCTTCTTTCTTTTCTGTGCGGCGATTGTTTTTTCGAACGGAATTCACTGGATTCTGTTTCGTGTGTTGCGACGAAAGCAGGAGGAGCAGCCGCGAAGACTGGGGCTTGGGCTGCAAACGCATCTGGGGAAACCGGCGCGCGCAATCTTTTTGATTACGTGTTTGTTTATGGTGCAGCCCTCGCTGCCGGTTTCTGCGGGGCTTCACCACGATGTTCGGCTCACCCTAGCGATTGGGATGGTGATCTCGCTGGGATGGTTTGCGGCGGGGATGGTGTATGTCATCCAGAATGTGTTTCTGCGGCGATTTGATCTGACTGCGACGGATAACGTGCGGGCGCGACGGATTCACACGCAGTTTCAGTTGTTCCGGCGAATGGTGCTGGCTTTTATTTTTCTGATCACAGTCGGTGTTGCGCTATATACGTTCCATGATGAGCGGCTGTGGCGCGCGGGGACGGGGCTGCTGGCTTCCGCGGGTTTGGCGACGCTGGTTTTGGCGACAGCAGCGAAGTCGACGGCTTCCAATTTTCTTGCAGGCATGCAGATCGCGTTGACTGAGCCGATTCGGATTGATGATGTGGTAATTGTGCAGGGGGAGTACGGGAGGATTGAGGAGATTACGTCGGCGTATGTTGTCGCGCGGTGTTGGGATCTGCGGCGGCTGATTGTTCCGTTGAGTTACTTCATCGAAAACACGTTTCAGAACTGGACGAGAAGCTCGTCGGATCTGTTGGGATATGCATATCTATATCTGGATTATTCAGTTCCGGTGGAGCCTCTGAGAAAGAGGTTGCAGGAGATTGTGGCAGCGTCGAAGCAGTGGGACCGCAAGGTGTGTGGGCTGCAGGTGACGAGTCTCAAGGAGAGGACGATGGAGATTCGGTGCTTGATCAGCGCGAGCAATTCGAGCGACAGCTTTGATCTTTGCTGCATTATTCGCGAGCAGATGATGGCATTTGTGCGGGAGAACTATCCCGAGGCGTTTCCGCTGGCTCGGTTTGTGGCTGAGGCGGAGAAGGGCGAGCGTGAGGAAAGACGTGCCCTGCCTGCGGCTTGAATCGTTGGGGCCTGCTTAGAGAATGGTCTTCATTGACGCGAAGCGATGTGTTGAATGGTCCGCTCGATTTAATGAATGGTCTTCATTGACGCGAAACGATGCGCTGAATGGTCCGTTCGATCTAGTGAATGGTTTTCATTCGACGGGACATGAAGTCCATGAGCAGGTAGTTGCCGAGGGTTTGCGGAGTGGTGAAGTAGGCCTTGCCGCGGCACATGGCGCTGACTTTTTGCACGAACTGCATGAGGGAGTAGTCGCTGGCGAGCATGAAGGTGTTGATCATGATGTTGGAGCGTTTGCAGCGTGCGACCTCTTCGAGAGTTTCGGAGATGACGAGTGGGTCGAGGCCGAACGCATTTTTGTAGATGCGGCCGTCGGGTAGGGTGAGGGCGCTGGGCTTGCCGTCGGTGATCATAACGATCTGTTTCATGTCCTTGTTTTGTTTGGCAAGGATGCGCTGGGCGAGGCGGAGGCCTTCGCGGGTGTTGGTGTAGTGCGGGCCGACCTTGACGCGCGAGAGCTGGGAGACGGGGACCTCTTCGGCGGTGTCGTGGAAGAGGACGAGGTTGAGAGTGTCGCCGGGGAATTGCGTGCGGATGAGGTGTGAGAGCGCCATGGCAACGCGTTTGGCGGGTGTGAAGCGGTCTTCACCGTAGAGGATCATGGAGTGGGAGCAGTCGAGCATGACGACGGTGGCGCAGGAGGATTGGTAGTCGGACTGGTGGACGTGGAGGTCGGTGTACTCGATGTTCATCGGCGTGTTTTCTTCGCCGTCGATTGCGGAGTTGATGCCTTCGCGGGCGAAGACGCTGGAGAGGGTGGCGGTGATGTCGAGATTGAGGGTGTCGCCGAATTCGTAGAGCTTAGAGGAGCCGTTGACTTCGACGCCGGCGGCTTCGTGGCGGGTGTCGTGGCGCCCGAGATTTGATTTGCCGAGTGGTCCGAGGAGTTCGCGAAGGGCTTTGTAGCCGAGGAAGTCCATGCCTTTGTCGGTGACTTCGAAGCGGGCGTCGGCGTTGCCGTCGCCTTGCTGGCCCTGTCCTTCTTCGGGTTGTTCGGCGTTGATGAAGTTTTGTTCTTGCATCATCTGGATGATCTTGTCGATGAGTTCTTCGACCTGGTCTTCAGAGAGTGCTTCAAATTTTTCCTGGGCTTCGTCGTCGAAGATCTCGCCGGACTCGAGAGCGCGGCGAATGGCTTCGCGAAGATTCTCCATGGTCTGGTCGTTGTTGAATTCCTGGAAGCGGGAGAATGGGTCGGTGAAACCGGAGTCGAGGAGGAAGTCGGAGAGGGCCTGCATGAGGTCTTCGAGGCCGAAGGAGGAGGAGAGGTCGCCGGTGAATTTTGTGTAGCGGACGCGTTTCATAAGGTCGCCATATTCATTACGGTTGCTTGCCTGATGAGGTGGGCACGTAGCCGTCGATTACGGTGGTGCTGCCGCCGATACGTGTCGCAAAGCTGGGTCGCGAGAGACCCTTCAAGATGGAAGCGGGGATGTTCGCGGGGTCGACATGGTGCGAGTAGAACTCTGCGAAGGAGAAGAAGTCGGCGCCGAGGTCGTCGACGAGTTGCTCGTCGGGGGTGTAGGCCTTGATGATTTGTGGATCTGCGAGGGCCTGGCCGAGGAAGTTGGCGGCGTCGATGATGGTGCGGCCAGTGGGCGAGCGGTATTGGTACAAGGGGACGTGCTGTTGCTCGGCGAATTGGGCGAGAGGAACGAGGGGTTGCAACGCGAACGATTGGTAGTGGATGGCGCGCTCGTGACGGGCCATCTCCTGTGGGAGTGCGCCGCGCTGGTCGAGTTCATTGATGGCTTGTTTGTAGACGCCGATGCCCCAGTCGAAGAGGTTGTTGTCGGAGGAGATGACGCCGGTCGCGACGGCTGCGAGTCCGCGCCAGTAGTGATGATTGTTCGTCTGTTTGCCGGCTTTGTCGAAGTCGACGGTGCGGTGGGCGACTTTGTTCATCCACTGGATGTCGCGTTTTACTTGTGCGGGGTCGAGTGAGGGCTCATTGACAAGGACGGATTCGCTGATGGCGATGGCGCTGAGGGTCCACTCGACCTGATACCAAGCTTGGGAGCTTTCCTTGGGATCGTAGTCGAGGAGGGCGCCGGCTTGTGCCCAAGCATCGATTTGCTGTTGGGCGCATTGGGTTTCGTCTTTACTGGATGTGACGAGCCATTGGTTCATGCCGGCGGTGACGCGATGCTCGAAATCGTTGTAAGGGCGTGTGGCTGGGGCTTCGGCGGGGTTGATGGGACCGTGGCCGCCGCTGATGTAGTGCGGGGGGATGATCATGCGGCCGGTGGGTGGCTGCACCGGCGGAAGCTTTGTGCAGAACTTGAGCGATGCGATGGCTTGAGTGGTGCGTGGGTCTTTCGTTTCGGTGAGCTGCTTGTGGCGCTGCTGCACGTCGATGTATGAGGCCTTTGGATTGGAGACAGTTGCCGCACGTGCAAAGGCGGATGAGGAGATCAATGTTGCGGTGATGCACCAGGTTGAGATTCTCTTCGTCAAGCGATTCGGCCCTCTATGGATGATGGTAGTTCAAAGCGCGCCGGGGGAGTTATTTGCTCTGTACCCAGCGGGTGTTGACGACGGCGAGATTCTTGCAGCCAGTCTTTGCGGCGAGCTGGGCGTCAGTCAGCGGAGCGGCGTGCGATTTGGCACGGATGCTCTGCTCGAAGTGTTCCAGGTCTTTAAAGCGGAAGACCTGACAGCCGCGCATGAAGTCGACGATCTGACCGGTGGTGCGATCGATCGAGTACATGCGAACGAGGTGGGCTTTTCTGTAGACGCCGATGGAGTCGAAACCGTCGTCGACGTCAGGCTTCATAGGATCGAGGGTGTAGTCGGGATTGCCTAGCGGCCAGCCTTCGTCGTGCGCGAGGATGGTGGCGATGTCGTTGAGTTGAGATGCTGGGATGTGTGGGCGCGGAGGTGCCGGCTGAGCGGCGAAAAAGACGAAGGCGAGGGCAGAGATCAATAGCATCAGTACCGGTGTTTAGTTGAAGCCGCGGCGGGTGCGGTTTTTGGCGTAGTCGTCGCGTTCGATCTCGCGTTCGCGCATCTTTTCGGCGTAGCGAGCGGCCTCGTCGTTGCGGGATTTCTTTTCTGCGGCGGAGAAGATGCGCTCTTCGGCTCGGCTGAGGCGCTTGTGGGCATACATGCCTTCCAAGAGGAACTCGGCTGCGCTGACGGCGATCTCGGGTTGCGACTTTGCGGTGATGTCGAGAGGGGAGAGTTTTTCGAAGAGGCCCTGGATCTGTTTTAGTTCTTCGACGGAGCCGGTGGAGGATTGCGCGTCGTTGAGCTGGACCGTGCCGCCGAGGTTGAACCATTGCTCGATCTGCTGGGTGTCGGTGTCGGCGAAGTACTGGTCGAAGATGTTTTGTACGCTGGTGCGGATGATGTCGCGGATGACAGTGTCGGCGCCACGCATTTCGCCTTCATATTCGAGTTCGATTTTGCCGCTGATGCCGGGGAGCGCGGTGTAGATGTCGCCTACGCGGGGGACGACGAGGGTTTCGTCGTGGAGCAGGGCGCGGCGTTCGGCGTTCGAGATAACGAGCTCCATGGTGCTGATGGGGAGACGCTGCGAGACGCCGCTGCGCTTGTCGACCTTTTTGTCTTCGCGGGCGGAGAAGGCGATCTGCTCGACGATCTGGCGGATGTAGTGGGGGATCTCGATGGTGGAGCTGGGACGCTTGGACCAGGCTTCCTGGGCGGTGATGGTGAGACCCTCTTCGATGTTCTCGGGGTAGTGGGTGCGGATTTCAGAGCCGATGCGGTCTTTGAGGGGGGTAACGATTTTTCCACGTGCGGTGTAGTCCTCGGGGTTTGCGGAGAAGACGATGGCGACGTCGAGGGGGAGACGGACGGGGTATCCCTTAATCTGCACGTCGCCTTCCTGCATGATGTTGAAGAGGGCGACCTGAATTTTTCCGGCGAGGTCGGGGAGCTCGTTGATGGCGAAGATGCCTCGGTTGGCGCGGGGGAGAAGGCCGTAGTGCATGGTGAGCTCGGAGCCGAGATCCTGATTGCTGCGAGCGGCTTTAATGGGGTCGATGTCGCCGACGAGGTCAGCTACGGTGACGTCTGGGGTGGCGAGTTTTTCGACATAACGCTGGTCGGGGGTGAGCCAGGCGATGGGGGTTTCGTCGCCCATCTTTGCGATGAGGTTGCGGGAGAACTGGGAGATGGGGGCGTAGGGGTTGTCGCGAACCTCGGAGCCGGCGACGTAGGGGCAGGCGGAATCGAGGAGGGTGGTGAGGGCGCGGAGGATGCGCGACTTTGCCTGGCCGCGGAGGCCGAGAAGGATGAAGTTGTGGCGCGAGAGGACGGCGTTGACGAGCTGGGGGATGACGGTGTCTTCGTAGCCGATGATGCCCGGGAACAACGGGGTCTTTGTTTTTGCGGAGTCGCGCAGCCTGATGATTAGGTTCTCGCGGAGTTCGTCTTTGACGGTGCGGGCAAGACGGGCGGGAGTGAATTCGCTGGCGCGGAGGGCGCCTAGAGTTGCCGGAAGGGGGGTCGCCATGTCTAAGTATAGATGTTTGGCTGAAGGTGAAGGGTTCGGGCCGGCACGGGATTGATGAGATGGAAGTTCTGGTTAGATTGTTAAATCGTCGAGGAGGGCTTGCATTTCGCTGGCGGCGTGGGCGTTGTTGGTGCGGTGGGCGGCTGTGAGGCCTTCATTTAGGCGGGTGATGGCTTCGTCTGTGCGGCCTAGTTTCGCGAGGGTTTGGGCTGACATCTGGTAGGCGGGGACGTAGTCGGGGTTGTGCTGGATGAGGGTCGTGAATTCGGTGAGGGCGAGGTCGGTTTTGCCCTGGCTGTTGTGCTCCATGGCGAGGCCGTAGCGGGCGAATGCGTTGGTGGGGTCGAGCTGCAGGAGTTCGGTGAGGGCGGCGATCTTGTCCATGAGTTGATGGTGCGGTGTGGTGAGGGTGGTTGGCAAGTTTTGGGAAGGCTTAACACCGATTCGCACCGATGACACCGATTCAAGAGCAGGCAACTGCAAATGCAAAGGCGAAACCATTTTCACGACAGGGTGACGAGGTGTTTGGGATGGCAGGATGGGATTTAGACTTGAAGTATGAGTGATGAGGTTTTGCAGCGGACGGTGGCGGAGTCGCAGTCGGAGCGGAGTGAGATTGTGTTGCCGGCGGACTCGAATGCGATTGGGAGTCTGTTTGGTGGGCGGTTGATGCAATACATCGACCTGGTGGGGGCGATGGCGGCTTCGCGGCACGCTCGGGCATTTACGGTTACGGCGAGTATGGACCACTTGGATTTTGTGGCTCCTGTAAGAGTGGGGGAGTTGCTGATTTTAAAGGCGAGTGTGAATCGAGCTTTCAGGACTTCGATGGAGGTTGGAGTTCGGGTGATGGTGGAGGACGTGAGGGAGCAGCGGCTGCGGCATGTTTCTTCGGCGTATCTGACGTTTGTGGCGGTGGATCGCGAGGGGAACAGGTTGGTGGTGCCGCAGGTGGTGCCGGAGACGGAGCACCAGAAGAGACGCTTTGAGGACGCGGGGCGGCGCAGGGAGATGCGGGCGGGAGAGACGCAGAGGAAGAAGGAGATGCGGGCTTCGCTCGGTGCGGGATGGCATGTGTGAAAACGGCGCTATACGGTGTCCTTCTTCTGACGTTGGCTGGTAATGTGCTCTTTGCGCAAGAGCCTGCGATGGACGACTCTTATGTGAACCGAAATCAGATCGATTATGGTCCTTTGAAGCTTTCAAGCGTAGCCGGGATTGCTCGTGATGAGCAAGGTACGGCCGTTCCGTCAGTCCGGATTCTGCTTTTTACTGAAAAGGAACACAAGATGATTGCCTCTATCACCACTGACAAGAACGGGATGTTTTCTTTTGGAAATATTCCTCACGGCAGATACAGACTGGTCGCCAAATCGGCGTTCTGTCCGGCTAACGTTCCAATTGAGGTTGGTTACTTTGGCAAGAAGCAATTGAATCTGCGCATGATCGCCGGTGCTATCGATACGTGCAGCTACGGCACGTTGAAGAATTAGTTCAAAAGACATCAAATAGAGAGAGATTGGAGTACGCGATGGGACATATGGGAGCAGGAGTGCCACAGGGGCCGCAGCCGTTGCCGGGTGTGGCGCATGTTGTGGCGATTGGTAGTGGTAAGGGTGGAGTAGGAAAGACCACGGTTGCGGTGAATCTGGCAGTTGCGCTGGGGAAGCTGGGGTATAAGGTCGGGCTGATCGATGCGGATATTTATGGGCCGAATGTGCCGATGATGATGGGGGTTTCGCGGCAGCCGAATATTGTTGGCGAGAACCGGATTGAGCCGATTACGGCGCATGGAGTGAAGTTTATTTCGGTGGGATTGATCTCGCCGGGCGATAAGCCGATGGTGATGCGCGGGCCGATGCTGCACCAGATTATCCGGCAGTTTCTGCAGCAGGTGGAGTGGGGCGAGCTGGATTTTTTGATTGTGGATCTGCCGCCGGGCACGGGCGATGTGGTGATTTCGCTGGTGCAGACGGTGCCGTTGACTGGGGCGGTTGTGGTTTCGACGGGCTCGGGTGTGGCGTTGCAGGATGCTCGAAAGGCGCTGGAGATGTTCCATCAGGTGAAGGTGGAGGTGATTGGCCTGGTGGAGAACATGTCGCAGATGACGCTGCCGGATGGGCAGGTGATCGACGTGTTTGGTGTGGGTGGGACGGAGCGGACGGCGGCGCAGTTTGGGCTGGCGTTTCTGGGTGGGGTCGATCTTGACCCGCAGATTCGTGAGGGCGGTGATAAAGGGATTCCTGTCTCGCTGGCGGCGCCGGATTCGAAGCTGGCCAAAGGTTTTTATGAGGTTGCGAAGAAGGTCGCGGAGAAGGCGAAGGAGATCGCGGCCAAGAGTGAGGATGTGCTGGAGATCACGTAGGCGTGGACAGGAAAGCGGTTCGCGCTGGTGCGCGAATGCCTACCTTAGGCGCAAAATGCGCGCCGAAGATGGGGCACCCGGATTTGGTGGCGGGCGTTGCTCTTCTTGACGGCTGGCGTAGAGTTAAAAGGGTGGAGGGACGAATGGTGGATGCGGAGCGGGTTACGGCGCGGCAGAGAGCTATTCTGACGGCCATTATTGAAAGCTATATCGAGACGGGCGAGCCGGTGGGCTCGGGGACAATTGCGCGGTTGCAGAATGCTGAAGGGACTGGGTTTAGTCCGGCTACGGTGCGCAATGAGATGGCGGAGCTGGCGGAGGAGGGGTTGCTGGAGCAGCCGCATACTTCGGCGGGGCGGGTGCCTACGGCGAGGGCCTTCAGGATGTATGTGGAGCAGTTGAGTGGAGGCGCGCGGATTGATGCGGCGCGGTTGTCGGCGCGGTCTCGATCGCAGATTGACCTTAGTTTTCAGGGGGTTGCGGGGACGCAGGCAGTGCTGGAGCGGACGTCGCATGTGTTGGCGACGCTATCGAGTGGGGTGGGGGTGGCGATTGCCGCGGCTTCGGAGGGGGACATGCTGGAGCATGTGCATTTTTCGCGGCTGGCTCCGGCGAAGGTATTGGCGGTGGTGGTGACGCGGAGTGGGTTGGTTCGAGACCGGGTGTTATCGCTTGATAAAGATTTGACAACGCGAGAGTTAGAGGCCGCCGCGAATTTTCTGAATGAGCACTTTCGCGGGTGGAGTGTGGAGCGGGTAAGGGCGGAGATTGCGCGGCTGGTGGAACAGGAGCGGAGTGAGTATCAGAGGATGCTGAACTCGGTGCAGCAGCTTTGGGCGAAGGCGCTGCCGGATGCTCCGGTGCAGACGGTGTATGTGGATGGGGTGGCGAATCTCGTTGGGAGTCAAGAAGATAGGGAGCGGCTGCGAGAGGTTTTGGCGGCGCTGGAAGAGAAGCAGCGGCTGGTGGAGTTGCTGAATGCTTATATTGACGCCAGGCAGGAGAGTGTGAGGGTGGTGTTTGATCTGGAGGAGCATGCTCCGGAGATGTCGGGGCTGGTGCTGATTGCGGCGCCGGCGCGGATGGGTGGCGAGAATCGTGGAACGGTTGGGGTTATTGGGCCGAAGCGGATGCACTACGAGAACACGATGAATGCGGTGAGCTATATTGCGCAGGTTTTTGACCGGATGCTCCATCCTGGGGAATGATTTTTTTTCTGCGTGGTGGAGGGTGGTTTTACCAGGGGTTTTTGGGAAAAATGGTGTACAGAACGTGGTTTTTTTGTGGTGAGTTTGTGGTGATGTGTGTCACGAACGTGGTTCTTAGAGACCACGTTTTGAGTTTCGTGAGATTTTCCATTTTTGAGAATTTATTTTTCGCGGAGAGGAGAGCATACCCCAGGGGCTAAAGCCCCTAAACAACCAGGTGAGAAGAGAGGCCCAAGGCTGAAGCCTTGGGGTACCTAGAAGCCAAGGCGTCGAGCGTGAAGCGTTGTTCCGGATCTGGGGAAGTTCGAGATGTTTGAACGTTGGCTGGATTTGGGACTGGAGGTTTGGCTATGGCGGGGAGAGATGGATTCGCGCGATGGGCCGGGATGGTCGACAATAGAAGAGGTAGCACCATGAGGAGTCGGAAACAGATGCAGGATGAGATGAGAGGACAGGGAACGATGGAGCCGGAGACGGTTGGCTCGGAGGTTGGGGTGGGTCACGACGAGATTAGCGAGGTCAACCCGACGCATGCGGAGCTGGAGCAGGTGAAGGGCGAGCGGGACCAGTTGCTGGACCGGCTGGCGCGGCTGCAGGCTGAGTTTGATAACGCGCGGAAGCGGGAGATCAAGGAACGGGCGGATTCGCGGGACTATGCGGTCTCGAATACGGTTGAGCCGTTCCTGAGTGTGATGGATAATTTTCAACTAGCGCTGAAGGCTGATGGGACGAAGGAGCAGCTTCGCGCCGGCGTTGAGCTGATTTTGAAGCAGATGGAAGATGCTTTGAAGGGGTTGAATGTGGTGCCGGTGGAGTCGGTTGGGGCGCAGTTTGACCCTCGAATCCATGAAGCTCTGGGGAGCATCGAAACAAAGGAGTTCCCCGATCATCAGGTGCTGGAGGAGATTCGTCGGGGGTACAAGATCCGCGATAAGTTGCTAAGGCCGGCGCTGGTGAGGATTGCGGAGAATACGGGGCAGGTTTCGGATTAGGCGACCGCGGATGAGCGCGGATTTTAAAACGGATAACTGCAAGAGCAAAGACAGAAGCAGATCCCCTTCGGGAACGACAGCAAAAAGGCAAAAGCAACTGCAGATCCCTGTGGGATGACAGCAAAGAACAGGCAACAGCAAGAACGGCGAGAGCCAAGGGCAACAGAAACGGGAACGGATTTTAGAGATATGGCGACGGCAAACGTGACCAAGGTTGATTATTACGAAGTGTTGAGTGTCTCGCGGGATGCGAGCGACCAGGAGTTGAAGACCTCATACCGGAAGTTGGCGATGCAGTATCACCCGGATCGCAATCCGGATGACCCTACGGCTGAGGCGAAGTTCAGGGAGTGCAGCGAGGCTTACTCGGTGTTGAGCGATCCGGAGAAGCGCGCGGCTTATGACCGGTATGGTCATGCGGCGTTCCAGAATGGCGGCGGTGGCAATCCTTTCACCGGCGGTGGATTCAATGGGAACGTGGACCTGGGGGACATCTTCGGCGATCTGTTCGGCGAGATGTTCAACATGGGAGGCACGGGGGGACGCAGGGCTTCGCGTGTGCAGCGCGGGCGCGACCTGCAGTACGACCTGACGCTGGAGTTTGAGGAGGCGGTCTTCGGGAAAGAGAAGGAGATCACGATCCGGCGGATGGAGACGTGCACGGATTGCAAGGGTTCGGGCGCGGCGAGAGGCAAAGCTGCGGTGACGTGTACGCAGTGCGGCGGGCGCGGGCAGCAGAGATTTCAGCAGGGTTTCTTTTCTGTGGCGCGGACCTGCTCGGTATGCGGCGGGACGGGAACGTTGATTGTTGACCCGTGTACGACGTGCCGGGGCGAGACGCGGGTGCAGATGGAACACAAGATTCTGGTGAAGGTGCCGGCGGGTGTGGAGCAGGATACGCGGATTCGGTACTCAGGCGAAGGCGAGGCTGGGAAGTTTGCGGGGCCTGCCGGCGATTTATATGTTGTGCTGAATGTGAAGTCGCACAGGTTCTTCGAGCGCGATGGCGATGATCTGCATTGCGTGATGCCGATCTCGTTTCCGCAGGCGGCGCTCGGGACAGAGGTTGAGCTTCAGACGCTTGAAGGTCCGACTTCGATCAAAGTGCCTGAGGGGACGCAGAGTGGGAAGACGTTCAAGCTTAAGGGCAAGGGCGTGCCTCATCTGAACTCGCATGGGAAGGGCGATTTGATTGTGGAGATTCGCGTGCAGACTCCTTCGAAGTTGAATAAACAGCAGAAGGAGTTGCTGCGGCAGTTGAGCGAGACGATTGTGGTAGAGAATACTCCGCAGTCTCGTGGGCTATTTGAGAAGGTTAAGGAGATGTTTAGTTGAGTTGTCAGTGATCCGTTCTCAGTTTTCGAAGGTGCCTGGGCTTTGGCTCGGGCATTTTTGTTTTGTGCGTAGGAGAAGATCATTCGCCTTCTGCTGCGATCAGCCAGAATGCGAGCATCCCGAGGGCGCCGACAGGGGAGTGCCACCGCAATGAATTCCTTTTCCATACTCCGCCGACGGCTAAGCAGAATCCAGCAATCGAGAGCAACGCTCCCCATCGGTAGATCTTCATCAGCGACGCGTCATAGAAAGGAAAGGGGTGAATATTAGCGTAAGTCACGGACGCTATAGCGAGAAGAGCGGATGGCAAAACAAGCAAGAACAAATACAGGAGTCCTTCGCTGCTCAGCGATGACTGCTGTTGAGGTGGAGTTGCGCTCAGGACGACTGTTGATTTCGTTGGGGTTTAGAGCGGGGGCGAAGGTTAGAAAAAGATTTTTGGGATTTATTGGCACGAATGATTCGGGGACTCCGCTTTAACGGGTGAAGGCAGTTATGAACACTGACCTTCAGAAGGAGTACGAGTCATGAAAAACACACTTACTTCCATTCTGAGTTCCAGTCTTGTTGCGTCCGCTTTGGCAATCGGATCGCTCGCTTCGACACAGTTTGCTTCAGCCCAGAGCACTCCGATGGCTGAGGTCACTATTCCTTTCTCGTTCCAAACGACGTTGCAGACGCTGCCCGCGGGTACGTATCGCATCGTCGCCCAATCGAATCACCTGATCCGGTTGGAAGGCCCTGGTTCAGTAGGCGGGTTTGTGTACACGTACGATGCGATGAAGAATCATGCTTCGGATCGCGGAAGCGTTGTTTTCGATCACACCGGCGACAAATATTATCTGCGTCAGATCTGGACTGCAGGCAGCCGCGATGGCGTCGAATGCCCGAAGAGCAAGGCCGAGAAGGAGAGCCTGCAAGCTAGCATCACGCAAGCTCCCAGCACGGTTGAGCTGGCTTTCAACACGGTTCCCAAGCATTGAATTTGAGTTCCCACGAAAAGGCTGGCCGAGGTTAAACTCGGCCGGCTGTGTTTTTAAGGGCAATGGCAGATGTCGTGTCAGGTGAGGTGGGGGCCGGCGATGGCGATGGCTGCGATGGCTGCCGTTTCGGCGCGGAGGATGCGGGGACCAAGGGTGACGGGTTGCCAGTTGTGTTTGGTGAAGAGGGAGATTTCTTCGGGGGTCCAGCCGCCTTCGGGGCCTATGGCGAGCGCGGTATCGGCAATGGGTGTGACGTGAGTGAGAGCCGCGGTGAGGGTGGTGATTTGTTCGGTTTCGCTTAGGAGGATGCGGGTGGGGGATTGTTCTCGCTCGAGGGCGGTTTTTAGGGGGAGGGGGTCGGGGATCTCGGGGATGTCTGTGCGGCGGGATTGCTTGGCGGACTCGAGGGCGATGCGGCGCCACCGTTCGGAACGCTTGAGGGCGGCCTGGGCGAGGTGTTTTTCGGTGCGGCGGGCGAGGATGGGAGTGATGCGGGCGACTCCGAGTTCGGTGGCTTTCTCGATGGCCCACTCCATGTGGTCGAACTTGAAGACTGCGAGGAGGAGGTGAAGGGGAAGGGTGGCGTCGGATTGGAGTTCTTCGTGGAGGAGGAAGTCGACCTGGGCTTCGGAGACGTGGGTGATTTCGGCGCGGTGGAGGAAGCCGTTGGAGACGATGTCGTAGATCTGGCCGGGGGTGGCTCGGAGGACGCGGGAGAGATGGAGGGCCTGGTCGCCGGTGAGGGTGGCGGTGGTGGGGGTCCATGTGTCGGCGATGAAGCGGCGACGGGTCATGGGTTTAGTTTAGGGGAGTTTGGGGTGGTGGGATGGCGTAAGGGCAAAGACAAAGCAACAGCAAAACAAATACAGGGGTCCTTCGCTGCGCTCAGGATGACGACTCTTTTTTAGAGGGGAGATGGATTAGAGGGGAGACGGACTTTATAGCGATGAGTAGGAGCTTGGATTCGGGGTTAGTTTGTGGGGGAGGAGGAGGGTTTGGTGGTGTCTGAGGACGAGGTGTGGATGGTTTCGCTGGCGCGGCCGATGAGGATCTGTTGCTCGCCCTGGTGGTAGAGGTCGACATTGAGGATGGCGGAGCGGCGGCGGTCCCAGACGTCCTGAGTGACGGGGAAGTGAAGGAGGATCATTCCCTCGGCGGATTGGCCGGGGCTGATCATGGTCTCGCGGAGGAGAGGTTCGGTGGCGAGAGGTCTGAGTGCGGGGAAGGAGGTGTAGACGTTCTCGAGATCCTGCTTTTCGACGGCGCTGGTGGTGACTTCTTCGCCGTCGGCAGTGGTGAGGGTGGCGGTGAAGTCTTTGAGGAAGAGCGGGAGGCGGAGGCGGTCGTCGATGCGGAGGGTGGTGAGGACGTAGAGCTGATCTTCGGTGTGCTGATTGGTGACGACGATGGAGTCTGATTTGAAGATCGTGTGGGTGGGCACAACTGCAGTGTGGACGATTGTGAGGTCTGCGGTTCTGTGCGGGGTGAAGCGGATGAAGAGAGCGAGGACGATTCCGAGAATGAGGAACGCCAGGAGGACCGGTGCCAGCAGGTTGCGTCTAGCGGGTTGAGCGAACTTGAGGTCGGACACTTGGAAGAGAATAGCAAGTGGGAAGCGGTTTCAGGAAGGTTAAAAGAATCGAATTCTCAAATTATGTTCGTTATCGGGCAGCGTAAGCGCTGACCTGAGTGGTTATGCGCCGACGCTCCGAAAATGGTCCGACCAATTAGGATGTTTAATCCTTGCGGACGGCGTATTCCTCCAGAAGGACGGCGATGAGGGCGGCGGTGGGGACGGAGACGAGGGCTCCGACGACGCCGGCGAGGGCGGTTCCGAGGAGAAGGGCGACGAGGACGGTGAGGCCCATGAGATTGACGCTGGAGCGCATGATGCGTGGGGTGAGGAAGCCGTTCTCGAAGTTGACGTAGATGACGTAGAAGATGAGGACGCCGGCCATCTTGGTCCAGGAGTCGAGCGCTGCGACGATGGCGGCGAGGACGATGGTGATGACTCCGCCGGCGATGGGAATGATGTTGAAGAGGCCCATGAGGAAGCCGAGGAGAACGAAGTAGCGAACGTGGAGGAGGCCGAAGACGATGGTGCTGGAGACGCCGAGGATGAGCATAACGGTGCCCTGGCCGAGGAGCCATTTGCTCATCTTGCGTTCGGCTCGCTTGAGGGTGTTGTTGAGGCGGTGCCGCTTGTCACTGGGGAAGAGGGAGAGGAAGAAGCGGTACGCGTGCTCGCCTTCGAGCATGAAGTAGATGCAGAGGAATGCGGCGGTGAGGATGTCGAAGAGGTGGGAGAGCCACTGGGGGACCGAGGTGAAGAGATAGCTGGCGGTGGCGTCGACGGCTCCGGCGCCTCGTTGGGCGAGGGCGTCGACGCCGAACCTGTCGGCGAAGGGGATTCTTTTGACTTTGGCGACGATCTCGGGGAGGCGCTTGGGGAGTTCTGTCGAGAAGTTGCTGAGATCGCGCAGGACGGGCGGAAGGCCAGTGGTGAAGAAGAATGCGACGACGAGGGTGACGCCGAGGATAAGGAGAATGATGGCGACGGGGCGCGAGGGGTGATAGTCGCGAATGTTGAGCTGCGTGATCCGGTTGACCGCAGGCATGAGAACAACGGCGAAGAGGGCGCTGACGTAGAGGATCAGAAGCTCTTTTTCGAGGGTCCAGGCGAGGGCGAGGAGGAGGAGGACAGAGATCGCAAAGAGGATGTGGCCGCGGACGGAGGCGCGGGATCGCAGCTCGAAGGGGGTGAGGTCGTCGGGCGTGGGTTGGGTCAGACGAGTTCTCCTGGATTGCGATGTTTGATGCAGAAAGTGTGCGCTTGTGGGGCTTGAGTGGGGAGTGTGGAGTGTGGAGTTTGAGTCTTGTCAGTTGTCAGTTCTCGGGTTTGGGTTGGAGTTATCGGAGGTTGGACTTGAGGATGGCGTCGATGGTCTGGTCGGCGGTCTGGTCGGCGGTGTCGATGGTGAGGTTGGCGAGTCGGCGGTAGAGGGGGTGGCGCTTGGCGAAGCGGAGCTGGGCGGCGGCGGGGTCGGTTAGGACGGGGCGGGCTATGTCCTGCATCATGCAGCGGTCGAAGAGGGTAGGGAAGGGGGCGTCGAGGAAGATGGTGAAGGTGGCGGGGGTTTGTTCGAGGAGGAGGCGGTTGGTGAGTTCTTCGGGGGTGCCGCCGCCGAGGGCGAGGACGGTGTTGTTCTGGCCGAGGGCGGAGGCGAGGGCTGTGGATTCGAGACGGCGGAAGTGGGCTTCGCCGTGACGCTCGAATAGCTGCGCGATGGTGGCGCCGGTGCGCGCTTCGAGGTGGGCATCGAGGTCGAGGAAGGTCCAGTTGAGGCGGGCGGCGAGGAGACGGCCAACGGTGGACTTGCCCGCTCCCATGAAGCCGGTGAGGACGAGGCGGCGGAGATGCGGGGGCAGGCCGGCGTGGTTTGGTTTGTTATCTGTTGGGGTTTCTGGTTGGGTGGACGTCATTGCCTCTCCTTTTTGATGGTGCGCCGAAAATGAAAGAGCCGCAACCTTTTTGGGCTGCGGCTCGGGAAGATCGATGACTCTGAGTGTGTTTAGGTTTTTTCAGAGATGCATGCGAGGACTCCGCTGGCCGCTGGGTTGCGCCAATAGGAGAAGGTAAAGCCCGTAAATCGGAATGCGCTCGACATGCTGGATTGAAGATACATGGAGAGTTTGGATGATTGCAAGCGTTTAGCGGACGGAGGTCAGCTTTTGATGCGTTCCCAGATGAGTTTGTAGGTGGCGTTTTTTCGGTCGATCGTGCCTCCCTTGCCGTCTTCGGTGGGAGTGAGGATGAGGCGGTCGTTGCCTTGAAATTCGAACCAGCGGACGTTGTTGATTCCCGCGCCGCCGGGATAGGAGTAGTCCTTGATGTGATGCGTGATGGTTTGAGCTTCGAGATCGATGGTGTAGGGGCCGTAGTAGGAGAAGTAGCTGTCGAAGGCGGCCGCTTTTTCATCGGGGGTGCCGGAGCCCAATCCGTTTGCGAAGGGTTTGCGTTCTGCTTTAACGGCGATCTGAACGCTCATCCAGCCGGAGCGGTCGTACATGATCAAGCCAGTGGGATGGTCGTAGGGGATGTGACGAACCGGGGACATTCCCTCGACGGAGACCAAACGCCAAGCGCCGAGGAGTTTGCTGGCGACGTCATCTTTTTGCGGCTGGGCGGATAGCGAGACGCACGACAGAGTCAATAAGAGGATGCAGAGTCGTTTCATGGAGGCCAAGTATAGCTTGTATAGCTTGCGTGGGAAGACGACAACGCCGCCCACGATGAGGCTGTGTGCGGCGCTGCTGAAGTTGCTGCGAATAGTTGTTTCGAGGATTACTGCTTGAGTTTTTTCTGGATGTTGTTCCAGACGGCTTCGCCGGGATCTCTGGGTTCGAAAAGGCTGCGGGCCTGGTCAGCGATAGCTTCGAGGTCGCGGACGAGGGCGGCGCAGTCAGGATGGTTCTTAAGGAATTTCTGGAGGCGTGGATCTGTGCTGACGTGGCCGTCTCCGTTGGCGAAGAACTCAGGCAGATATTTTTCAAAGTCAGCAGGGGTCATTGTGTCGAAATCGGGGAAGTCTGGTTCAGTCATACGACCACCTCTTTGATGCCGGCTGGCTGGTCGGACTGTGCTGGCTCGCGGAGGAGCTCGCGGAGCTTGAGGCGGGCTTTGTGGAGCTGGGATTTGCTGTTGCCGGTGGAGCACTCAAGCATTGTGGCGATCTCGTTGTGTTCGAAGCCTTCGACGTCGTGGAGAACGAAGACCATGCGATAGCCCGGGGGTAGCGATGCTACGGCACGCTCGAGGGCGACACGGTCGACGGAGCCGGTAAGCTGTGGGTCGCGGCTGCCGAAGTCGCGCTTGGGCGTGTCCTCTTCTGATGGGTTGATGGTCTCTTCGAGGGAGACGAGGTTCAGGCCCTTTTTGCGAAGGTGCATCAGGACTAGATTTACCGTAAGCCTATGCAACCATGTAGAGAAAGCGGATTCGCCACGGAAGCTGCCGATTTTGCGGAAGAGGTGGAGGAAGGCCTCCTGGGTCATGTCTTCGGCTTCTGAGACGTTGCCGAGCATGCGGAGGCAGAGGGTGTAGACGCGGCGTTTGTGGAGGGCGTAGAGCTTGGAAAATGCCTCCGCGTCTCCGTTTTTTGCTGCTTCGATGGCATCTGCTTCGCCGGCGATGGGCGGGTTACGCTTGAAAACGCCGGGAGCGGGTGTGTTTTGGGTCATTTGTAGGCCTTGGACGTCCATAGCTAGACTCCGGACTCGTTCGTCGTGCACCGTTCAGTTTTCGCTTGCTTTAAGCCTACAGCAAACGTCAGGGGAGGGATTGTGTTGCTTTGTGTTGCATTGTGGATTGGATGGATGAGGGGCAGGAAGGGTTGTAAGGCGGCAGTGAGTTTTTGAACGTTGAGCGGTGGATTATCAGAGACTTAGGAGCCTATGAAGCGGGCGTAGAGGGTGCGGGCGAGGGTGATGTCGGTGGTTCCCTGGATGAGGCAGCGGCCGTCGGGGAAGAGGGTGAAAGTGTGGGGTGGGCGAGAGAAGCGGAGGAGGAGATTGTTGAAGCGGACGGTACCGTGCGGGGCGAGGCGGTCGCGTATGGTGGCGAAGTCGACGGGGCGGTGGTGCTCGTGGATCTGGACGGAGTTGCGGCCGCAGAGGGTGA
>Ga0206911_1050_pt1 | contig 27675 bp, 32 predicted proteins | sample Alteio_BWOrgHeat_74_FD_152956 | JGI IMG/M metagenome (GOLD analysis project Ga0206911, IMG submission 152956) | Enriched cells from forest soil in Barre Woods Harvard Forest LTER site, Petersham, Massachusetts, United States -... | ecosystem: Environmental > Terrestrial > Soil > Temperate forest >...
GAAATTTTCCTTCACAAAAAATATAATGATGAAAATTGTGGCAGTCTGTAACGAAAGCCATAAAATGTCGTCAGTATACAACAACACGCTAACCTTCTTGCCATTCAGGATTTCTTCGTTGCAATCCACATAGCTATCGGGATATCCCGTTGACACACGGTTTAGTTTTTAATCACTATTCAAAGAACATTTTAACCTAATAATGCAAATATAGCAAACAATAATTCAAATTCCAATTTCCCCCCAAAATGGCGCGAGAATGCAGGGTGGAATGTGGAGTGTGGTTCTTGTGCCGGCACAAGAACTCGACCCAAACGGCTAAGCTTGATTCTTGCGCCATTTCTACCTGTGGTCGGTGTTGTCACCGCACCACTAATATAGCTATAAAATTCCCCTAAAACCCTTTCGCCTATCCGACAAATTTAAAAACAAAATACACGGGAAGCTATCCTCCACTTCTGCGCTCATATATCAGCCAGGGAACCTAATACAGCTATCGAGATTTGTAAGGTAAACCCTTTATATTATTCAATTGCTTTTGCAAATATTCTATGCTCCACTCGGCTGGCTTATCTTTATCCCATCTAAACGGAAATCCCCTATTTATCCATAATTCTCTATAATTGTCGAAAGTCTGATGCTCTGATTCATCATCAAATCCATATTCGAATCCGCAACAAGAACAAATTTCATAAGAGGGATACCCCCATTCATCATAGGGTGATTCTCTTAAATGGTTATAGCCACAAACAGGGCATATTTTGGGTAATTCTACATTAGTCATGCCAACCTATCATCGGCGTTGTCACCGCACCACTAATATAGCTATAAAATTTCCCTGAAGCCGGACCACAGGGAAAATTGAGGATCAAGTTATTTCCCCTTGTGGTTGGCGTCCCCGCCAAACCACGCATTTCTCGTCAGCTTCCCGGTTCCTCATTGAGGTCCATATTATAGTGCCCTACTATCCTCTCCCCCACCAGGTCTATCACGATGGCGATAAATATATCCTCATCGTCTGTAGGCAGCAATATATGGTCATAAGTCCCCTCCTCATTCCGGTAGACGATCTCTATCAGTTCTTCTTCAAGCGTATTGGGGAGTACGAGGCCCTCAGCCATCAGCGCCTCTACATAGGGTGATATGTCGATAGCAGGATCTGCTGTCTCGGTCACATCCTTCATCTCAGCAGACATAGTGCGGATAAATTCCTCAGGACTCAGTTCGGTAAGCATTGTTGGGTTAATTGTAGGTTAAAATTATTGCATTTAAAGGTACACGACAAATCTGATAATTTGCTAAAAATCACTTACCCCAAACCTCCTAAAGGGGGCTTTAACAGCCAGCACACAATGTATTAAAGCCCCCTTTAGGGGGTTTGGGGGTTGCATTGACAGATTTGTCCTGTACTCATTCAAATCTAAAATAGAAATTCAACAGCAAGCACTATATTTACGATACAAAAAAAGATCAAACATGAGTAAATCTATCATCATCACCGGAGCCACCGGCAATCTGGGCGGAGCAGTCGTCAAGAAGTTGGTATCTGATGGCTATATGCTATACACGACACTTGTCCCCGGTGAGAAAGCATCTGATGATCCTCATGTGCATGGTATGCATATTGACCTGCTCAATGAAGAAGAATGTAAACGCTATGTCGGGGAAGTAGTGGCCCGGGGGGCTGACCTGCATGCAGGTATCCTGCTCGTAGGTGGCTTTCAGATGGGTGGTCTGGCAGATACCGATCTGGCCGCACTGGACAAAATGTTTAAACTTAATTTCTATACGGCGTTCTCCATGGTGAAGTCACTATGCGAACATTTTGAAAAAACCGGAGGAGGGCAGATATTCCTGATAGGCGCACGTCCGGCGCTCCAGCCCGCAGACGGCAAAAATGCATTGGCCTATGCCCTGTCTAAATCACTGATATTCCGCCTGGCTGAGATGGTGAATGAGACAGGTAAAGAGAAAAACATACGCGCCACGGTCATCGTGCCAAGCACCATTGACACAGCTATCAACCGCCAATCTATGCCCGATGTAGACTTTCATAAATGGGTACCTGCTGACTCTATAGCAGACACTATCGCATACCTACTGACCGACAGCGGAGCCATGCTACGTGAGAGCATCATTAAGGTTTATAACAAGGCATAAGCCTACAAATCGGCAATTCTGTAATTCCGTAAATCTGTAAATAAACCTTTTCACTCTTTCAATGGTGCTCCCCCTTGAATCTTATGCGATAGTGTTTCTTGACAGCTTTACCGAATTCCCCTTCCCAGAATAAGACGAGGCAGAAAATAGTGAGCACAGCGAGCGGGATGATAAAGTCCCAAACCATAGGCAGGTGCGCGATGGTATAAAAAATGTTGTGTGACATAGCTTTGAATTTTTAAAGTGAAAAATAATTACCACGTAAAAACAAAAGCATTACTCCAAAGACCGTATTGAAGTATTTGTTACTATAAAATTACGTCATTTTTTCCGACAAATCCAATTTCCCGACCCAAAAAGATTACACAATTATTTAAAAGAATTACATGATTCACATGTGCCAGAAACCTAATGGGCTGGTTAATAGAGAGTAGCCTCATTATCAATGTCCCACCACGATTCGGGCTCACTATATAGCAGGTTTAATCATGTACGTTTGCTGTGATAATTTTTATCAAAAAAACAAAACAACAAACAATAAAAATGAGAAAAACAATTTTTGCCATCATGGCAATCGGCCTGCTGACGATCACGTCATGCAGTAAAAGCCCAACACCAAACTCGTGGACATTCAGGACTCTGACATACAACACTACTACCTGTAGCGGTTCAGCAGGTACCCTGAGTGCATCAAATCTGGCATCTAATAACTCTACCAGCTATGGTACACTTACCTGTACTTTCTTTGGCACCACCCTACCCAGCTCGGGAGGTACATATACAGTAGTAGGCACTACTCCACTGAACAATACCCAGGTAGCTATCACAGCGACTACAGGCGGATCTGCCAATAATTACAAATCGACTGGTGGTAATGGCAGTAACCAGACAGTGACTATCAGTGTAGCAAACGGCAAAGTAACTGTCGCGGGCTCAGGGGTAGAACTCATTAACCTGACCGCACCGGCAGACAGCGCAGCGCTCACAGTCAATATCACCCAGCTTTAATCAAACGTTAATAAAACTTCATTTTAAATTTGAGTGATGAGTAGGCGCGGACACAGTTCCGCGCTTTTATTTTTTACATCTGATCTGACTTTATCACTTTACCATCTTAATATTCACAATAATACCTCATATGTGAGATCAAATATGTTTCGCATTGTTTATATTTGATGAATAAGCATGTTTATGAGGTGCCTATTAACGATTGTTTTTTTTATCGCTTTGATTTCCGGAGTAGCAGCACATCCGCTTCGTTCTGACAGCACGCTCACGCTCACAGGTGACATCAGGGGCCTCGGCCATCATCGCATCATATTCTATTATTATCCTACAGACAGTACCTATCATGGCGACACCATCCGTGCGCATCATGGGCATTTTGTTTTTACCACCCATCTCACAGAGCCTACCTGTTTCAATATCACTACTCTCAGGGATCATCCCGGAAAACTAAATAAACGTACAGGTTATTCTCTGTCATATATAGGCAGGTATGGCCTGCATTATGCCACATTCAGGGATGCGCTGCTGGAGAACAGGACCATGACATGGAAGGTTAGCAAAATGAGCGGGTTTCGGACCTCTGCTATCAGCAATGCACCACTGAATGATACACTGATGTACATCGAGGACATACCCGCCCGAATCTATCGAAACGACAAAGCACTGAATACATGGAAAAAACAAAATCTCCTGCTCTTGGAAAAAACAATGTCCGGCCGAAAGCTCATAGAGAGGGACATCATCAGGCAGTCTATGTTTAAGAAGCAGGGAGACTCTATAGCTGCGTATATCATTGCACATCCTTCATCATATGCCAGTGCAAATACACTTTGGCGTGTCTTGTATTCCGATCATTCTGTCAAGGAAGCAGCATATAATGCGCTCGATACATCATTCCGGCACCTGTCTACTGTTAGAAGTTTCAAAAAAAGAATGGACCGTACCACGGCGCACATATCTCAGGGTGACATAGCGCCTGACATATCCCTGGCTGATACCTCAGGTAGGGTCGTATCACTATATTCTTTCCGCGGCAGGGTCACACTGGTGGACTTTTGGGCATCATGGTGCGGTCCCTGCAGGCGGGAAAATTCGAATATCGTATCTGCCTATCGAAAATTTCATAAAAAAGGACTTGAGATATACGCTGTGTCACTGGATATGAGCAAATACAAATGGAAGGCTGCTATACAGCAGGACAACCTGGCATGGACGCATGTATCTGACCTCAAGGATTGGGAATCTACTGCAGCCAAGGCCTATGGTGTACGGGGCATACCAAATAATTTCCTGCTGGATAAAGATGGCAAGGTAATTGCGATAAATCTAAGAGGAAATGAACTGATTTCTGTATTGAACGACATATTGAAATAAAGCATCTATAACAACTCGTGACTTGTATTCATTTACTTGCCTGAGAATTTCCTATATATAATATTATTACTTTCTGGTATAATGATTACATTTGAAGCACTTTTCAAAATCCACTCATGAAAAAAGCAATCTTCTGGATATCAGCATTGGTACTTGTCTCCGTTACTTCCTGCAATAAAGGTAACGGCACTCCTGAGACATGGTCCTTTGAAGGGACTAGTTATAATGCCAACTCAGTATCGGGACAGACAGGGCTATTAGTAGGCACGATGATCGGGGCCATAAACCCAAACAATATCGTTCAGATCTCCTGTATTTTTCATAATAATATCCTCCCAACCACATCCGGCAACTATACTGTGGTCAAAAGCAACCCTGGGCTCAATCAGGTAGCCTTTAACTTAAACATCAATATCGGACAAGCTATTTACAACTCTACAGGTGGCAACGGTAGTCAAAAAGTGGCCGTATCTGTATCAGGCGGTGAAGTGAGCATCGTAGGTTCACACATTACTCTTTCGACCGCGCCCGCTGCGCCTATAGACAGTTCCGCCACCTTTAGCATCAATATCACACAGCAGCAGTAAAGTTCCTAACCAGCCCATTTTAGCTTTTCAATACCCATCATGAATAGCCACATATTCTAATGTTGGTGCTTTTTTTATTTAGTTTTGATGGGTATAAAAATATTTTGCCTGATGCCAAAGATACTTCTTGGGGTACTGGTCATAAGCATAGTGACACTGAACTCCTGCAAGAAAGGCCCTGATCCCGGCGGCTCATGGACCTTTCAGGGTAGTACCTATTATGTCGCCGGTTGTGAGGCGGGGGGCGGGGGAGCCCTGATCGCATCGAATGCTAATGCAAACAATCAGTATACCTATGGTACCATAGAGTTTAATTTTCATGGCCAGCTGCCTACTACTGCAGGCACATATACTGTAGTGAGGTTCCCTCCTGCCGACGGTCAGGTAGCCCTCTCCGTGGGCATAGATGGGTCCTCACCCGCCATCAACTATAATTCTACAGGAGGTAATGGCGCAGAAACGGTCAACGTATCCATAGGATCAAATGGCTTCATCAATGTATCCGGCTCAGGCATAGAAATACTAAATGCCAGCGGCGGAACGGATAGCTCATCACTTTCATTCAATATTACCCAGACCCAGTGATCAGGTCGAGGTGAAAGATAATTTTCAGATTTAATATATACCTTTGGTGAAATAACGCTACGTCTTGAAAAAATTCATCTTCATACTCATCGTTATGGGCCTGGTGGCAATGACATCCTGCAATAAGGGCCCACTCCCCAATAATAACACCTATCAGGGCGGTTCATGGACTTTCGGTTCATTGCCATACAAAGCTACTTCTTGTGTCGGGGCCAGTTCCTCTGCTATGCTGACCGCATCAGGTGTCTCAGGCAATGGCAGTACAAATTTCACCATCACATTTAATTTCACAGATGGATATCCGACAGCGAATGGCACCTACACCGTGCTCAATGGACACAATGAAAGCTCTGTGCCACTCGAAAACCTCGTAATGATAAATGCAACACTCACCGGGGGCATCAACGGCCAGTTTTACTCCTCTGGCCGCGATGGTTCACAGAAGGTCACTGTCACTGTCTCAAATGGAAAAATAACTATGTCAGGTTCAGGCATCGAAATGGTAAATGCCTCTAATGCTTCTGACAGTACTCTACTTTCATTTAATATCACACAGACCCAGTAATTTTCTGAATGAAAAAACTAATTTCCGCACTCATCATGATCTGCTTGCTGGTACTTACATCCTGCCAGAAGCCTAATAATGATCCTGGCCCTGGCGGTTCATGGACCTTTAATTCAAATACCTATGATGCGGCGAGCTGTGTCATAGACAGTACTAACTTCACTGTGTCCGCTTATAATACAGTCATAGGTGGTACCTATAGTAATATCGTAGTATATTTCTATGATTCACTGCCGGATACTGGTTCCTATGTAGTAGCCATGCCAGGGAATCTGTCAGCTCATAACCAAGCCTCCATAAGCCTCGCCTATGAGACATCGTCTGTCAATAGCTATTACAGCTCCATCATCTCTCAAAACCGCACTACTAAGCAACCAATTATTCAAAAAATAAGAGTCACCAGGGCCGGTGGTAAAATAGGGGTGTCGGGTACAGGGATAGCTATATCCAGCATCGCCAACCCTACTGATACCATACCGCTTTCATTTAGTATCACCCAAACACAGTAATCGCTTTTCTTCATGCACTCAAACAGCAGATCATATTTCAACTGGAGTGGTGGCAAAGACAGCGCACTCGCACTCTATCATACACTTCAAGCCGGAGAGTATATCCCCGACCTGCTGCTCACATCTGTCAATACCGCCTTTGACCGTATATCTATGCACGGTGTACGTACCAGCCTGCTGGATAAACAAGCAGAGTCTATCGGCATCCCCCTCCGTAAGCTCGAACTGCCCGAAGGACTGGATATGACCGACTATAACAATATCATACGCATAGCCGTCACCGACCTGAAGGCGCAGGGATACGGACATACTACCTTTGGCGATATATTCCTGGAGGACCTCCGTGTGTACCGCGAGCAGCAACTTGAGCCCTTTGGCATCACAGCTCACTTCCCGCTATGGAAACGCGACACGACAGAACTGCTGCATGAGTTCCTTGACCTGGGCTTCAAGACTGTAATCGTCTGTATCAAATCCGAACTGCTTGACAGATCTTTCGCAGGCAGACTAATCGATCGCGACTTTATCAAAGACCTTCCTAAAAATGTTGACCCATGCGGTGAAAATGGCGAGTTCCATACTTTCGTATATGATGGCCCGATATTCAGGCAGTCGGTTGATTTTACTATCGGTGAGGTCGTATATCGCGAGTACGCCCGGCCAAAAGATGATGACAAGGACAACTGCTTCTCGCCTGACTCAGCGCCTCAGATGGGCTTTTGGTATTGTGATCTCTTGCCCGAGTCTGCTGCTGTTTCTGTTCCTTCTTAAATACAAGGATTTATGCCACTAATACCTAAATTACAGATGACAATAAGCAGCGAACCGGCTGTTACCCTCTCCTATTTTAGGCATATGCGTCAACTTAAGGAATGTCAAAGTACCTTGTAATGCACACAGAAACTATGTTTCACCCCTCTGGGGTTATGGCTTCTGTTGCCTGTTTTACTATAATAATCCCACCCTTTCAGGGTTTTAGCCGCGTATGAGTAAGCCCGAAGGGCTGTCACGATTATAGAAACAAGTGTTTTTTATCAAAAATAAACCCCGAAAGGGGTGACACAATGTGATACTCAAAAAATTAGCATAAGCTATATTGGGCACAGCTTTCAATGGCTTTTATCACAGTCGTAAGTTGACGCATATGTCTATTTTAGGAGAGGGCAGGGTGAGGTAATTTGGCCCCGCACACTATGGGCTTATTTTATATCGAGAATTATTTGACCGCGTTCATCCCCCAAACGTTAATTTTCCTGTGAAATAAAAATCAGCTTTATATTAGCTTACCGTCTGTGACAAAAACAAAAACAGCATGCCTGCAAAAAGATCCTTTACGCCTATAGTGATTTCATTCATTGTGATTTCATTTTTTGCAGGCTGTGGGAAAAACCCGCCACTCAGTACCAATGTACCTATCAGTAAGGTTAAATCCCAGATACTCACATCTACTACCGGCGTATCTGATACCATCATCTACACATATGATAATGCAGGCAGGCAAGCCAGCGCACAGACCGATACACTTTTTACTACATACACATACGCTGCCAATACCGTCACGATGACATATATGCTCAATGGGCAAAGCTTTCACACTATATATGCCACCAATTCAGGAGGCATGGCCACCTCAGACTCTAAGAACTTCATGTATACTTATAATGCCGGCGGCTATCTTATCAATTATTCATATACCGGCACCGGTCTCTATGACTCTACTGTATATTTGATCTCAACGGGCAATGTTGATACCTCGATCCGGCATCAGGTCGACTCAGCTACTGATAATCGCATTACTACCAGCTATACATATCTCACTATAGTCGATAGCAGGGATTATGGCCGCGCATTTCTCGGTAAGCAAAACACCAACCTCATCAATACCGAAACAGTCACTCAGCTTATTAATGGCTCAACCTATACAATAAACTATACTTACGCATACTCCTTTGATAATAAGGGAAGGGTAGCACAGCAGGTACAGAGCAGCGGCACTGCTACATACACTACTACCTATACTTATTAGCCCCAAACCCCCAAAGGGAGATTAAAACAGTCACTGGATTGTTTGTGGGAGATTTAGTGGAGGCCTTTATTTCTCGCTAAAGACGATCTTTAAAACCCCATTCACTATCTCATTCACGGGTGTGATAGTACCATTGCTGCAATAGCTGACGGCGATCTTATCATCGGGGAAATATTCCAGCAAGGAGCTGAACCCATCTATACTGCCGGGATGCCCATATCCTATATGACCAGCGAACTTAAACTGATAAATCCCCATGCCGTATCCGTCCTTGATCTCCTGCATGCGCTTCAGATGGCGCGCCTTGAAGAACTTATGCTCATAAACCGCCTCGATAAATTTATTGAGGTCAGTCGGCGTAGATAGCAGCCCACCAGCCGCTCCCAGCAGGCCCATATCCGCCTCCGGCTGTTTGTCCCATCGGCTGCTAAATACATAGGAATAACTCTCACCTCTTGCCAGGTCCGCATTGTCTCCGTAGTAGGTGTTTCTTAGTCCCAGCTTCGATATTACCCAATTTTTAACGACATCCTCGTATGGCTTCTTGCATTCACGCTCGATGATATAGCCCAGCAGGATATAGTTAGAGTTGCTGTAAGCCGCCTTTGAATTGGGTGTAAACTCGAGCGGGAACCTTCCGATCATATTTACTATCTCGTCTTTCGTCCTTGGTATTGTTTTCCACGAGGTGAAATCCGCATCATCAAAGATGTTGTGCAGTCCACTGCGGTGGTTAAGCAGCATTTCGATAGTAATGGTTTTGGCTCCCGGCAGCTTTGGGAAATAATCGGACAGCTTACCGGAGTAATCTATTTTGCCATCCTGAATGAGGCGGAAAATAATGGCCGCGGTAAACATCTTGGTAATAGATGCTATCCTGTATTTAGTATTCTCGTTAGCTGCCACCCGGATGTGGCCATCTATCGCGCTATAGCCGATGGCGCGGCAGTATATCACCTTGCCATCGCGCGATACGCAGATGCTACCCATTGATTTACCGGCGGTAGACAGCGCATTAAACATACTGTCCAGCCTCTCCTTTGTGGTCTTTTGTGCAGATACCATACTTGTCAGTAATATGAGGCCGGAGGCCAGGATCATCTTCTTTATCTTACTCATAATAACAAGCTAAAAATACTATAACGCTCTATCTTTTTCAATTAATCCCAAATGCTTAACAAACAATAATTCGACCAAAGATAAAATGCTAAAAATGCATTTTTTGTTTATAAAATGCAAATATAGTGATTCTAAATCCAAATTCCAATTTCCCACCTTGGACCGCTTTTTTTCTTTGAAGATTTAACATTTGTACGTAAGAGGCTGTTTTGATTTTATTCGGAAAATAAATTTATGGGCACCGTCACCCTGAGCGTAGCCGAAGGGTGTCACGGTTCGGCTACGCTCACCATGACAATTTCTTCCACTAAAATCAAAACAACCTCTAAAAAGGTACAGGTTTTGCGCACGGCAAAAAGGCCTAGCCAGGTTTCTTCATCCAAAACAATTGCTATTTTGCAAACAGACATTCACTGTACCAAAATCTTCCATTGACAAACAAACCTCTTATATATATTATTCTGCTGACACTCTTCGTATTCTTAGAGGACTGTAGCAGGAAACCGATCTACCGAGCCAATCTCAAAGAATCAGTTTGCGCTGCCACTCAGAATAATACCTGTGACTGGATGAGTGAGATGCTCGGTGCTCAACCCGATAAACCCATCGCTCTTGTTGATATCTGTCTGCCTGCTTCTCATGATGCAGGTATGTACCTCACACAATACTGTACCGCATTTGGCAACTCAGGCAATACACAGACCCAGTACCTTCCTATGAAGCAGCAGCTGGAAGCGGGCCTGAGGCTGTTTGATTTCAGACCTACATACTTCCGGGATGAATTCTATACATGGCATGAGACCAAATGTGACGGCCTCGGCTGCCACGGCGATAAACTCAAAAATATACTGCTCGCTACCCGAGAATTCCTGGATACACATCACGAACTGGTCATCCTTGAGCTTAGCCATTTCTGCCATACCTCAGCGACTGATACAGCCTTTCTTTCACTGCTCACATCTACTCTCGGAGATCATATATATAGGGAAAGTATACCTTCAGATATACCACTCATCAAGCGGCCCCTTCGGCAGATGCTTCCTGCCGGAAGCAAAACCGGCAAAGTCCTCCTGCTCATAGAGAGCGCCTCTCATACCATAGACTACAGAGCAAAGGGATTTTTTAATTCCGATGAAGAGCATGCTGTCGGCGGCTGGACCAATGATAATATGTATCCACAGCTATGCGAGCATCAGCTGGCGCAGTTTTCTAAATATCCGGGCAACGGGACTAATCTGTTCACACTGGCATGGCAGATCACCCAGCACGATGAGCAGGCGCTGAGATCCGCACTCGCGCCACATGCGCGCGTGGCTATATACAAAGGTTCATACAAGGCCAATCACCAGCTGCCGGGTTTCCTCGATAGCCTCATCAGGAGCGGCGATATCCACCGGGGAAAAATACCCAATATCATCTGGTCGGATTTTGCCGATACGGCTGTGGTCCATCAGTGCATGAAGCTCACTAGTATCAGTGTGGACTGAGGAACTCCATATCCAGATAATACTTCTCCTGGTCATCACGATCGATATAGAGTGTTGTTTCTTTCTGGGCAAACATCTTAAATAGCAATGTTTCTCTATCATAGCGAAGCACTTTGCTTCTGAATCTGAAGGGCATACCAAACCTCATCGCCTCGCCTGTCACCACTGTCTGATTGATCTGTACCACTACACGGTCATTATTTCTATACAGGCTATTTGTCCAGTATTCCGTCTTCTTCTCCTCATCTATCGGTATCGCATCGTCTGCATGGCTATCATTTCTTAGCCGTTCCTCGCTGTAGTTGTTTTCTTTTACCTCACATTTATCGAGGTCTACTTTGATCTTATCTCCATTGGCCTTGAGGTCCGCGATAAATTTATTAGCCGCATCCGCTTCCTTAGACTGCTGGATGGTCGGCGTGCGCCGTAGCAGCCATGTTCCGCCTATAAGCATAGAGATGCCAATGACCCAAAATGCAAACGGATAAGGAACCGACTGTCCATTATAATGCCTGAAAAATACATAGGTTAGAAAACCCAACACGAAGACTGTATATGCTATGATTCGCTTTGCCATTAGTCTAAATTTATTGGTCTAGTCCAAATATAGTAAATCCGCCATTGCTTTAATAAAGACTATCTTCATCAGATATTACCGGCAGCATTTGAGATCCTCATAGCTAGTTTCGTCAGAGACAAAATAGGCATCGCAGAAAATTTCCTCTCTGTCCCGCTCGTGGCCCATCTGAAAAATAACCTGAAAAATTTATTCGCTAAAAATGCCATGCACCAGGCTGGGATAGGTAATGACATGATTCAAAATCATGACAGGGCCGTGCGTGGCGACCTCATATACTGGCTGGACAGAAGCCATAATGATCGATACGAAAACGATTTCCTTGACCTGATGGATGGGTTCGTGAGCTATCTGAATGCCACCTGCTATACTGGTATCACAACATATGAGTTCCACTATGCGCGATATGATGAGGGGAGTTTCTACCGCAGGCATCTGGACCGCTTTCACAATAATACTGACCGCGAGTACTCCATGATCATATACCTGAACGCCGACTGGCGGCAGGATGATGGCGGCGAGCTCTGTATACATCAGGATGGTAAACAGCAAAACATATCCCCATCAGGAGGCAAAAGTGTTTTCTTCCGCAGCAACGAGCTGGAACATGAGGTGCTGCTGACGCATAAACCGCGCATGAGTATTACGGGTTGGTTGAAGACTGGCCATGAGCAGATTTGACAAGGGAATTGTCATGGTGAGCGTAGCCGAACCGTGACACTCAGCCGCTCTTTTATAATAATTCTCTCAACTGACTCTCATCGTAACCCAGATAGAATTTCCCCTTGCCCAGATCCCAGACAGGACGCTTGATCAGCGATGGGCTTTTTATCATTAGCGCTATTGCTTTGGATGCATCGCTTATGCTTGCTTTTTCCTTATCAGTCAGTGCACGGTAGGTCGTGCCTTTGGTATTGATGAGCTTATCCGTCGGAAAATACTTTAACCAAACTTCAAGAGTAGCTTTATCAATGCCCGATTCTTTATAATTATGAAACTCATATTTTACCTTCTTAGCTTCGAGCAGTTTGAACGCTTTCTGCATAGTATCACAGTTCTTGATGCCGAATATTTTTATCATGGATGGAAGATAAGTAAAAATTAAAGCCAAATGCATATGGCTACATGAACATATTGGCAATCAACCATTATCCATTATCCATTGTAAATTGTAAATTGGTCTCCATGAATAAGCCCCTGTCCCTTCATATCAAAATAATAATTTCGTGGATAGTCTATATGCCCATAGTAGGGTTGAGTTATCTTGTAGCATGGCTCGACCGGGTGCTAAGGTTCCCGTTGTCATTCCCGCGCGACCTTGACCAACTGGCAGAGCGCAAACCCTGGCTCATAGATGAGTTGAAAAAAAATAAGGTACTATCTTCAGAAGCTATGATAAATAGTTGTGAGGTCACAGCTCTCAAACTGGATATCATCTTTCGCTCCAATGCAGGCGTCATAGACATAGACTACACAGACAGCGGGGAAAAGAAGTCATTAAAGTGTTTCGTAAAGTTTGCACCGACCATGGGTTCTGTGTGGAACAGGACCATCTTTAACCTACAGTTAAATCACATCAAAGAGATATGGTTCAATGAATACTTTCTCAAGGTGGATACAGTCGTGCCTGCGCCGCATGTGTATGTGGCAAAAGTGTCAGCCCCGACCGGCAATCTCTGCCTCATCACAGAGCACATGGGTGAGGATATAGAATATCATGATTATCCATATGCGAACTTTCCCCGGGAGCACCTGGATATGGCATTGGAGGGGCTTGCGACGCTGCACGCTCAGTATTGGGGCGGCACATCTGCCCGTATGGCAAAGGTGCAGCCCATAGAAGACTCGACAGTACATTTGTTTGACTCGATGGTGGCAGGCAGGTGGAGCATTCCTGCACGCAAGGTGCTGGTGAAAAGCTGGTGCCTGATGAACAGGCCTCAGACAGTGATACATGGTGACTCACGCATTGGCAATATGATGTTCCCATCGGCGCCCGGGCATGGACGCTTTGTACTAATAGACTGGCAGGCTACACGAAAAGGCGTAGCTGCTTTTGACCTGGCATATTTTCTTGTATTGAGCCTGATGACGACTCACCGCCATCAGTTGGAGCGACCTGCCATTGATAGATATTATAGTTTGCTGTTGGCAAAAGGGGTTAAAGATTACACTACTCAGGAATTTGAAGAGGATTATCGGCATGGTTGCCTATGTACATTGGTGCTGCTATCACTGCCTATGCTCAGCGGTGAGGTCAGCGTGGATGGCAATGCCGCCTTACTGTTTGTATTTGGCATGGGTATCTGGAGAGAGAGATTGCGTCAATACTTCCTGGACTTTGACTACGTATGGATGGCTGATAGCTATAAAATGACAGAACAGGAATCACGGAAAGCTATAGCGGAGATGATAGCTGTCATTGATAAAAGATTGAACGATGTGCTTAGATCAGTAGGCTCAAAGGATACCTTGACCGACATTCTTCGCCGGGATAATGTGGCAGGTGAATTTGATGTGTAGTAGCTGATAATAGATCAGGAAATGCTATTCAAAAAAGGGATCAGACTTTCCCATTCTTATTTCTCAATGGAAATTTTCCCGCTGGTGACCTGCTTACTACTGCGGTCGAGCAGACGGTAGAGGTAGATGCCTTCTGACAATGAGCCAATCGAATATGAGGATAGTGTGCCTATGAGGGAACTATTCATTACTTTATTTCCGGTGATGTCATACATCTCTATGGTGTAGCCTGTCATATATTGGTCTGCTCTGACATAGAGCATCGATGAGGCAGGGTTAGGATATACAGACACAGCATCATCTATACTCAGGTGTACCAGGCCGGTATTGGCACTCACAGGCCCATAGTGGAAACTGACATCATCTATCCAGGTGGTATTGCCCACTTTAGTGCTGTCGCCATTACGCCCGCCATAGAATATCAGGTGCAGTGTATCTGGCAGACCGGGCAGGATGTAGTGGATGGGATCACTATAGAGATACCACTGCATCATATTTACAGCATCATCAGATATATCGACACTGTTGTAGGCGAGTGTGTCCTCCTTATGGTTAACACTGTCCCATCTCGTGAATGCATAAGCATAGAGCCCTGTATCAGGAGTGAGATGGTTCATCATCATGTAGAAGTTCAATACACTCGGTGTGTCTGTGAATGGCGCTCCATTGGAAACAGCTATAGTCTTATAAAGGTCTCCCTGTATGCCCAGAGAACCGTAGCCAACTATACCGGTACAATACACATTGCCCGGCACCAACACTGCTACACCACCGGCTACATCTCCCGCGCTGTCTAAGGTCGTGACATCAGTGAGGAGTTTAGCTGATAGGTATCCCGAGTGGATAAATGTCGTGTCACGTTCTTCAAAAACAAAATGATTGACAGGCATGGCCATCAGCTGCTCGGGTATGCCCCATCCCCATGGTTTGGCGAGGGCTGCACCACAGCATCCCTCACCGCGATGTGGTGCGAAGTAACCGCCACGCCATATCTCAAACCCACCACCCGTGATACTATCCTGGGCCATGCCAGCGATAGCACCCGTGAGGAGAAATAAAAATATAAAAACTGACTTCATCTGAAAACCTGTTCAAATTTAAACAAAAGCTAATATAGTGGTATTTTGTTTAAACATCTAAATTTATCTCTTGTAGATTATTCACAGTCGGAGTACAGGTCTTGGTAATAACCCTTTATCGTTTAGCGAAATAGTCATATTGCGGATTGCAGATTTCTGATTTCCGTATTGCCGCAATCAAAAATCGGCCGGCCGGCAAAAGCAGGTCCGAAATCCGAAGTCATCTGGTTTCCTCCTTTCGGACTTTATTGTAGTTTTGACCAAAATCACAACGAATGAAATTTGTACTTCTTTATTCGGCCCTCATTGCCAATATCCTCACCAACATATTTTTTAAACTCTCAGCGATCAATGATGCTATCCCTGTAAAAAAATGGGGCTACCTTGGTATAGGCCTGACATTTGGTTTGATCAACTCGATACTTTTTACCGAGTCGCTTAAATATCTCAATTTCGGGGAGGCCAGTGCGGTGTTTTTTGCACTCACCGTCATCGGCCTCTATGGTAGTTCATACTTTATCTTCCATGAACCTGTCAACGCCATCGGCCTGGTCGGTGTGGTACTCATCACCGCTGGTGTCATCATTATCTCCTACTCGATGAGCAAGGTAAAAGGAGTATAACAACATTAAACAGTCCATTGAGCACAGAGACAGGGTAGGAAGGATATAATGATACTTCGGCTTTTCATTGATATAAGGCCCTTCTGCTACCTGTTTGCATTTATTAAAAAAGCATTTTTAATATTTTCGCAATAAAATCGCCTTTTGTTAGTTTATCATAAGATGAACAGCACTTACTTTTTTATTGTTCTGGCAGTCATTTCAGTCAGTGTCACTCCTTGTTATGCTGAGCTGACCGATACGGCATATGCTAAAAATGCGATTGTCCCCGAGGTCAATCGCGACTCTTTGGGCACCAAAAAAGTAACTGCAGTGACGCAGGTCAGGGCCGACACGGCCATAGTCAGGGCATACAATGGCATTCCGGTATTTTACCGTTGCAGGCCTTTGCACAAATACACACGCCTCGGTTATATGACCCGCTCCACCTTCGCCAGCTACATGAGCAAGGCATTTGAGAGCTATACACACGCCGCAAGGAAACGTGCACAAGGGCATCTGGGCATACTCATTGATAACCTCAACTTCGGTACAGACAGTTTCGATGTGGTGCGGTTCGCGCCGGAAGATGGCAGATCCGATACCGCCGTTCTCACCACACCGATATTCGTCAGTGCTAAGCCGACCAAACCATATAAAGTGATAAGGGTCTTAAATGACCAGCTTGGTTCCGGTTCGCTCAATACAAACCTGCAATGCTATATGCAGGATGCCCAGGACCTGCATGTGAAGTACGATGGCATCATGATACGTGACGTAAATTATATCTTTGGCATGGACAATATATTTGTCTTCAGGTGGAAGAAAAACTCAGAGATCGTTCCTGCTCAGTTATCTCAGCCTAAAGTAGTAATCGCTCAGGATAAGAAATAGCTACATCTTCTTTTATACTTATTTTCCCTAATTAATGATCGCCTTTCTTTTCTTCCACGATACTCTCCTACCCAGTATGAGTTTGACAATACCTCGCTCGGTAGCCGGTGTGAGGCCAAACATATAACCAACATTGATTTCATAGTCTGCTGACACATCCAGGTCTATAGCAGGGCCAATCTGCTGAAACTGTTGACTGGGTGCAGCAGGTGCCTTGATAGAACCGATACCGCCATAGTATTCTACCCCTATTCCCACCTGCTTGCACACCTGAAACTGCAACTTCACAGCGGGTGAGAACTGCAATCCTGCATTATGGTCAGGACCTACAAAGGCATAGTCAAGTGCCGGATTGAATGATATATAAAACCATTTGTATTCTTTGTCAATGATGGGCCGTATCTCCAGTGTCCATATGTCCGCACTATAACGCCGCTTCTGGTAGCCCGCTTCGAATGAGATACTCACACCGACCGGCCAGTGCCAGGATACAGGAGCACGAAACCTCGGGCGGATATGGTCGCCCACATATGTGAGTCCGTACTGTCCGCGATTGGCACTCATGAATAGGTAGGCCCCTATCTCAAACCATGGCGTGATGCCCTGCGTGACCTCTATCGTCTCATGCCATGCCAGGTCATCGGCTATCACACCATTTTGATCTTGTTTGAATCCCATGACTGTCACATTGCTATGCGACTCGATCATCATGGTGCGGGGGGCTTGTGTCTCCGAGCCATATACCTGTATCTCATAGTTATTCTGAGCGATGGCACAGGAGCAGGTCATGCATGCAAAAAAGAAAAGTAAATATTTTGATCTCATCTTTAGATTTGCTAAAACTATATGAAAATATATTCAACTACAATAATTCATCCATTAGCCGGATCACCTCATTAAACCGAATATTTTTGTTTTAATAATCAGGAAAATAAATACCCTGTAAATTTGTTTTTTCCTGCATATAGTTACATTTGTCAATAATTATTTAAAAACCAAAAAAAACCAAAATGAAAAAAACGATTTTTGCTATGCTAATACTTGGGCTTGTATTTGCTTCTTCGTGTAATAAAAGCAATAATCCCGGGGGATCATGGACTTTCAAAGGCACTACTTATAACACTACTACCAGTGCTGTCTCAGGAGCAGACTTTGGGGTAAACAATCTCACTACTTCTAATCAGAGTACTTATGGTGGACTCACTGTTAGTTTTTTTAACGCACTGCCTACTACTGCTGGTACCTATACTGTAGCTAACGGTTCTCCTGCTTCAGCTACTCAGGTGCAAGTTCTTACAACCACTGGTGGTGCGGCTGGAAACGTTTATGACGCAACCGGCGGTAACGGCAGTAATCAAACAGTGTCAGTATCTGTATCGAACGGTAAACTGACGGTATCTGGGTCAGGGATAGAAATGTATAACGTTAATAACCCCTCTGATAGCTCAGCACTCAATTTTAATGTTACCCAACTTCAATAATTACCGATGGTCCGGTAAAACGCTATTACTTACTTCATTAAAAACGCGGGATTAAGTCCTGCGTTTTTGGTTTATATAAAGACGCCAGTTTTCCTATCTGTCCATTAGCTGAAACACTATACACGGCCCTGCACCTTATTGTGTATAAAACCTATATAAATAATACCGCTAAATTCAGTTATTTTGTGTCACATCTAATGATACAAATGACAGCAATGAGATACGTCACCCTCGGACTCCTTCTGATGGGTCTGTTAGTCACGGGCTCATGCGGTAAACCCCCGACATACGAACCCGGTGGCACATGGAGCTTCAAAGGGGTTACAAATATCGCCAGGTATTGTGTTGGCAATGGTTCATCTGCTATTTTGACCGCTACTGATTCCACTTATTCGGGTGTGGCAGGCTCCCTCAATATTGTTTTCTATAATGTCCTTCCGGTCGGAAACGGCACGTATACAGTAGTGAAAGGCAGTTATCCTTCCAGGCCGGACCAGGTCGCCATCGTTTCATATATCGGTCCCTCTATACAGGGGGTCAGCTACCAGTCTACCGGAGGCAATGGTCTTGAGACAGTATATGTATCTCTGACAAACGGCAAAATGAACCTTACATCCTCACAGATAGAGATGTCAGATACTTCAAATCCCGGAGACAGTGCATCTCTTACATTTAAGCTCACCCAGCTACAGTGATAAATCATTAATATCAAGGATGTACCCAGATACTCAGGAAACTGTCAGTCTGTGTGTGTATGACTGGTGTGCTATCCTGATAGGAGATAGTATAATTAATAGTGAGAACATTATTCGATAATGTACCAAGCCCCTGAATATATCTGGCATTAGTATCGGGGGCCTGTAGGGCTATGGTCAGGCTATCACCGGTGATGCTCACGAGGGCGTTTACATTATTGACAAAGGAACCATTCGCTACATTCGTCATCTGTAGGGCAAACGGACCTGCAGGGCTGGAGATGATGGTCGCTGAATAGGTGTCAGCACTGTCATGATCCTTATTTTCGGTCACCTGGTAGTATAGGTTCTCATAGGCCGCCCTGATCTCTATACTACAGTTTGGATTCGCGTATCCTGCCTGGCATACTCTGCTGCACGACATGATAGTCGGTAGGAAACAGGCAAAAAGAGAAAAGATGCAAATACTTCGTATTCCTTTCAATGATCGTTTTTATATTTTAGCAAACGAAGATAATATAAAGGAAAAACAAGTTTTACACCTTATTGCATGCATTTGGTTTAATAAAATGTTTTTTACTATATATAGCCAGGAGCATTGATGCCGGCTCTTATATTTGCGGTAAACTAATAGGTTTATATAGCTGCCGCATATAATGCCTGCCACATATATATTATTTAACCAAATGAAAGCTACGCCCTTCCTTTTTATGTACATTTTGTCACATGTCTGGATACTGACCCAGCCCGCCCGGATAGGCGTACCGGGAAGAGTGTAAAAGGAACTTTTGCCTTGTTTAGATAATTATTTGTTAGTTTTATTAAAAATTAGGATATTCGAACGCAATTCAAACTCTAAACAAACTCAGAATGAGGACAAAATTTTATGTATTTGCGGTTTTTATGTCGATTGGTTTGATGACTGGTGCACAGGATATACACTTCTCACAGTACTATGCCAGTCCCCTTACGCTCAATCCCGCCCTCTGCGGAAAATTTGATGGTTTTGCACGCGTGGATGGGATATACCGCGGACAGTACTATGGCCTGAGCCAGTCCAGCTCTATCTATCGCACACCAGCTATATCTGCCGATTTTTCCCTTCTCAAAGATGTAGGAATGGAAGGCAATGCACTCGGTGTGGGAGTAAGCGTGGTCAATGATGTGCAGACCAGCACAGCGACTGATGGCTCTAATGCCCAGGGCAAAATAAATACTACCTCGATAGCGCTGGAACTCGCCTATACCATACAGCTGATGAAAACGCACCCTATGCAGCTATCTATTGGTTTTGAACCATCTGTGACGATCAAAAATACGAATGGTGACTATGAGTACCCCCAGGCGTTCAACTCTCAACTTGTGTATCAGACCGGATCGCCGTACAATGAACTTTTGACGCAGCCGAAAAGAACTTATTTCAACCTGGCCTATGGTTTGTTTTTCAACCACCAACCTATTGAAAAACTCACCTACTTCTTAGGCTTCTCTATGAATAATGTAGCTCGCCCTCAGACAGATGTCATTGCTATTAACAACTCTATCGGCAAACTGAATTTCCTCTTCGTCCTGCATGGTGGCCTGGATATCAAAGTAGCTCCTAAATGGACGATCATACCTGGATTCCTCTATCAGAATGAAGCGAAGGCCAATGAGGCTAATGCCGGTATCACAGCAGGATATGATATCCTGGATAGGGATAATAAAAACGGCGTCAGGCAGAAGGCCACTATTTATTTCGGCCTCTGGAACCGTATGGGAAATGATGTAGGCTCTGCCTTCCAATACAGAAACGTTACACCCAAAATAGGATTGGACTATAGGGGCTTTCGCGTAGATTTTGCATACGATATCAGCGTAGGCAATATAGCCGCCGATGCCAAGCCCGTACCGGGAATATACAGACCTCAGGCATATGAACTGGCCATCAGCTATATATTCGGCGGACCGAAAGGCGTCAAAGAGAGGGAATTCCTCTTTAATCCAAGATATTAATACCAAACCAGCATATATTATCAACCCTTAAAGTATTCATACCTTAGTCATGAAAAAACTCATATTAGTAGTCACAGCATTGATAACATTGGTTTCCGCAACATTTGCGCAAACTGAGGAGCCGAATCGCCACTCGATCCTGAAGTATCCCAAAGTAAAGTGGAGAAAAAAACTGAAGCTGGCAAACGGCTTGGCTAAGGAAGGCAGCTTTTACAACGCAGCCGAATACTACGAGGACGTGCTGAAAGAGAAACCTGACAACATCAAGGTCATGCACCAGCTCGGTATCATAAACCAGAGCCTGCGCGATTATAAATCTGCCGAGAAATATTATAAGATGGTAGAGGACAAAGACCCGAAAAAATGGCCAAACGACCTGTACTTCCTCGGGCAGATGCAAAAGATGAATGGCAAATATGATGATGCAAGAAAATCGTTACAGGGTTATCTCAAGTCAGACATCGGCAAAAATGATAAAAGCTATAAATCCCTCGCTAAAATAGCGATCGAGGGTTGTGACTCTGCAGACGTCTGGCTCGCCACTCCCAGCAAAGTACGCATAGACCATGAAGATGCTATCAACTGTATCACCACTGACATGTCCCCTAAACCACTCGACGGGGGCAGGATGATATATGGCTCTATGGCATCTGATACCGCTACTGTGATCACGGGTAATAAGAAAGACTACTATGCCAAAATATTCACCGCTCGTAAGCAGGACAAAGATTGGGTAGAGATCACTAAGCTGCCTTATCCGCCAAATGATGAACACAATCACGTAGCGAATGCGATACTGACCGATGATGAGAATACGATGTACTTTACTAAATGCGACCAGGCAGAGATAGTAAGGATGAAATGTAAGATATACAGGTGTACCAAGCAAGGCGCGGATTGGAGTAATGCAGAAGAGATCAAGGAACTGAACGCTCCTGGTTTTACCACTACTGAACCGGCATTTGGCGAGGACAAGGATGGAAAACCTTTGCTGTATTTCGTCTCCGACCGCAGTGGCAAAGGAGGATTGGATATATTCTATGCACCCATGCTCGATGGTGGTAAGTTCGGTACTGTCAAAAACGCCGGCCCTGAAATAAATACCCCCGGTGATGACATGACACCATTTTATGATTCTAAGAATAAGGTCTTCTACTATAGTACTGATGGCAGGCCTAGTTTGGGCGGATTGGATATATACAAGGTAGCGGGTACCCCTGATGGATGGGATGTACCAGTCAATATGGGCGTACCTACCAACTCTCAGGCTGACGATATCTACTTATCCCTTGACAAGACAGCCAAAAAGGGATTCATCGTATCAAACAGGGTGGGTACCAAGACCATACGCGGTGAGACATCCGGTGATGATATCTGGAGCCTGTCTATCAGCGAGGATATAGTGGTCAGGGCGATGTTTTATCTACGCGATGACCCGGATAAAAAACCTATCGAGGGTGTAGACGCCTCCCTGTATCTTGTAGAACCACCCAATTTTACATTTATTCGTAATGATAATACCACTGCGGACCCTGTCTACTATGTAATGAAACGCGGACAGTCATACAAGATCAATGGCAATAAGGACTCATACTTTCCTTCTGTAGAGAATGTCAATATAGCTGAAGATGAAGTAAGGGATACGATAGATGTCCCAATACCAATGGATTTGATCATTAGGAGGCTTATCAAGATCGAAAATATCTATTTCGCATTCGACAAGTCCAGCGTGATAGATTTCTATAAAGATAAAATGGATTCTGTCATCAGTGTGATGATGCAGAATCCGGCATGGACCGTAGAGGTAACAGGGCATACTGATAGCAAAGGCTCTGATAAATACAATATGGTACTGTCCCGGAAACGTGCGGATCAGGCGGCAGGATATCTGGTATCAAAAGGTATAACTAAGGACAGGATATCAACCAAAGGTATGGGTAAGTCCATGCCGCTGGTGCCAAACGAAAGGGACGGACAGGATGATCCTGAAGGCCGGGCACGAAACAGGCGAGTTGAATTTAAGCTCATACCGGACAAACCTGAAGATGCAGATAAAATCGAGTATGATCCGAGCGTACCTGTAGAGGCGACCCACACAGGCCCGGGCTACGAGAAAAAATAATTGATACTACATTGTATCAAATAAAAGCCGAAGGTCAACCCTTCGGCTTTTTTATTATTATGAATATGTCAGGTACTTATCAATTTCCCTTTATCAGACCCCTTCAGAAAATAGCCGAGACGGCTCCTACGGAGCCCAATTATATTCTCAATGATATTTCTACAAACAGACTGCCCCTATCGGAGCGTTTTAAAAAATGCAGATTGGGAACTGCACGTTCCATAGGAACCGGCTGTTTGTAGAAACAAAATCGAAATGGGGTTGCGCTCCATAGGAGCCGCCTATTGCTGCAATAACGTAAAAAAACAAAATACATCAAATGATTTTCCGAAGACTCCTTAATGCAAGCTAACGGTCCAATATAGCCCACTAGCTTTTTGTCATTGCATATCAACCCAAAAAAATTATTTTTACAGTCCGCAATTATTAATTATTCACTTTTAATTATTAATTCAAAAGCCCTAGTGGCGGAATTGGTAGACGCGCTCGACTCAAAATCGAGTGCCGAAAGGCGTGGGGGTTCGATTCCCTCCTGGGGTACTTGGGTCTTGGTGATCCCTATTTTATAGATTTCCCGTCATTGCTGGTTTTGCTCGCAGTGACGGGATTTCATTAGATGCCTGGTTTGAAACTCTACAGCGCCAGTTGCAGCAGATGTCGAAGTTCATTTCTTAATGCTCCAAACTTACTTCCCGGAGATTGCAAAACATGATGCTTCATCATTTCTTTGGCTAGTGTCGATGAGAATCTTATATCATCTTTGTCCATTTTTCTGGATCTCCACTCCTCATTCATCCAGTGCAGGACCAAATATTTATCAGGGATTTCCACCTTACCTTTAGCATATAGTTTTACTTCCTCCCATTTATCTTCATTAGAGTATCCGCTATAAACATATTGTCCTAATTGCAGTTCGTTTACATACTTGTTCAGTATCTCAATAGGCTTATGCCAGTCTGTATTGTTCTCGTCTATCGTCTCATTAGCTTCTTTGTAGCATAGGGCCATGAGATCGCTTCCTTTTGGGGCTTTCATAATATTACCCACTAAGAATAGCTCATGATGTGATCTGAAAAAATAAGGCAACTCGACATTCAAAGGATGCAAACAGGTCATATCCATATCTGTCCACCAGCCACCTTTTCCGCAAAGCAGTTTATACCTGAAAATATCTGAAAACCCGGAAACACTTCCCTGACCATGCCCGAACTCATTAACATACTTATATCGGAATATTTTAGAGGCGTCTATAATTTCATTTGCATCCTCAATAATTACTCCTTCCGGCAATAATGTTTTGATAGGCTCATATACCCAAAGGTGAAATTCATGGCCATTGCCTATAAAAGACTGTATGGTCAGCAATTCGATCTTGGATAATCGGGTGCCTATCCATAGCCCATTTACGACCTTATTGTCTTCGGTTAAGAGGCCTGCTTTCAATTTCAAATCGGAATTAGGCTTTGGAGTGTTTCTTAGATTTGTATTTAAAGCTTCTGGAGGGCTCTCAATTTTACTTTTTAAGTAATTGACAAAGGGCATATTAGTAACTCGGCTACGTGCTTCCTTGTCGCTCAATCCCAATACCCGGATCCGGAATAGATAAATGCTGTGATTTGCAATAAAACTGACAGGTGACCATATTAAGTTATAAAACAATTTACGCATGGCCGGGTACTGATTTTACCACAAAGCAAATAATATAATCCCAATTTACTTTGCAATAAAAAACTTATGGATATACTTGTATTTTAGCCAAAATGCCTGAGGGGGCGTTCAAAACAAAACCGGAGTATTTCTGTGATAATTGGTACCCAATACCACTTTCCAGGTCCATATTTGACCCTTTTCTCAAAAATACTGTCCTTAATTTTTGTATTGCAAAGGATTCGGCTATATTTGCAGTCCCAAAAAAATTAACAAATGCCAAAGATGAAGACCAATTCCGGTGCCAAGAAGCGTTTCAAGGTGACAGGATCGGGTAAAATAAAGAGAGGTAAAGCTTTTCACCGTCACCTGCTCGGCAGGAAGGCGAAAGGAAGGAAAAAAGAACTGTCTAAAGCGACAACCGTTCACTCCTCCGATGATGCACGTATCAGGTTGCTTCTCAATTGATATTTATATTAGAAAAATACTAAAAACAGCATAACATGCCACGTTCAAGCAATTCGGTAGCGAGCCGTAAAAGAAGGAAAAAGGTCTTAGACAAAGCCAAAGGATACTTCCTGAGCAGGAGTAAAGTATATACCGTAGCCAAAAATGCCGTCGAGAAAGCCGGTGCTTACGCTTATGTAGGACGCAAGCAAAAAAAGAGGGAATATCGCAGCCTTTGGATAGCGCGTATCAATGCAGCCGTCCGCGAAGAAGGCTTGAGTTACTCAAGATTTATAGAAAAATTAACAAAAGCAGGAATCGATTTGAACCGCAAGGTTTTAGCTGATCTTGCACTAAATAATCCTGCAGCTTTCAAAGAAATAGTTGCTAAAGTAAAATAAGGTACCTATATTCGTACTACGTTTTCATAGGTTCAAAAGTGGTCATCTCGAAAGGGGTGGCCATTTTTGTTTTTAGCCAAATGCAAACCTGCCTACCGGCTGGCAGGTCAGGGAATCAGTAAATCTGTATATTGCTTCCGATGTTTTCACACGAAACTTTTATGTCGCGCTGCCTTGATCTCGCTATTCAGGGACTTGGCGCTGTATCACCCAACCCTATGGTAGGCGCGGTACTCGTGCATGAAGGCCGCATCATCGGCGAGGGCTACCACGAGCAGTATGGCCGGGCACATGCCGAGGTCCGCTGTATCAATAATGTCAAAGAACAAGACAAGCCCTTCATCAAAGAATCTATCCTCTATGTCAGCCTGGAGCCATGCGCTCATCACGGCAAAACACCCCCATGTGCAGACCTCATCATTGCCAATGATATCAAGCATGTGGTCATAGGTAGTAGTGACCCGAATCCTCTCGTTGAGGGTCGTGGTATTGCAAAACTACATAATGCAGGTATCGAAGTAACTGAGCATGTCCTTGAGCGTGAATGTGACTTTCTCAATCGCAGATTTATGACCTTTCATACAAAACATCGCCCATACATCATTCTGAAATGGGCACAGTCTGCAGATGGTTTCTTCGCACCACAGGAGCAGAGGCAGCAGTGGCTTACTAATGATTACTCCCGCAAACTCGTCCACCGCTGGCGCACAGAGGAGGATGCCATCCTGATAGGAACAAACACCGCCCTCATAGATGATCCGCAGCTTACAGCACGGCTATGGGACGGCAGGAACCCCGTTCGCATACTGATAGATATGGACCTGCGCGTACCTCCGGATAGCAGGATATTCAATGATGACGCTATGACAATAGTGTATAATGGTCTGAAAGAGGGCCTAGAGCATGGCATCGTCTATGTCAGAGCTACTCGTGATGGCCTTCCTCAGCAGATCGCATCCGACCTTTATCATCGCCATGTACAGAGCATCATCATCGAGGGTGGTGCATATACACTTGGCCAGTTCATTGCTGCAGGGCTGTGGGATGAAGCACGGATATTCACCTCTCAGTCATTGCTCAGCGCCGGTATCCCTGCACCACAGATAGAGGGCGCCATATCTGATGAGCAGAAGCTGCTCGATGATACACTCGTCATAAAGCATAACCGCAGAGTATGATCTACCTTATACTTTGCATTATCTGTTCGAGCCTGCTTGTGTTTATGTTTCGCGTGTTTGATTATTATAGAGTTGAGCCATTCCCCGCTATCGTATTCAACTACCTCACTTGCGTAGGATGTGGTTTGATAGTGTATACCCGTTCGTCGGTACAGGTTATCACTGCTTCCTCTCATGCACCCTGGCTATGGCTCGCGGTAGCACTCGGCCTTTCATTCATCCATATCTTTGTGCTCACAGGCAGGACAGCGCTAAGGTTTGGAGTGTCGACCGCCTCTGTGGCTATGAAGCTCGGCCTTGTCATCCCTGTATTTCTGGCCTTTTTCATCTATCAGGAGACAGTATCCTGGTATAAGATAGCCGGTATCATCTGCGCTCTGATCGCTGTCGTACTCTGTTCCCAGAAAAAAGAAGAACATCATAAACCCTTGCGCGGAGCAGCATTACTTCTGCCTTTCATAGTCTTCATCGGAAGCGGCCTCTGTGACAGCGGTGCACAGCTCGGAGATAAACTATATTTCCCTCATGGCGGCTCTGAGGATTTTGTCCTCATCATCTTCCTCTGTGCCGCACTCACAGGTTTATTCTACCTCACGGTCATGGTCCTCCGGGGC
>Ga0206911_1052_pt1 | contig 27300 bp, 18 predicted proteins | sample Alteio_BWOrgHeat_74_FD_152956 | JGI IMG/M metagenome (GOLD analysis project Ga0206911, IMG submission 152956) | Enriched cells from forest soil in Barre Woods Harvard Forest LTER site, Petersham, Massachusetts, United States -... | ecosystem: Environmental > Terrestrial > Soil > Temperate forest >...
AGCAATAGTCGAGAAGTACGGGTGGTTGCATAGGGCGGACCAACAGGAAAGGCATTCCGGAGGAGGCTGATTTATGCGGAACACATATCAAGACAATAAAACCACTTTCCCCGAGTGGTCGACCACGTTGATACAGACAACAAAGGCTGTGCTTTTAATCTGTCTGCTCGTTGCGATCCCCATTGCGATGGCTCAAGGTGTCAGCGGGCGGATTGTCGGTACAGTTGTGGACGCAACGGGTGCAGTAATCCCCAATGCCACAGTAACCATCTCGAATCAGGACACAGGCGCCATCACCAAAGTGACTACCAACGGCAACGGCCAGTACAGGGCCGACACCCTTCGTCCAGGCAACTACCAGCTAAAGATCGAGGCTCCCAGCCTGCAGACGATCGTCTCCAACGACAATGTGGTCACGGTCGACAATGCAACCGTCGTGGATATGACCATGAAGGCTGGCTCCACCAGCGAGACCGTGACTGTCTCTTCAGCGAGTCCGCTCATTGATACAACGAGTTCCTCGATGGGCGAGGTTCTCAATGCCCAAGACATCACAAGCCTTCCGCTAAACGGACGCGTCTTCTCGCAACTGGTTCAAACCGTTCCTGGATCAGTCGCAGCGGGATTTGGCAGTGCGCCCGAGGCGGCTGCCGGAGCCGGAAGCTCAGGTTCAATCACAGCCAGCGTCAACGGAATGCCATGGGGAGGGACCACTTACACGTTGGACGGCGTGAACAATATGGAGCTGCTGAACGCCTTTATCAATGTCACTCCGCCGCTTGATGCCATCCAGGAGCTGAAGATCTCAACCAACAACGCCGACATCACCGTAGGAACCTATGGAGGAGCGCAGGTAAACGCCTTTCTCAAATCTGGTACCAACGCATTCCACGGCTCGGCATATGAGTTCTTCCGCGACGATGTCTTAAGCGCATATAAGTGGAGGGCCACCTCGAAGGCGCCCTATCGGGCCAATCAGTTCGGCGGCTCGATTGGTGGTCCGATTATTCGCAACAGGGCATTCTTCTTTGCTGACTACCAGGGACTTCTCCTGAGCAACGGTATCAGCTACATTCTGACGGTTCCCACTGATCTGATGAAACAGGGAACCTTCCTCAAGAGCCAGTTCCCAGCCGCCATCTATGACCCAACAACGCAAGCTCCCTTTCCCACCGTCAGCACGCCGCAGGGTGATGCCTGGCTGATCCCCCGGTCGCGGTTCGACAAGGTATCCGCCAACATGGTCAATGGCACCACGATCTGGCCGACGGCGACCAACCAGAACGCCATCAGCAACAATTACAACGCCAACACCGTTGAACCGGACAACAACCACCAATTCGACGTGAAGGGCGATTATCAGTTCGGCCCCAACGATCGTATCTTCGTGCGCGAATCCTACCAGCGCCGCGACCTGACTGCGCCGTCACCCGGAACACCTTTCGTACAGATCGGGGACGTGAATGCAACTACGCGCGACCACAATGCTGCCATCGGCTACAGCCACACTTTCTCGCCCAGCATGGTCAACGAGCTGCGGCTCGGCTTCAACCGCTTCTATACCCTTGACTTCGGAAACGACTATGGAACCAACGAGAACACCGTAGTCGGTATCCCGAACGGCAACGATGCCGCCTTTGGAGCCACGGGGTTCGGCAACTTCTCCATCGGCAACATCGTACAGACCGGCTCGCAAGGATGGACCAACTCCCACCGCATCAGCAACTCCTACCAATTGACCGACAACCTCACCAAGGTGTGGGGCTCGCATACCTTTACCTTTGGTGAAGACTTCCGTCGGTTGCAGGCCTCGCTCACAAACTCCGATGCCAACAAAAACGGCGATTTCACCTATATCTCCGACTACACCAGCAGCTGCACCTTGCAGCCCAACTGTTCCAATCCAACAGGAGGCAATCAGTTCGCCAGTTTTCTGCTTGGAATGCCGTCAAACACCGATCGCGGATTTGTTGCCACACAGCCGGCGACACGTGCGACCCTGCTCGGTGTCTACACGCAAGATCAGTACCGCATCAGAAGAAATCTGACCTTGAATCTGGCGCTTCGCTGGGATCTGATCACCGCCGCCATCGACAAGAACAATAAACAGTCCAACTTCAACCTGACGACGGGCATGCTTGATTTCGCGACCGATGGAAACCGCGCGCCGAACGTCAACAACTACTATGGCGGCTACTCCCCTCGAGTCGGTTTCGCGTATACGCCGGGCGGAAACAATACGATCATCAGCGGCGCATTTGGTGTCACGCATTTTCCGGGAAACTTCGGCGCCATGGGCGGATTCCTCGAGCGCAACTTTCCATTCTTCGAGGTCTTCACCTCTCCCGCCCAGCAGCGGAACGTTCCACTTCCGTCCATCAGCGTAACCGGCCTTCCTCAATATGTACCGACGCCGATCACCGCGCCTGTCCAGCCCCCGCCTGGTGTCGGTGTCTCTTTTATGGCGAAGAACATGCAGCCTGACGTGGCGTATGCGTGGAACCTCGGTGTGCAGCAGAGGCTCACCAACTCAGCCTCGTTCAGCATCACGTATGTCGGAACCCGCGGCGTTCACCTGTTCCGCCGGTACAACATCAACACGCCTCCGCCAGGAAACACGCCTTTCAACTCCCGGCTACCTTACCAGTATTTCAACAGCCAGAGCCAGCAGTATGCGACCAACATCGGATATGCAACGGCCGACGGCGGCTCCATGTACCAGGGTCTTCAGACCGAGTTCAAGATGAACCTCATGCACGGTTTGACGGGCCGGGTGAACTACACCTGGTCGAAGGAGATCGACGACATGAACGTGTGGTGGCCTCTTGATGACCGCTACAACCGAGGCGAAGGCACCAACCAGGCCCCAAACATCCCCCAGAACTTTATTGCCAGTCTTGTCTACAAGCTTCCCTTCGGCCATGGCGAGCGCTGGATGGCGGGAGCCTCGCGGCCTGCGCAGATCTTGGCAGGGGGATGGCAGCTAAGCACCTTCACCAGGCTGCAATCGGGCACGCCGCTAACGTTCAACGCCGCATTCGACAACCTGGGCAGCGGTGTAACCAACCGCGCCAATGTGACCTGCTCCTCGGTAAGGACCTTCGGTTCTGTGTCGAAGTGGTTCGATACAAGCTGCTTCACAACGCCCGGACCCCTGCAGCTGGGCACCTCCGGATCGGGGAAGGTGCATGGTCCGGGCTTCTACAACGCGGACGTATCGCTCTCCAAGACTGAGACGATTCACGAACAAGTGAAGATCACCGTCCAGGCCGATGCTTTCAACATGTCCAACACCCCGCACTACTCCAATCCGGATACCAACCTCTCGCACTCAAACTTCGGACAAATCAGCGGAGCCAATGGCAACCCCAGACAGTTCCAGCTCGGAGCCCATCTCACCTTCTAACTCCCGACCAGCAGCAAGCGCAACGCATCGCGACGAACGATGAGTAGAAGCGCTTGCTGCTCCATACTCTTCATCCCGCTTAACGATTGCCTTCGCGATGCTGAAGCGACGTGCCCTACGGAAGGAACTCACACTATGGTGGACAGAAGGAGCTTTCTGACAGGAGCCGCGGCCACTTTGATGACGGGCCGCAAAGCGCTCGGTGCACCTCAGCGCAAGTCAGAACGCAAAGACAACCTGATACCCACACAGCCAGGAAAGGCTCCGAACTACTGGTGTACGTGGGCTGCGCAGAACTATATGTACGGTCACCACCTGCCGGAGTTGGCCCCTTCTATCCTCGAAGGAGACTCAGGCGCTGCACTGGCACGCGAAGCAATCAGCGAGCATCAGCTATTCGGCGACGATGGATGGGCGAAATCTTTCTATAGGCAGGCACGAAGCGACGTTTACCTGCTGCTCGATGATGGATGGGAGACTGGCGGAACCGCCACCTTCGAACTGGATCCGGAGAAATTTCCATCCTTCTCCGGAACGCCTGTGGAGCGGCTAGCTGCTTTAAACCGCAAGGCTCGCCAGGAGCAGTGGCGCGGTATTGCCCTGTGGTGTCGCAACCCACCCGGGGGAGAGGCAGACAGGCGCCTCGAAGACTGGAGCGCAAAGGCAGATATCGGCTACTGGAAGATCGACATTGGCGATCCAGCCTTTCGTCTAACGGCGCTGCGGGATGAGACACGCCTTCCACTAACGTTGGAGCACGTACATGGCGAGTTGCCTGTGAATGGAGACTGGCGCAAGGATGGTCGCTTCGGCTCGCAGCCATGGGGCTCGCGGCGTCTGAATATTCTCGCTCACACCGACGTCTACCGCACCTATGACGTCACTTCGATCCTCTCGCTGCCCACAACTCTTGATCGAGTCGCAGAGATGCTTAAAGGGGCAGAGGGTCACCCTGAAGTATCCAGCCTCCTCAACGTCGAAGATGAAGTGTACGTCGCCGCCGTGCTTGGCTGCACGATGGGCATCCTTCGTTATCCGCTCGAGGGCCTGCGCCCCGGACCGGACACAGACCTCTTCTTTAATGGTCCGCGGCGGGCAAAGCGGCGCATGGACGAAGTAGTGCGCGCTTTGAGATGGCAGCGGCTGGCGCAACCATTCTCGCCCGGGTCAGGAAAAGTTAAAGTCAGCGAAGATGTTCTGACTGACAGTTGGCGCTTCGAGCGTGGGCAGACATGGCAGAACGACCTCATCGGACCAATCGTCCGGCAGGGCGCACCCGCATGCATAACACGGAATCTTGATCTTCCATACGTGCAGAGCGCGGGAGAGAAACCTTTTGTCTTTGCCGCACGTTTTCCTAATGGAGCGGTAGCGATTGGCGCGCAACAGCGCACTGTGCCATCCCGAGCCTGGTACATGCCGGAAGCTCACATCACGCTACAGGTCGGCAACGCGCCAGGGCCGTTCGGCATCTTCGGCGATATCTCAAGTCTTACCCTTGTCTTCGACAGGCCGATAAGCAAACAGCGTGTCCAGGTCCAGGACCTCGCGGGAGATCGGGTCGAGAACATTACTACCCAGATCAGCCGAGGAGAAAGAAGGTTGCAGCTCTCACGATCCCTGATTCGAAAGGTTGGACTTTCCGCCGCGACGCCGGGAGACCTGTCGAGCCCTGGTTTGATTCTTGCCCTCGAAGATAGCAACGCTTGACGATAAACGTTGCGGACGTGAGAGCAGGTTTCACGTGATTCTATTCACCTCATAACACGTTTCGCGAATCGAGACGCTGACGCTAAGGGTGCGATTCAAAGAGGCGCTCCATTTAAGGTTGTCAGGGCGCAAAAACGCTGGAGAAGCAGACCTCATCATCTGGCGATTCCAAGAGCCTGGGGAGCTACTTCGACAGGATGTCGAGCGCCTGGTTCGCGATGCCGCCCGGGTTGGCCGCGCCATTGGAGAACACGATCACTCCGATCCCTTTGGCGCGGTTCATCAGCAGCGCCGACGTGTAGCCCGCAACCGCTCCACCGTGTCCGAAGGCGACATAGCCATCGCGCCGGTCCACTTGGAAACCGATGCCATAGCCGGAGGTGAGCCCAATATCGGCCGGAACAATTGTCTGCCTCTGAAACCGATCCAGACTGGCCTTCTTCAACGCGGCATCCGGCCCCTGGCCCATCTCGAACGACGCAAACCGCGCGAGCTCGCCTACCGTCGTGTAGATGGCGCCGTTCGGTACCTTGTAGCCTCGCCCGTTCTTGTTCTCCCGTTCTGGCGTATCGGAGTCCACTTTGCCGGGCCCCATCACCTGATACCCCTTCGCAAGGTGCGTCGTCATCTGCGCATTCCACTCTATCGCCGAATGCGTCATCCCCAGTGGCGCGAAGATATGCTTGGGCACGTACTCCACGTACGGCTCGCCGGCGGCGCGTGACAGTGCCGCGCCGAGAATGGCGTAACCGATATTCGAGTAGGAAAACCGCGTGCCCGGCTCGAAATCGTACTTTAAGTGAGGAAGCGCGGCGATCAGCGTCTTCTCCCACTCTGCAACCGGTCCTGCCGTTGCAATCGCAACGTCGTCCGGCTCTCGTCCCAGCCCCGACGTGTGCGTGGCAAGCTGGATCAAAGTGATCGGCGGAGCATCCGGAAACGTTCCCTTCACCTGCTTGATCTCCGGAAAATACTTCTCCACCGGATCGGAGAGATGCACCTTCCCCGTCTCAACCAGTTGCTCCAGCATCAGCGCGGTGAACATCTTGGTAATCGATCCGATGCGGTACACCGTATCGGCGTCCGCCGGAATCTTCTTCTCCATGTCGGCGTCGCCGTAGCTCTTCGTCCAGATCAACTGTTTGCCACTCACAATGCCTACAGTCACACTCCCAATCGGATTTCGCGCAACATCGGCGGCGATCATCGAATCGATCTTCTCAATCTGTGACCTCAGGCTCTCAGCGGTCACCGCAACAATAGGCGCAGAAGAATCGCTGGGCCGCATATTCGCGCTGTCGACCTTCCCATCCGCGCTCAGCCACACTCTGTAATCGATCGAAGCCTTCTCGAAGTTGACCTGGTAAATGTCTGCGCCGCCCGGCCCCACTCCCTTAAAGATCACCGACTGCAGCGGACCCATTCCGTTCAACATGGACTGGATTCCCGTAAGTTGCTGCCGAGTCGCATCCGCAAGGCCAGGACTCATGAGGTCGTAATTCGGCGTGCCGGCCTGCAACTCCGCGATCATCCGGCGCACCGCTGCCTCGCTGCCCGGCGCGGGGGTCTGATCCTTGTAGCGCTTATCGAAGGCAGCCGCAGCATCGGCTACCTTCTTGGCCGCGGCGTCATTCAGGCGCTTCATGGTTACGTCGCGGCCATTCTGGTGCAGAATTAGCTGGCTTGCCGGGCCCTTTTCATCCTTAGGAAAGTCAATCTCTGCATTGATCCCCTGCGACGTAAACATCGTGTCCGATTCCGGCGACAATTCGACCTTGCCCTGACCGGTCATCTGCGATACCAACTGACCGTCGACGACCGTAATCGTCATATTCACCGTCGGCGACATCGCATAGATGCCGACGTATCTGGAAAGGACCTCGGGAGCGACCTTGATCTCTTTGGTGCCGGGAGTCTGTCCCAGGCAGGCGCCTGCCAACAGAAGAATAGCTACAAAACGTCGGATCATAGATCCTCTCATTCCACGCGTGGAAGCTCGCCCTCAACCCTTATTCCCGGCCAGCAAGGCGGTCGAAAAAGGACAGACCATCATAATTCAGATGCTCACGAATGCCGATAGGTCCCTTGTCCTGCCCGTAAAGTCGGGTTTTCGGCAAGTTCGGTGAAGTTTCCGAAAACGCCGTTTTACGTGCGCTACAGGAAGACGTTGATAACTTCCGAATTGCAGACAATCCACCCGGAACCGACCGTCTGGCTCCTTAGAGCGCCACAGGCCGCAGTTTCACTTGCCGAAGTAACTGCGCGTTCGCAGCTACGACGATGGTGGAGAGGCTCATGGCAACTGCGCCCACGCTCATCGGCAGATCGAACCCCCAGCGTACGAAAAGGCCTGCGGCGACCGGGATGGCGACAAGATTATAGGCAGTCGCCCAAACCAGATTTTGTACCATCTTGCGGTACGTGGCACGAGATAGTTCGATCGCTCCCACAACATCTCGTGGATCGCTTCGCACCAGCACGATCCCCGCTGACTCGATCGCCACATCGGTTCCCGCGCCAATCGCGATTCCAACATCCGCAGTGGCCAACGCCGGCGCATCATTGACGCCGTCACCAACCATCGCGACCTTCTTACCGCCCGCCTGAAAACGCTTGACTGCCGAAGCCTTGTCAGCAGGGAGAACCTCTGCCGCGACTTCATCAATGCCGATCCGCTTTGCGACCGAATCGGCCACCGTCTTGGAATCTCCGGTGATCATTGCCACCCGGATGCCGAGGCGATGAAGCTCCTCAACGGCCTCATTGGATTCGGGCCGAATCTCATCCTCGACGGCGAAGGCGCCCATCAGTTTCCCTTCGGCGACGACATATAGAACTGTCTTTCCCTCGGATGCCCATCGTGTCGTCAACTTTTCAATCTCCGGGGGCGCGGTCACGTTGCCCTCGGTCAGCAGACGCGGTCCGCCGATCATAACTATCTTGCCGTTGACCTCTGCTTGTGCCCCTCGCCCGGGCACCGATTTGAAGTCGGAGACTTGCACCGCGGGGAGGTTTCGACGCTTCGCTTCGGCGACAATTGCTTTCGCAAGCGCGTGTTCGGAGTTCGCTTCCACAGCAGCAGCAACGGTGAGCAAGTCACTCTCGTTTCCACCCGGTGCTACTGCGATTCCCGACAATGCAGAAGAGCCGCGCGTCAGTGTTCCCGTCTTATCGAAGATCACCATGTCCAGATTGCGGGCACGTTCGAGCGCAAGTCTGTCCTTGACCAGAAGCCCATTCTGAGCGCCGATCGAGGTCGAGATCGCAATCACCAGCGGAATGGCCCAGTCCCAGGGCGTGCGGGCAGGCAATAATGAGGACGGTCGCTGCTCTGATCAGCGCATGTTCTTTGTCCCCTGAAAGCCACCAATAAACTAAAGTGATCGCGCCCGATGCGACCGCCACGTAAAAAAGGATTGCAGCCGCACGGTCGGCGAGATCCTGCGTGCGAGATCCAGAAGCCTGCGCCGTCGCGACCAGCCGCATGATGCCCGACAGAGCCGTCTGCTCCCCGACTGCCGTGATGCGGACTCGAAGGCTCCCACCACTGGCGACCGTTCCCGCAACGACCTTGTCGCCCGACCCCTTCGAGACTGTCCGGGACTCGCCCGTAATCATCGACTCGTCGACATCGGCGGACCCCTCGACGACTGCGCCATCCGCCGGAATGCGCTCTCCAGGCCGGACAAGGACAATGTCCCCCAACTGCAACTCAGAGAGCGGAACGGTCTCGATCTCGCTTCCTGTTATCCGTTCGGCGGTGTCTGGAAGCAGTGCGGCCAGTGCGTTGAGCGCGCCGCGAGCCTGGGAAATGGCTCTCATTTCTAGCCAATGACCGAGGACCATGATCGTAATCAGAGATGCCAGTTCCCACCAGACTTCAATCTCGAAGAGACCGAAGGTTGCTGCGAGAGACGTTCCAAAGGAGACTATGATCGCCAGGCTGATGAGGGTCATCATGCCGGGCTTGCGGTCGGCAAGTTCTCTCCACGCTCCTCGGATGAACACTAGCCCGCCGTAGACAAAGACGACCGTTCCAAAGATGGCGGGAATAAATCTCGAGCCAGGGAAAGAAGGCGCTGTGTACCCAAGCCAGTGTTGGACGTCCGTCGACCAAAAGATGACGGGAATTGTGAACGCCAGACTCAACCAGAACTTGTCGCGAAACATCGCAACGAGTGTCCGGCATGGCGGTCATGGCCTCCTCCAACCCCCGACATACTGTGACCGGCATTGTGGGTCCGCCGCGTGTCCGTGGCCTTCATGTGCCATTTGGTCCATTTGAACCCACCACGAAACCAGACGCTACCGGATCGCGGCCCAGCATCGCATCAGGCAACGAGGATACACCCGATTGACTTGGGGGAGTGAGCACACTTGCTCAGACGAACGGCATCGCCACCGCGAAGCCCGTCTCCGGCTGCGCTGCGCTGCCGAGAGGCACGGGGTGGCGACAGAAGCAGTGTGATTTGATCGTTCTGGATGTTTCGGATATTCACATGACTAAACCAGAAGTCTGCAGCATTGCGCCATTTTTCATCGTCAAGAACGTCCCTGCCGCGCTGGTGTTTTATTGCGACCGTCTCGGGTTCGACATCACGTTTCAAGGACCTGACCCAGACGACATCTTCGGCATCGTCCAACGGGGTGCAGCGATGATCATGCTCAAGGACGTTGGGGTAGAACCATTGCCGAACTGCAAGCGAGACGTAAAAAAAGGCTGGGCCCGCTGGGACGCTTATCTCCACGTCCCCGATCCAGACGCGTTGGCAGTAGAATTCTCTTCGCGGAATGTCGAATTTCTCAACCACTCAAGGACGACGAGGACGGTTTGCGTGGATTCGAACTCAAAGACGCCGACGGATACGTTCTGTTTTTCGGGCGTCCTCGTTCATGAGCGCCAATCCTTCCGACTTTTGCCTCGAACGCCGGTTGATCGTAATCTCGCTCAAAGGCCTCATTAACCTCCCATATGTTTGGGAGCGTCCATGCCGTCTCGGAGAAGTACAACATCTTCCGCTCCGTCTCCGACAGCGGCGTTCCCTCACGTTCTGCCTCCATCACAATCTGGGCGATGAGGTACTCCTTCGCTTCTCGACCTGAACTGAAAGTTTGCACGATTGATCGTACCTTCGGTTGAGGCGTTCGACCAGATCCCGTTTCCCGGAAAGTCGGGTTTTCGGCAAGTTCGTGGAGGCCCTGGCGCACCGCGTTTTTCGATACCGTTTCCGCCGCCTGCGCAAGAGCGATGGGCTGTGCGTCGTTCATCTGCCTTTCCCTCACGTCACGAATGTTTTAATTTTGGCTTGGGTCCACGATGCCATTCTTCCTATTTGTCGGTCCCCTCGATCAGCGAACTCGTGTGATGTCCTGCACCCAGTTTGTCTCCCAGGTCTTGCCCTCGTCTGGCGAGTCCGCTTGCTCCCAGTGGCACGATGTCGGAGTGATGTTGGACCAGATGAAGCGCGCCCGAACTCGTTTTCCCTTGACCGTATCATCGCCATAGAAAGTGCCCACGCCATTGTGGAAGCCTCCAATCATGGGCGGATCCAATGGTTCGGATGGTGTCCTGCTGTCGAGCCACCAGATTGACCACTGCTGGGTCTTCGGGTCGAAGGACCGCAGAGCGACACCGCGATAGGGAGCACCGGGAACGCTGAGCACTGTATCGTCCACATTGCTGTAACTCCCCATAAGCGGTTGATTCAACAACGTGCCTTCGAATTCAATCCACTCGTGATTATTGGCGAGTCGCTGCTTCAGCTTTCGATGATGGGCCTGCCATTGACCAACCAGGAAGTCGAAGTCGTGAAGACCGGGGACTGCGCTGTCTGTCTGATTCATCCCGGGGCCCGAATCCTGGTGCGATTGTGCGGCCAACTGTCCAGGCGCTGTCAGACACGGACTTAGCAGCGCGATCATGACTGAACGGTGATGAATACTCACGATGCCCCCTTTTGAATTGCGGCGGTACCTGATGACAACCAACGCTCAATTCGATCGGCGTAGGTGCGGCTCGAGCGATGCTCCGAGCCGTCCGAAAGCTTCACCGTGAACTCGCGGTTCTCAATGGATCGCAGCTCCAGTATGCCTTTGGACTGCACAATTCGGGAGCGGTGTATGCGGATAAACTTTGCTGGGTCGAGCCTCTGTTCGAGAGACGCCATCGTCTCGCGTAACAGGTAAGAACGACCGTTGACGTGGAGTTCAACATAGTCACCAGCAGCCCCAATCCACTCAACATCCTCCGCAATAACGATTTGAATGCGGGATCTAGCTTGCACCGTAAACCGGGACGCGAATCCATCTGAGGTGCGGTCCAGCATTTTCATGACCCGTTGTGCCATGTCGGCCTTTAATGCGGAATCTAGTAGATCCCGAGCTCGACTGACCGCCGTCGCGAAGCGTGTGTCGTCCACAGGTTTCAAGAGGTAATGCAGCGCATGAACATCGAATGCCCGCAAAACATGTTGCTCATACGCAGTCAGAAAAATGATTGCGGGCAGGCTTTCTCCAGGCAACGCCCGCAGCACCTCAAAACCGTCCATTCCGGGCATCTGGATGTCGAGGAACACAACATCGGGAGATCGTTCCATAATTCTTTGCACTGCGGACTGCCCATCTGCGCATTCCCCAACAATCTCGACATCCCTGAATTTGCGTAGCCTGAGAACGACGCCACGACGCGCCAAGGGCTCGTCGTCGACGATTAGAGCGCGCACGGCGAAGCCTCCAGCAGGCTCCCAGTCCTGCGTAACGGCAATTCCAGCACGACCTCGCAACCGCCGGCTTCAGGCCACCCAAGCGAGAACTCAAAATTCGCCCCGTAAAGTGTTTTCAGGCGCTCCGCCGTGTTTCCGAGACCGATTCCATTTCCATTCTTCTTCTGCTCGCCCTCACGCCGTCCGGAGTTCCCGACGACAATTCGCAACCTGTCGCCATCGAGCGCGCTCTTGATCGCAATCCACCCGCCTTCGATCAATGGCGCCACTCCATAGCGCACTGCGTTCTCAACGAGCGGTTGCAGCAACATGTTCGGCACTAGGGCATCCCGCGTTTCCAATGGAACAGCGATATCGATTCTTAGCCGCCCCCCCAGCCTTGTTTGCTCGATCGCCAGGTACCCTTCGGTAAAGGCCAGTTCCTGAGAAAGCGTCACCTCTTCTGTGAGTTCGGAATCCAGGCTTGTGCGCAGAAGATCCCCGATCTGTGCCAGCATCCGTGTGGCCGCAGGCCCATTTCCATCCAGAACGAGAGTGGAGACAGCATTGAGCGAATTGAAAAGGAAGTGTGGATTCAACTGATAGCGAAGTGCAAGTAGGCGCGCCTCTCTCAGCTCAGACTCGGCGCGAAGCAGCCGCTCCCTCTCTTCGCTCGATTGCTGCCATTGCTTAATGCTGAAATACAAACTGCACCAGATAAAGAGAATGAAACAGGACCACATCGAAACTGCAACCAAAGCGTGCCAGGGTACGTGCTCGAAGGATTCCAAAATGAGGCAGGCTGCGCCGGCTACGGGAATCGATGTGACCATGGCTGCGGCGGCCGCTTTCAATTCAAAAGCGATCCATGACTGCGACTGTCGCAGCAGCCGGCGGCAAAAAGGACGCAGCGCGCAACTTCCCAGGAACATGAAGAAAATAGGCACCGTCTGTTCCTTGATCGACACACGCTGAGTCAAGAAGTTATGAATGGACTCCAAAAGGTTGAAGAGATAGAAGCAGCACCATCCAATAATCTGGACTTGCCAGAATGACCGCAAATTCGGGACATTCTCTCGATTCATGAATTGCATTTTAGCCTAAGTGGAGTATCGGCATTCCGCGTCCTGGCGCACGAAACCCTCGGCTCATCGCATTTCTCAATCGCCCGGCAGATTCTCTCTGGCTGGTCAAGTTCATTGAGCCTAGGCTCTGTACACCGCTCGAAGGTCGATGTAAATCGACGCTGCGGAGTTAACCGACGCGACACCTGAGCTTGAGCGAACGTGATTCAGGCGCCACGACTTTACTGGAGGAAAAGAGACGCTATGAGGATGATTAAACAGTTGCGGAGTTTCTGGATACTGCGGGCTACAACGATTGCTCTGGCCTGCTCCGGCAGTGCGTTCGCTCAACAGAGCTACAAGATTTTTGATTTGGGGGTTAACAAGAGCACAGACAACTTCAACATGGTCATGGGACTCAATAATCAGGGGTGGGCAGAGAACATGGATGGGGTTTTAAACCCGCCCATCACTTCGACCTCCACGACCATTGCAAGTGGCCGCGCGGTAATAAGCATCTACGGACTCAACATCGACCTCGGCACGCTAGGAGGAGACAACAGTTGGACCAACTATGGCGGGATCAATGATCGCGGGGAAGCTGTCGGTATGGCCGAAACATCTGTTCCGGATTCGAACGGTGAAGACATGTGCGCCTTTGGCACGAAAAAAACCTGTCGTGGGTTTCTTTGGCGGCACGGTCACATAATGGCTCTCCCGACGCTGGGCGGAAATAACGGGCAGGCCGCCGCCATCAATAACCGTGGACAAATAGTAGGCATTTCGGAGACGACGGTCCCGGACTCCGGATGCCCGCCGAGCAAGCAGCCTGGAACGACGATATTGCCGGTAATGTGGGAAAAAGACGAAGTCCGAGCTCTTCCTACGCTGCCTGGCGAGCCGGACGGCTTCGTGCAAGGCCTCAACGATCAGGGCCAGGCCGTGGGCGCCACGGGAACCTGCACCAGCTTTGCGATTCACGCCGTATTGTGGGAAAACGACCATGCCTTCCAGCTTGCGGACCTCGGACACACCGGATCTGACGCCTACGCCATTAATGACCACGGCCAGGCTGTTGGGTATGTCTCGACCACTGACGGCTCAACCATCGTTGCCTCTCTTTGGGAGAACGGCGGAGTCAAAAACCTCGGTATTCTGCCGGGAGATGGTGCCGCCTTTGCCACCGGCATCAACAACCGGGGCCAGGTGGTGGGAAGCACCTTCAACTCCCAAGGTTGGTCCCGTGGCTTCATCTGGCAGGACAATGTGATGACCGACCTGAACACGCTCATTTCCAAAGATTCCAACCTCTCCATCATCGCGGCCAGCAATATCAACGAGCGCGGGCAAATCTCCGGCATGGCAATGGTGCTCACCGGGCCGGATACAGGCAAGATCCACGCCATTCTATTAACCCCTGCAAGCGAGGAGATCGGCGAGTCGGTTGCAGATTTCGCACGTACACACCCGCATTCCGCTGTGCCCGCGAATGCCTACCACTCTTCGCAGAGATTCGGCCCCGGCCCATTCCAGCAATAAGAGGTATTTTCGGAGCCTCCGCACCGCCTATCCCAGCCAAATACGTCGCGCGAAGGCGCAAGGCCAGAGGTTGTACGGGACATTCTGGGTCACGTCGAATGTCGACGTGACCCAGGATCAGACGAGGGAAGGACTGTTACGCTGGAGTCGCCTTTAAACAAACTTGGATCGAGGATAAACAATGCGCATTCGCACTCTGGTTCTTGCAGCTGCTGTGATCTCGAGTAGTGGTGTGCAGATGCGCTCACAGACGAGCGGACCCCCACCGTCGCCGCCGGTGGGTACAAAGGAAGACCCCGCGAAAGCGCTGGACGGTTTGCTGTCGATGATGGAATTCCAGGTAGTAGGAGCGGCGAAGGCGATGCCCGCTGATAAATACAGCTTCGCACCAGCGCAAGGCATCTTCGCTGCGGGCCAAACCACGCAGTTCGACACCGTGCGCACCTTTGTGGCACAGGTGACGCACCTTGCACAGGCGAATTATTTCTTTTTCGGCTGGAGCGGCGTTAAGCCAGACCGCGACGTGAAGGCGATCGGGTCCATTACGACCAAGGACGAAGCGGTGGCTGCCTTGGAAGCTTCGTTCGTCTATGCGCACAAGGCCGTAGCGACCATTACGACAGAAAATGCGTTTGTCGCCATCAAGCCTATTGACGGGTTCAGTACGAGGACGACGATAGCCGCTTTTGCCGCTGCCCATGGGAATGACCACTACGGCCAAATAGTGGAATATCTGCGGATGAACGACATTGTGCCGCCGGCAAGCGCGAAGTAGAAGCTCGTTGGCAGCCAATCTAATTGGCAAATCATGATGCGGTCCTTCCATGCAGCTGTCTTTCTTCTTATATTGGCGATAACCCAAACGGAAGAGCTCCCTCTAGCTACCCTCGTTCGCTTTCGGGCTGGTTGGCGCGGGCACGAACAAATCGGTCGAACCTCAACGAGCGGCGCCATTTGTACGAGTAACCGGCTATTCGGACAGTGCCCGAAAAGTCGGATTATCGGCAAGTTCGTTGAACTTTCCGAAAACCCCGTTTCCCGGGAACTGGGGATTAGTTTGCATTGGTCATTCGAGCGCCTTGATCAGACCGATCTGGGTGGCCACTTTCTTTGGAGGGCAGTTTAGTTCACCCGGTGAAAGGTCCGGCTCCAGCGGGTCTCGTCAAAGAAGTGGAGCACGGTGTGGAGCGTGGAACTGGCTCTTTCTGACGGGGAAGTTTTGTACATATCGTCTTCGGGTGTTTCGAAAGACCAGTAGACGAAAAGTGGACGGCCGATGAGGTTGGCTCGGGGGACCAGGCCCCAGTAGCGGCCATCGTAGCTATTGCTACGGTTGTCGCCCATGACGAAGTACATGCCGGATGGAACAACGAGGTCTTCACCCTGGATGTGGTCGAGGAGGTCAAGCGACCACTCGGCGGTGACTTCGCGTCCTTTTGCTGGTGAGATAGCGGGGAATTCGTCGTTGTAGGGATCGTAATTGGCCGGGGTGGGCTTGGCTGCGTACGGCTCGTCCAGGGAGACGCCGTTGCGGTAAACGATGCCGCCCCGGAGGTGGATGCGATCGCCAGGGATACCAATGACGCGCTTAACCAGAATATCGTGCTGCCCCTTAGGATTAGGTGCCGGGCGGAAGAAAACGACGGGTTCGTCACGCCGCAGTTCGCGGTACGGAATGAGGTTCGTCCAAGAGGTAGGGGGCGCCAGGGTTGCGCGCTCTACGATTACGTGGTCGCCAACGAGTAGGGTGCTGGCCATGGAAGAGGACGGAATGACGAAGTTTTGAAGTACGAAGCCCATGACAAAGGACCAGATGATGAGCATGCTTGTGATGGAAGCCAGCCCTTCAAGATGAGTCTCTTCGCGAGGCTGGCGCTTATTGCCCTGTCGGGCGCTGGGTTGTTTCTTCTGCATCGTCATGACGCTTTATTGTAGCCGTGAACAGGTCGATCATTCCCGAATGTCGAGGAAGATGTCAGACGGAGTCTCTACGAGAACGCTATCCCTTGCCGAACTGCCCGAAAAGTCAGGTTTTCGGAAACTACGCCCGCATAGTGTTGCCAAACTCTCAAAATTTCGGGTGATGGGCTTCACTTAGTCACCACAGAGTCACCGAAAAACGAGGTCTGTGTCACGAGATGCTGAAACAGTTGAATTGATTGGTGTCCCCGATGGGATTCGAACCCATGTTATCGCCGTGAAAGGGCGGTGTCCTGGGCCGGGCTAGACGACGGGGACAATGCGCGCAGATGACGGCTCCAGCAGCACCCTCACCATCATCAACGCTAACAATATAGCCCTGCAGTGTCAAAATTTACCGCGACTTGAGGATGCACGGCATACTGATAGAGAAACCATTGCAACTCGAGACTATTCAACACGACGTCAAGCGCTCGACATCGAGCTCCTACAAGTATCTCGACGCTCTCACCACGGCGTTCGTGGTGATCCTGCTCGTGTCCAATCTGATCGCGCAAAAGGTCTGCCTCTTCGGTCCTTACTCAATAGGCGCGTGGTCGATAGGCCCGTTCGCAGTCAGCGGCGCCATCCTGTTGTTCCCCATAACCTACATCTTCGCGGACGTTTTCACGGAGGTTTACGGTTACTCCGCCTCGCGTCGTGCCATTTGGTTGGGTTTCTTCGGTACGGCACTCCTCTATGTCATGGGAGCCATCGTCATAGCGCTGCCATCCGCGCAGGGTTGGCATAACCAGGAGGCATTCAGTACGGTCTTCGGATTTATCCCACGCATCCTCGCAGCCAGTCTGATCGCCTTCTGGGCCGGCGAATTCGCCAACTCCTACACGCTAGCGCGCCTCAAGCTCGTCACCAACGGCCGCAAGTTGTGGACGCGGACGGTCGGCTCCACTGTCGTCGGCCAGGCTGTGGACACGATTCTCGTCATCTCCCTGACCTTCGGCGGAATCTACCCTGTCCGCACCCTTCTGAACATCATCGCGACGGGTTACGCCCTCAAGGTTGGCTACGAAGTAATTGCCACGCCTCTCACGTATCTCGTCATCAACTGGCTTAAGCGGGCTGAGCACTCTGACGCGTTCGACCGTCACGCCAACTTCAATCCATTTTCATTTGCTGAAAAAAGCGGTCCGGACGCCTGAACGACCTGCCGGTCCCCGGATACGATTAGTTTCAGCTATTTCCACATCTTTTCTAATTGCAGATTCCCGAACCTTTCGGTGCCATGGCTTCATCTAAGATGGAAATCTTAGTGTCGTCAGTCGAATAAGGCATTGACCCGCAGAACCTTGTGCCCTGAATCGTCGTTTCTGAGTTTGAAGGAGAAGTATTGTGCCCTTGATCGTAAATACTCGCCGCGCTCTTACTCTGTTCGTCTGTGCGGCCGCATGCCTCATGGCAGGCTGCAAAGACGCGCCTCCTCCACCGCCACCGCCACAGGCGATGCCCGTGCAGGTTGCACCGGTTACGCTATCGCCAGTTCCCAGCTCCGACACCTATGTCGCCACGATCAAGAGCCGCCGCTCGGCTACCATGCAGCCCCAGGTCAACGGCAATCTGGTCAAAATCCTCGTGAAATCCGGCGACCTGGTTAAGGCCGGGCAGCTCCTAATGCGTATCGACCCGCTCAAGCAGGTAGCCACGGTCCAGTCGCAACAGGGAACTCAGGCTCAGAAGAAGGCCCTCTACGACTACACCCAGATTCAGGTCGAACGCCAGCGTAAGCTCTTCGAGGCTGGTGTTGTCTCACGCGACGCGTACGATCAGGCGATCCAGGCCTTCCAGAACGCCAAAGCCGACTACGAGTCCAACTCAGCGCTCACCGACACCCAGAACCAGCAACTCGCCTACTACGACATCCGGGCGCCCTTCACCGGCATCGTTGGTGACGTCCCCGTCCACCTTGGCGACTATGTCTCTCCCACCACCTTGCTCACCACCGTGGACGAGAACGCCGACCTCGAAGCCTACATCTACATTCCCACCCAGCGGGCCACGCTGGTTCGCCAGGGCCTGCCGGTAGAGATACTCGACAGCTCCGGCAAGGTCCTCGTCAAATCGAAGATCAGCTTCCTCTCCCCGCAGGTTGATAACGGCCTGCAGAGCATCCTTGCCAAGGCCGAAATTCCTCGCACGGCGCAGCTTCTTCGCAACCAGCAGCTGGTCAATGCGCGGGTCACCTGGAGCACCGCTCCCGCACCTGTGGTTCCAGTCCTCGCCGTCAGCCTCGTCGGCGGCCAGACCTTTGTGTATCTTGCGTCTCCCAAGGGCGACGGATACATCGCTCATCAGGTGCCGGTACAGCTCGGAGAGACCGTAGGCAACACCTATCCCGTTCTCGGCGGACTCAAGCCGGGCGACAAAGTCATCACCTCCGGTCTGCAGTTTTTGCAGGAGGGCGCACCAGTGAAGCCTCTGGGTTAAGTCAGAGGTTTCCCCTTGTTCCTGCGGAGCGCGATTCGCCTCTGCATTGTCTGTCGTTTGATTCCCGGGCCAGCCGCCCCGGCTAGAGGTCACCTTGTTCGTAGACTTTTTTATTCGTCGCCCGATCTTCGCTACAGTCTGCGCCCTTCTGATCGTTCTCGCCGGCGCGGTTTGTATTCCGACTTTGCCGATCTCGCTCTATCCGACACTCGCGCCGCCGCAGGTTCAGGTCACCAGCAACTACATCGGCGCGAACTCCAAGGACGTTGAGTCCGCCGTCACCACCATCCTCGAAACGTCCATCAACGGCGTCGAGGGTATGCGGTACATGAGCTCCACCAGCTCGAACGATGGTACCTCAGCCATCACGATCACCTTTGATACAGGCTACGACCTCAACATCGCCGCCGTCGACGTGCAGAACCGCGTGGCCTCGGTCCAGGGCCGTCTTCCTGCCGTCGTCAACAACACCGGCATCACGATCACCAAAGCCAATCCGAACTTCGTCCTTGCTGTAGGCTTCATCTCGCCGGACAAATCGCTTTCGCAGGCGTTCATCTCCAACTATATTGACGTCTACGTCAAGGACGCCATCAAGCGTGTTCCCGGTGTCGGCGATGCCGTTATCTTCGGTGAACGCAAGTACGCGATGCGCCTGTGGCTCGATCCCAGCCGCCTCGCCGCCCGCGGCCTTACCGCACTCGATGTCACCAATGCGCTGTCAGAGCAAAACGTAGAGGTCGCTGCCGGTCAACTCGGGCAGCAACCCTCCGATTCCAAACAGGCCTTCCAGATGGCCGTCCGCGTGGTGGGCCGACTCACCGACCCGAGACAGTTCGACAACATCATCATCAAAAACAGCACCAGCGCCAATGGCATCGTTATGGTCAAGGATGTTGGGCACGCGGAGATCGGCGCCGAAAACTACAATACCGACCTGAGATTTGAGGGCACGGGCTTTCCCGGCGGTCAGGCTATCGGAGTCGGTATTCAGCAACTCTCCAACGCGAATGCTCTGGACGTAGACAAGCGCTGCCGCGCCGTCCTTGCAGAGCTCGAAAAATCCTATCCCCCTGGGCTCAGGGGCATCATCGCCGTCGACACCACCCTCGTCATTGGCGAGTCAGTCAATGAGGTCGTCACTACCATCGGGCAGGCGATCATCATCGTCATCGTCGTCATCTTCCTCTTCCTCCAGGACTGGCGAGCCACCATCATCCCCGCCGTCACTATTCCGGTCTCCCTCATCGGTACCTTCGCCTTCATCAAGATCTTCGGCTTCAGTATCAACTCGCTCACGCTCTTCGGCATCACGCTCGCTACTGGTCTTGTCGTCGACGACGCCATCGTCGTCATCGAGAACGTGCAGCGCCACCTCTCCGGCAAAGCAATCGTCCCCCCACGCTCCGAGTTGACTGAACCCGACCCCTACGCGCCAGACGTTCTCCTCGATACCGCCAAAGGCACAGGCAGCGGCAAAGGAATGGAGACGGTCTCGTCCGATCCGCACGAGGCAACCAGCATCGCAATGGCCGAGGTCACCAGCGCTGTCATCGCCACCTCGCTCGTGCTGATCTCTGTCTTCATCCCGGTCAGCTTCTTCCCCGGAACCACCGGCATTCTCTACAAGCAGTTCTCCTTAACCATCGCCTTCTCGATCGCGATCTCCGCCTTCAACGCGCTTACGCTCTCGCCCGCACTAGCCGCCCTTCTGCTCCGCGCCGAGACCAAAAAGACCGGAATCATGGGATTTCTCCTCAACCCCATCGAACGACTCATCCAGTGGGTCATCCGCGTCTACGCCCGTGCCGTTACCTTCGTCGTCCGAATCCGGTACGTTATGGTCCTGATCTTCTTCGGTGGCCTGGCGGCAACCGCATTTATGTACAACCACGTCCCCACGGCCTTCATCCCCCAGGAGGACCAGTCGTACTTCCTCATTATTGTCCAGACGCCTCCCGGCGCCTCGCTCAGCTACACCTCGGACTTCGCCGACAAGGTTTCGGCCGTAGTCCGCAAAAACGACGGCGTCTTCGGCACCTTCTCGGTCATGGGTTTCTCGCTCGCTGGCGGCAGTTCGCCAAACTCCGGCCTCATCTTCGCTCCGCTCAAACCCATCAACGACCGCACGAAGATGGGACCACAGTTCAGCGCTAGGAACATCGTCCTCGACGTCGGACCAAAGCTCTTCGGCGTTCCCGGCGGTATCGCCTTCGCTGCGGAACCTCCCGCAGTTGCCGGCATCGGCACCGTCGGCGGCTTCCAGTTCATCCTGCAGGACTCCGGCCGCAACACCTTCGGCGATATCGACCGCATCGCCCATACTCTCGTTGGTCAGGGCCGCGCCCCCGGCTCCGGCCTAACCGGCATGAACACCACTTTTACCTCGAACGATCCGCAGTTGTTCGTCACCATCGACCGCGAGAAGGCCAAGGCCGTGGGAGTTCCTTTCAACCAGATCACCTCCGCCCTTAACACCTTCATGGGGTCCAGCTACGTTAACGACTTCGACTTCAACAACCGCTCCTACCGCGTCTACGTCCAGGCCGATGCGCCCTATCGGCGCAATGCACAGGACCTGCGCCAGTACTACGTCCGCTCCGACTCCGGCCAGATGATTCCCCTCGACAACTTCGCCTCCATCACCGAGACCTCCGGGCCGCAGGTCATCAATCACTACAATCTCTTCCGCTCCGCCGAAATCGACGGCTCACCCGCACCGGGTCTCAGCTCCGGTCAGGGCCTCGACACCATGGTGCAGCTCTTCAACAAAACCAAACTGCCGGGCATGTCCTACTCCTGGACCGGTCTCGCTCTCGAAGAGGTCGAATCAGCGGGCAAGGCCATCATCATCTTTGGCCTCGGCCTGCTCGTCGTTTATCTCACCCTCTCGGCCCAGTACGAGTCCTTCGCGCTGCCCTTCATCATCCTCCTTGCTGTTCCTATGGCTATCCTAGGCGCGCTCTCTCTCGTTGCCCTCCGCGGCTTGGTCGACGACGTCTACGTTCAGATCGGCCTCGTCATGCTCATCGGCCTCTCCGCCAAAAACTCGATTCTCATCGTCGAGTTCGCCGAGCAGCTCCTCGAGCAGGGAAGGTCAATTATCGATGCTGCCATCGAAGCCGCCGAGCTCCGCCTCCGCCCGATCCTGATGACCTCAATCGCCTTCATCCTCGGCGTCGGCCCGCTCTACTTCGCCACCGGCGCGGGGGCTTACGGCCGTCACTCGGTCGGTACGGCAATCATCGGCGGTATGGTGCTCTCCACCATCCTCAACCTCTTCTTTATCCCGGTCCTCTACGTCATCCTGAAGACGGTCCTCGCCCGCTTCTCCCGCAAAGCGAAGTACCCCGCGCGAAGTGCAGAACTGCCGCCACCGCAACCCAGCCATTAGCGCATTAGGTAATCCAAGAGAATCAGGACGCGACATTGATCAAAGGGATAAGGGACAATCAGAATAGAGCCTCTTGAGAACAAGGCCAGTCGCCTCTCTCCCATTGCGCCTTATCCGTTTTTATCCCTTTGATCGCTATTACGCCTTTCGGGTACACGTTCCGGGTCCGCCTCGTTCGGAGCTATCATTCCCCATGGCAAAACCAACCGCGGCGTCCCACCAAAGCTGGCTCCCCGAAGCCAACGAATCCTCGGCAGATTTCCCTCTCACCCATCTCCCCTACGGAGCCTTCGAAGTCGAAGACCGCCAGCACCTCTGTGTCGCCATCGGCGCCCACCTCCTCGATCTCCACGCCTGCGCAACCTCCGGCCTGCTCCCCCCAACCCTCGTTGAAGCCTGCCTTGCTCCAACGCTCAACCCACTCATGTCGCTCGGCCACCGTTCCTGGACCCTTCTCCGCGAAACCCTGACCTCACTGCTCCACACCAACGTGGACGCAGATCGCCGACAGGTTGCCGAAGCTGCGCTCCACTCAATCAGTGGCGCCACACTAGTCAAACCCATCCACATCCCTAACTACAGCGACTTCTACGCCTCCATCTACCACGCCACTCGCGTCGGCCAGCTCTTTCGCCCCGACCAGCCTCTTCTCCCCAACTACAAACACATCCCCATCGGCTACCACGGGCGCGCCTCGTCTGTCATTCCCAGCGGCATTCCCATCTTCCGTCCCGTAGGCCAAACCCGCCCGTCCTCCACCGAAGGCCAACCTGCCTTTCTTCCCACAAACGCGCTGGACTACGAGCTCGAACTCGCACTCTACGTCGGCGAGCCAAGTCTCCTCGGCACACCCATCCCCATCTCTCAGGCCGACCATCACCTCTTCGGCATGAGCCTGCTCAACGACTGGTCCGCCCGCGATATCCAATCCTGGGAGTACCAGCCCCTCGGCCCCTTCCTCGCAAAAAACTTCGCCACTACCATCTCTCCGTGGGTCACCCCCATGGCCGCCCTCGAACCCTTCCGCGCCCCAGCCAGTCCACGCCCATCCACCGACCCGAAGCCTCTCCCATACCTCCACTCCGCTGCCGACCAGGAACGCGGAAACCTCAATGTAAAACTTGAAGTATTTCTCTCGACACAAACTATGCGAACAAACAAACTCGCTCCATTTCTCCTCAGCGAATCCAACGCCCAGGACCTCTACTGGACCCCCGCCCAACTCATCACTCACCACACCAGCAACGGCTGCAACCTTCAGATCGGTGACATCCTCGCTACCGGCACCATCTCCGGCCCCGCCGAATCCTCTGCCGGCTGCCTCCTCGAACTCACCCGCAACGGTGCGCAGCCCATCCTCCTTCCCACCGGCGAATCCCGCACCTATCTCTCCGACGGCGACGAGATCATCCTCCGTGGCTCCTGCGAAGCACCCGGCCACCCTCGCATCGGCCTCGGCGAGTGCCGCGCCACAATCCTGCCAGCCCGTCCCTAACGTTTCTTGCCTTTCTTGTTGTCATCCCCGCAGGGGATCTGCTTCTGCATCAACCATCCACAAGCCAATTCCCCATCCCATTGCCATTGCCTCTCCCAGCGGCATATCCTCATCCGAGTATCACGAACTGGAGACTTTCATGGCCACACCCACTCTCACTCAGCCCTCCCAAACCCAGACAGCCGATTTTCTCCCCCTCAAGGGCACCGATCACGTCGAGTTCTACGTCGGCAACGCCCGTCAGGCCGCCTACTTCTACCGCGCCGCATTCGGCATGTCTCTCGTCGCCTACGCCGGCCCCGAAACAGGCCGCCGCGACCGCGCCAGCTACGTCCTTCAGCAGGGCAAAGTCCGCTTCGTCCTCACCACCGCCCTCCGTACCGACTCCGACATCGCCCGCCACGTCGACAAACACGGCGACGGAGTCCACGCCATCGCCCTCTGGGTCGACGACGCCCGCCAATCTTGGCTCGAGACCACCCGTCGCGGCGCCCGAAGCGTCCAGGAGCCCACCGAATTTAAAGACGAAGACGGTCGCGTCACCATCGCCAGCATCGCCGCCTACGGCGACACCGTTCACACCTTCGTCGACCGCACCAACTACACCGGAACCTTCTTTCCCGGCTACCAGACCGTCAAAGACGACCACATCGCCCGCCCCGTCGGCCTCCTGCACATCGACCACATCGTCGGCAACGTCGGTTGGAACTCCATGAACCAGTGGGTCGACTTCTATCGCGACGTCATGGGCTTCGGCCTCTACCAGCACTTCGACGACAACGACATCTCCACCGAATACTCCGCACTCATGTCCAAGGTCATGGCCAACGGCAACGGCTACGTCAAATTCCCCATCAACGAGCCCGCCGAAGGCCGCCGCAAATCCCAGATCGAAGAGTACCTCGACTTTTACGGAGGCCCCGGCGTCCAGCACATGGCCCTCGCCACAAACGACATCCTCGCCACCGTCTCACAGATGCGCAGCCAGGGCGTCGACTTCCTCACCGTCCCGCACTCCTACTACACCGAGCTGCAAAATCGCATCGGCAAGATCGACGAGCCTATCGATGAACTCGAAAAACTCGGTATCCTCGTCGACCGCGACAACGAGGGCTACATGCTCCAAATCTTCACCCGTCCCGTCGAAGACCGTCCCACCGTCTTCTACGAGATCATCCAGCGCAAGGGCAGCCGCAGCTTCGGCAAGGGCAACTTCAAAGCCCTCTTCGAAGCTATCGAGCGCGAACAAGCCCTGCGAGGCAACCTCTAGTCCCGACCTTCCACCTACTCGGTGAATGAACGGCTCGCCTCAAGGCGGGCCGTTTCTCCTTCAAAACACAACGGAAACCGGCACCGAAATCAATGCATCAATATGCACTAAACCACGAATAATCATTCATATAGACGAAGCCATCTCGCATCTGCCAGTCTCATAGCTGGAGACACTCAGATGAGCACCGCCAGGATCGAACTAACCACCAAAGTACTCCTCAACAAGCCCTTCCTCGTCAAATCCCAGGCCACGTTTCTCATGTGCCCGCCCAGCCTCTACGACGTCAACTACGTCATTAATCCCTGGATGGTTGGCAACGTTCACGCCTCCTCACGCACCCGCGCAGCCGAGCAGTGGCAGCGTCTCTATGAAGCCGTCAATAAGATCGCCAACGTCGAACTCATCGAGCCCGAACCCGGCTCACCCGACATGGTCTTCACCGCCAACGCCGGCCTCGAGCACAATGGCATCGTCGCTATCAGCAGCTTCTTCCACCCCGAACGTCAGGGCGAAGAACCACACTTCCGCCGCTGGTTCCGTCAAGCCGGCTACACCATCCTCGACATCCCGCGCTCCACTCCCTTCGAAGGTGAAGGCGACGCACTCTTCGCAACCGCCGGCGGCTGCCTCTGGGCCGCCCAAGGTCCCCGCACCGCGGCATCCAGTCACCGCGCTCTCCGCGAAGCCTTTGGCATCCCCGTCGTGCCCCTCCACCTCATCGACCCACGCTTCTACCACCTCGACACCTGCTTCGCACCCCTCGAAGGCGGCTACATCATGTACTTTCCCGACGCCTTCGACCACCTCTCCCTGCACCGTATCGAAGCCTTCTACCCGCCCGAAAAACGAATCATCATCCGCGAAACCGACGCCGTCGCCTTTGCTTGCAATGCCATCAACGTAGGCCGCACCATCATCCTCAATAAGATCAGCACTAAGCTGAGCAGCCAACTCGAACAACTCGGTTTCAAAGTGATTCAGATCGACCTCACCGAATTCCTCAAAGCTGGCGGCGCAGCAAAATGCCTCGTCATGAAACTCAGCAGACACGCCGACTAACAGGGAGAGCCCCCACACTTGACATTCCTGCCCCGCACACAGTACCGAAAACAACCATCACCCCCATCGCTGCCAACCCAAGTCCAGACTTAAGTCATTTCAATCCGAGACTTTAGACATTTTTGACGGGGGAGGGGGAGTGCCTGCGTTCAGTACCCGGAAGCAGGGAACTAGAGTCCTTCCGCCAACACCCGCTCATAAGCCGGCACAGTTAAAAACTCCGTAAACTTCGGCGCCCTCACCAACTCCCGCATCAACCCCGCCGCCCGCACATAAGCCGAATAGCGCTCTGCATCCACTGCAGCCTTCGCCCGTTCCAGTTCATCCTCAATCACTGCATCCACCATCTCAGCTGTCACCGGCAACCCGTCGTCCATCACGGCATGATGATGTACCCACTGCCAAAGCTGTGCCCGGCTGATCTCCGCCGTCGCCGCATCCTCCATCAGGTTGAACAGCGGCACGCACCCAATCCCACGCAGCCAAGCCTCCACATACCCTAGCCCGACCGCAACATTCTGCCGAACCCCAGCCTCGCTGATCGTCCCCTCCGGAACCTGCAGCAGATCCTCTGCCGTCGCGTGATAATCCGGCAACTGCTTCTCAATCTGATTCGCGCGCGGCATCACCCGATCGAACACCTCGAGCGCGATAGGCACTAGCCCTGGATGTGCGACCCAAGTCCCATCATGCCCGTCTGTAGCCTCGCGCTCCTTGTCCGCCCGCACCTGCTTCAACGCCGTTTCATTCGCCACCGGATCGCTCTTGATCGGAATAAACGCACTCATCCCACCCATCGCACTCACCTTGCGTCGATGGCAAGTCTTAATGCACAGCTTCGAATAGCTCCGCATGAAGTGCGTCGTCATCGTCACCTGCGCACGGTCCGGCAGCACCACGCTCTCATCTCCGGCAAATTTCTTAATGAAGCTGAAGATGTAATCCCACCGCCCGCAGTTCAACCCAGCCGAATGATCCTTCAGCTCCCACAAGATCTCATCCATCTCAAACGAAGCCAGGATCGTCTCAATCAGTACCGTCGCCTTGATCGATCCCGCCGGAATCCCCAACTCTCCCTCAGCCTTGATGAACACATCATTCCAGAGCCGCGCCTCGAGATGACTCTCCATCTTCGGCAGATAAAAATAAGGGCCCGACCCGCGCGCCAACAACTCCTTCGCATTGTGAAACGCATACAACCCAAAATCGAATAGTGAACCCGACATCGGCTCACCATCCACAATCACGTGCCGCTCTT
>Ga0206911_1053_pt1 | contig 27235 bp, 23 predicted proteins | sample Alteio_BWOrgHeat_74_FD_152956 | JGI IMG/M metagenome (GOLD analysis project Ga0206911, IMG submission 152956) | Enriched cells from forest soil in Barre Woods Harvard Forest LTER site, Petersham, Massachusetts, United States -... | ecosystem: Environmental > Terrestrial > Soil > Temperate forest >...
TGCGCCCTTATAGATGAGATAAAAAAGAATTGCCACCAGCGGCAGGATGACCAGAACTGTCGCAGCGATCGAAAGAAAGCCGACAAAGTAATTGGTCGCAGTGCGTCGAGCATTGTTGATCCGCATCGACCTCGTTTGGAAGTCCATCGGGCGGGGCTGATTGTTGAACGGTTGGGTAGCCATATCAGTGCACCCGCGCCGGAGCGCCACGTGTCACCGCCCAGACCATCAGACGAGCGATTGCATTGACGACGATAGTGACGAGGAAGAGTGCGAGACCAATTTCGATGAGCGCGCTGAGATAGAGATCGCCGGAGGCCTCGGAGAATTCGTTTGCGATAACGCTGGCAAGAGTGTAGCCCGGCGCAAAGAGCGATTTCGCGATGTCAGGGTGGTTGCCGATCACCATCGTGACGGCCATCGTCTCACCGAGCGCACGGCCGAGACCCAGCATGATCGCGCCCACAATACCAATGCGCGAGTTGCGCAAAACGCCGATGCGAATCATCTCCCAACGTGTCGCACCAAGAGCGAGAACGGCCTCCCGTTGACTGTTCGGCACCGCGTTCATGATGTCGCGGGTAAGCGAGGAGATAATCGGCAAGATCATGATGGCAAGAATCATGCTGGCCGTGAGCAGGCCTATGCCGAAGTTCGGTCCACCGAAGAATCCAGTCCAGCCGAGAGTCTTCACAAGGAACGGACCGATGGCATCGCGCATCAGCGGCACCAGGACAAAGACCGCCCACAGCCCATAGACCACGCTCGGAATGGCAGCCAGCAATTCGGTAAAGAAGGAGATGGGAGCACGCAGCGGGCGCGGACAAAGCTCTGTAAGAAATACCGCAACACCCAGGGCGAGCGGAACAGCCATGCACAAGGCGAGCAGCGAGGTCGTGAGGGTGCCGTAGATGAAGGGCAGCGCGCCAAAGTCGCCGGAAACCGGATCCCAGGCCTGACGGGTAAAGAACTTCCAGCCGAAAGCAACCAGGCTGGGCCGGGAGTGGACGACGAGGATCCCGAAGATGAAGAGAACGATTCCGAAAATACTGAGTGCGCAGAGGAGCATAACTGCGGCAAAGCTGTTGTCAGCCAGGCGGCCGCTTCCTCGCCGATTGAGAAACTCGCGGATCGGAGACTGCGTCGTGCGTACTGGAGCCGCCGCGGGGGAAGAAATCGCTGCTGGCGGATTCGTCAGAGTGGGTTGCGCTGGTCGCGACGACCTGGGTCCTAGTTCGTCAGTCATACGGGTAGGAGACACAATCCTGTTTTCCTGTCAGTGCTGTTTCAGAGGCTGATTGTATCGGGCGCGATGCTCTTGGGCCGGGAGAAAAAATAAGCCGCACGGACTTGATAAGTAGCAAATCCGTGCGGCGTTAAAACTACTTGATGCTCGCAATACTCTTGCGGACCATGTCCTGCACTGGCTTCGGCAGCGGAGCGTAGGTCAGGGCGGCAGCTTCGCCTTCGCCGTGATCGAGCATCCAGCCAACGAAGTCAGCGAGAACCTTGGCCTTGGCAGGATCGGTAGCGTGGGTAGGGATCAGCAACCACGTGAAGCTGGAGATCGGATAGGAGTCTGCACCAGGCGCGTTCGTGATAGAGACGCGATAGTCAGCGGGCATCGTCTTGGCTGCCGCCGCCGCTGCTGCAGTAACGCCATCAGTGCTCGCTTTGATGAATTTGCCTGAGGCATTCTTGACCATGCCGTAGGACATCTTGTTCTCAACGGCGTAGATCAACTCAACATAGCCAAAGGAGTTGGGAGACTGGCGAACCATGCCGGCAACGCCCTCGTTCCCCTGCTGGCCGATGCCGGTGGGCCATTTGATCGCTGTGCCCGTGCCCGGACCAGACTTCCATGACGGCGAGACCTTGGACAGGAAGTCCGTGAAGATGTAGGTCGTGCCGCTGCTGCCCGAGCGATAGATCGGAAGAATCGGGTTTCCGGGCAGATTGACGCCAGGATTATCTTTGGCAATCCGGGGGTCGTTCCACGATGTGATCTTACCCAGATAAATATCCGCGATCACGTCACCGGAGAAATTCAGCTCCTGTTTTACGCCGGGGAGGTTGTAGACGGGAACAACCGCGCCGAGAACCGTGGGAACGTGCATCACTTTTATCTTTGCAGCCTTCAACTGGTCATCAGTCATGGGACCGTCGGTCGCACCGAAGTCAACCGTACCCTCGGAGACCTGCCGAATGCCGCCGCCCGAGCCGATGGACTGGTAGTTGATCTTTATGTCTGGATGAGCTTTGCTGTATTCGCTAAACCATTTGGAGTAAATGGGGTACGGAAAGGTGGCGCCCGCCCCATTCAGATTCTGTGCGTTGGCTCCCATGCTTACGAGTGCCAATACGCCTGCTGCGATGAATTTCAAATTCACAATTCCCCCTCGGCTTAAAAAATGCATCGATGATGCCATCGCACAAAATAGGTTTCTTAATGCTTACTTTGAGTGTGAGCGCAGATTGTTACGGGGATGTTACACGAGGGTGAAAACGGGATTATTCGATGCGGGACAACGCCTTTGGGAGTGTGAAAATAAAGGTACTACCCACATTTAGCTCACTTTCGGCGCGGATGGAGCCGCCGTGCGTCCGCACCATATGTTGTGCAATGGCGAGGCCCAGGCCCGTGCCGCCAGACTCTCGGGAGCGGGCCTTATCGACCCGGTAAAAGCGCTCGAAGATTCGGTTGAGGTGTTCCGAGGCGATGCCAGGGCCGAAGTCGCGGACCCTGAACTCAACGGCGTCGATGGGATCGGACACCTCGCGAGCACTGACAATGATTCTGCTATTCGGCTCGTTCCGTGCCTGCCCGTACTTGATGCCATTTTCGATCAGGTTGCTAAGCACCTGCAGAATGGCGTCGTTGTCGGCGACGACCTCTGCGGTAGTGATCTCGCCAACTTCGAGAACCGCCTCGGTGTCCTGAACGAGGCCAGTCATCGCCTGGACGGCGTCCCGCACCAGAACATCGGCGGGAATCGGAGCGGGATGCAACTCCTGTTCGGATGACTCTACTCGCGCCATCACGAGGAGGTCTTCGGTCAGGCGGTTCATGCGGCTCGAGTTTTTCAGGATGGTCGTAAGAAACTCGCGCGCCTGATCGCTGAGTGCCACCTCATGATCGAGCAGCGTTTCGACATATCCCGAGATGGACGTCAGCGGCGTACGAAGCTCATGGGAGACGTTGGCCACAAAATCGCGTTGCGTCCGTTCGACCTGCTCGATGCGAGTGATGTCATGAAACACAGCAACGGCCCCGCCGCCGGGCATGGGCGAGACGTTGACCTCAAAGATGCGGCCCGGCACTAGCGACGTTGAGCGCCCCTCGCTCACGATCCGCAGCTCAAGCGCAGCCCGGACACATTCCAGGACGCCGGGATCGCGGATGGACTGGACCAGGGCGTGCCCCAGCCGCACAGCGCTGCCATCCGTGATCAGCCGCTGCAGGCGTTGATTGCTCCACTGGATGCGGCCCGCGGCATCGACTGCAACGACCGCGTCCTGCATGCTGTCAATCATCGCCTCCAATTCGCGGCGGTTCTCTGATGCGCGCGCCAGGGCATGTTCGACGTGGTCGGAAGCGACCGAGATGGCGCGGGCAAGACCGTCGAAATCGGTATAAGACGGGTCAACAATGCTGACCTTGCGCTCCGGAATCGCCGCGGTCGAGACCTCGAGGCGCACGATGTTCTTGCGCACCGAACTGGCCAGAAAAAACGCATTGATCGCGGCCCAGCCGAGGAGCAAAGCCACGCCGACAATCCAACTCCGCGGCGTGTACCAGACTCGTATCAGTGCAACGAAGCCCAGGGCAATCGCGATGTAAATAAAAAACGAAAAGAAAAGACCACGCTTCACGAGCTGCCTCTACGTCTGAGCTGGGACGGTCTTCGGAATCTCGAAACGATAGCCGGCACCGCGCATAGTCTTAAGATAGCGCGGCGTCTCGGCATCTTCTTCGATCTTTTCGCGAATCCGCCTGACGTAAACATCGACCGAGCGAGGCGTGACAAACCGCGCGTCGCCCCAGACAGCGTCGAGCAGATGGTCGCGGCTGAAGACCCTTCCCGGGTGGCGGGCCAGGTAATCCAGCAGGCGAAACTCCGTAGCGGTTGTGGTGACCAGTTCGCCGTTGACTCGTAGCTGCATGGCTCCGGCGTCAATCTCCACGTTCTCAAACTTCAGCAGCATGGGCGAGCTTGGACGTTCAAAGCGGCGAAGAACCGCCTTAACCCGGGCAACCAGCTCGCGGGTCGCAAATGGCTTGGTGATGTAGTCGTCCGCCCCCATCTCAAGGCCATGCACTCGGTCGTTTTCCGCGGCACGCGCGGTAAGGAAAATAATTGGGACAATACTCAGCGTGGGGTTTTGACGAAGCCTGCGGCACAGATCCAGGCCGTCTCCGCCGGGCACCATGATATCCAGAAGAAAAAGCGCGGGGGGCTGCCGTTCCGCATCGGCAAGTATCTGATTGATAGCTAGATACGGACGGACTGTAAAACCGGCGCTCTCCAGGTGGTACTGCACCAGCCGGGAGATATCCACATCATCTTCCAACACAAAAATCGTCTGACTCAATTCGTAAACCTCGGTTGATTAACGTCAGGTTAGCGCACGCGCACGCGAAGATTGCTAACGTACGATGAATCGTGAATCGGCAGACCGAAAATGGGCACGCCCGTATACTCTAGAGTGATTCTACCCGTTCTCTGTATCGCCGAACTCTATGAAACCAAACTCCAATCTCGTACTTTGCGTGGATGATGAACTTGTTGGGCTGCAGGTGAGAAAGATCCTGTTGGAGCGTGCAGGATACCGTGTCTTGACCGCGCCTGATGGGCCGTCCGGGCTGGCGATCTTCGATGCGGAGCCGGTTGAGGCGGTAGTTCTCGACTACTCCATGCCCGGCATGCATGGCGGCGAGGTAGCTGCCAGAATGAGGGAATCAAAACCAAAGGTGCCCATACTATTGCTCTCCGCATATGTCGATCTGAGTGTCGAAGTGACCTCTCTGGTCGACCTCTACATGACCAAGGGAGAAGGTGCCCCCGTTCTCCTCGAGAAGTTAGGCAGCCTGCTTCAACCGTAAGTACGTCTTAGAATGAGAGATGGAACGAGAGGGCTGTGAACCTAAGTCAATTCAATAGCGTCCTTCGACAGGTCTTCCTGTTGCCTGTGGTGTCGTTGCTCGTGGTCGCCGGTGCACTCTACATGCAGATCAGGGGAGCCAATCTTACGGTCAACCTGATTCAGGACTCCGACGCCCGAATCTCGCAGGCAACTCTTGTTTCGAAGCTGGTCGTCGACCAGGAGTCTGGCCTGCGCGGCTACCAGACGACCGGCGACGCGAGGTTTTTGCAGCCCTTCAACGATGCGGAATCCCACGTACAGGAGGAGATCAACAACCTCGACAACATGGCCGGAGCAGACACCGATCAGAAGCAGGACATCATAGACCTGCGGGCCGAACATCAGACCTGGCGCGATGCCTTCGCCCTGCCGGTGATCGGGCAGGTCCAGGAAGGCGGCAAAGCGAACGATGTGGATCTGAACCTGCATGGCAAAGTCCTAATGGATGAAGTTCGTCACGACCTCGACGACATCATCCACAAGGCCGAAGACAATCGCGCGCGCCGTATCACCCGCTGGCATAGCCAGGTTCGCACCATGCTGCTTGTGCTCTTGTTCCTGGCCCTCGGTATGGGCCTTCTAATCGGCCTCTTCACCCGCAGCCGCCTGCACACTGTCTCGGTCGCCTACCGCATGTCGCTGGAAATCCTCGGCCGACGCGCCGAAGAGCTCTTCCAGTCTGAACAACAACTGCGCACCACACTTGATTCGATCGGCGACGGCGTAATCACTTGCGACGCCGCGGGGCGCATCCAGATGATGAACCCCGTGGCGAGAGAGCTGACCGGCTGGGGTCTGTCCGAAGCCCGCGGCCAGCCGCTCGAGAAGGTCTTCCACATCGTCAACGAGGTCACCCGCGAGACCGTCGAAACACCCGTCGCCAAGGTCAAGCGGCTCAACCGCATCGTCGGCATGGCGAACCACCCGATCCTCATCCGCAAGGATGGGACAGAATTGAACGTGGCCGACAGCGGTGCGCCGATTCGCGATCAGAAGGGGGAAACCCGAGGCATCGTCCTCGTCTTTCGCGACATCACGATTGAGCGCAAGACCCAGGACGCACTTATGGCGAACGAAAAATTAGCTGTTGCGGGACGGTTGGCCGCGACCATCGCGCACGAGATCCACAATCCGCTCGACTCTGTTTCGAACCTCCTCTACCTCATGCGCAACGGCGCTTCCAAGGAAGAATCGATCCAGTTCATGGACATGGCCGAACAGGAACTCGCCCGAGTCACCCAGATCAGCCGCGCCATGCTCGGTCTCTATCGGGAGTCCAAAGCGCCCGTCGTAGTGGATCTGAAGGAGATGCTGCACGAGATTCTTCTTCTGCTCGAAAGGCGCCTGATCGACCTGGGTGTGACCGTCTCAACCGATATGCCGAAGCTTGTCTCCGTAGCTGCCTTCCCGGCCGAGCTGCGCCAGGTCTTCACTAATCTCATCACCAATGCAGCAGAAGCGGCAGGCCCGGGTGGCGTAGTGAAGGTAAGCATCACCGCGGACAGTGTGAGCCTCGATACAACAGGAAAGAAAAAACTAACGGGCGCTACGGTTACGATTTCAGACAACGGCCCGGGCATCCCCGATGATGTGCAGGCAAACCTTTTCCAGCCGTTCTTCACCACTAAGGGAGAGCGCGGCACCGGACTTGGCCTTTGGATCAGCCGCGGCATCGTCAACAAGCACGGAGGCACCATCTCCCTTGAAAGCGCCACCGACGAAACAGAACACGGTACGGTCGTCAGCGTATTTCTCGCAACCAATCCCACGATCACCGCAGCCGCTATTTAGGCAGTCATCGAGCGCAGTTGCTCAGTGACAATCGCAGCCGCCCTCTCGCACGCCTCACGATCGACATCGTAATGTGTGACGAAGCGAACCGAGTGCGGACCAATCGCACTTACCAACACGCCCTTCTGCTTCAACGCCGCCGTGAAAGCTGCGGCGTCGCCCCCGCTGTTCTGGTCTTTGCCACGCAACCTGAAGATCACAATGTTCGTCTGGACCGATTCCATGTCGATCTCCGCTGCCTTGGGCTGCGCTGCAACGGCATCCGCCAGCAGACGAGCATTTGCATGATCCTCGTTCAAACGTTTCGGCATCTCATGCAGCGCAATCAACCCCGCAGCCGCAAGAACCCCTGCCTGCCGCATCCCGCCGCCCAACGCCTTGCGATGAACTCTTGCTTGCTCAATCGCCTTCTTGCTTCCCACCAGCATCGAGCCAACCGGAGCACCTAGCCCCTTCGACAGACAAAACATCACCGTATCAAAACCACTGGTCAGCTTCGCAACGCTGATGCCGAGCGCAACGGCAGCGTTGAAGACACGCGCACCATCGAGATGCACCGGCAGCCCCGCCTCCTTCGCCCCAGCCCAGATCCCTTCAAGCACCGGCAACGGCGTCACCGTACCACCCGCCATGTTGTGCGTATTCTCCACGCACACGAGCGCAGTCTGCGCACGGTAATAAATCTTCGCCCCGATCGCGGGCTTGATATGGCTCCACGTCAGAATGCCGCGCTCGGCAGCAACTGTGCGAGCGAGGCAACCGGAAAAAGCCGCCATCATCGCCATCTCCCAGTCCAGAACATGTGAACGCGCCTCGCAGATCACCTCCTGGCCATGCTGCGTGTGAAGACGAATGGCAATCTGATTCCCCATCGTGCCTGTAGGAACAAAGATCGACGCCTCACGTCCAAAGACCTCAGCAGCCTCTTTCTCCAGTCGGTTGATCGTGGGGTCCTCACTGTAGACATCGTCGCCAACGTCGGCGGAGGCCATCGCCTCGCGCATGGCTGGGGTTGGACGGGTGACGGTGTCGCTGCGCAGATCGATCATGGTGTTCATTCTCTCCTGATTGGTAAAAATTTTATGCTGCTGACGGGATTAGCAGTCGGCTGAAGACTTCGTTCGAAACCAAACGGCCTCGCGGAGTCAATCGCATCCACTCAGAGTTCAACTCCAGCAACCCCGCATCGCGAACCTCAAACAAAGACGGCATCGCATCACCGATGATTGCGTCGCCAAACTGATCTCGCAGACGATTCAGATCGACACCCTCAGTCAAACGAAGCCCAAGAAAAAGCGACTCCTCAAAAGCTTCGTCACGCCCGATGACATCGACCTCTGGCGCACTCTCTTCCCGCGTGGAGTCGAGCAGATGAAACGGATTCTCGCCGGCGGAACTCCCAAGGTATTCGTCCAGATCGCTCGTGTTGGCAAATCGTACAGCCTCATCACCAGCCGTCAACATGGAGTGAGCATCAAGCCCGAAGCCGAGGTAAGGCTGACGCTGCCAATACTTAAGATTGTGCCGCGACCGATGCCCCGCCCGCGCAAAGTTCGAAATCTCATACTGATGCACACCCGCAGCACCAAGCGCAGTACACGCCCACTGATACCATTCAGCCGTTTCGTCTTCACCGGGTACAGCCGAGGCACTGTAACGACTTCCCTTCTCCAGCATCTCGCGGCCCAGCCGCGACTCGTCATCCACTTCAAGCAAATACACACTGACATGCGGAGCTTCACTGGCAATCGCACGCTCCACCGAGTACCGCCAACTCTCCGCCGTCTGATGAGGCAGCCCTGCAATCAAATCGACATTGATCTCGCGAACACCAGCCGCCCGCACTCGCGCAAGTTCCGCCTCACACTGCTGCTCTGTGTGCAACCGGCCAACCGCCGCAGTCTCGCGATCCACAAAGGACTGAACCCCAAAACTGATACGGTTCATCCCTTGTTTCAGCAACTCGTCCAGCGTCTCGTCAGACAACTGCCCCGTCGCGCACTCCAAAGTGATCTCGGCGTCACCCGCAAGATCGAACTCTCCCCGAAGCCGCTCGAATACCCGCTGAAACTGCGACGCCGACAACAAACTCGGAGTTCCCCCGCCGAAATAAATCGTGTCCACAGTACGCGGCAGCGACGCCCCAACCTTCAGCGCCGCAACATGAGCCGCTCCAATCTCACCGCAAAGCCGGTCGACATACTGCTGCATCCGTTCCGAGCCAAAGACCCCCGAAGCAAAGTTGCAAAAAGTACACTTTGCCTTGCAGAACGGAACCGAAATATAGATACCAACAGGTCCAGCCATTCGAACAACAACCCTCACCCCAATTGTTTCACGGACACTCCTATCGCCGCGGGTGTAACTTAATCTTGCCCAGTGACTCTAACAACGGAGAGGTAAGTCTCATGTTGCCGTTTCGCTCTATCGCCATTGCAGCAACTCTTTCCGCAGTCGTTACCATCGCCCCTGCCGCCGCCCAGGCTCCCCAGGCCAACCGCAACCCCGTCCTGGTCGAACTCTTCACCTCCGAGGGATGTTCCAGCTGCCCACCCGCCGACGCCCTCCTCGCAAAGCTCGACAAAGACCAACCCATCGAAGGCGCCGAAATCATCATCCTTGGCGAGCACGTCGACTACTGGGACCAGCAAGGCTGGCACGACCGCTTCTCCTCGCACCAGTACACCGAGCGCCAAAACGACTACGGCGAGCGTCTCCACGTGCAGAACGTCTACACCCCACAGATGATCGTCGACGGCACCGAACAGTTCCTCGGCAACGACGCGGCTCACGCACAGAAGGCAATTCAGCACGCAGCCCAGGGTTCCAAACTCAGCCTCTCGCTCTCGAAACCTGTCGTCGACGGACGCAAAGTCTCCGCATCCGTATCCCTATCCGCATCGCCGGCGTCGCAACCACGTGGAGACCTCTACGCCGCCCTGGTGGATCCAGTCGATGTAACTGACGTTCGCAAAGGCGAGAACGGCGGCAAACGTCTGCAGCACGCGGGCGTCGTACGCAGCCTGCAACGCGTCGGGAGCCTAAAGAACCTCGGAACTGGGCCCGTTTCGTTCAGCCTGACCGCCCCGGCAGACACCAAGCCGGACGAGATGCGCCTCGTCGTCTTTGCCCAACAGAGCGGCCCGGGAGCCGTCCTTGGCGCTGTTTCAGGACCGGTATCAGGAGCTGCCTCAGGCACGGCCACAGCCTCCCTAACCCATTAGCATCATTTGCAACCGGAATCCGCATTCAGCCGTATGCATCTAAAATGGGGATAGCACATGGCTGACGAGCGGAAACCGAAGGACTCCGAGAAGGAGCCCGCGAAAAAACCCGCGCAGGACGACGAGATCGTAGGCAAGGTCTACGACGGTCGCCTGATGCGACGTCTGCTCACCTATCTCCGGCCCTACAAGCTGCAAACGATCCTCTCAGCGTTTTCCATCATCTTCAAAGCCGGTAGCGACGTCATGGGACCGTTTCTGGTCAGCATCGCCGTCGACGTCTACATGTCGGGCAAGCCTCCGGCACATCTCTCCTGGCTTCCCCGCCATCTCAGCCCAGTCCCTATGACCGGCATCACGCAGATCGGCCTCCTCTATCTCGGCGCGCTGCTCGTCACCTACCTGCTCGAGTTTCTTCAGACGTACACGATGCAGTGGACCGGCCAGAAGATCATGTTCGACATGCGCAGCCAGATCTTCCGCCACCTGCAGCGCATGTCGCCCGCGTTTTTCGACCATCACCCCGTCGGCAAACTCGTCACCCGCGTCACCTCTGACGTCGACGCCCTGAACGAGATGTTCACCTCTGGCGTGCTGGCCATCTTCGAAGATGTCTTCGTCCTTGTCTTCATCGTTATCATCATGCTGCGGATGAGCTGGCCCCTCGCGCTCCTCGCCATCTCCGTCATCCCTGCAATCCTCTACGTCACGCGAATCTTCCGCCGCCACGTCCGCGACAGCTATCGTCGTCAGCGCCATGCCACCGCGCGCATCAACTCCTACACGCAGGAGTACGTCTCCGGTATGTCGATCGTGCAGCTCTTCAACCGCGAGAAACGCGCCTTCGACGACTACTCTTCCGTGAACGCCGAGAACAAAAAAGCGTGGTCTGACGCCATCTTCGCCTACGCCCTCTACTACCCCATCGTCGAGTTCCTCAGTTCCACCGCGATCGCACTCGTCATCTGGTTTGGAGGCGACGCCGTCCTCCGCAACGCAGGCTACCCCGCCGGACTTCGCCACTCCATCTTCAGCACCGTCACACTAGGCGTCCTCATCGCCTTCATCCAATACGCACAGCGTTTCTTCCGCCCCATCCAGGACCTCAGCGACAAATACAACATCCTGCAAGCCGCAATGGCAGCCAGCGAGCGCGTCTTCAAACTTCTCGACACCGAACCCACCATCGTCTCGCCCGCGAAGCCAACCGCCGGAGATGGCTCAGGTCGCGTCGAATTTCGCAACGTCTGGTTCACCTATCAAGGACTCGACGAAGCACAACAGGCCCGCGTCGCCTCAGCAACCGATGAAGACCTCCGCACCTTCGCTGACATCGAATGGATCCTCCGCGGCGTCAGCTTCGTCGTCGAACCCGACGAGACCGCGGCTATCGTCGGCCACACCGGCGCCGGCAAAACCACCATTACCAGTCTGATGATGCGCTTCTACGACATCCAGCGCGGCAGCATTCTCGTCGATGGCGTCGACGTTCGCGAGCAGGATCTGAAGAAGCTCCGCCAGCGCTTCGGAGTCGTCCTGCAAGACCCCTTCCTCTTCACCGGCACAATCTCCGACAACGTCCGCCTCGGTTCCAAATGGATCACCGACGAGCGCCTCGAGCGTGCCTGCGACGAGGTCAACGTCGGCGACTTCATCCGCACCCTTCCCCTCAAGTTCGCCGAACCTGTACGCGAACGCGGCGCCACGCTCTCTACCGGCCAGAAGCAACTCATCAGCTTCGCCCGCGCCCTCGCACACGACCCCGGCATCCTCATCCTCGACGAGGCCACATCCTCCGTCGACACCGACACCGAACTCCGCGTTCGCCTCGCCCTCTCACGCATGATCACCGGACGCACTTCCATCCTCATCGCCCACCGTCTCTCCACCATCCAGCGTGCCGACACCATCCTCGTCATGCACAAGGGACAGCTTCGCGAGCGCGGCACCCACCAACAGCTCCTCACCCAGCGCGGCCTGTACTGGAAGCTCTACCAACTCCAGTATCGCGATCAGGAGCTCGGCAGCGGCAGCGACACCGCCACTCCAATCGAATCCCTCAGCGCCGACTAACTCCGGACCACCGGCAATCTTCCCTTCGTCACCCCAACCGACCTCTGCTTCACCCACTCCGCAATCGGTGCCCAATACTCTTCGGTCGGCGCGAAGATCGGCGCATTGTGCTTGTAACCATTCATCACAAGCAACTCTCCCCGCGTCCCGCAAGCCTCCGCAACTCGTCTCGCCATCGACAGAGGAAATAGATCGTCCGCGTCACTGTGAACTACCAACACAGAAATCTCAAACTCGGACACCTTATGAACCGTGTCCCAGACATTCGGCACAACGCGCGTCATCCATGGCGAGAAACCCATCGCCAGCCCTGCCTCGCGCAGTGACGAAAATCCCTCGCACAAAACCAGCCCACCCACCTCAATGCTCGGAGCCACCGCGCAACCCACTCCTGTCCCCAGCGAAAACCCGAGAACCACGATCGACTGATGCCCTCGTTCGACAAGCTCGCGATAGGCTGACCTCGTATCCTCCTCGCAGTGCGCGACACTCACCCCGCCCGAACTCGAACCGTAACCCGAGTAATTGAACACCAGCGACGAAACACCCATGCCTCGCAGTAAATCCTGCACCTTCCCCCAGTACTCAACCAGTTCGCCGATCCCATGGCAGATCAGCACCGCCGGACTATCGTCACCAGCCGAAACATACACAGCGGACAACCTTCTACTACCACTTGCAATGACCAGCCGCTCCTCGTCGAACGGAAAAGCTCTCACCGCCTGGCTCATCCTTCCGCTCAACCGGTCGCTCCGCAGCAACAAGCGGCTAATCACCCCCAGCAAAACGGAAAGTATTCCCTGCCTCATCTGTTGGCCGCCTTCAAGCAATCCTCGATGACCTTCTTCACCCGCTTCTCACGAGCCTCGGGGCTCTGATAATAAAAGACCGCCATCAGATTCGAACGCCGCTGAACCTTCGTCATCACCTCCCATCCCTTGCGCGCTGCCGGAACTCTGCGAAACGCCACCTCCAGAATCGGCGGCAGCTCCTTCTCACCCTCCATCGTCAGCATCAGCCGCTCGGCAATCTGTTCGGCGCGCCGCTGCCGAGCCTCTGCACTCTTCACTCCATCAATCCACTTGGCGATCTCCCACCGTGTCGGCTCGCTCAGCCCCTCATACCACTTAGCCAGCTTTTTCTCGGTCTTCAACAGTTTCGCCAGTTCCAGAGGAACCGTCGGAGTGCGCTCCTCAAGGTCGGGCTCAATCGCAAAGTCCACCATCGCCCCGACCTTCGCTCCAGCCGCTTTTTGCATCTTCTTGTTGACCAGCAAAAAGTGGCCACTCCGCTGATTACCCGGAAAAAGAGACGTACGGAAGACCTCTCCCCCTACCTCGACCTTCACCCGCAGCCTTACCATCTTTGGCCAGGTCGTTTCGACATCAAAAGGAAGCCAAGCCACGACCCACCCCAGGCCTCCCACCAGAGGTTCGACCACTGCTTGGAATCTCTTGACGGCGTTTTTTTGCATGCAATCTCCTCCGGAAAATTTACACTGATTTCATCGCAACCAGTAACAATCCGAGCATCTTCCTCTCTGCCGGTGAAGCAAGCGGCGACCACTACGGCGCGCAACTCATCGCTGAACTCCACTCACGCCATCCCGACCTCAACTTCTTCGGACTCGGCGGCCGCGAGATGGAAGCCGCCGGCCTCGACCGCGTCGTCCGTGCCGAAGACGTCGCCCACATGGGGATCACCGAGGTCATTCGCCACATGCCGCGCATCTACGGCAGATACCGCCGCCTCGTGGCCTCCATCAAAAAACGCCGCCCGGACGCCGCCATCCTCATCGACTTCCCCGACGTCAACTTCCGCCTCGCTCGCAAGCTAAAAAAACTCGGCATCCCCGTCATCTACTTCGTCAGCCCACAACTCTGGGCATGGAAGCGCCGCCGCCTCCGCTGGGTCCAGCAACGGGTCGACCGCATGATGGTTATCTTTCCCTTCGAAGAACGTTTTTACTGCGCCCGCGGCGTCGAAGCAAAGTTCGTCGGCCACCCATTGGCCGAGCTGCCCAAACCCACGATCTCCCGCGAAGCCTACGCCGCCGCTTACGATCTCGACCCCGCCAAACCGTGGATCGCCCTCCTGCCCGGCAGCCGATGGAAAGAGGTGATTGCCAATCTCGAGCCAATGGTCGAGCTAACTTACCACTTCCCTGAAAACTGCAACTACATCCTTCCTGTCGCCTCCACCATCGACCCCAAAAAGCTGGCGACCGAGATTGTTGGCCACGACGACTGGCTGCCGCACGATACCGACGAAGCCCTGAAACAGCTCAATATCCGCCTCGTCCCTGACGCCCGCGAAGCCCTCCACCACGCACGCGCCTCCGTCGTCGCCAGCGGCACAGCAACCGTTCAGGCTGCCGTCATTGGAACCCCGTTCATCGTCGTCTACCGGGTCTCGCGGCTTACGTTCTGGCTCGCGAAACGCCTCATCCGTTATCCGCGGGAGATCTGGAACCCCACCCGTCCCGACCCACACGGCAACCTCCCCATCGCCATGGTGAACCTCGTCGCCGGTCGCCGGATCGTCCCCGAACTGCTGCAGCGCGACTTTACCGCGGAAAACATAGCCGTAGCCCTTCACCCCCTGCTCGCTGGCGGCCCCGAGCGCGATCAGATGATCGCCGATCTGGCTCAGGTCGGCCACTCCCTGCAACCGCCGCCCGGGACATCGTCCATCCAGCAGGTTTGCGATGCAGTAGAAGCACTTTTGGAGGAAAAGTCTCCAGCCAGTGGCCTAAATTCGACCGCAAGCGTCTAATGGGATGATGGCTGTACGATGGTGCTTTGAGGAACTTTAGCTGCATGTCCGCTCTTTCCCGCATACTTCGCTTCCCGGCCGTGGCTCTCCTCGCCCTTTTCCTTGCCACGGCGACCGGTTTTGCCGCGCCTGTCAAAGTCCAGATGCAGATCACCGGCTACGTGATCAACGCCGACCTTGACCCCGCAGTCAACCGCCTTACCGCAACCGCCGACGTCACCTTCACCGCAATCGAAGAGTTAAGCAACCCCACCTTCGAACTCAACAACGGCCTTCAGGTCACCAAAGCGACCGACGCCCAGGGCAAACCGCTCCAATACGAGCGCCTGACCAACAACAACACCGTCCGTTTCACCCCTGCCAATCCGCTCCCCAAGGGCACCTCCACCACTTGGCACTTTGAGTACTCCGGCACCCTGAAAGACGCTGACACCAGCCCCGTCGAAGGCATCAAGCTCGCCGCTATAGCCGACCCCATCAGCATCCTGCTCTACCCCGGACGCTGGTTCCCCATGACCGGCCTCTTCACCAACCGCTTCACCGCCGAGATGCACATCCGCGTCCCCGGCGATGAGCGCGTCATCGGCAGCGGCAGCGGAGTAGCCGCCCAAAAGAGCCTGCCCGGTAACCGCACCGAGTTCACCTTCAAGTGGGCCAAGCCTGGCTTCCCCGGCACCATCATCGCCGGCAAGTTTATCGAGCCCCTCACCGTCGCCAACATGCGCGTCTACGTCACCGAGAAGCACAAGGAGTATGCCCAGGACTTCGCCAGCACCGCCGAGCGGCAGTACCTGTACCTCTCTGGTACCTTTGGCCAACTCGAATCCACGCGCATGAACCTCGTCGAGCTGCCTGACGACGCCGTATCAGGCGCCTGGGCACCCGAGATCGCGGCCATCGCCGGCAACCGCATCGTCGCACGCAACGAGCAGCGTCTCCTCTCCAACACCCTCGCTCACCAGTGGTGGGGAGGCCAGATCTCGCCCGCCACCATGAACGACGCCTGGATCACCAACGGCATGTCGCGCTACTCGGAGCTGATGTACCTCGAAGACTCAGCAGGCAAAACAGCCTTTCAGTCCGCCATCACCGACATCTCCGCCGGCGCCCTCGCCTACGACACCGAGCCCCTGACCACCATCGGCCGCCTCGACCCCTTCTCCCCGCAGTTCCAGTCCATGACGCTGGAAAAAGGCGCGATGGTCTTTCACATGCTCCGTTGGGAGATGGGCGACGAGGTCTTCAACAAGTTCCTCCGCACCCTCCTCACGCAATACACCGACAAGTCCATCCGCAGCTCCAACGTCCAGACGGTCGCCGAAGCACAGTCCCAGCTCGAGCTGCAGGCCTTCTTCGCGCAATGGCTCGACGGCACTGGCGCCCCGTCCTTCACTGACAAGTACTCCGTCTTCCGCCTCGGCGACAACAAAGGCTTCCGCACCGTAGGAGCCATCGAGCAGGACCTCGACCTCTTCCGCATGCCCGTCGAACTCCGCATCGAGACCGACGGCAAAACCGAAATCCGCCGCGTCGATGTCACCGGCAGCGACTCGCACTACTCCGTCGAAACCTTCGGCCGCCCGCGCCGCATCCAGATCGACCCCGATAATTGGCTCCTGAAGAGCACACCGGACCTCGCCGTTCGCGTCGCCGTCCTGCGCGGCCAGCAGCAGGTTGCCCAGGGTGATCTCACCGCGGCTTTGATCGAATACCAGAAGGCGCTCGACTCCAACAAGAACAGCTCGCTAGCGGCCTATCGCATCGGCGAAATCTTCTTCATGCAGCGCAACTACCAGTCCGCCGCGAACTCCTTCCGCGACGCCCTCCGCGGCGACGGCGACCCCAAGTGGGTTGAGGTTTGGAGTCACATCGAACTCGGCCGCATCTTCGACGTCACCGGCCAGCGTGACCGCGCCGTTAACGAGTACCGCCTCGCCGTCCAGACCAACGACAACACCCAGGGCGCTGTCAACGAAGCCCGGGCACTCATGCAAAAACCCTACAAACGCGAAAACGTCGACAACTAAACTAGCTTGGCGCGAAACAAACCGGCCAGCGGAAATCGTTCCTGCGTTATTGTGCTGCCACACTCGCACATGTATAACGTTCACCCATGAACTATCCACGCGTTCTGCTCGCAGCCTTCTGCGCGTTCATCGCCTACTTCATCTATGGCGGAATTCTCTTCGGTCTGCTCCCCTGGCTCAGAACAGAGTTCGCCAAGTACCCTGCTGTCTACCGCTCGCAGGAAGGCATTAAGAGCGTGATGCCCTTCGGCATGTTCGCGATGTTCGTCGCACTCGTCGCCATCGCAGTCCTCTACGCGATGATCTATTCCGGAGGCTCAGGTGTCACAGAGGGCGCGCGCTTCGGAGCCCTCATCGGCGTCTTCGCCATCGGCTCCTTCGTCATACACAACTACGTCAACCTGAACATTGGTCTCAAGCTGACCATCCAGCAGTCCATCGCATATTTTGTTCAGTGGGTCATCGTCGGTATCGTCATCGGCCTGGTCTACAAGCCCACCGTCAACCCCTAGCAAGGTTCTACTCGTACCGCAACGCCTCAATCGGATCCAGGTTCGCGGCCTTCATCGCCGGAATCATCCCACTGATAGTCCCCACGATCACTAGAATCGTCGTCGCGATCACAACAATATGCGGCGAAATAATCAGGTGAATATCGCCGGCATCCGCATTCGAAGCAAGCGCGCTGTAGAACGTAATCTTGCCCACCACCTTCGACACCGTATAGGCCAGAGCAATTCCACCCAGGCCACCCACGCCCGAAATCACCAGCGCCTCAGCCAAAAACTGCAGCAGAATATGCCGTTTCCTCGCACCCAGCGCCTTCTCCACGCCGATCTCGCGCGTCCTCTGCTGGACGCTCACCAGCATGATATTCATCAGCCCAATTCCGGCAATCCCCAGCGTCAGCGCCCCAATAAACAGCAGCAGTACCTGTAGTCCCAGCGAAATAATCCGGAACTGCGTCAGCTGCTCCATGATGTTCGCCACAAAAACCGCCCGCCGGTCCGTCGGTCGATAGTTATGCGCTGCCGCAAGCGTCTTGCGCAACGCCTGTTCCACCACCTTGGGGTCACCCTTGTAGTCCATCCAGATACCGTCAAGATACTTCGTGTCCTTGATGTCGCCCATCGTCGTAAACGGCACATTTACACCGCGATTGATATCGCTGTTATCCCCCTCCTGCATCTTCGGCGTCAGTACCCCAACCACCTCAAAGCTGATCCCATTCAGCCGAATCCTCTGCCCAATCGCATACATGCCCGAGAAGAGTTTCGTCTTCGCCTCCGACCCGATCACCACCACATGCGCCCGCTGCTGAACGTCCGCCTGCGACAACAATCGTCCCTGCGCCAGATCCATCCTCTGGATCGATTGCAAGTCAGGAGTGATCCCCGAAACGTCCCAAGTCGTAAATGTATGCAGCTCGTTGCCCACCGGTACGTTCTTATAAAGCGTTGGCGCCACGCGAAGAATCCCCGGCACTGTCTCCTGAATCCGCTCCACGTCATCCTGCGTCAGCTGGATCTTCACGCCGGCCTTCTCGCCGCCTGCCTGTTCACTCGTGCGCCCGGGAAACACGCCGATCATATTCGTCCCGAACTGCGCAAAGATATTCTCAAACGCCTGTCCAAACCCCGCACCGTACGCCAGCAGCAGCACCACCGTTGCGATCCCCCACGCCATACCGATCACGGTAATCATGGTGCGGCGGCCATTATGTTTCATCGCCTCTACTGCCTGTCCGAAGATATCGCTCAGCATCGGTCCGCTACTCCTTCCGCAACGCTTCGACCGGCTGCATCATCGCCGCCTGCCGCGCTGGATACAGCCCCGCCACAATCCCGCACAGCATCAACGAACCCATCGCCATCCCCGCCGACCACGGCACCAGCCGCGGCGGATCGAACCCCATATCGTTGTTCCCCACCACCGACCCCAGCGTTCCCATCAGCGCCGCCGCACCTACAATTCCAATCACACCGCTTAACCCGGTCAGCGTCAGGCCTTCAAGAAAAAACTGAAACAGAATGCTGCGATTCGTCGCCCCAAGAGCCTTTCGCAACCCAATCTCCTTCGTCCGCTCCGTCACCGTTACCAGCATGATGTTGATGATGCCCACTGCCCCCAGCGTCAGCGTCACGATGCCCACGCCGCCAAGGAAGATATCCATCGCCGTAAAAATCAGCCCCACCATCCGTTGCGACTTGATCGTGTCCCACTCCTCGAACGCCTCCTTCGCGTTGGGATCGAACCCATGCCGCGCCGCAATAATCTTGTGCACCTCCATCTTCGCGGTCTCGTTCAGGTCCTCCGTCAGCGGCTGATACTGAATCGACGTCACGGCATCCTGCGGAATGTTATCGCCCGTCATCGGGAAGAATTCCTGCATCGTCGACAGCGGAATATAAATCCTTTGATTGTCGCCGTCGTTATTTCCGCGCCCAATCTTCTTCGCCACGCCGATCACTTGAAATCGGTATCCATTCAGCGTGATAAACGCGCCCAGCGAAGGATACCCCGGGAACAGGAGCTTCTCCATCTTCTGTCCCAGCACCACCACCTGCCTCCTGTGCGCTAAGTCTTCCTCGTTCAAAAACCGCCCTTGCGCAATCGGCAGATTGCGAATCTCCGGAAAGTTCAACTCAACGCCCATCACCTGGCCGCCGGCGCTCGAATGCTCGCTCACCTGTTTCAGATCGCTCCGCTGGATGAATGCTGTAACGTTCCTCACATCCGAAGCGCCGTGGCGAATCGCATCCGCATCGCTCATCGTCAGCTTGTACGGATGCATTCCGACATGCTGTTCCGGCAGCACCGGAATCGTCCCACCCCAGATCATGATCACGTCGGTCCCAAGCTCTTTCAGGCCTCTGCGCTGCCCCGAACGAAACCCTTCGCCCAGCCCAATCAACAGCAGCAGCGACGCCACCCCCCAAGCAATCCCGAACATCGTCAGGAACGACCGCAGCTTATTGGCTCCAATCGAGCGAAACACCTGGGCGATGATATTGAAAAACGCACGCACGATAGCCATTGGACGAAGTCTCTAGTTAGTTCGTTACGCAGGCGCGTATCAAACGGTTCCCTTTTGTTAGCAGCGATTTGTGAATTTGTTTGCACACCCCATTCGACCCGGAAAACAGCCGAAAATCTACAACAAAGCGTTCTTCATCAACGCCGGCACATCCGGATCCCGTTCCCGCTGCACCTCCACCCCAAGCGCACCAAGAAAGCCACCTACCGCCAACAGCATCGACTCATCCGCCGCCGCCGGATAGAGCAGCCTCACCACCGGCGCCACCGCAGCATCGCCGCGAACCAGACTACCCCGCACCGCAACGCACCGCTCCGGCCGGTACACACACGAGGCCAGGTCCGTAATGCTCAAGGCGTAGCTCGGCGTGCAGAGAATCGTCTTCGGCGGAGCCATCCGGTCGATCATGCTGAAGATCTCCAGCTTCGACTCCAGTTCATCCGGCACAAAGTCCACGGCAACATCAGCCTCGCGAACGGCATCCTCCACCGGCGACGCCAGCTCCAGCCGGCCCGAACTCCCGAGAGCCCCGCGCTGCGATAAATCCGCGTAGTCCGCCTCCGCCTTGCGCAGATTCGCCGGCATCACGTCTTCCAGCACAACATGAAAACCCGCCGCGGCACACGCTAACGCAAAACTGCGCCCCGCCACCCCGGCCCCGATAACTGCAACTGTACGAATCGCAAATCGCGGCCGGAGCGCAGCCGGTTCATTCACTTCTTGCTCGCGACAGCCGTAATCACAGACTCGTAACTCGGCTCTGCCGCCTTGATATGGTCGGATACGCGCTGGCGTTCGTCGTCTGTCAACGATGGCAGCACCGCAAGAATCCGGCGCAAAGTTACAGAAATATCGTCAACGTAGTTCATGGTGCGGATGGCTTCGCCAGAGAGAGGCATTCGTGTTGCTCCTGAAGATTTAAAGTTACCTCTCCAGTCTAAACGTTCGCGCCCAGCTCTGCCCGTTTCGACGCCTCTTCCACAGGCTTACCCGCCTCCAAACCCACCACCGGCTTCTCATACCCATCCCGGTCCGTCATCTCCATCAGCGCCGCCAACTGCCTTGCAAAGTCCGGATGCACCGCATCGAGCTTGTACCGCCACGTCCAGTTCCCTGCCCCCGCCGATGGCGTATTCATCCTCGCCTCGCCCCCCAGGTGCAGCACATCCTGCATCGGAAGCACGCAGAGATTCGCCACCGACCGCGCAGCCGCACGAATCATCGCCCACACAATGTCATCGTCATGCTTGATTCCCTGCAGATACGTCTGCGCATTGGCCCGCTCCACCTCAGTCGCACCCTCGCGCCACCACCCCAGCGTCGTATTGTTGTCATGCGTCCCCGTATACGCCACCGTATTTGGAACATAACGATGCGGCAGATATAGATGCGCTCCCCGATCCGAAAATCCAAACTGCAAAATCCGCATCCCCGGCATGCCAAAGTGTTCCCGCAGCTCGTCCACCTCCGGCGTAATCAGTCCCAGGTCCTCCGCAACAAACGGCAGGTTCCCAAATACATCCTTCAACCGCTGAAACAATTCATGTCCCGGAGCCTTAACCCACTGCCCATTGATCGCCGTCGGCTCATCCGCGGGGATCGACCAATACGCCTCAAATCCTCGAAAGTGATCCAACCGAATCACGTCATACAGCGTCAGCGCGCGCCGAATCCGCGCTACCCACCAGTCAAATCCCCGCTCCTTCATCACCCCCCACTTGTAGAGCGGATTGCCCCAACGCTGCCCCGTTGGCGAAAAATAATCCGGCGGCACGCCCGACACGCGCACCGGCTTCAAATCTTTGTCCAGCTCAAACAGCTCAGGATGCGTCCACACATCAGCGCTATCCATATTCACAAAGATCGCGACATCTCCCAGTATGCGTACCTTCCGCTCCGCACAGTAGCCGCGCAGCGCACACCACTGTTCGTTGAAGAAAAACTGAATCACCTCTTCGATCGCCAGATCGCGGCCATGTTCGTTCATCACCTTGGTCAACGCATCCTGTTTCCGTCGCGCAAACTTTGCCGGCCACTCATTCCAACTGACGTAGTTGTGCATGCGCCGCAGTACATTGAACATCGCATAGTCAGGCAGCCACGAGATATTGTCCTGGACGAACTTGTGAAACCGCGCGCGCTTGTCATCCGGGGCACGATCGAGAAAGTTCGCTGCCGCTTCTTCAATCAGCGGCAGCTTCAGCCGATGCGCCGCCCCAAAGTCCGCCGGCCCATCATGCCCCGGCAACCCCGCAATCCGCTCGCCGGCAATCCATCCATCACGCACCAGAAACTCAAGGCTGATCAGCAGCGGATTCCCCGCAAACGCCGACAGCGCAGAATACGGAGAGCTGCCATACCCCGTCGGACTCAGCGGCAACACCTGCCACATCCTCTGCTTCGCCGCCGCCAGAAAATCGACAAACGCAAAAGCCGCCGGACCAAAATCTCCTACGCCCCCATACGAAGGCAGCGAAGTCACATGCAACAAAACGCCCGACAGCCGCTCTTGATTGCTCACTTCCCCGCTCATCATGCCCCCTATTCTCTGCAATGTATGATGCCCAAATCATACGTCGTTGCGGTCAATACCGTCTGATACCATTGCCCCACTACAAATCACTTCCTAATAAGAACCGGGGGTTTTGTGACCAGGATAGTTCTGCCCCGCAATACGCTGTTGTCTCTCGCTACCCTGCCTCTAGCCTTCATCGCATCTTCTCTCGCCCAGCCAGACGCATCCAATCCCACCGCGGCCAAAGCCGACATCGTCCTGATCAACGGAACCATCCTCACCGTCGATTCTCAGGACTCTATCGCCGAAGCCCTCGCCATACGCGCTGGAAACATCATCGCCGTCGGCTCAAAAGAAAAGATCCTCGCTCTCACCGACGCCCACACCCAAGTCCTCGACCTCCATGGCCGCACCGCCACACCCGGCCTCATCGACACCCACGGCCACTACCAGGACGGTGGCATCGACAAGCTCTACAACATCGAACTCAGCGACGCTAACAGCATCGCCGAGATCGTCCGCCGCGTCCAGGCCCGAGTCGCCACAACCAAGCCCGGCGAGTGGATCCGCGGTGCCGGCTGGGACGAGAGCAAGCTCGCCGAAAATCGCTACATCTTCGCCTCCGACCTCGACAAAGTCTCGCCCAACAACCCGGTCTGGCTTGGCAACACCACCGGCCACTACGCCAGCGTCAACAGCTACGCCCTTCGCCTCGCCCACATCACCTCCGAATCCAAAGACCCACCCGCAGGCACCCTGGACCGCGACTCATCCGGCGCAATCACTGGCGTTCTCAAAGAGCAAGCGAACATCCAGATGCAAGCCCTCATTCCGCCTCCCTCCATCGAGCAGCGCAAACAAGGCATCCTCAAAAGCATCGATGGCCTCCATCGCGAAGGCATGACCGCATTCAAAGAAATCGGCGGCCCTCCCGCCTGGACCGCCTACCAGCAGCTCCTCGCCGAAGGCAAACTTGACGAGCGCGTCTGCATGCTCTGGTACGCAAACAACACAGTCGAGACCGCGAAGCAGGCGCTCGCCGAGATCCAGAAGAATCCCCGGCCGCCCCAGTCTCTCGGCGACGGCAAGCTCCTCGCTTGCGGTGCAAAGATCTTCATGGACGGCAGCGCCATCGGCCGCACCGCATGGGTCAGCCAGCCCTGGTATAAAAACACCACCGAGATCGACACCGGCAACTTCGGCTATCCCAGCGTCGACCCCGAAGTCTACCGCCAGATGGTTCGCCTCTTCCATCAGGCCGGCGTCACCGTCGGCACCCACGCGATCGGCGACCGCGCCATCGACTGGGTCGTCGACACCTACGCCCTCGTCCTAAAAGAGACTCCCACACCCGGCCTGCGCCACTCCATCATCCACGCTTACCTCCCCACACCGCACGCCATCGAAACCATGGCGACCCTCGAGAAGCAGTACGACGCCGCATATCCCGAGGTGCAGCCTCCCTTCCTCTGGTGGATCGGCAAAGGAATGACCGCCAACTTCGGCCCCGACCGCCTCGCCGCAACGATGCCGCTCAAAACCTACCTCGACCATGGCATTCGCTGGGGCGGCGGCTCCGACTACTACGTCACTCCCTATCCCGCACGCTATGGCCTATGGGCATCGCTCCAGCGAGAAACTCTTGCCGGCACTCATCCCTTTGGCATGTCCGAGGCCGTCGACATTCACACCGCCCTGCGCTCCTACACCGCATGGGCCGCGCCTCTTCTCTTCCTCGAAGACAAGGTCGGCACACTCGAGCCCGGCAAGCGAGCCGACATCGCCATCTGGGACAGCAACCTCTACACCATCCCCTCCGAAAAACTCAAAGACATCAAATGCGAGATGACCCTCCTCAACGGCAAGATCGTCTACAAAGACGATCACACCCTCATCACCTCGACGCCCAACATAAGGTAGGAGTACCTATGAGCAAGAACTTCGCCGGCGTTTGGAATGCTGACTTATCCAGGAGCAAATTCATTGGGCCGTCCCCGAAAGGGATGACCGTGAAGATATCGCATGTTGGGCCAGAACTCACAGAAGAAATTCTAGTAACGAGGTCTGACGGAAGCATGGAAACGATCGTTTTCAAGTGCCGGACCGATGGCAAACTGGGTACAAGCCAGCTGAACGGCGATGAGGTGCGAGGAAAGGCAGGCTGGCAGGGTGACAACCTTGTCATCGAGTCGTGGATTCAAGCCGGTGAGCGCAGCGTCCACCTCTGTGATTATTGGTCTTTATCTTCTGATGGTAAGACATTGTCAATGGAGCACAACAACGACGACCTTGCTGGGCAACTCACAGTCCTCCACAGAGCCTGAGTTCTGTAGTCTCATGCTGGCTGCTCATTTGAGTTCACCGGCACCACCAGATGTTGGGGGCACGGGAGTAATGTAAATACCCATTTAGTGATCTTCCACAAACAAAATGGCCCAGAGCGCTTCGGCTCTGGGCCATCCTCAGAACTACCGAATCAACTAATTCCCGAACGGCGAACCACCCGGCACAGGCTGGCTCTTCGAGTACCTCACCGCGCCGCCCTTCTCATACTTCTGGGTCAGCTCACCGATGTACACGCTGAAGATCTCCTGGTGCTGTTGGTCGAGCAATTTCTCCCGCGTAGCGTTGAAGTTCTTCGCAATGTCCTCCGCCGTTGGCTCTTCCTTATCCACAACGCTCAGCACAATCCCGTTCCGCCCCGTATTGATCGGCCCCGAGATCGCACCCTTCGCCAGCGTAAACGCCACCGCCCCCGGCCCGCTCATCGCACCCAGGTCGGGCACCTGACCATCCTTGCCCACCAGGTCGCTCGTCTTCACCGCAAGCTTCATCTCCGCGGCAGCCTTCTTCAGGTCGTTCAGCTCCTTGGCCCGCGCATCCAGCCTCGTCAACTCCGTGTTCAACAGCTGCGGCACCTGCTGTTCGCGATAGTCCTCCAGAATATGCGCCTTGTAAGTCGCAAAATCCGGCGCGTGCGCTGGCTTCACATCCGCCACCTGAAACACCGCGAATCCATCACCGGTCGAAACCGAAGCCGGGTCCGCACCCTTCGCCGTGCCAAACGCCTGCGCCAGCAACGCCGAACCATCGGCCAGTCCAGCAACCACTCCATCCTTCGCAACGTAGTCCGTCGTCACCACGTGCAGCCCCTTCGCCGCAGCGGCTTTCTCCAAGCCATTCTTCTTCGCATCGGCAGCCAGCGCAGTGGCAAATGCCTGCTCCGTCGCACCTGCTTTCTGCTGTTCGAGCACCGGCACAATCTCCGCCTTTACCTCAGCCACCGGCTTCAAATGCGCAGGCTGCTTCTCCTCGGTCTGGATAATGTGATACCCAAACTGCGACTTAACCACATCCGAAGTCTGTCCCGGATTCAGCGCCATCGCCGCCTTGGCATACGCTGGATCGAGCCCGCTCGTCGGAAACAGCGGCAGTTCACCACCCTGCGTCTTGCTCCCCGGGTCGTCCGAGTTCTTGCTCGCCAAATCAGCAAAACTTCCGCCAGCCTTGATCTGCTTCAACAGGTCCTCGGCCTTCGCCTTGGCCGCCGCATCCGTCTTCGCATCCGCACCCGCAGGTACAGCAATCAGAATGTGCCGCGTCTTCACCTGCTCCTTCACCTGATACTGGTCTTTGTGCGCGTTGTAGTACGCCAGCACATCAGCATCAGAGACCTGCGGCTTGCCGCCCGGCAGATTCGACGCATCGAATGACGCATACTGAATCTTCCGCGTCTCCGGCATCGCCGATGCATACCGCGTAGCGTTCTTCTTGAAGAAGTCCTGCAGCTCCGCGTCCGAAGGATTGACGCCCTTGCGAACATCATCCGCCGACACCACCACGTAATCGAACTTCACCTTCGTGCCATCGGTCTTATAAGCTTCCCGCACGGCGTTGTCCGAAACCGTTACTCCGCCCGTAATCAGCGCCTGCAGCCGGTTCAGCTCCATGTCGCTCTTAACCTGCGACTCAAACTCCGCGCGGCTCAACTGGTTCCCAAACGCGCTCGACACAAAGTTGATATAAGCGTCATCGCCAATGTAGTTGCCATTCGGAAACAGGTACTGCGCAAACGGTCCGGTCTGCAGCTCGCGGCGCAGATCCTCATCGCTCACCTGCAGATTCATCCTGTCGGCCTCATGTTTCAGAATCGCCCGCTGCACCAATATCTGTCCCGCGCGTGGCAACAGATAAGGCAAAAGCTGTTCCGGAAGCCGCTGCTGCTGCAACTGGCGCGAAGCCAACTGGTTCACTTCAACCGCCTTGATCGCCGTGCTCTCGCCAAACGTTCTACCGAAGAACCCGGGCTCCTTCACCGTTGCGTAAACTGTCGAATCACTCGTACTGGCGTTGTCGAAGATACCCGGCACAAGGGTAATCACCATCGTGACAGCCGCCAGGCCAATAATGACGGCGAAGATAATCTTCATGATGCGGGAGTCTTGCTGCAGAAGACGAATCATGCTGTGTTGAGACCTTCACTTTGCGTAGGCCCGTTCCCTTTCGGAAAGCAGGCGCGTGCCCGGGATTTTGCGCACCTTGCGGCGAGTCCGAAGACTCACGCCACGCCGGTTGCAGGGCAAGTTACAAGTATAAATCAGTAGCCCCTCAAAATTCATCCGGCGCCCAGGAACTCTCGCTTTATCCT
>Ga0206911_1054_pt1 | contig 27111 bp, 24 predicted proteins | sample Alteio_BWOrgHeat_74_FD_152956 | JGI IMG/M metagenome (GOLD analysis project Ga0206911, IMG submission 152956) | Enriched cells from forest soil in Barre Woods Harvard Forest LTER site, Petersham, Massachusetts, United States -... | ecosystem: Environmental > Terrestrial > Soil > Temperate forest >...
TTTCACCATATTACCACGCTCGTATATCTTTACAGATAAGGTGTCACCCCGACGTCCTATGGTACATGTTGCTATGAGATGATGTAATGAATCATAGTAGCTCACAGTATGATAGTCCGGCATATCATGCTTTATATTATATTCAGTAAGCTCTATCAAGTTGCCATGATCGTCATAGGTATATTTTTTGCTGGATTCCGGCACCGGATGCCCGTCTGTTTCTCTATAGTCTATGATCTCTGATATCTTGCCATTTGCTCCATAGTTATAGACAGATGAATAGTCAGGAATATCTTTATAGGAAGAGTAATATTTATGCCGGGTCCTGTTCCCTTCCTCATTGTATTCAAAATACATACCGATCCTGGGCGTATCGCTTGCATGCCTGACATCATAGTGCTTTACAGACTTTACCTTCCCATACAGGTTCTCTTCTGCCAGGTCATTTGCCCTGGGTTGTGGCATGGGTTCTTCCGGGACTACTTCATATACGGCTTTCACAGTCCGGTTCACTTTTTTGGCAGGTGTCTTTGTGCCTTGCTGCGACCGGGCCGGGGCAGCACAGAGTAGTACTATCATGACCAGAAAAAATAAGTGCTTCATCATACGCTTATTTGCCTTTGAAAGCCGCTTTCCTTTTGCCAAGAAATGCTGACACACCCTCAGTGAAATCTTCCGTGGCGACACATTTCGCAAAGAGATCTACCTCCGTCTTAAAGCCATCTACTCCATCTGTGAAGTGTGCATTGACCGCCTCTATCACTTTAGCGATAGCGACAGGAGCTTTGGATGTAATTTTATTCATGATAGAACGCGATAGATCGAGTAGTTCCGCAGCAGGGACGACATGATTGGCCAGGCCGAGGCTGAGTGCGGTAGTGGCATCTATCAGGTCTGCGGTCATAAGCAGTTCCAGGGCTTTGCCTTTGCCGATGAACTGTACCAGACGTTGAGTACCACCATAGCCTGGTATGATACCCAGATTGACCTCCGGCTGTCCGAATTTAGCATTATCACTCGCCACCCTGATATGACATGACATAGCCAGTTCACAACCGCCGCCGAGTGCGAATCCATTGACGGCAGCGATAACGGGTTTAGGACTCCGCTCCAGCCGGAAGAAAATATCGTGGCCATTTTGTGCCAGTGCCTTGCCACTCTCCTCATTGAGACTGCTAAACTCAGTTATATCGGCTCCTGCCACAAATGCTTTCGGCCCTTTGCCAGTCAGTATCATTCCTTTGACCTCTGTATTTGAGTATAGTTCATCTATGACCTCGTTGAGCTCCTTTAGCACTGTTTGATTGAGTGCGTTGAGTTTATCTTCTCTATTGATAGTGACGAGCAGGATACCGTCTGTGATTTCGGTGAGGAGGGTTTCGAATGATCTCATGATGTTTCTATTTATACAGCAAATATGTATAAAAGCCGGGAAAGTATAAATTATCTTACCCCTTAAACCCCCTAAAAGGGGCTTAAATACAAATGCTATTTAAGCCTCTTTTAGGGGGTTTGGGGGTATAAAAGCTAAAACTTAAAAAGAAAAAGGTAAGGATAAAAGCCCGGAAGTATTGAAACCTAATTTACCGCCCTGATACCTGTGAATTGGAAATTCTTGGTATCACCCGGATTATTGGTAGTGAGATTGGTCGCGGTGGCCGTCAGTGTGACCTGATTACCACTGAGGGACATATTTCCTGTGATCTGGTAGGGACCAAGATCGGTGGTCTCTATGATGTGCTGCTTCTGGGCAAAGGTCGCGGTAGTGCCTGTCAGTGTCACATTGTGCAAGGTCACGGCGCTATATACATAGCTGAATTCGTATAGTTTGAATACTACATCTGCGGAATTATTGCCGGTATAGGAAATGTGCACAGAAGAAAACGAATCTGTCGACCCATAGATATTAATATAAGAGCCACTCCAAACTCCGGTAGGACCGGGCTTACTACAACCGCATAAAATCAGGAACACTGATACACAAAAAACAAGGACAATTTTTTTCATACAAGAGGCGATATTAACCAAAAAACAACACCAATTAAAAGATTATTAAATATATATTTCTTATTTTATAATTATCCATAAGACAAAGAAACCTTACAAAAGGATGCACAACACATTTATTTTCAATACAACTCATATGTTGTATTTCAAGGGGTCATAAAAAATAACCTTTATATATAACAAAAATTAAGCCAAAGCACTTACTAAGATGAAAAGGCTGTCCGTCCGGATTACCATGCAAGCTGAATGTGAAGACTTTCCTTTATATATATCAGATAGACAAGGGGATAGCGCAAGTGGCACGTACGTCACATGCTGCAAGTTGTGAGTCGCAAGTCGCCGGGACCAAATAGAATTCATCAAATTTGTCTGGAAAATGAAACTCTAATGTAGTGGCGAGGCTACATTTTACTGGCGGAACCTTCTGTATAGATTACTTAGCAGCAGCTACTTTTCCCAGCACCTGGGCTACAGTATCGCCGATAGCAGCAGGACTGTCCACTACCGTGATGCCGCATTCGCGCATGATCTTCATCTTGGCGGCAGCCGTGTCCTCGGCACCGCCGATGATGGCGCCTGCATGGCCCATCCTGCGTCCCGGAGGGGCAGTTTGTCCGGCTATGAAACCTATCACGGGTTTTTTATTGCCGTTAGCCTTCACCCAGCGGGCAGCATCAGCCTCGAGGCTGCCACCTATCTCGCCTATCATGACGATAGCATCAGTATCAGGGTCATTCATAAATAGCTCTACCGCTTCTCTGGTCGTGGTGCCGATGATCGGGTCACCTCCTATACCTATAGCTGTCGATACGCCGAGGCCTGCTTTGGCTACCTGATCGGCTGCTTCGTATGTCAGCGTACCGGACTTTGACACGATGCCTACACGTCCTTTGAGAAATACAAAACCAGGCATGATGCCTACTTTGGCTTCTCCGGGAGTGATGACACCGGGACAGTTAGGCCCGACGAGGCGAGACTTGCGGGTGCTGAGATAGTTTCTCGCTGTGACCATATCCTGTACCGGGATACCCTCAGTGATACACACTATCAGTTCCACTCCCGCATCGGCAGCCTCCATGATGGCATCAGCCGCAAAGGGAGGCGGTACAAATATGATAGAGACATTGCAGCCTGTGGCCTTACGTGCATCGGCTACTGTATTGAATACCGGCCTGTCAAGATGCTTCTCTCCACCCTTGCCTGGTGTCACGCCACCTACGACATTGGTGCCGTATTCTATCATCTGCGAAGCGTGAAAAGTTCCTTCCTTGCCTGTGAATCCCTGTACGATGATCTTGCTGTTCTTGTTTACTAAAACGGACATGGTATTTTTGATTTATGATTTGTGATGTATGATTGTGCAGCACGATATTAAACAATAATTGATAATTGATAATGGAAAATTGAACAGCTGAGCTATCGGTGGTCGGCGCGGAGGCCTACCAAGGGCAAAGGGCGGCGTGGACCCTGCAAAAGCTTACTTGCCTAGCTTCTCTTTGATAGCATCGGCGATATGATGAATGTCCACCACAGGAGTAGTCGGTATACCGTGGTGGCGTAGTTGTTCTATTCGCAAAAAGGCCATTAAAACCTGGCTGGAAGGAGGTATAAAGTTGTCAATGGAAGCCACATCATCCAGCGTGCTTGCCTCAAACTGTAAACTGATGGAGAGGTGGAAATTCGCCGGGTCTTTTTCTAATTGCTCCTTGGTAAATACTTTAATACTTATCTGGTCGGGGTGGTTTCCTTTAAAGGTTGTTTTGAGCTGATAAAAATTATCAGCACTGGTAAAAGGAGTTCCCTTGTAGTTTGATTTCATCAGGCGGGGTATATCCAGGTCTGTGCCCGATGGATACATTACCTTCGGAAAGCCAAGTCCGTTTCCTGACTCCATGATATAAAAGTAAGGCAAAGTGTCGTCCTTCTTCAGGTAAGCCACAAACAGCGCCACAGGTGCGAAACGGAAACCATCATAGCGCGCAGGGGTTATTAGTTCCATTCGTTCAAATGCAGGAAGTACGGGCGTTTCATGGCCGCCATTTATGCCATTTGGGTAGTGGTGGTGAAATTTGTATTTGCGCAGCGCATCATTAGAGAAAGCCATGTGGTCGTTTGCTTTCACCCAGCCTATAGGGGTTTCAATATCGTGCGCATGGGGATGCAGCAGAGGTGCGTCATGCTCAGGCAGCGTCACCCTGACCCAATGCGCGATCCCGTCATGCTTCTCAGTATGTGGTACTCTGCGTGCATGAATAGCCTGAGTAGTATAAAATTCCCATCGTCCGCCTATGGCTGCTGCAGGGTGTGGCACCGCCATCCGCTCTTTTTCCTTTTGCAGTTTTTTTGCGGTGTGTTCTATAGAGCCCGCAGGCCCCAGCACCAGGATCTTTTCGCTCTTTACCTGCTCTGCCAGTTTGCGAAATTCTTCTGAGCCGGTACCGGCGTGATGTGTATAGCGGTCGAGCGAAGCCCCGTCATGCTCCAGATACGAGTGAATAAGCAACTCTGCTTCATCATCTGAAATAAAAGAACCCGAAAAAGCTGCCAGCAATGCCTTGGCCAGTTCTTTGCCGCGGCCGTCTTTATTATTAGCATTAGTAAACTGAGATAGAAGATCCATAGCGTTGCTTTTTAGATCAATAAGATTACAAATAAATAAATTTTCGATAAAAAATAAAGAACAATCTGTTTCTGAATATGCGGCTTGCTTTTGTTGCGGAACTATAATCCCGCGATGCAAAAAATGGTCTAGTCAAGAATGAAACACCCATGTTTTCCCTGTGGTTGGCGTCCCCGCCAAACCATGACATGTGGCTTATATATTGATTTATAGTGGATGGGAATTCTTTTATATCTTGATTCTTCAAATGCCTTTTCTATGCGTATCTCTAGCCTGCTTTATTTACTTACCGGACTTGTCATATTCTGCCTATTCGTCTCATGCAAACCAAAGCAGGGTATATCTGTCACCGCTTCGGCAGAAAATAAAAGCGCGGCCAATGACTCAGTTATATTGCCCGTAACTATAATCGTTACAACCTACGGTATTGATGGCATGGAGTCGAAGGCTAACGATTATCCTAAAACTATAATCGTTGAAGGGTTTGATACCACAACGATGCCCATTGCAGCCTATGGGGCTTCACAGGCTATATGGTTAGGGCCTAAAGGATATACGGGCAGTGCGGAGACGGGTGCTGATGGTTCAGTAGCCATCCGATTGTTTCCGCCGGGAGGGAATGAAGGAAAGCCTCCCTTTGTAAGGTATCAGCTAATACCTGCCTGTGTCGGTTGTATGATGAGTGCGGCCGCCCCTTATTTTGAAAACGCAAAAGCTGACCTACTCAAAGACTACGATTCAGCAATGCTTAATATCGTAAGGATACCCGACAAACTGCTAATACAAAAAAAATCAGCCACGCTGGTCACATACACTTATATGGAAGGTAGCAGTTTGCAGATAACCGGTGTGGCATATTACAGCTCACCCACCGATAGCAGAATGGGTGTCTTTGAGCAAGCTGAATTCGCGTTAGGTCCTAATAACAAAGCAATGACGGACCTACTCTTGAACAGTTACATAAGTATGTGGGGACTGAAATAATCCACTGTTCGGGATTTGCACTTTCAGAAAAATATTTTCGGCGTTTATTATTTTATCGTTATAATTAAAAAAAATATCAGTGGAGAAAAAAGAACTGACCCCCCTCTCGCTCTTTGGCGGTATTGGTATTGCTTTGATACTGGGCATGTCGTATCCCTTTGTGGTGCTCAAACTCGGCATGGGGCCCGATCTGTCGATGGTGTCGGCATTCCTCGGCGCCATATTCCTGAACGTAGCCGCCGCTAAAAGCCGCGGGCAAAACCGGTGGCAGAATAATGTAATACAAACTATGTCGGGTTCGGCATCAGCCACGGCGTTCATGTGCGTCATCATGGCGGCCTTCTCATACCTCTCATCTAACTGGGGCAAGGATGTAGGCTTCAACCCGCAGTGGTGGCAAATACTACTGTGGCTGACCTGCTCCGGCTCTATCGGCGTTTTGTTCATCGCCCGCTTCCGCAAATTCTTTCTGGATAATCCAAGGATGATATTTGCGGGTGGCGTAGCATCTGCCGTAGTCATTCAAACGCTGGACAGCCCGAAAGAAAGTACAGCTGCAGAAGCAAAAGATGTCTCTCTTAAAACCAGATCGCTTGGACTGTTTGGTATCGCCGGGGCACTGATCGCTATGTTTAGAGATGGATTCAACTGGCTTGGCGAGTTTACCCTCAGCAAAGGCTTTCGCGTAGGCATCGGTTTTGACGCGCTCTCATTCGGCACGGGCATGCTGATCCCTGTGGGCGTTGGCATATCCTACATCCTCGGAGCATTGATATTGTGGCTGGGAGGCGATACGGTGATACACTATGCGAGCATGGACGCAGCCAAACTCGGCCAATACAGGGCAGCCATGCTTTGGTTTATGTGGCCAGCCACGGCCTTTATGATCACTGCTACCATCACCTCGCTACTGATCAATATCTATAAGAACCGGAAAAAGACTGCCATAAAAACAGAAGGCGTGGAAACTACCTCTGCGTCAGAGAAGGACATTCCGCTATCAGTGACCATCTGGGGAACCATCATACTGGGTGCGCTACTTGCTGTGATCCAATATGCAAACTTCGGCGTATCTCCTATCAAAACAATTACTGCCATAGTCTTTCAGCTCGTGCTTATTCTCGCCGGTGTCTGGGCGCTCGGCGAAACCAATTTCGGGCCCGTTTCTCTCATGGCAAATGCAGTTCAGTTTCTTTTTGGCCTGATCTGGCGACACGATATCAAGGGTAACCTGATAGCAGCCGGCATGGCAGGAGATGGAAACTCTCAGGCCGAACAAACCATACAAACTTTCAAGACCGGCAGGATACTTGGCTCGACACCCTGGGCGCTAACGGTGGCGCAGCTGATAGGTGTGGTCATAGGTGCGCTGTCAGTAGCTATCATGTTTCCGCTGCTTGTTCACAAATATGGTATAGGGGGTTCGGGCACACTCTCGGCGCCCACCGGCCTGAAACTGGCCAACGTCGCCGTGCTGATAAATGAGGGCCTCAATGCTTTCCCCAGGGGAGCCCTGCTGGCATCTGTTATTGCCATGGTATCCGGCGTAGTCATTGAATTCATGCGAGAGATAAAAGTAAAAGAACGCGCCATTTTCTTTTGGCTTCCCAGTGCCTCGGCTGTAGGCTTCGGTCTTATTTTGCCGCCATCTATATCGATCATGTTGGGCCTCGGAGCTATTTTCTCCTATGTATGGTCTAAATATTCGCAAGAAAGTTTCGATAGGTACCGCACCACCGTGGCAGCGGGACTGGTAGTGGGTGAGGCAGTTATTGCCGGACTTGTATTACCCATCATGGCGGCTTTGGGCTGGATATAAAAATAGCCCTTGCCCGGATTTGGTCCCTGCTGTTCGGGATTTGCAATCCCGAACATACAAATGGATCAGCATTTGTAATGCGGACCTGTCTGCCGCAGGCAAGTTGTAAATCCTCACTAAGAATACTTTCGGATTACAAATCCGAAAGAGTAAGGTTATTTAACCTTGGTTGCCGCCCTCGACGGGTCAAGCAGATCATAGAACTGGTTTAGCCTTGGCAGTATGATGATGCGTGTGCGACGGTTGGTCTGCATATCGTCCGGATTATCGTTTGGCACCAGTGTGTTATACTCCCCCCGGCCAGCTGCTATGAGTTTATTGGGATCAACGTTATAGTCTTTTTGCAATACCCGCACTACGCTTGTGGCGCGTTTGACACTCAGATCCCAGTTATCATCTATACAGGTAGTATGGATAGGATTATTATCAGTATATCCTTCTACCATTACATCTACTTCCGGCCGTGAAGCTACGATGGCGGCTATTTTGCCCAACACCTGCTTAGCCCTGTCGGTAATGGTATAGCTACCAGAGTTGTACATCATTTTGTCTGAGAGGTTGATATACACTACTGTTTTGTCCACCTTGATCTCTACATCTTTATCATTCAGTCCCTCTTTGAGTACGCCTTTGAGATTGACAGCCAGTGCGAGGTTTATGGAGTCAGCTTTGTTTTTGGCAGCCAGCAGCATCTGTATATACTTGTCCTTATCCTGTAGCTGAGCCAGTGTCTGGCTGATATTGTCGTTAGCGCCTTTGGACAGTACGGTCAGGTTGCCTACCTGGGTGAGCTGTTTATCGCGCTGAGACTGGCAGTCGGCGAGTTGTGCTTTCAGTTGGTCAAATTGGTCATTCTTGCCGCCGAGCGAATTGTGCGACATAGCAAGGTCCGTCTCACAGGAGCTCAGCCGTGCACTGATCTTATCTTTTTGGTCGTTGCAGTCTTTGAGGGCACTATTGGATTGATCCAATTGGCCCTTTAGAATGATGTAATTCTTTTTGGTCACACAGGAACTCAATGAAAGCAGGATCACAGTGGCGGATATGGCAAATATTGATTTCATATACTTGGATTTAGCGTTATCTATTAATTTTATCATATACTATTATGTAAAATCCGTGCCAATGATATGAAATGCTGTGAAAGGCTGATTTTCCTTAATCAACGATAAATAGGACGGGGAAAAAAGACCACGCGGGATGTGGATGAGAGGATCGGGGGGACGATACTGACCAGAGGTGGAATTACATTTTCGCTCTGCGCCTCAGGTCTTTCAAAAAGTCGGAGGCAAATATAAAATCAAAAAGTTCTCCATCAGTGATCTGCATGATCTCATCGCGGTTTCCTTCCCAGTATTTCAGCCCCTCATGTAGAAACACGACATGGTCGCCGATACCCATCACCGAGTTCATATCATGCGTATTGATCACAGTGGTCATCTGGTATTCCAGTGTGATCTCTTTGATGAGCGCATCTATGACCAGTGAGGTTTTAGGGTCGAGGCCTGAGTTAGGCTCATCACAAAATAGATACTTAGGGTTCAGGACGATGGCGCGGGCTATACCGACCCGCTTCTTCATGCCACCGCTTAGCTCGCCGGGGTATTTCCTGTTTGTATTGATCATATTGACCCGCTTCAGGCAGAAGTTGACCTGGTCCAGCTTTTCCTCAGGGTTCATGGTGGTAAACATATCAAGGGGAAAGCGGATATTCTCCTCCACAGTGAGCGAGTCAAACAGCGCCCCTCCCTGAAATAGCATCCCGATCTCACGGCGTATCATTTTACGCTCCTTGAAATTCATTTTTGTAAATGACCGCCCATCATACAGCACATCCCCTTCATCAGGCTCTACGAGGCCCACCATAGCTTTCAGTGTGACGGTCTTGCCACTACCGCTTTTGCCAATGATCAGGTTGCATTTCCCCTCCATGAACGTCGCAGAGATGCCCTTGAGCACAGACTGCTCACCAAAAGATTTTGTTATATTCCTTATTTCAATCATGAATTACCCTCCGCTATCGAGCAGGAAGAATGCGATAAAAAAGTTTACAATGATCAGGATGATACTGCTGTATACCACTGCCTGCGTACTCGCCCGGCCTATCTCCAGGGCGCCACCCGATACCGTATAGCCCTTATAGCATGGTACAGATGCGATGATAAATGCAAAGCATACACACTTGATGAACATCACCACTACGTCCCAGTTTTTCATATCATCCTGCAGGCCCCGTACATACTCAGCCGTCGTGAAAAAATGGCCCAGTACCCCTCCTGCCCAGCCGCCTATGATACCGAGCGCCACAGCCAGCACGATCAGCATTGGCACGACCACGATAGACGCCAGTATCTTAGGCCCGACGAGGTATGAGCGGGTATTGACACCCATGATCTCATAGGCATCTATCTGCTCCGATATACGCATACTACCCAGTTCTGTCGCGATGTTTGAGCCCACCTTGCCCGCCAGCAGCAGGGCCGTGATGGTGGGAGCGAGCTCGAGGATGAGTCCCTTGCGGACTATAGAGCCCATCCACCACATAGGCACGAGGCCGATGCTCTTCAGCTGGTAGGAGAACTGCACCGCAGTAACCGCACCGATAAAGGTCGAGATAATAGCGATAATGGGCAGGGAGCCGACACCGATATCGGCCATCTGACGGAAGGTCTCCTTACTATACATGGCAGCCTTTTCGGGTTTCGAAAACGCATGACGTATCATGATCAGGTAGCCGCCTATTTCTTCGAGGAATGACATATAAGTCCGCTAAGATAGTTTTTTCTGTTAAACCGTCTTAATAGTGAATAACGATTAGTGAATAGAGAATAGTGAATAGTAAAGCTATTCCATACATAGTGGGGATGCCGCTTGGGGTCCACCAATAGGATTACTACTTGGTGTAGCGGGCTGTATATGTAGTAGCACTCGGCGCGGGTGTAGTAATGGTCGAAGTCCCCACCGTCACGAGGCTATGGTCTGAATAAGAGAGTACATCCTCCTTTTCTATCACAGTCCTGGTGCCGTCCATGATGCTCAGTACGCCATTGGAATAGGAATAGGTGTAATTAGTTCCCCCGCTTATACATCCTCCGCTGGGCATCACTGCCGAATAGTCGCCATTGGCTGCAAGGGTCATAGATTCAGTGCCATTGATAGCAGATGTAGTATCACTGACCAGCGAATTGTTTACATATGTCTGCTTCCTCAGAGACTGCATGGACCAGCTACCGGCTATGGGCGAAACACCGGGCTTTTTGCAGGCGGGTAGCATAGTGGTGAGGGCTGACAATAAAAGGAAAAATGGAATGAGTTGCTTTTTCATGGGAATACTTTTGCGAGGTTTAACGCAAGATAAATAGAAAAATTGTTCAATCAAAACTCCTTAATGAAGTAAAGATATTACAGAATTACAAGCTCTATTAGTGGTATGGAGACAAAGCCAATCCCAGTGGGTTTGTTCAGTTTATTTTACAGTAAACTGTTTTACGCGTCTTTCTCCTCCGGCGTTGATGACAAGGAGATATGCTCCCCGACAGATATTGCCAAGCTCAAGCGGAACCTCTTTAGTCCCTGTCACCTCAGTGGTTTGAGTATGGATGGTCCTGCCCAGTTGATCTACGACGGAGAGTGTACCATTCAGCATAGTGGGTGAGGATATGGTCACCGTAAAATTTCCCTGATTAGGATTTGGGGATATACCGAGGTCAAGACCCGCTGCCACTGATGATATCCCTGTATGGTTATATAGACTTAATACACAAAATTGTTGTGCAGTATTGCCGCTACTCCCACTCCAGCCCCAGTTTACGACCGGGTTGCCTGCAAAAAAATTTGCAACAATAGCGCCTGTATAAGTTATTCTTAAAACACTGTCGAAATAGACACTATAGGTCTGCGTATTTACATTCCATATGAGCTCCGTAGCATGCCAGGCACAATCATCCATAGCGGTACAAGTCGTCAAACCACAAACAGGGCCTACCACATTATGCTGCACGCTGCCTCCACTCTCCAGCGCCATATGATGGTCGTCCGGGTCCCAGCCATTTTGCCAGGTGTCATACTCCACGGCCAGAGAACTGTCGGCCAGGCCCTGATATCCTAAACCTCCACCCATAGCACCTATGGCGCCTATACCCGTTATATTATTGCTAAGGATAAAGCATATACCGTCAGCGCCATTCCCATTACAGCCTAGATAGATACAGAACTTATAATCAAAAGAGTTGTTCAGGTTGATCGTGCTATTGTAATACACGCCGCCGACCTGATTGCCGGTGTCCGAGGTCAGCTGATAGTAGCCGATACCCGGAAGTACAGATGCATCATTGATAAGCGTATAGCTCTGAGCTATAACTGAGTAATGCGATAATATGCAAAAGAGAATTAAAACAGATAGGTTTCTGATTGACATAAGTTTTGTTTTTAAATATTCTCGCCCAGATAAAACTTCACTCAATATAGACCAGTTTTCTGATATAAGGTTGCAAACTAGGATTTTATATACGCAAAGATGGATAGAATATCTTCCTCTCTGCACGAGTAGTCATGAGGCCGACAGATGGAATTTCAGGCTATATTGGTGGTCACAAGACCGAGCACAGGTGGAAACCCGCCTTATAGAGAATAATGAAAACATCCTCTGCTATCGGGGTCACGGAACTAAGTTCCGCGACAGTGCAGGGAAAAGCATTATTGTTTTCACAAACAAAGCAACTCATTTATCGTAAAACCCATCATATAATCAGGAATTGATGTATTTCTGATTATTTAATACGATAAACATGAAACAACACTTACTCAAATTCTCGGTTTTAGCAGCATTTGCTTTTGTCGTCCATTCAGGCAATGCCCAACCCTGGATGAGTAAGTTTACTGATAGCATACGTCCTAATTTTTTTGATATTCAACATGCCTTTACTGACTATTGGGCAGCCAAGGGAATGAATGATTCGATGATCAACAGGAACAATATGGACGATGATGAAGGAGGGGATTTCGGGGAATACATCCAATATAAACGCTGGGAATGGTTCAATGCACGCAGGGTATCTACCTCAGGCGAATTTCCCGATCCGATGATAGCCTATACCGAGCGAAATAAGCTGAAAAATGCGCCCCAACTGAAATCTTTGCGCTCACTGAGCGCAAACTGGACTTGTGTAGGCCCTGTGGCCATTCCCAATAAGGGTGGGGAAGGAAGGCTAAACTGCCTCGCCATTAATCCACTCAATCCAAATACTATCTATGTCGGTTCTCCATCAGGCGGCCTCTGGAAAACAAATAATGGTGGTAATACATGGACACCCACTTCTGATTATCTCTCCACTTTAGGCGTGACTGATATTGCTATTGATCCTACCGATACCAATATTATTTATATCGCCACAGGCGATGGAGATGTGATCTACACCTACTCTACAGGTGTGATGAAATCCCTAGACGGTGGAGCTACCTGGGCTACCACCGGCCTCAATTGGCAAACCAGTCAGGGCCTATATATGAACCGGATCGTTATTAATCCGGGTAATCATAATATGCTATTGGTCGGTAATTACAACGGGGTCAGTAAATCGCGTGATGGAGGGGCTACGTGGACGAACCCTCTGACAGGGCACAGGATATACGATATACAGTTCAAGCCGGGCAATCCGGCCGTAGTCTATGCGAGCGGATTTAAAACCATATACCGGTCTGTTGATTCCGGCAGTACGTTTACGACTATTTATTCCACACTGGCGGCAAATAGGATAGAACTGGCAGTGACTCCGGCCAATGCCAATTATCTCTACGCCCTTGAATCTGATTCCGCCACTTCAGGTTTCCATGCTTTGATCAGGTCTATCGATGGAGGCAATACCTTTACTCAAATGTCTAACACCCCCAATATCCTGGACTGGTCTCCTCTGGGTATGGGCGCAGGTGGACAGGGCTGGGCCGATCTGGCCCTCATAGCCTCTCCCACCTTAGCCAATACTATAGTAATAGGAGGTATAAATGTCTGGGTATCGACAGATGGCGGCACGACATGGGCCAATAAAACCAACGGGAGCTCCATTCACAGCAGCCCTCATTATATCCATGCAGATATACATCGCTTAGCTTTTATGCCGGGTAGTTCCTCCACTATTTTCGCGGCCAATGATGGTGGATTATTTAAATCTACAGATACTGCTACCACATGGACCGACCTAAGCGCAGGCCTCACTATCGCAGAAATATATGATATCAGCAGCGCCCAAACCAATACTGCTTTTGTATCCTGCGGAGCACAGGACAATGGCAGTGACCTCTATAATAATGGCCCCTGGTCAGAGGATGTACAGGGTGATGCTATGATGACCATAGTGGATTATACCAATGACAGTATTATTTATACAGCACAATTTGATGGGAAGCTTTCTCTATCTACTAACGCCGGAGCTAATTTCACCGTCATCACTCCTAATAGCGGGAACGTGACCGGAGCATGGGTGACACCTTTTGTCATTGACAAAAATGCACATGCCACGCTATACGGAGGTTATAATGACGTCTGGAAAACTACTGATCAGGGTACTAACTGGGCAAAGATCTCAAATAACCTCACAGGAAACAGCACAGAACTAATAATGGCGATGGCCATATCTCCATCCAATTCTAATTATTTATATGTGGCATTAGGCCCCAATACAGGTTATAATAATATTCCCGGGACATCAGTATACGCGACCACCAATGGTGGGGGTACATGGACCAATATCACAGGTTCTTTACCGATAGCTTTTGCCTATATTTCGGCTATCACTGTCAAATCTGACGACCCCAAAACAGTGTGGGTCACTTTCTCAGGATATAATAGCAGCTATAAAATATATAAAACCACCAATGGCGGAAGTACATGGACCAATGTCACTGCAAACCTGCCGAACGTACCTGTGGATTGTATCGTATATGATCAAACGTCTTCCACTCAGCGGGTTTTTATCGGCACTGACATAGGTGTTTTTTACACTGATAGTACACAGTCGGGGTCATGGACATATTTCAATACCGGCATGCCTGATGTCATGGTTTTTTCTCTGGATATTCAGGTCAATGCCGGACTGCTGCGGGCAGGCACTTTCGGCAGGGGACTATGGCAAACACAGATAACAGCTGCTGCATGCCCTACTATCACTGCTGTAGCTACGCAGATAGGTAGTTCACCTACTGCTTACGCATCAGCATCGGGCGGAGCCGGTCCATATACATACAAGTGGAATACTGCTCCCTATCAGACCACAGATACTGCTACGGGATTGACAGCAGGCAGTACATACACGGTGACTGCCACTGACCAAAACGCCTGCACAGGGTCTGCTACGGTCACCATCTCTGCAGCCTCATGCCCCACCATTTCGGCCACCATCACACAGATAGGGGCGACTGATTACGTCTACGCGTCTCCATCAGGAGGTACATCTCCCTATACCTATAGATGGAATACTACCCCTACTCAGACTACCGACACGGCTACAGGACTCGCCGTAGGAAGTACCTATACAGTGATCGTGACAGACCATAACGGCTGCACAGGCTCAGCTTCTGTCTCTGTAGATTCATGTGCTATCTCCCTCACTGCTATTCAAGTCGGGAATTCATCTTCAGCCTACGCCCTGGCCTCGGGTGGTACATCACCATATACATACATCTGGAGCAATCACGCAACTACAGATACCACAACCTCTATCACCTCAGGCAGCTACTCTGTGACAGCGACAGACCATAATGGATGTACGGGTACTGCCACAGTCTCTATTTCTGTCTCTAGCGGTACCATGTCAATAGATGGTATCACTAAGTTCACCATCTACCCCAATCCCTCGACAGGTGCGTTTACCATATCCTTATATTTGACTACTATATCCGATGTGACGGTATCTATCACAGATATGACCGGCCAAAAAATATACCAGAGCACCGAATATGGCGTAAAGGAGCTAAACAAACCTATCAACCCCGACACTGTCTCTGCGGGTATTTATTTTGTCAATGTAAGGACTACACAAGGTAGCGCCAATCAACGGATAGTCATCAAATAGAACCAGATGCAATTTTGATCTCTTCGGGGGAACATCGCCAACAGAACTCCCACTTCCCATCCTGATTTTTCTATAGTGGAGATCCTATGCTATCAAAGCTATCATATAATGAACTAAAAAAAAGCGCTCTAAGGTGGGAAATTGGAATTCAATTTTAGGTTTGCTATATTTGTAGTTGTTGTTTGAATATTGCGTTTGTATGGGAGGGAAACATCTATAGCGATATGGGCCCTTACCCCCAAACCCCCTAAAGGGGGCTTTAACAGCCACGCGTTATTGTCATTTCGTAGCGCCTCGCGTAGAAATCTTTTATGCGCTTTTCGGGAATACAAGAAAGACTCCTCCATAGACCTGCCTTTGCCGGCAGGCAGGGCTTCGCAGACCTACCTGCCGGTAGGCAGGATTGCGGATGACAAACGGCGCAGAATGACACACTGATTGGGAGGAGTGCTTCGGCTACGTCTGTCTACCGTCAGGCAGGCTCAGCATGACACTCTCCTCCTGAAAAAAGAAGTGTTAAAAAATACGATTATGCATTTTAAAAATAAGAATTTATAAATATTTTATGCTTGTAATGCTAATAAATAGCATTTTAGTATTTTTCAAAAAATGAACCCATAGGTTTAAAAATGGATTTATTCTAATGTATAAAATACAAGATGAAATTATATAATATATTGGTAAAAAGCCGATATTCTGATGGAGGATTCCCATCCCAATAATTCTTAAGCCTAACCATAATTGCTTGCCTATCGGGCATTAGCTATTACATTTACATCGCTCATGGCCATCACCACATTCAGTTCTTTTCGCAGCCGTAACTATCGGTTGTTCTTCACCGGGCAGTCTATCTCCCTCATAGGCACCTGGATGCAAAAGACCGCCGTGAGTTGGGTCATCTACTCGCTTACACACTCTAAGTTCATGCTCGGTGTCAGTGTGTTTGCCACTTTGTTTCCATCGTTTACATTCTCCTTCATAGGTGGGGTAGTGGCAGACAGGTATGACAAGTATAAGCTTCTTCTTGTGACGCAGTTCGCCTCTATGGTGCAGGCTGTGCTGCTGACGGTGATGGTCTATACAGGTCACTATAATGTATGGGCCATACTCGCACTGAGCGTGGTGCTGGGCACGATCAACGCCTTTGATGTACCGGCCCGCCAGTCACTCGTCTATGACATGGTAGACGACAAAAAGACCCTGCCCAATGCACTCGCGCTCAACTCATCTATGGTCAATCTCTCACGGCTCATCGGGCCTGCACTGGCGGGACTCACCATCGAGAAATATGGAGACAATGTATGCTTCGGGCTGAATGCGCTGAGCTTCGTGGCGGTCATCATATCGCTGCTCATGATGCGGCTGCCGAAACAGGTGGTCAAGGCAAACAGCAAAAATGTACTCGCTGACCTGCGCGAAGGCGTTTCGTACGTCAGGCACACACCTACTATAGCTTTCGTACTGATGATGCTCGCCACCATGAGCCTGCTGGTGCTGCCATTCAATACGCTCATACCTGTCTTTGCCAAAGATATATTTCATGGCACGGCATCGACCTTTGGGGTGGTAGACAGCGCTATAGGCCTGGGCGCATTCATAGGAGCCATATTCCTCGCTTCATTGAGAGTAGGAACAAATCTAAACGTCATTCTCGCCATCAATACATTTGTGTTTGGCGCGGGGCTGGTGTGCTTTTCGCATACTACTTATTACCCACTGGCGCTATTGTTTGCAGTCATCGCTGCCTTTGGCATGATGTCACAGGTCACCATCACCAACACCATCATACAAACCACCGTAGCAGCCAATATGCGCGGCAGGGTCATCAGCCTGTACGCGATGTCATTCTTTGGTATGATGCCTCTGGGTGGACTGATAGTCGGCGCCGTATCAGAGCGCATCGGTGCGCAAAACACAGTGATGGGCGAGGGTATCATAGCCCTACTTATAGCGGGCACACATCTTTATTTTCTAAGGAAAAACAAAGCTGTGCCGGTTGACCTGCCGTCAATGGACATAGCTAAGCAAACAGAAATTTCTCAACCTGTATAAATCATCAATATGGAACAAAACACAGCACTACTCGTCATGGACCTTCAGCTCGGCATACTCCGCAACCTGCCCGATCCTACTGACCTGCTACATAATGCAGCAAAGGCAATAAGCCATGCCCGTAAAAAAAATATCCCCGTGATATATGTGGTGGTAGGCTTCAGGGAGGGAATGCCGGAAGTGAGTACAAACAACAAAATGTTTGCGATGAGCCGGGAGAGGTTCGCCAGTATGAATATGACGGAGTTTATGACCATTCATCCGGATGTGGCCCCGCAGGCAGGCGATATCGTAGTGGCCAAGCGCCGCGTGAGCGCCTTCACGGGCAGTGATCTCGAGGTAGTACTGAGAGCATCGGGTATTCAGCATATCATACTCAGCGGTCTATCCACGAGTGGTGTGGTACTCTCGACCACACGAGAGGCCGCTGACCGGGACTATCGTATCACCATACTCTCTGATGCATGTGCCGACATGGATGAAGAAGTTCATCGCGTGCTGACCACTAAGGTCTTCCCGCGCCAGGCAGATGTCACGACAGTGGAGGAGTGGAGCAGAGTTTAACGAATGATTATCTCACCACCATGCTCATCGTGATGATAGCCGTGGTTATAATGCTCATGATGATCAGGGTAATGACTGTGCTCCCATCCCCAGGGGTGATGATAGTGGTGTTCGCCCACTACTTCGACCTCACAGGAAGATAAAAACAAGATCGCTGCTAAAACGACTATGATTGACTTTTTCATGACAATGTTTTTTGATAATAATAAACTAAACGTGGAATTCGATTCAAATAATGTGCCGATACTATTTGAGGTACTATTGCCCCACGGTAGAGGTTCGTTTTTTTCCCTGAAAAGCGGAGTGTTTTGGACAGGACGGTTCCCCGGAAATTCGTTTTCCACAATTGCTGCTCCTTATACATTGAATATCAATGGGGAGATAAGATAATAATGAACGAAGCTTTGGCATAGACTGTGTTCCTATCAGGTCGGATACTATGCATAATGAACGTTCATTATTTTTTTCACCAAAAAAAACAAGTCATGAAAAGAATAGCAGTTATGATCGTGGCCTGCATGTGTGCATTGCTTCTGACGATGTGCAACAATAAGGATAACCCTGCTACTTCATCAGTAGCGGTACGAATGAAGGACGCACCGTCCATCGAGTGCCAAAAGGCCCGCCTGGAAATAAAAGGGATCAGAATTTTCGTCAACGGCCAATGGGAAACAGTACCTATGAATGATACGATCATTGATATATTGCAGCTGCGGGATACGAGCGCACTGATGGGCATACTCAATGTCAGCTCCGGGACCATTACTCAGGTTGACATTACATTCGGTGATGCAGATACGGTGAGGGTGGGAGGAGCAGACTTCCTGCTTACTATGAGCACGACAGACCTTATCCTCCATGTCAATGATACTATCACTCCCAATTCGCTGTTTACGCTCCTGATAGATATCAAGGCAGCCGAGTCTATCTTTGATGGAGATAATGATGGTATACATCACCACTTCGGGTTCATTGGGTCGGCCTCCTGTGGCTGGCGACGTGGACACTAGAAGGTTTTTTGATAACGCTTTGATAGATATATACCCGGGCTGTCAATAACAGTCCGGGTATTTATAAATACGAGCTAAAAGCAATTTTTTCTACATTTATCCTATGCCCCTCCGCGATACCATCATTACTCATCTGCGCGACCTGACACTGCTGGCCTTCCCGGATAACTGTCTCGTATGCAAACAATCTCTGGTGAGCGGTGAGCGGGATATTTGCTTCGCCTGTATAGATGCGCTGCCCGAGACAGGTTATCATACCCTCGCCGACAATCCGGTAGCGCAGCATTTTTGGGGGAGGGTGCCATTCGTACATGCCAGCGCTTACCTCTATGTACAGGACGCCAATATCACGCAGGACATGATACACCTGCTGAAATATAAGCGTAAACATAAAGTAGGTATCAAACTCGGCAGGCTCTATGGACATAAGCTGAAAGAGGAGGAGAGCCTCATCCGCGATATAGACCTCATCGTGCCTGTGCCTCTCCATGACAATCGGAAACGACAAAGAGGATACAATCAATGTGACTATTTCGCGCAGGGGCTATCTGAAGTGCTAGGCGTACGATACGAACCGGAGGTGATGAAACGAGTCAAAGAAAATATATCCCAGACCAAGCGCACACGCTATGACCGATGGGAAAATGTGGAGGGTATCTTCGCACTCTCGCAACCGGACAAAGTAAAAGGGAAACATATCATGCTCGTGGATGACGTCATCACTACCGGCGCCACGATAGAGTCCTGCGCTTCTGCCCTGATGACCGGAGAGGATGTCCGTGTGAGCGTGGCTACTATAGCCACCGCGGGGAGATAGTAACGCTTCGAAAAACAGGCAAGCCTGAAGAGGGGATTCTCCAGGCCTGCGATACTGTTCATAGGGGGTAAAGTGGTTGTGACGATTATCAGGTACAAAACTATATGACCTAACGCCATATCCTGAATTTATTGTGTCATATCTCTGCCATAGTTCTTTGACAATTCTGTGACCCTGGCATTGCTCCCCTTCCTTCGGAGAGGGGTCGGGGTGAGGAATAAAAATGGGGGCCAAGGATAACACCCTGCCCCCCGAACTCACTCAGGCAAAACTTTACTACTATTTTTTATTGAACTTTCCGGTGAGGATGATCCTGTCATTTTTATCGATGATACGGTAGATATAGATGCCTTCCTGTATGGCCGATACATCCATAGCATTCTGGATACTCCCAAGCTCATAGCTTATCACTTCGCTGCCGAGTACATTATATACCCTGATGGTACTGCCGGCCATTTTTTCGCTGACAGCGAGATAAAGTGTGGAAGATACTGGGTTGGGATAGATATGTGCTTCGACAGCTTCTGCTGCGATAGGCAGCGTATTATTTTCTGCGCCACTGCTATGAATGGTTTGCGCTGATATATGCGAGGAAATAAATCCGGCTAAAATCAAAATGATAAATCTCCTCATACTACAATATTTACATACTCCTACATTTCCTTTTACGATAAAGGCATAAGAAGGTTTCGTATGTGAAATATGTTACTTTTTAATATGGATCAGCGCGAGGAACCGGCCCTGCGTGTCTATATTGACCAAGTTGTGGTCATCAGACTTGAGGGATAAAAGTACGAACCCGCCATTGACCAGGCAGTTGAGTTTTGAGATCACCCCTTCATATCTTTCCGGGTATTGCACTCTTATCAACCCGCCTGTATCTTTGGTTTCATAATAGATATTATACGAAGAGACATGCAGTTTTTTTTGCGGATTCTTGATTTCAAATTTTGATTGGAGTAACAGCAAGAAATCAAAATAGGTCATCTCTGTCTCGATATGATACCCCGGAGAAATATTTGTTATGATCTTGGTTTCCTCTTTAAGTGTCACCGGATCGATCGACGTGACGGTATCTCTACTCCATGGATATTTGATTTCAATAGACTTTTCTGCTCCGCCCTGAAGAGTTAAAGACTTAGAAGTAGCCGATCGCTCTTCATATTTAAAAAGGCATGTTTGCTTACCTAGCTGCAAGGTAAAGAAGCTGCCATCGGCTTGAGGGTATACAAAAGAAGAAATTCCCAATATAAATAAAAGCAGAACTGTGTTTCTCATATTTGAAGTATTACGTGATCCTAAGTTATCAATTATCCATTGTAAATTATCAATTACTTTCTGATATGAATGAGCGCTATAAATCCATTCTCTGTATCTATATGAAGATTATAATCATCAGCCCATTTCAGAGATAAAAGCACTAATCCTCCTTTGGAAAGAGACTTTAATTGTGAACCTCTTTTCTCCGGTGGCATCAGAAACGTAAAACTGACTCGCCCATTTTTGTCATTTGTCTCATAGTACATTAAAGCCATTGTATTCTTGTATGAAGTCTTTAGATTCTTTAGTTCAAAACCCTCTTTTACGATCTTGATAAAGTCCTTATAGCGCAATTCAGTACTGAACTGATAGGTTGGTTCATAACATTCCAGATGACACTGCTCTTCCAATGTAAAGGGATCAATGACACATACAGTATCAGGTATCAAAGGAAACCTGAGAGTAGCTTTCTGCGGCATATTATCCCTGAGAATAAATTTTTGCTGCCACACAGTAGTGTCTCTGGCATATATCACTCTGTCCTTATAAGTGACCATGTCTGTCCCTATTCGGGAATGTACTTTCGGATCGTTTCGATACATCGAATCAACCTCAGTCTGATAAGTGAGCGGATAATCCACCAATCGGAACTGGCAGTTTTCCATACCGATCCTCAGATAGAAGATACTGTCCAATATAGATTGTGCATGAGAAAAACCAGATATGCCAAAGGTAAAAAGCAGAAGAAAGTATTTCATAGTCGTCAATTATCTATTATACCTCATAAACTACGTCAAGGTATTTTTTCAGTATGTCACTGACCATCCCCCGAAAAGGTAGCGTCGCCGCCAGCCCATAAACTGGTGCCAAGCCTTCCTTATTGCCCGGGTTAGCTTTGACATAAGCGACCGACTCACGCAGGTCAATGACGAAACGCTCAGCCACTCCCGGCTGCGTATGGCGTAGTGTAAGTGCAATGTGGAAGCAGGAAGGCTTATGAAGGCCATTGAGGCTCCATCGTTTTGTCGCCATACGGTCCAGCACTTCATATATATTCAGTGTATCCACTTTACTTTTGACAGCGAAAATCCAAAGAGGATCACCCAATATCTCCAGCTCAGGAATAGACTGTATGCCCTTTCTGATATAGTCCGCTGTTTCCAGTATTGATTTGGTTGCATGAAGGTAGCCCTCCTCCCCTATGCTGAGCATAGCGGCCCAGCATGCAGCACTAAGCGCACCGGGCCTGCTGCCAGCTATAGTCGGTGAAAAATACAAACCACCCGGCCACTCGGTAGTTGTGTAGTACTGATAGTGGCGCAGCGCCGCACTACGATAAAGCACGACAGATGTGCCTTTAGCAGCATAGCCATATTTATGGGTATCGACAGACATAGAGGTGACTCCCGGCAGGCGGAAATCTATCACAGGTACTTTGTAGCCCAGCTTCTCGGCAAATGGAATGATAAAACCTCCGAGGCATGAGTCTGTATGAAACCCAATATTATGCTGAAGAGCAAGATTTGACAGCGCTTCTATATCATCTATAATGCCATGAGGAAACGTCGGCGCTGAGCCCACTATCACGATAGTGTTTCTATTGATAGCGCGCTTCACGGCATCCACATCTATAGAGTAGTCAGCCTTCATAGGTATCCTGATCTGCTTGATACCGAAGTAATGTGATGCTTTATCAAAGGCCGTATGAGCAGAATCACAGAGTATCATCTCAGGTGAAGTGATACCCTTTTCCTCAAGAGCACGATCGCGATATGTCTTCATCGCAAGCAGGATGCTCTCTGTCCCACCTGACGACACACAGCCCACTATCGTGGCCCCGTCCAGAGTACGTCCCTGACCCATCATATTGGCCACCATGCTCACGATCTCCGCTTCAAACTTGGTCGCACTCGGGAAAATATCCGAATGCAGCGGATTGCTCTGAGAGTTGAGTGCATATACTTTGTTGAGGAAATCTATATGCTCTTTGTCGCCGTTGTATATACCACCTGATACATAGCCACCCTCCCAGGTGCCTATCTCCTGATCGTGCATTTTCTGGATGTCGGCGAGTATCTTCTCTCTGTCCACACCGAGTTGAGGCAGCTTACCAAAGGATTCATATTTACCTCTATATGGCTTGAGTGAATGCTCTAATGAAGCTTTGAGCTTTTCATTTTCCTTCTCCACCATCTTCTGTACGGCAGGGACACTTTTCATTCTCTTCTCCAGAAAACGTGTGATAGGTTTCGGCAGCCAACTGAGGTTCTTTGCTATTGATTCTATATTCATTTTAATAATTGATAATGGACAATTGACAATGGATAATTAAACAGCCCAGGTAATCTATTTTTGTATTAACTTAAAACTTACAACCTATGACTTAAAACTTCCTATCTATTCTTCTTCGCCTCCTTTGCATATTTAAACTGATAGTACATCTGCATAGCCCAAGCCTCAAATCTATTGATAGCCTTAGCGCCTCCCAGCCATCGCGCCTCGACAAAGGCCTTACTCGTTTTCTCCAATAGCTGTGCAGCGATATAGGCATCATCCACAGTGCCACCTATACATATACAGCGACCATCACTACAAACTGCTGCATACCTGCTACTAAGAGCAGACAGCACTTTCGATATAGCATTCTTCGCATCGCTCACATCAGCTATCCTCACAGATACACCGAGCAGCTGCGCCTGGTCATCCAGTATCGGAGGTATCTCTTCTCTCACAGTCGATGCATATTCCTGACGGGTGATGAGTACACAGTTTATTTTTTTCCGCTTCGCAAAAATGGCAGCGATCAGTTTGTCTTCTTCAGAGTTGCCCAGCGCCTCGATGTCCGCATCTGTGAGTGATGGCAAAGTCCTATCACCCGGTACGGTATAGAGAAACTGTCCATCTCTCACCGCCATCCTATGCACAGACACCGCTCCCCAGCTTTTATAACCGGCTGACAGGGCATCGATATTGTGCGCGAAAGAAATCAATTCCTGCTTATTGCTCATAGTCTTATGCAGCTTTAGATTTGAGGGAACTGATGTATAAGGCACAGGCCTCCTCCAGTGTTTTACAAACTGAGAAAACATCTTCCAGATTTCGCCCGATGCAAACGCATCCGTGGTTTGCCATTAGCGCTGCATTGGCGGACTCGATGGCCTTCTCCGTGCCGAATGTTATCTTCTTTGAGTTGGGCAGTGCATAGGGAGCGGCCTTGATGACTGCAGCACCGAGTATGGCCTGATGTGCAGGGTCGAGCACCACGACATCCTTCTGCGCAGCAGCTACGATAGATGCATACATCTGATGCGTATGTATCACCGCCTCAATATGCTTGCGGTTTTTATATACCTCGCAGTGTAGTTTGAGTTCGGATGAGGGTTTGATCTTCCCTTCGAAGGCCAGCGTGTAGAAATTCACCAGCACCATATCATCCGGTGTCAGCTCCGTATATGGCCTGCCGCTGGGAGTGATGACCATCTCTGTATCACTCACGCGAACGCTGACATTGCCCCATGTGCGTGCCACGAGGCCCTCGTGCAGGAGCCGCTTGCCGCTGCTGCATACTTCTACCCGCGCCTGCTCTATATTCATCATCTTTTCATCTTGCTAAATACCCTGTCAAATTTGTCGAGCGCTTCATCTATCACTTCATCGGTATCTGCCATGCTCGTATAGATACGGCTACCGGCGAGTGTCACAAGGCCCTCTGCGAGATATGCCGCACCCATTTCCTCCATGAGCTGCTTGCGTACTTTGATCTCCTTGAGTACTTTCAGTATTTTGAGATATTCGAGTTTTATAAATAAAGTACCCGCCGACTCCAGGTGGCAGATAGAGCCTTGATTGTAAACTACGAATGGCAAATTGCACCGCTCCATGATAGAGAGCAATCCTTTATTTAGCCTATCGCCTGCTTTGCCCGCTTTGGCACATGCGTCTTGCTTTTGGATTTCAAGCAGCGTATAATAACCCGCCACACAACTCAACGGATTGGCAGCCATCGTACCGCCCACCTTCGATTGTTTCTTTCTGGCACCGCTCAGGCCAGCACCGAGGTACTCCATATATTCACGTTTGCCGCCGAGGCCTCCTGCAGATGGATACCCGCCTGCGACGACCTTACCGAAGACCGTGAGATCGGGGGTAACATCGAAATACCCCTGCGCACCGCTCATACCCACACGGAATGCGGTGACGACCTCATCAAATATCAGCAGTGCACCATATTTGTCACAGAGTTCGCGCACGGCTTTGTTATATCCCTTTTGCGAAGGGTATGTGCCACTCTCGGGGCCCAGTGGCTCCAGTATCACAGCAGCAGTACCACCACGCAGTTTATTCAATATCATTGTACGCTCCAGGGCGCCAAGGTCATTAGGATAAACCTCTTGTGTCTGGCTCGTATATGCACGCGGTATACCATGCGACTCAAACCTCCCCGAGCCGGGTATCCTGATGCCATAGACCATCTGGTCCATCCATCCGTGATAGGCACCACCGACTTTGATTATCTTCTTTTTGCCGGTGATAACGCGCGCAGTACGCACAGCAGCTATGACAGATTCAGAGCCACTATTCAGCATGCGAAACATATCTACCGATGGCATATTCTCGCAGATGAGTTTAGCTATTTTCAGTTCATATTCATGGAATAAGCCTGTAGACGGTCCGCAGGTATTAAGCAACTCGATACACTTCTCGCGAATTACAGGAGGATTACTGCCGAGCACTGTCGGGCCACCTGCCTGTATGAAGTCGATATACCTGTTGCCGTCTATATCGTATAGATAAGGACCCTCCGCTTTGTTTATTACAATCGGAAAAGGATAATTGAAAGCGAGATTGTGCTGCACACCACCGGGTATATAGTTTAGCGCCTCTGTGGTCATCACCTTTGACTTAGCGCAGGTCGTTTCTATTTGCTTGACATAGTTGTCGAGGACCTCTTTTGGCATATTGACCGGAGGCTGGTCCATCAGGGTTTTGATCTTCGCGTATACCGCGTCTACATCATGGTACTCAGAGATCGAGTATGAACTCATGTTAATGAATAATTAATAGTGATAAATGAATAATATCAGTGTTTCAAAAATTGCCTCGTAAATATAGGAATAAACGGGGTATCATCTACCCCCAAACCCCCTAAAGGGGGCTTAAATACAAACAGTCGGCAGCTATTGAAACTCCTGGGGTGCACACATCTACCGACTGTGAAGCACTGTTATCTTGCCTGTATATATAGTCAGCCTGTCAGTACTATGCACCCGTAATGAATAAATCCCGTCCGGCAAGCATTCTGTATTGATGGCAAAGTCCAGTCGTGATATTATCGCATTGTATACTTCTCGCCCCTCGGCATCATATAGCTGCATAGTGCTGCCCACTTCGCCAGGCTGGACTAATATATTGACTTGTGTATTAGCGGGATTGGGATAGGCTTTTACACCCTTGATATTTTGTATATCCACTATCCCAACAGTGGATGCACTGTCCACACGCGCATCGAAGTGTACCGAATCCAACCATAGAGCAGTCCCCTGATGCAGATGGCTGGCCACAGAGGAGATGAAAATGAGTTGTATGGAATCAGGCGCGAATGTATCCAGATTTATATAGTAGTTCACCAGCGGTATACTCACATGTGTCCATACAGAGGTAGTATCCAGGAGCCATGAATTAGAGAGATAAAACACTTCGGATTGTGTCAGGCTGTCAAATCTATTCATGGTCATCACTACCAGCGCAGAGTCATAATATCCCCTTGCCGGGACATATTTATAATCAAAGATGAGGCTGTCAGGTTTTATATGATAAGGAAAGGACCCAAAATAAAGTCCCGGAGCGGTGTCCGGAGGAGGGACGTAAGCTGCCCCGCCATAGGATATGAATCCTGCGAGCATGAGCTGCCC
>Ga0206911_1055_pt1 | contig 26898 bp, 14 predicted proteins | sample Alteio_BWOrgHeat_74_FD_152956 | JGI IMG/M metagenome (GOLD analysis project Ga0206911, IMG submission 152956) | Enriched cells from forest soil in Barre Woods Harvard Forest LTER site, Petersham, Massachusetts, United States -... | ecosystem: Environmental > Terrestrial > Soil > Temperate forest >...
CATAAATTTCAATTGTGCACTGTTTTATCATTAGGTATTCAAATAATTACATTGTTAGAAAAATTACATAGTACAAAATATATACATAGAGATATAAAACCAAATAATTTTCTTATAGGAATTGGAAATGATAATAGAAATATATATATTATGGATTTTGGATTATCGAAACAGTATATCGACATGAACGGTAAACATATATCATTAAAAATAGATAGATCTTTAATAGGAACAGCTCGTTATGCAAGTATTAATATGCATAATGGACTTGAACCATCAAGACGGGACGATTTAGAATCAGTCGGATATATGTTAATATATTTCCTGAAAGGTAGGTTGCCATGGCAAGGAATTAAAAAGAAAGTTGATATGAATATAAAGAAAAGTGAAAAGGATCATCTTGAAGCAATAGGTGAAAAAAAATTATGTACAACATTAAATGAATTATGCGGTGATATACCAATTTGTTTCAAAAAATTAATACAATATTCAAGAAATTTAAAATTTGATGAAATGCCAGATTACAATTATTTAAAATCATTATTTATATCAGCATGTAAAGATAATAATATTGATCCAATATTTGAATGGGCAATTGATGATAAATTAAAAGTCAGCAACTAAATTTACAGAATTTTTAGACCCTTTATTAAAAACATTTGCAGAAGCATATTCCCTCGGTCTTTCTTCAAAAAAATTTTTTTTATCTATCATACCAATAGATTCCATAAATGGGAATGGATTTTGTTTATTATATTTTTTAGGATAACCCAATGCGATAAGGAGACGATCTCCAATAAATTCAATATAATCGGACATCATATCCGAATTCATACCAATTAATTTGCAAGGAAGAGAATCAATTATAAATTCTTTACTGATGACTACAGCTTCTTCCATAATAATATTAACTTCTGAAGTAGGTAATTTATTTACTAAATGAGAATACAATAAACATGCAAAATCACAATGCATACCTTCATCTCTTGCAATAAAGTCGTTGGATTGAATGAGTCCTTGTAAAAATTGTTTGCCACGACATCTATATTTTTTAATCCAATAAATAGCTGCAAATGCACCACTGAAGAAAATACCTTCAACAATTGCAAATGCGATAACTCGATATGCAAATCTTTTTGGACTTTGAATCCATTTAAATGCCCAGTCAGCCATCTTTTTAACTGCTGGGATTGTTTCAATTGCATTATATAATCGTTCTTTTTCTTGTGCATCTTTAATAATATTTTCTATCATTTGCGAATATACTTCACCATGAATATTTTCCATCATTTTTTGCCAATCATATGCTACCTTTGCTTCCATAATTTTAACATCATTAGCAAATCGTTCACTTATATTAAAGTTGACGATACCATCACTGGCTGCAAAAAAAGCCAAAATCATTTTAATAAAATGCTGTTCATCTGAAGTAAGAGTTAAAAAGTCATCATAATCTTTAGAGAAATTTATTTCATCTGGTTGCCAAAAGAGAGCGCGTTGAGTTTTATACATCTTCCAAATATCATGATACTCAAGAGGAAACATTGTAAATCTAATCTTATTTGGATTTAAAATTGGTTCAGTAGCATCTATTATTTTTCCTTCTTCTTCTTCCTCTATATCCTCTTTTGTTTTCTCAACCTTATTATTTATATGTGATGCTAGCAACTGAGGCACCTTTTCTGTTTTCACATGTTTTGCTTTATTTAATTCTAAATCATCATTTTCAAGACTTTCATAATCTATCAATTTACGTTTATTAGCATTTTTGTTAGAATTAGAATTTTGCATTGAATATACTTTGATATAATATAGATATTTTTATAAAATTAATAATAAATTCAATTTTTATTAAGTATGATAGGCTATTAATTTATAATTATAAATCAAACATGCAGAAATATTGTGTATCTGTATTTCTTTTTAAACCACCAAATTTTTTAAATATATAGAAAATCTTAAAAAAACATGGCTTAAAGATTAAATAAAATTGAAATATAATATATCAATATTAATAAGTTATGGAAAAATTACCTAAAAATAAAAATATTCTATTATCATACCAAATGGAAGTCATCAAAAGAGACGGTCGCCATGAAAAAATTTCATTCGATAAAATCACACAGAGGCTTGATGTTCTCTGTTGGGGATTGAATAGAGTATGGGTTGATCCAATTAAAATAGCGATGGAAGTAATTAAAAATATAAAAAATAAGATAACAACTGAAGAATTAGATTATTTAGCAGCTGACATTTGTGCAACACAAATCAGTAAACATCCTGATTTTAATAAGTTAGCTGCACGAATTAGTGTTAGTAATTTACATAAAACAACTGATCCAAATTATGCAAATGTGATATCCAAACTTTATCATAACACTGATATTGAAGGGAATCATCATCCATTAGTTTCAAAAGAATTATTTGAAATTGTTATTGAGAATAAAGAAAAAATTCAAAAAGAAATAAACTATGATAGAGATTATTATTTTGATTATTTTGGAATTCGAACTTTGGAAAGATCATATTTATTGAGAACCAGAGATATCAACAAGAAGAAATATTATGAAGAGGAAAAAGAGGGTCGCATTATTGAACGACCACAACATCTTTTTATGAGGGTTGCTTTGGGAATACATGGTAATGATTTGGATAAAGTTTTTGAAACATATCATTATACATCACAATTATATTTTACACATGCAACACCAACATTGTTTAATGCAGGTACGCCACGCCCGCAAAATTCTTCGTGTTATTTGCTTGGGATGGCCGACAGCATTACCGGAATATTTAAAACTATTGGGGATATTGCCCAAATATCAAAATGGGCAGGAGGTATTGGGGTTCATTTAACGGGCATTCGTGCAAAAAATTCAGTTATTAGAGGAACAAATGGTAAATCGGATGGAATTATTCCATTATGTTTAGTTTTAAATAAAGTTGGAAGATATGTTAATCAAGGGGGAAAACGAAATGGCTCTATAGCTGTCTACCTTGAGCCATATCATGCAGACATTTTTGAATTTTGCGAATTAAGAAAAAATACTAAGGATGAAGATACTAAAGCAAGAGATTTGTTTTTGGCTTTGTGGATACCAGATCTTTTCATGAAAAGAGTCAAGGAAAATGGTAAATGGTCATTAATGTGTCCTGATCAATGTCCTGGTTTAAATACGACATATGGTGAAGAATTTGAACAATTATATGAGAAATATGAAAGAGAAGGTAAATATAAAAGACAAGTTAACGCAATTGATTTGTGGTATCACATATTGGATGCACAAATTGAAACTGGTGTGCCATACATGGCATATAAGGATAGCATTAATCACAAATCCAATCAAAAAAATTATGGAATGATCCGCTCTAGCAATTTATGTGTCGATGGAGACACAATGATTTTAACGGATGATGGTCATAAACCAATTAAAAAATTACAAAATAAAAATGTAAATATATGGAATGGACGTCAATGGAGTAAAGTAGTAGTTAAAAAAACAGGAGAAAATCAAAATCTTGTTAAAGTTAATATGTCAAATGGAGTTGAATTAAATTGTACTCCACAACATAAATTTTATATACAAGGTGATTATCAGGTAGCAGAACCAATAATTAAAGAAGCACAACAATTAACTAAAGGGGATAAAATTATAAAATGGGAATTACCCGACACAATATCTTTTAAAAACAATGAAGAATTTAAATATCCATATACACATGGATTTTTTTGCGGTGATGGAACAACATACGATAATTATTCAAAAACTGTAAAATATCCAAAATTATATTTGTATGGCGAAAAAAAGAAATTGTTAGACCATATCGAAAAACAATCATATACAATTAATGACTCTTGTGACAGATATGATGTAATTTTATTAAAGGATATCAGGGAAAAATTTGCAGTTCCAATGCATAGTACAATAAAAACACGATTGAGATGGTTAGAAGGTTATGCAGATGCTGATGGAACAATTGCAAGAAATGGAACAAATGAAAGCCTTCACATTGGAAGTATTGAAAAGGATTTCTTATTAAAAGTAAAATTATTGTTACAAACATTAGGCGTAGATTCAAAAATAACTAAAAGTCATAATGAAGGGTACAGAAAATTACCAGATAGCAATAAAGAATTAAAAGATTATTATTGTCAAGCATCATGGAGATTATTAATTGATTCGAATGCTCTATATCATTTAGGTACAATCGGATTTGCTCCAAAAAGATTAAAATTTAAAATTAGAAAACCTCAAAGGAAAGCAAGTCAATTTGTTACTATTCAATCCGTTAAAAAAGGACCACAAAATGTAGATACATATTGTTTTACAGAAGAAAAAAGACACATGGGTGTATTTAATGGTATTCTTACAGGTCAATGCGCAGAAATCATGGAATACTCGGACGAAAAGGAATATGCAGTTTGTACACTTGCATCGATATGCCTTCCAAAATATATTGAAATGGTTAACGGGAAGCCACAATTTAATTTTGCTAAATTAATGAAAATAGCAAAAATAGCAACTTATAATCTTAATAAAGTTATAGATGTCAATTACTATCCAACACCAGAAACCAAATTATCGAATTTTAAACACAGACCAATAGGTGTTGGTGTACAAGGACTTGCTGATGTATTTAACCATTTCAAATGTTCTTTCGATTCTGCTGAAGCAAAAATTTTAAATAAAAAAATATTTGAAACAATATATTTTGGATGCTTGCAAGCTTCAAATGAATTAGCCAAAAAATATGGACCATATGAAACTTTCAAAGGCTCACCATTTTCAAAAGGTCAATTACAATTCCATTTATGGGGATTAAAAGAAGAAGAGTTATTAATGAATTATGATTGGAAAACTCTCATCAATGATATAATGGAATATGGAACAATGAATAGTTTATTAACAGCTTTAATGCCAACAGCAAGTACATCGCAAATCATGGGAAATAATGAAAGTTTCGAGCCACATACATCTAATTTATATGTTCGATCGACTTTAGCTGGTAATTTTTTAGTTGTAAACGAACAGCTTGTAAAGGATTTAATTGAAGCAAACTTGTGGGATGAAGATATGAGAAAAGAAATTATTATTGATAATGGATCAATTCAAAATATTCCACGAATTTCAACATATTTGAAAAATATTTATAAAACTGCATTCGAAATCAAACAAAAAGATATTTTAATTCAAGCAGCAGACAGAGGTCCATTCGTTGATCAAAGCCAAAGTATGAATTTATTCAGCAACGAACCGGATACAGATAAATTATCATCAGCACATTTCTATGGATGGTCAAGCGGACTAAAAACAGGAATGTATTATTTAAGATCCCAACCAGCAGTCAATCCAATTAAATTCGGAATAGATGCTGAAGATATTATGAGAATTAAAAAGAAAAAACTTAATGCTGATGTTCCCGTTCCTATTCCTATCGAAATGGATCAGGCACAAGATAAAAATAATAAAAGAAAACGCGATGATGAAATTTCACATACAGTTCCAGAAGGAAGTAATGAAACAAAAAAACAAAAAATGAATGATCAAGAGAAAGCCGAACAATGTAGATTAATAAGATCACAAAATAATGGTGTATGTGTTTCGTGTAGCAGTTAAAATTACATTTCATTTCATACACATTCAATATGTTATTTGGATTAATATTTTATTAAAATATCAATCTAAATTATAAGATAATGAATGTTGAAATAACAACATTAATTGATAATAATAAATGGGATCAAATTATGGAATTGATTGATGTTAATAATATTGATCCTGGTAATAATATTGTAAATGGTAATAATTTAATTCATATTGCATGTGCAAAAGGCCAAAAATCATTTATCAATTATATGTTAAATAAAAATCCTATACTATTCGAAAAAAGTAATAGGGAAGGAAATACATGTTTGCATCTTTTAGCTATTTTTGGTATGAATAACATTCTCAAAAAGATTTTATTTAATAATAAGAATGAAAGTTTAATAAATTTAACCAACAATAATAATGAATCCATCTTACATCTTGTGTTGGAAAATGATGATATGTTCAATTGGATTTTAGATAATATATCTAATGTTGACATTAATATTGTATCTAATAAAAGTATAACTCCACTCATCTATTTTATAAATAAAACAAAGAGTATTGATGATGTGTATTTTAATAATATTAAAAAATTGGTCGGCAATAAAAATAATAATTGTGACATGAAATTACCAAAAAATAAACCACCAATGTGTTATGCAGTTATAAAAAATAAACAACATGTTATTGAATATTTTATTAAATGTAACACTAATATTAATATTATGGACGAACATCAATTATCACCATTGATATTGTCAGTTCTGAAAAAACATGATAAAATTACATACTTATTAATAAATTCTGGAGCAGATATTAATTACAGTGGACCAGAAAATAATCATAATATAATGGGTATGGCTATTGTTCAAAATAATATAAACTTGATAAATTTTTTAATAGAACATAATATAGATTTATCCACAACAAATAAATTTCTTGATACCCCATTACATATTGCATTAAATAATAAAAATAATATTCCAGCTGACACTTTATTTAAAATGGTGTATAAAAGTAATCTAAATGAGCAAAATTTAAAAGGGGAAACACCGTTGCATTTGTTGATAAAGAAAAATTTATGGAAGAATTGTTGTACATTATTAAAATATAAGAAAGTCGATATTTATAAAAAAGACAAGGATGATAAAACCTGTTTATCATATGTAAAGAAAAACGATTTGGATGAATTTATGAATATTGTTGCAGATAGTCATATTGATAATAATAATAAAGATGATCCACAGGAAACCATATACAATAATAATTTTGGATTATTTAATTCTGATATATTACATAATATAATATATACAATTCAAATATTAAAAAAACATCAAAATCTGATTGTTCCATTTCAATATTACAATTCAAATAAGATGATGAATGATAAATTAGAATTTAATTTATTGAATTTATACAAGTCACAAACTGGTAATATGATTTCAGATATTATGGGTATATACACTGAATATTTTTATGAATTAGTCCCATACATTATTATTTGGAAAAGTTCGAACGAATATTATTTAAATAAAGATATGGATATGTACATCCAAAAATGTTTATTATCAGACAAAATTAAATTTATTTTTTTTAAATTAACATTAATACCGGGTCCTACTGGTACACATGCGAATATAATTATATTTGATAAAGAAAATGGAATATTAGAGAGGTTTGAACCATTTGGTAATACATCATATTTAAATTCAGATGAATTAGATAAAATGCTCATAAATAAATTGGGTAAAATATTAGAACCATACTTAGCGAATAAAAAAAAGAAATTAGAGTATTTATCACCGAATGATTATATGAAAAATGCTAATTTTCAAATAATAAGTAATGATTCGGAACAAATTTCCAAAAAATTAGGAGATCCGGCGGGTTATTGTTTAGCATGGACTTATTGGTATTTGGAATTAAGATTAAATAATCCATCATATCATCCAAAAGATTTAATTAAAAAAGCAATAACACATATATTAAGTAAATCAAAAAAAGAAAATATGTCAACAATATTTATTGATTTTATTAGAAATTATGCAAGTTATTTGGATGCATTAAAGAATTCATTTTTAATTCAAGCCGGTGTAAATAAAGAAAATATATATAATATGGCATACCGGAAAGATGATCAAAAAAAAATATTAAATAGTATTATTAATAATTTTGAGGATATTGAAAAAAGAATTTAATTTATTTTTTTATTTTTTATTTCCTGTTTTCGGGTTCTAAATATTCCATACCCAATATATCAAATATTTCTTTTTCTGAATTAACTTTTAATTTTTTTTTAATTATTTTATTTTTACCTTTATTTTCAGTAATATATATTCCATATTCATTCAACATAAATCCCTGTTCAATGGCAATCAATCTCATTCTTCGATTAAAATCTCCAGGTCCTGTAAAATATAATAGAGCTGCATAATATGAATCATATGGTAAATATCTGATATCCAATCTATGAACAGGATATAATTTATTTCCTTCTTTTAATTGACAGAAACCCATATATTTATTTTCAATATCACCACTTGTCAGTGAATCAATAATAAATCCATTAGTAATAAGTATGTTTACTAATATTTTTAGATAATTTTTTTTCGCTATTAAATCTTTTTTGGTTTGAATTGATGGGTGAACAATTAGAAAATCAATATCATTTGAAGTTAATTGTTGTCGTCTATATGATCCGCATATAATTCCAAATAATTCAGGATCAATTTTAATAATAACATTGTGCAAGAAAGTATCAATTTTAAATACTTCTTCTCTTGGAATAGATTGTTTATAAATATTGTAATATTTTAATCCCATTTTAATATTATCATTTAAAGTAATTTTTCCTTCCTTATATGCTTTTTGTAATTCTTCAACAGAATTAATGTTATAATTTTTAACAAAATCGAAAGCTGTTTTTCTGCCAACACCAAAAACATTTTCTAAATCATTGATGGCCTCTAAGTATTTATCCGAATCTTCATCCAATTTAACTTCTTCTAATTTTCCTTGTTGTAATATTTCATTAATTCTACTTATTACTCCTTTGCCCACTCCTTTAACATCTTTTAATTGCTCTCCTGATTTTATTTCTTTTGGGTATTTAGAAATAATTTTAGTTGCATTTTTAATACTTTTTAATCGAAACATATTTTTAATTTCATCTTTTTTGTTACCCGAATGATCAATTTCAAATTGAATTTGTTTTATTAAATTATTAAGTTCATCAATAATTTTTTTATTTTTTTCCATAATATAATATTATTGTTTATTTTTTTATTATAAATTGTGTAATAATAAAAAAATTGAAAAACAATCTAATTATATTAGTTCTATATGTAATAAATAATATATAAAGTATTCAGATTATATATCTATAATGTCAACAAATCCAAATCATCACAATACATTATCTGATTTAATTGATACGATCAATAATACAAGAATGGAAGGAGAACCAGAAGAAAAATTTAATTGGAGAAATCAACATGAACAACAAATGCATCCACATCATCTTGAAATGATGAAAAAACGGGAGGAAGAGCATAATCAGATGATAAAAGAACGAGAAGATGAAATTAAAAATATGATTAAAAAGGAAGAAGAAAAAAAAAGGTTAAGCCAGGAAGAAATAGATAAATTACGAAAAAGTGTTACAGTTAGAGGATTATCTGGTTTAGATAATATGGGTAATACATGTTATATGAATGCAGTAGTACAATGTTTATCTGCAACAAAATATTTTTCCGCATATGTAAATAAAAAGAAGTTTAAATATGATTTAAAACATAATGTTATGCATGAAATTGCTAAAAAGAAGAGAAAAGATTTAAATTTAGACCAGGATACATGTATTAATATTTCAAAAAATGATTTAATAAATAAAACAAAATATACGGTAACATACCAATTACATGAATTATTAATTAAAATGTGGGAAGAAAATCAAATAATAAGACCTGCTGCCTTTAAACATATAATTGGTAATATTGATCCTAAAAATTCTACATTTCGGGGTAATTCACAAAATGACAGTCAAGAATTATTAAGTTTTATTTTAGATAAAATTCATGAGGAAACAAAAAGGGAGGTTGAATTAGATTATCATAAAATACCACCAAATATCATATTAATGTTAAAAATGATTAATCAAGCAAAAGAAGTGATTGAAAATAAAGAAATTACATTAGAAGAAAAAGAAATGGTTAAACTTGAATTAAAAAGCTATCAAAAAAAAAATTATGCTGATCATGTTATGGCCAAATCAGTATTATATTGGAAAGATTATGTTAAAAAAAGTCATTCTGTTATAACTGATATATTTACAGGTATCTTTTATTCAAATATTGAATGTAATACATGTAAAGAACAATCACCAACATTCGAACCATTTACGTTGTTATCGGTACCTATTCCAGAAAAAGGAGAAACAACATTAGAAAGTTGTTTAGAAAGATTTAGTGGTACAGAAATGTTAACGGGAGATGAAAAATACAAATGTGATTCATGCAAACAAATTTCAGATGCAAATAAAAAAATATATATTTGGAATCCACCTGAAATATTATGTATTCAATTGAAGCGTTTTAATAATACAGGTTATAGAATTATGAAAAACCATTCAAAAGTTACATTTCCATTGAAGGATTTAGAATTAAATCAAAATTATTCAGAATATCATAAATGTGATTTTAAATATGATCTTTATGGAGTCATTGAACATCGTGGCGTGTTTGGAGGCGGTCATTATGTTGCATATTGTAAAAATGCAATGAATGGCAAATGGTACGAATATAATGATGATGATGTATATCATATTCCAGATTCAAATCTAGAGAAAGAAGTTATTACTCAAAATAGTTATATCTTATTTTACCAACGACAACATAAAAATACTTAAATTTTTTCTATAACAATAACAATCATTTTGTCTAATTCATATAAATACATTCTACAACCTTTAACTAGGTCATACAAATATTTAATATCATAATTAATGGGCAATTTTAATATAAGTAAATCGGGTACCTTTTTCATTAATTCGGAATTCATAAAATTATTACAAATTGTTTCAATATCAAGATCATCAATCTTTAATCTTAATTTTTTGTGTGTTTTATATCCTTTTCCACCCCATGGAGGATCAATGAAAATAATATTATGGTCTAATATATTTGGTGTGCAGGTTAGACAATTATAATTATATACAGTTGTATTTGTTATATTGTAAATAGATAAATTATTTTCGAGAAATTCTGCTCTTTCCTTATCAAGCTCTATGGCGTGCACATGTTTAAAATATTTAGCAAAGGAAATTGTATTTCCACCAACTCCTGCTGTAGCATCTGTTATGATTATATTTTCGGGTTCCATTTCTAATTTAAAGACATGACTTATAATGATTTGTGATATTTTTTCTGCAAATTCTTTTGGTGTGATGTATGCAATGGAATCATTATCAATTTTTAATTTATTAAATTGAGTTTTATTGTTAATATAAGGAAAGAGACGTAAAATCCTATCTCTGTTATATCTATTGAAAGACATAGATATTATTTATCTATACGATTTTATTGTTTATATGTTTTGATCATTTTGAATAAATATATTTTTCAAATAAATTATTTATTAAATTATTTAAATCTATTAGTTTTAATTTATCCTGTTCTTCTTTGTATTTACTGTAATCAGTTTTTAAAGATGATTCTGGTAAATTTAATTTATATAATTGATCAATTAATTTCATATTATTTTCTATTAAATACAATACATTTAATTCAGATGGTATATACTTTTTCTCTTTTGCTATTTCAGAATCCCTATATACTAAATATTTAATTTTCAATTCAGGATCTAAAACATCTAATATATTACCAATACAATTTTTTGTAATTACCGATGATGGATTTAAATGTGTAAATTTAATTTCAATATCAAATATTTTTTCAATAATAGTTTGTTCCTTTCTTATTTTTTCCTCTAAATCTTTTTTATTTTTATCAATAATAATCTGCACCTTATAATCATCAATAAATGAATTTATTTTATTTGTAAAATCATCTTCTGACTGATTATGTAAAGCCAAAAAATTTGTTTTAAAATAATTTTCATAATCATCAGAACCAATGCAATATTTATAATCTGAATTATTAATAAATGTATATTCTTTATTATTTACAATATGTTTACATAGTGACATATGATTATGAATGATATTAGTTTCAATATCATATAAAAAAGTATCTTGTAAAATATCACGTTTTAAATCAATAATCATAACATCAGATGTATCAGTAAAATGGATTTTTGATGAAAAATAATTTGTAATTGTATCATTTGTATAAATTGTCATTCTACAGCCCCAACCATCAATTTGTGAATCGGTATGTACATTTACAAATAATAAATCAGTATTACATTTACAATTAAATTTTTCTATTTTATAATGGATTAAATCATCATCGCGTGTTTTAATGCTTGATTCAACCCGTGATAAAATTTGGTATGATTTAATAGAATCATCTTCTTTTTCTTCATTTATTACCTCTATATTATCTGTATCTAATGAAATTTTATCTTGTGGTGAAAAAGGCAAGTTCTTATATATGCCGCATAATCGATAGCCATCATCAGGATTATCTGAAAAGAATAGTGCATATAATATCATTTCTTGTTAATTAACATTATAAAACTTTACATATTGACAATAATAAATAAAAAAATCAATATTTATTATAATGATGGTTTTGCAATAGATAACAGTTGATCAATTTGATTTTTTTGTTCATTAATTATTTTTTCCATTTGTTTGATTTTATCTGATTCATTGCGAAGTGATTGAATGCGATGAATTTCTTGTTTTATTAATATTTCATTTATTAATTTTTGACATTTTTTTCTAAGTTCAACATGTCCCGATTCATAATGATAAATATTTTTTTTAATTGCATCGTTACAATACTCCATAGCTTTTTCATAATTTTTCCTTGCCATATATATTTTTGCGAGATTTAATAATATAGAAAGATATTCTAAATCATAAGTAGATAATGATGAATTATCATCTAGTTTTTTATACATCCATGTAAGACATTCATCAGAATCCATATTATGTCCCTTTTCATTTAAAAATAAATTACAAATATGATCAATTACATATTTATGACCATTTTCATATGCTTCAATATAATTTTTCATTGCTAATTTATAATCTATTGGAACACCAAAACCATTTTCATAATGTATCCCAACACTATGAAATGATATAGAATCTCCTTCATCTATCGCTTTATTAAATAATTCAAATGATTTAACATAATTGCATTTAGGTGCTTTTGAAATTTTTTTAACAAGATAATTCTTTTTACACCAATCATCATAACCATAAAAATACATTTCTGCTAATTTTGTTAAACACAATGTTCTTGTATTTCCATATTCAATAGCTAATTCGAAATATTTTATTGCATTATCATAATCAAAATATTTCTTTGTAACAAATATTCCTGAATATAATTTTCCTAGTGTGTAGCAAGCATCAGCATTTTTTTTACTAATGTGTATCTCACAAAGCCTAATAAGATAATCAAAATTACCGTTATTGAAAAGTTTGTTAGCTTCGTCAAAATCAAATGGTTTGGACTCATCTATTGGTTGAGACATTGGTTGTGATTTTTCTTGACCCATTAGATATTTTATAGTGAATATTTATAAATATTGCAATACAATGATATTGAATTTCAATTTTCATTATAATGGAGTCGGCCCGAACTAAAACATATTGTACTATAGAATAATACCGAATTGCATTTGGTAACATTCTATGATATTGTATGTGAGAAACACGAGACATCATGCCACCAATAAATATCTCGCCCTGGTAAAAACATATAGTACCATAGAATAATATCAAATGTAATTTTGGTTACATTCTATTATAACATATGTAAAAACAGTGGGCGGGGTATTATCAAGCAATAATCTCGCCCTGGTAAAAACATATAATAACATAGAATATCATCAAATGGAATTTGGTAACATTCTATTATAACATATGTAAAAACAGTGGGCGGGGTATTATCAAGCAATAATCTCGCCCTGGTAAAAACATATAATACCATAGAATATCATCAAATGGAATTTGGTAACATTCTATTATAACATACGTAAAAACAATGGGTGGGGAATTACCAAACAATATTCTCGCCCTGGTAAAAACATATAATACCATAGAATATCATCAAATGGAATTTGGTAACATTCTATTATAACATACGTAAAAACAATGGGCGGGGTGTTATCAAGCAATATTCTTGCCCTGGTAAAAACATATAGTACCATAGAATATTATCAAATGTAATTTGGTAACATTCTATTATAACATATGTAAAAACAGCGGGCAAAATTTTATTTAAATGTACAATAGGATATTTTTGTATAAAAATTGAATTTAATTTATTCAAACAAAATGGGATATAAAAATATAAAAAATTAATATCAATATATGGCGAATGAAGATATAGTTTTTCAAATCAGTTCATGGGATTATTATCATGAAGAAGTAGAAGAAGTTAAAAAATATGTCATTCGATTATTTGGGCGAACAAAAGACGATCAGTCTGTTTATGTAAAAGTTAATGGATATACTCCCTACTTTTATGTAGAGATACCTAAAAAATGGAGAAATAATATGATTGATCTATTAATAAAAACAGCAAAAGAAAAAGTATGGCCAGCGGAAAATAAGGAAAGTTTAATTAATTATAAAATAGTTGAAAAACATAAATTCTGGGGATTTACAAATTATAAAAAATTTAATTTTGTACAATTAATTTTTGACAGTTGGGATGGATTAAGATCATATGAGAGAGTTTTTAATAAACATTTATTAATCAAACAATTATCACCAAGACCAACAAAATATAAATTATATGAATCAAATATAGAACCAATTTTACGATGTATGCATATTAGGAAGTTAGATGCATGTGGTTGGGTACAAATTCCCAATGGCTCATATACAATATTAGAGGATAATGAAAAGCCAACACATAATGATATAAATATTTCGACAAAATGGACAAGTTTAAATAGAATTGAGGATAAATCAATTTTGCCTTTTATAATTGCAAGTTATGATATTGAATGTACAAGTGAGGATGGTAGTTTTCCAAAATCAGATCGAGCTGGTGATAAAATTACTCAAATTGGTACAACATTCTCGAAATTTGGTGAAAATGATGTTTATCATCAGCATCTTATAACATTAGGTAGTTGTGATGATATTGAAGGAGCTACTGTCGAAAGCTATGAGACTGAAGGAGAAGTTTTAATGGCATGGGTAAGATTAATTAAAAAAATGAATCCAGATATTGTGACCGGGTGGAATATTTTTGGTTTCGATTATCAATATTTGCATGATAGAAGTATATTTTTAGGTATACAAAAGAAGTTTTCAAAATTGTCAAGATTAACTGATGAAAGTTCGAAATTTGAAATTAAAGAATTGGCCTCGTCAGCACTTGGTAAAAATATTTTAAAATATTATAATATGACTGGTAGGGTACAATTTGATTTAATGAAAGTAGTACAACGAGATTTTAAATTATCATCATATAAATTAGATTATGTTGCATCATATTTTATTCGTGAGGTAATAGAAAAATTGGAAATAACCAAAAAAACAACAACAATACATACAAAAAGTACATTTGGTGTGAAAGTTGGGCAATATATTACAATTAATTTTGATGATGGTATTATTGAGGATAAATATATGGATGGCCAAAAATTTCAGATTGAGGAATTAACAAATAAAACAATTACTGTTGGAACAGTTATTGATACATCTATTATGGATAAAGGATATAAAGTTTTTTGGTGTCAAGCAAAAGATGATGTTTCTCCAGCAGAAATATTTGCTTTACAAAAGAAGGGACCAGCTGAAAGATCAAAAATAGGGCGCTATTGCCTTATGGATTGTGTGTTAGTAAGCAAGTTAGTAGCCAAATTACAAGTATTAACCAATAATATTGGTATGGCAAATGTGTGTCATGTGCCACTCTCCTACTTATTTTTTAGAGGTCAGGGAATTAAAATATTTAGTTTAGTATCAAGAAAATGTCGAGAAAAGAATCACCTAATGCCCGTTCTAAAAAAAAAGTTTAAAAATAATAATAAGGATGACAACAAAAAGAATGACATTAAATTGGATAGATTAGTTTCGGATTTAAATAAAAACAAAAATGATGTTCTAGAAGATGATTCAGATGACGAAGGATTTGAGGGTGCTACAGTATTTGATCCAATAAAAGGTGTTCATTTTGATCCAATTCCCGTTTTGGATTATGGTAGTTTATATCCGAGTTCAATGATCCATAAAAATTTATCACACGAGTGCTTAGTGATGGACAAAGAATATGATAATTTAGAAGGATATAAATATCATCAAATCACTTATAATAATAATGATGGAACAACGACAACATGTAGATTTGCACAAAAATTAGATGACACACCAGGTATTATTCCAGAAATTTTATCAGATTTACTTTCTGCAAGGTCCAGAACAAAAGACGAAATGGAAAATGAGAAAGATGCATTTTTAAAATCAATTTTAGATGGTTTACAGGCAGCATATAAAGTCACAGCAAATTCACTCTATGGTCAAACAGGTTCATCAGTTAGTAGTATTTATATGAAAGATATTGCTGCGTGTACAACATCAACTGGTCGAGAAATGTTGTTATATTCTAAGAATTTTATAGAAATTATTTTTAACATTATGATCTCATTGGCTTTAGGACAAAAGGTTGATATTAAAAAAATTATTAAAAAAATAAATACAGATTTACAGGATGAAGAAAAGAAAAAAACTTATTCAGAAATGTTTATTAGTGAACTTTTACCAAAACTTCAAAAAATGGTAGATAAGGATATTACTTATGAAGAATATGCACTTATTATAATGAAAAATGTTCCAGATAAAAAATTTAAAAGTAAGGATAAACCCTGGCAAACAAAGGAAGAATATATTAAAAATTTCAAAGAAGTGATGAATAAAATATTGCTCAATAAAAAAGTAAGTCCCGAGGTCATTTATGGTGATAGTGTAACCGGAGATACACCGATTTTATTACGAAAAAAGATAAATGATAAATATGAAATTGTAATAAAAACAATAGATACAATTGGCAATTTGTGGAAACCCTATGAACAATTTAAAAATGATCAAGCCGGTTTAAGTGAAAAGCAACATGACGATAATATTGAATATGAAGTTTGGTCTGATAAAGGATGGAGTAATATAGAAAGAGTGATAAAACATAAAACAAATAAAAAAATATATGAAGTATTAACAGATATTGGATGTGTAAGAATAACTGAAGACCATTCTCTGTTAACTGATAAAGGAGTGCAAATTAAGCCGACGGATTGTACAATATTTAAAACTGCACTATTACATGCATTTCCCGAAATTAATAATAGTGAACAAGATCTTGTTGGTATTATACAAGCGCGAGAGTATGGATTTTCCTTTGGCTCAGCCTCAAGGAGTGATCAAGATAAAATTATTCCATCGTGCATTCTAAATGGATCTGAAAAAGAAAAAACAGCTTTTTTAGAAGGTTATTGTACTGCTAATGGAACCAATCGATTTGATACAAAAAGTCAGATAAGTGCAATGAATATGTATTATTTAGTTAGATCGTTGAGATACAATGTATCAATAAATAAGAGAGAAGAAATGTTTATAGTAACATACAATAATCAAATATATAGAAAGGAAGAATGTGTTATAAAAAAAATTAAAGAAATAGGTAAATTTAATGATTATGTATATGATCTTGAAACCGAAACCGGTCACTTTCATGCTGGTGTTGGTCAATTGATTGTTAAAAATACAGACTCAGTCTTTTTCAGATGCGGTATAGTTGATTTAGAAACAGGAAAAAAATTAAAAGACAAACAAGCGTTAGAAATAGCAATTCAATTAGGATTATATGCAAGTCATACAATTTGTTTGATATTACCGTCAGTACAAAAACAATCATATGAGAAAACATTATGGCCATTCGCGATCATTACTAAAAAGCGATATGTAGGAAATTTATATGAACAAAATCCAAATAAATATAAACAAAAAAGTATGGGAATTGTGTTAAAGAGACGAGATAATGCACCAATTGTAAAAATAGTATGTGGTGGTATTATTGATCAAATATTGAATAAACAAAGTGCTAAGGGGGCTATAGAATTTACAAGAAAAGCATTAAAGAAAATATTGTCCGGTAAATATCCAATCGAAAAATTTATTATAACAAAAACATTGAAATATGTTAAATCTGATAATACAGAAGAAACTGATAAAATCAAGGAAGAGGAAGATGAAAAACAAATGAAGAAAGATAAAAAGGAATTTAGTTTTAAACCAATTAAAATGGATGTAGAAGAAAAAGTAGAGAAAGTAGACAAGAGAACCAAAGATCCCAATAAACCAACAAATGATTATGCTGATAGGACACGAATTGTCCATGCAGTGCTTGCCGATAGGATGGCGGAACGAGATCCAGGAAATAAACCTTTATCAAATGATAGGATTCCGTATGTATATATAGAAACTGATAAACCTGTAGATCTTCAAGGTGATCGCGTTGAACATCCAGAATATGTGATAGCAAATAATTTGAAAATTGATTATCTCTTTTATATAACGAATCAAATTATGAAACCGGCAATCCAATTTTTGGAATTGCTTGTAGAAAATCCCAATCAAATTTTTGAAGAATATATATTACGTGAGGAAAATAGAAGAAAAAATATGAAACCAATTAATTATTATATTGGTGGTGAAAAAGGAAAAGGAAAGGAGATGAACGATTTAGATGTACAAATGGATGGTGTAGCAGAAGTGTTTCAAGCAAAAGAAAAAGAAAAAAAGAAAAATGTAAAGAAAAATAAAATTAAAACACCAAAAGTAAAAATGGAATCACCAAAATTTAATAAAAATAAAAATGGTTTTGAGTTATAAACCACCGTAATCTTCATCTTTAGTTAATTTATTTTTAGATTGAATCATAGTTGCTGAATTATAAAATCTTAATTCAGCAATTTTTGCTGTATAACTATCGGGGCCAAATTGTAAGTCAGTAGCTAATTTTTCATTTGCCTCTTTTAATTTTTGCATTTCTTCTTTTAAATCTGTTATATTTTGATTTAAAACATCAACAATTTTTTCCATTTTGTTATTTTGAGGAATCTTTAATAATTTAGTATGACGATCAACTATTTCTTTTAAATTACCACCTGGAAATATATTTTGAATTTTTTTAATACATTTTTTAATTAACCTATTATTCTTACTTAAACTATATGCAAATGAGAAATATTTGGCAGCTATGTATTTATTTTTATCTGAAGTACTAATATAATTTTTCATATATAAGATACCCAAATAATAACATGCCTTTGCATTTCCTAACAAATATGCTTTTTTATATAACTCTTTGGCTACCTCATAATCTTTATCACAATGATACATATAACCAAGATAAACCATAGCATGTTCATTTTCTAACTTGACAGCTCTTTTAAAATATTTTTCGATTTCGGCATCAGCAGACGTATAATAATTCATGTAAATATAACCAATACAAAATAAGATAGATCCATTTTTTGGATGATAGTCAAAACACCAATTAAGTAGATCATCAATTACATCATCTGATAATGTTTTAATATCAATCGGTTCAATTTGATCACTTGATAATTTTTTTATTAATTTTGTGATAATGCTCATTTATTCAAATCATATATTTAATAAAAAAATATATGGTAAATATTATTCAATTTTTATTATTGATAAAAATTGAATAATGATTATATTGTAACATTTATTAATTAAAAAAATTAATAAACATAATTAATGTGGTTGGCATTATACATTCTTAAAATAGCAATTTGTACATGGTTGCCATCAGTTCCGCTGTTTATTATTCACTATTTTGTGGACAATAGTGATAAAAATTGGAGTTATCGATTCATCAGGACATTCGTTCAAATTCCAATTTATATTGTAGCATTTATCCACGAAATTATATCTTACATACACGAAAATTTTGCGGTTATTATGAAAGAAATAATTAAATATTTGGATAGATTTTGGAAATGGTTATTGAATATATTAAATATTATATGGAAAAGGATATATAAAATATATGATTGGATTAACAAAAATTTTGACTGGATATGCAATCAATTAGATATTATACGAAAAGTGATATGTAAAATTATCAATGAATGGTTTGATTGGATGGCTCGCCGAATAATTATTATTTGGAAAAAACTTAAAATCATATCGAATAAATTATTCGAAATATTACAACAATTATGGCAACGATTCTATAAATTTTTAGAAAAAATATTCAAACGAATTCACGTAATATGGCAACAATTGTGGCAACGATTCTATAAATTTTTAGAATCGATATATCAACGATTATATCAGATATGGCAACAATTGTGGCAACGATTGTATAATCTATGGCAACGATTATGCAATTATATTTGGTTAAAATTATTGAAACCTATCGTCGATTTCATTACAAAACATTTTAACAATTTGTATAATTTTATAGTTAATACATTATGGCCATATGCATTATTATTTGCACGTGAAAAAATTCAACAAATTGTGAAATATGTTTGGAGTTGGATTAATTACTTATTCATATCACCAATAAAATGGATTTACAAGAATATAACACAACGCATTAAAGCAGTATGGATATCAATAAAACAAATATTTTTACCATACATTCAACGTATCAATGAAAGACGTAAAATAATAAGAGCATACATTATTAATTATTGGAATAATATTAAAAAATCAATTCAAGAAATGTGGCGACAAACAAAAGAAACAATAAAAAATAATTGGAAGATGACAAAAGAAACAATAAAAAATAATTGGAAAATGACAAAAGAATCTATAAAGGATAATTTGAAAAAATGGTTTGGTAAAAAAAAGCAATAGAAAATAATAACAGAATTTATTATTATTTTTACAATATACTATTTATTTATTAATTAAATCTATTTTTTGATTGGAGATGTTTTACATTATCAGAGTCACTACTGAGGAAAGGATTTATGTTAATATCTTCTGATCTATTGGCTTGTGAAGATGTATAACTGTAATCACTTAATTTAGAAGTTTTTTTTCCTCTTTTAGGATAATTTGCATCAGATGATGGAGTGCGAGATACATTGTTGTCATCATCATCGTCATCATCATCATCATCCTCATCCTCATCTTTATCATCTTCATCATCATCATCTTCATCTTCTTCATCCTCATCTTCATCTTCAATATTTTCATCATTCAACACATCTTCAATTTCATCTAGTTCATCACGTTTTGACTTTCGCTTTTTTCCACTTTTTTTTTTATCATCTTGAGCCCCCCCTTGCATTGTATTAGCAAATGCCGATGAGGTTGCTGATAGATCACCGTTACTACAACCACAACCGCCAGCCATATTTAATCCCATTCTAACATCTTTTTCAAGATAGGCCTTGACTTTATTTAATTCAGATAATTCAGAAGCCATTTCGTGATAATCATCGTCTTTGTTAGCAGGAAGGCCAACTTGTGTGCCAGCACCTTTTTGTGCATTCAATACATTTTTCAAATCGAATTTATCATATCGATTACGTCTTGATTGTTTGCCAACTTTTGCATTGGTTTGTGTAACACCTTGTGTGCCACCTTGTAAATTTGCATAAACATCAGGAACAGGATCCCGTGCAACATCCGAATCTCTCCAACCTATTGTTTCATTAAAATGAATATCCTTGTTATCATTTAAAAAAATATGTCTAATTCTTCTTTGAATATCATGACTCGATTGTTTATTATGTACCACTTGTTGATTAGAAACTGAATTTCCCATTATGTGTAATATATAGATATCCTAGAAAATAATTCTTATATATATAAACCATCAATTATTATAAAAATTAATATTGATTTATTATAATAACCAATTGATGGATTTAACATATATCATAATATTTATTATAATAATTGGCATTGTATATTATTTTTATAATAATCGAGGCGATGTTGTCTATACAAAATCTGATATAGATGATCAATTATATCTTGTGAGAGAATTAAAGGATAAACAAAAAGCAGCCAATATGTTAGCGCGACTTAAACAAAATATAATGACATTAACGAATTATTTAGTTGAAAATAAAAATTCCGAAAAATTTAAACCATATATTCAATACATTGATCAATTGGCAGAAAAAATAAAAAATGTAGTTATAACAGAAAGTGCTGGTGATAGTATATATACGAGTTACAGTGTTAATAAGGGAGAAGAAATTGTTTTTTGTTTGAGATCAAGAAAAAACAAAGATCAACTACATGATTTAAATCTGATAATGTATGTAGCGTTGCACGAAATGGCCCACGTAGCATGCCCTGAATTTGGACATACAGAGCTATTTAAGAAAATTTTTGCATTTTTAACAAATGTTGCGGTTGAATTGGGCTTATATAAAAAAATGGATTTTGATACGGATCCGGCAGAATATTGCGGTTTGACCATCACTGATTCAATAATATAACATATCCATAAAAAAATTGAATAGTCAAATCATCTGCAATATATTTTAATATTCTATGGTTATACTCATTTATCATGGAAGTATATTTCGTTAATCGATCTCTTGAAAAGAAGAATGCTAAAGAAATCGGGATGATGATATGCGGGGCACTTAAAGAATACATAAAAATAAACGGACCGATCGAAGATAAAGTACGTAAGGCATCTATTTTGACGGAATTAAAAAAGACAGCAGATAAATTATATGAATTGCCAGATGATAATATGTTAAAAAATATTTTTTTTACTGCAGAAATAAAAGAAATATTAGAAACATCAATTCCAAAAAAATATAAAAAGAGTCGATTGACTGGACCGCAACGAATTGAATTTACATTAGAAGCAGAGAAAGTCGGTTTAGTAGCTTATTACGTAATGGAAGATGATATAAACAAGTGCTGTTTGGTAATTGGTGGATCGTGTGACGAGAAAGTCGACAAAAAAGTTATGACCGACAAACAAAAAGAATTATTCAGTCATTATATGGGTATTCAGTTTACGAATGAAAAATTTCTTGAAGAAGTTGAAATGTTAAATTTAAATGATACATTAGATTTTTACATTGATGAAATAAAACGCTATGGATATCATGGCTTCAAACGTCGAAACCGTATACTTACGGATGAGATAGTGACATATGTTAAAAAATTACCTAAATATATTGAAATCATCGAAAATCAATTGGAAAATAAATTAATTCAACCAAAAGGAAAGACAGATAAAGGATTTACAATTCATTCAAAATTATATATTCCAGAAAATGATAGCAAGGAATTTATTTCAATAGATATTAAAGCAGCAATATTTACAGCATATCATCAATATGGTATTATTAAAGAATCATCATGGATTGATTTTCTTAAAAATTTCACTACGAGTAAATTTCTTATGGCGAGTAAGAAATTTAGGTTAGAAATTTTTGGAAAATTGGATGTCAAAAAAATCCACAACATTATGATACCAAATACAATTATAGATGTGTGGAATGAATTAAAAACAAATTATGCTGATATATTATTATCAATAGAAGGAGATGAATTAGTATTAAGTCCACCAAATTGTAAAAAAGTCATGGATGAATTAATAAAATTAAAATTTCCTGATCATGTTGGTTTGACTTGCTATCGAATAAATTATTATGATATTTCAGGAAGTAAAATTTATAAAAAAACATATATGTACCCAATTGCTAAACGTTTTGATTTAAAATGCGCAACAAAAGAATTATATACCGCGCTATACCAAATATTAAATAATATGATTAAATGATTTTAATGATTTTTAATATATTATTAATATAATATATTCGAATCATAAATGGATGATCCTGTTAAAATTATTTTGAAATATAAGAATAATAACCGACGTGTACAATATCATGTATATATATTTGTTGGTAGTCTACCTGAAGACATAATGAAGATATTACATAAGATAGAAGATTTAACTTTGTATAATACCTGGATAACCTTAAGTGATACAGAAATTAACAAATTAGAAAAATTATATGGTGAATTATGGTATACTAAATTATTCAATACATATCATATAAATAATATTATTACTTTAGTCAAAGAAACAAGCTCACAAAAAAAGGAATTAACTGATAAATTTGGTGAAGCTTGGTTTAAAAAGCACATTGAAACAAAAGAATTAATAGAAAAAAAACTATTATATACATACGAAAGTGTTATTAAAGATGAAAGGGTACGCAAAACGACTAAGAAAGGTAAAATTATAGTTGTTGAAGAAGAAGCAGATGTAGATTATACTACACAAGCAAAAGAGAATATTGATAAATTATTTAGTACCAAATCAAAACAAAAAAGAATTACCACCGAGCAACTTTCGCAAACATCCGAAATTAATTTATCGTCAGATAAGAACATTGAAAGTTCAATTCAAACTCAAGAAATAATGGACAATGTTGCAAACATATTTAAAAATAATGCAAACACAAAAGATATTCAAGATGAATCAGAAGAAGATTCTGAAGAAAATATGCAAGAAGGTGGGGCAATTACAAAATATATATTTAATGGTGATCCTAACGATGAAAATCACAAATTGCAAGAAAATGATAAAATGATCATTAAAACAATAAACGATAAACAAACAGGAGGCGAACAAGGAGAAGAACAAATAGAAATGCCCGAAGATGAATTTGAAGAAGGTATGGATCCAAACGAAGTAATGAAGGATGAAGAAGTAGATATGGAAGAAATTGGTGAACTTTATAAAGATATTGATGTTCAGCCGGATAATGATATTACTAAAACCAAAACACTCATTGAAAAAGCATTAGATGATGAAAAAATATTTGAAAAAAATAATTTATCAATAATTGAATTTGATACGACAAAAGATAATAGTATGTACGACGAAAGTTTAAAAGATGTTTATAGAAAATATTATGTAATAAATCAATATATCTTTAAGGATGACACAATTAAAACAATAAAGGATAAAATATGTTGTGGGTTTAAAAATAATGCAAAATTCGATAAAGATTCATATATTATTCCATCACGTCAATATTTATGGTCAGAATATTATTTTGAAAATAAAATAGAAAAAGTTATGGTTGGTCAAAAATGGGTTCGCCGTAATGAATTATTGAATATTGATGTAGAACCGAATACAAATTTACGTGTTTATGAAGAGTTAAGAGGAAGTTTAAAATTATTGCGTGATAATATCAAACGATATGGTACAAAAATTAAAGGTGAAAATGATGAGAATAATATTTTATTTGATTATGAAAATTATTTAAGTTATAATGAAATATATATGATTGATGTTTATAATGAATTAGGAAAAGGATATTCAGCAGATACTGAATCCATTAAAAATTTAATTGATGTATATTTACGAATTTATTTTCCGAAGATCAAAGGTGAAGATTTTAAAAACATAGTTGAATATATAAATGGTGATACAAAAGTAGAGACAGGTAAAATTTTATCAACATTTGAAACAATTAATAATGATTTAATAATGGATAATGAAATTATGAGTGTTGTTGAATCAGTCAAAAATGAAAAAGGGTATAAAAAAATATTTAAAGACAATTATATTACTCAATCGGTCATTCATGTAAATTTAAGATTGTTAGAAGGAACAAAAATTGATTTATTCCGAATTTTTAATGAATTTTTACCAACAGAACAATATCCATTTATTCAATATCAAAAACCGGATGGTCAAATCATATTTAAATTTAAAGAAAATGAAATAATGGATTATTTAAAGAAAAAAGAAAATATGGATGTATTAGGAAAATGGTTTGAAAATGCACCATATGGAATAAGTTTCAAAGTTAAAATATTTGAAAAAAATACAGATAAATTCATGGCAATCAATCTCAATGAAAGTGGAAGGATTGAATATAAAACTCAATGGAAGGAAGAGGATATGGCTACTATAGAGGACATTAAACATACTTACAATTATGTTAAAGATTTAATTAATAAAATTAATACAGAAAGAAATAGAGTCAAAATAGATACACCTCATGATAGTGAATTCAAATATGCATTTATAAATACAATTCAGAAGTTTGAATTACCTGACGAATTTGTTATTAACCATAATGATTTATCAGAATTCTCTCGTTTCTTTTATCCATATGTTGCATTAGTTATTGAGCCACGAAAACGACAATCTAAAATTCAGAAAGGAGATGAGAAGAGTAAATTTGGAACATATTTACGATATAAACGAGTTTCTAAATATGAAAATCAAGCGAGAATGGAACAACGTATACTTTATTTTATGAGAAATTATGATTATAATGATCAATCATTATCAAATGAAATTAGTAAACAATTTAATATAACAGAAGAAAGGGCGATGGAAGAAATTGAAAAAGTAAGATCCCGCTATCCGAATATTAAACGATCAAGGAAAATTCTTAAAAAATTAGAAAATATTCCAAAATATAAACCACCTGGTATTGGAATTGATATTCAAGGTAAACAACGAGAAAAATATAAAATTAGGATTTCTGGTGCACGAGATAAAAAACAATTAGATCGTATTATTACATTCATGAATATTTTAATTCATTTGTATACAGAAACATATTTATATAAAAAGAAAGAAAGACAGAATCTTAAAGAAAAATTAAAAAAATTAACAAATATTGCTCGCCGAAGAAATAAAGTTGATGAAATTGTTAATTATTCAAAAGAAATTAAATCGGTTAAACAGATGACACAATTAGATAAAAAACGTATTGGTTTCAAACCGGAAAAAGGACAAAGTCAATGGACACGTGCATGTCAAAATAGTGGTACAGATAAAAAGCGCAGACCTCAACAATTTACATCAGCAAATATGGAGGAATTAATAAAAGCTGGTTATCATTTTAATAAAAAAAATGGAATGTATGAAAAGAAAATAACTCTCAAAGGTAAGGGAGGAAAGAAACACGAAATGGTATTAAAAACAGTTAAATTACAAGAATTTGATGAAAATGGTAATTTTACAGGAAATGAAATTCATTACACATGTAGCCCAGAAGAAAATGGTGATCATATGTATGTTGGGTTTTTAACAAGAAGTAAAAATCCTTATGGTCATTGTATGCCATGTTGTTTCAAAAAGGATCCATATATATCAAA
>Ga0206911_1051_pt1 | contig 26679 bp, 26 predicted proteins | sample Alteio_BWOrgHeat_74_FD_152956 | JGI IMG/M metagenome (GOLD analysis project Ga0206911, IMG submission 152956) | Enriched cells from forest soil in Barre Woods Harvard Forest LTER site, Petersham, Massachusetts, United States -... | ecosystem: Environmental > Terrestrial > Soil > Temperate forest >...
CGCCCACGGTGGCCGCGAATCCAAAGGTCGCCGGAAAACTCCTCGCCCCTTCTCACCCAAGGCCCCGATGCACATCGTACTGAAATCAAATCGCGCGAAGGGTTTATGGTCTCTGAAGCATCGAAAGAACCAAGCTAAAATCACCGCGATGATTTATGTTTACGCCGATCGATTCCGGGTGCAGGTGTATCGATTTGCGAATGTGGGGGATCACCTTCATTTATTGGTAAAAGCAAAAGATCGGAAAGACCTAGCCGATTACCTAAGAGTTTTGGCAGGTAGAATCGCAGTTACCGTTTCGGGCGCGCGAAAATATGTGAAGAAAATTGGAAAGTTCTGGGCCCATTTGTGTTGGAGCCGATTGGTTAAATGGGGTCGCGAGTTTCATCGAGTGGATCGGTATGTGTTTGCGAATGAGATGGAAGCGATTGATCCAAGACTTCGTGATCAAGTACTTAGGAATCCGTATTTGATTCCGGATGAGTCATCATGAATTCTTAGTTTCCTAAAATGAGTGCTCTGTTGGTAGGAAAAATAAAAATCCCAGCCTGAAAAATCGGGATGGGATTCTTTTTTTTAGACTTTTATAAAATCAAAATAATAATTGGGTAAAATCGAAACTGATGACTTTGGACCAAGAACTATCAATACCTCTGAGTGTAATTTTATTCGATAATGAATTCATTCCGCACCCGTGAACCGAGATTTCAATTGTGGCCAAGGTTTCACGTGAGCCCACCGCACCTCCAAGCATGAACACCGTCGGGCATGATTGTTCGGCTAAGTTGCAATCAATCACGCCATCATTCGGAAGTGAAGCACTTTTGACGGTTTGCATGTTTGTTACCTCCAAGGGGGTCGAAGAGTTATCGGTGCGCAAGATTTTCACGCTAAAATCTTTTGCGCTGCACTTGCTTCCTTTCTCAACTCTCGCCTGAACCAGACCGTTCCCAAAGATGATATTCGGTTTCAACAGCATCTCATCCACCAAAATAGTCTCAACACTTCCAACGGGTGCAAGCGCCTCAGCCACAAATTTCCTCACTTGCCGAGAGCCGTAAATGTAATTGGGCCCCATGTAGGCACGATAAACTTTGAAAGCCGCTTCATGTAAATCCAATGCCGCCTGACTGAGCGGATTCATTCGTTTATAGTAAGTTTCATCACGAAGAACCACGTCTCCTGAATCCGGAAGATATTGGCCCGGATCAAGCCAATTTATCATCTGGCGATAAACGCAATGATGACCGACCAGCAAGAGTTTTGCATCATGAACAGGCACCAGATCAATGTTACTCGCATCCGACACAAAATTGGGTGTCTCTATTTCATCCAAGACGATTTGCATCGCCCGAGCAAAACCAGGATGAGCCCAAGGTTGGCCCTCGTCGATTTTTTTCATCGCCCGCTCTAAAATATCCTTTTTGGTTTCAACCCGGTTCCAAGGAGGAATGACAGGAACCTTACTGATCGGCGCTTCCCAAAGATCGTAAGACTCAATCGATTTAAAGGTAGTGAGCGTACTATCGGTATAGCAAACGTGTGCCCCACCCCCATTCCCATGTTCCACCCCGCCTGCGTCTTGAGCCCGCGCGGAAAACCCCACGATGAAACTCGTGCACACCATACCTGCCATCAATAAATTTTTACGAAACATATTTTTCTCCACCGGTTTTAACACCGTCTTTATCTTCTTCATCGAGCAAATCAAAAAGCTGAATGTTCATCTGATAGACCGAATCCCCTTCCGCAGTTCCAAGGAACTTCAGAAGTTTTCGCCTGAAATCACGAATCATTTTTTTTGCTTCCGGCATCTTTTGTAGATCCATGGAAAAAGTAATGCTCGTGATGTCGCGCTTTTCTACCGATTGAGTTTCAATTGCACTCACACCTTTTAAAATCACATCGCTATGATATTTTTTCAAACTTTGATTCGGAATATCGGTAGGAGTTGCCAAAAACACGGTGGTTTTTTTCAATACTCCCTTCGCATTCCGCTCCAAAAGCCCGAGCCTGAGTAATCTTTCGATTCCAGCTCTTACCTGATCTTTGTTCACGCTGCTCCCAAGTTTCAGGCTGATCCATTGGGGGTCGGATTTAAAATTTTTGAGTGAGGTCATCTCGAGGATGGCAGCATGATACCAATCCGCGATGATATTGAGTTTATCGAGCTCAAGAGTCGAAAACGATTGATCGGGCTTCAATGAAGAAAGGATTCCCTCGTAGAAATTCTTTTCATCCATAGTAGAAGCATTATGAAACAACACCAGCATGTCGAAATAGCGCGCTTCGGTTTCGGTAAAGCGTCCACTCGTGCGAAATTGATTGGATATTTTTGAAGAAAGGTTCGGAAGTAATTTACGTTTGCGATTCAAAACCATCGAGAGCATTGCGACATGATTCATCCCCAATTGCTTGGCCCAAGCCCTCATAGAGAAACTGGGATTCTTTACCTGAGCCGCTTGAATGCTCGCATTCAAATACTCAACTGGGTCGTGATATTGAAAAACTTGGGGTTCCATACTTGAGAGGCATCATAATGCAGTGCGCCCCAAATGTCGAGACACCTGTTAACAAAGTGAAACAAGTTGTTAACACGCAACGATTACCGTTGAACCGAACCCAACCCTATTACTCTACATCATTTATTTACAAAATCATCCAACTCCGCTACTCTTCCTCTTCTGATGAAAAAGATCCTCATCCTACTCCTCCTCACCGCTTCCATCACCGCCGCAACCAAACTCGATCCCGAAGCCAGAATGTGGAAACGTGCGGGTTTTCTAAATCCCATCATCACCACTCTTTCAATCCCCGCTGCACCCATCACCGACACCACCCTCACTCAGCCAATCACCCATGTTCTCGACACAACCCTGGTGATGTTCAGGAATACGGGCTGGACCCAAACCCAAGTGGAAGCCCATTTGAAACGCACAAACGAAATCTACGCTCAATGTGGAATTCAACTCGGAACGGTGAAGCTCGTGGAGTCTGACGCTTACCAAGGAAGACTCGACATCAATCAGCGTTGGACCGGAATGGACGACGACGACGATCGCATTATTTCAAAAGCGACTCCAATTGCGGAACGCCCGGTGATTTATCTGATGAGGGATATTCTACCGAGATCTCACCGCGAAACGGCCTATACCAATTACCACGATTTTAAAGATACATTTCCGTTAACGGTTCGAGATACGATCTGGATCTCAAGTTTCATTGAAAGTGATCAATACCCGATTTTCCACACTGTTGATCAAGAGGGCCGAAATATTTTGGCCACTCGCGATCCAAGCTATGATGTTTTTGCTCACGAACTTGCACATCTTCTCGGTAACATGGGACATGAAATGAACATCAAAGAAAAAAACCTTCTGAACGGGTCTCCCAGTGAAGTGAACGGCAATTTAATTCCTCGGCAATGCGAACTTTTTAAGAAAAATCCGTTGCTGAGAAAAATTTAGTCATCAATCGCTCTCACGATCGTTTCAATTTTATAATCAAGCCGGAGTCCGAATGAATAACCGGAATAGGCAGTGGATTCAGTGACAAAATCATAATTCACGTTTCCGCTCACTCGCAGTCCATGCCCCAGTACCAAACCTACAAACGCTTCCGGCTTCGCATAAAAAGAAGCGTCGTCACCGTTGACGTTAATAGAATTGGTGAAGCTTGCGATTCCACCGGCCACATCCGCTCCATAGAGTAAGCGGCCCGAAACTTTTTCATGGCCAAATAACAAACCCACGCCTATCAACTGATTCGGCTGGGAACCATAAAAATTTGCAAAATTGATATCGAGACCCAACGTACAATTATTTCCGCCAACGAACTTGGCAACTTGAATTCCAAAAAGAAATGCCGGCTTCGAACCGCCTCGGGTATTGAAATCTTGAAACTGGTAAGAAACTTTGGATCTCGATTTGCGAACTCGCGGAGGAGCAAACGGAGTAGGCTCAGGAGTTGTCGCTGCCACGGCTGAGTTTCCGGCCGGCGTACCTACAACCGGAATCGCAACTCCAGGCGTTGCCATGACGGGTGAGGCCAATTCTTCGGCGCGAACGAAATTTCCAACAAAAATAAATACGAAAACAACAAAGACACGGCTTAATTTAAACATAGAATTAGCCTCACATATCTCGGATTAAAAAGTCAATCCCTCTTGAAATTCAGGGTACAAACTTTACGCCGGCACCGCGAACGGTGAGGAGATGCTTTGGAGAATCCGGCTCATCTTCAATACGCTTTCGAAGTTGGGTGATCAGATAGTCGACCGTTCGGGTTTTCGGAAGAAAAGAAAATCCCCACACTTCCTGGAGTAATCTTGATTTGCTTACGATCGTATTTTTTCGTGCGATCAAATAAGTGAGAAATTTAAATTCAAGTGGCGTAAGTACAATCTTCCCTCGGGGAGATTCCACCGATAAAGTGGCATCATCCGAAATCCAAAATCGGGTTTCTTTTTCACTCGTGGGTGTCACTGCCAAGATCTGAGCCCGTCTGCGTTCTAAAACCTGGAGACGCGCCGACAACTCGAGATAGGAAAATGGTTTTGGAAGGTAATCGTCCGCCCCGGCATGAAGACCTTCCACTTTTTCCGCCACGCTCGACTTTGAAGAAAGAATCAAAGTCATCGCATCGGCCCGATTGGGATCTTTCAGCAGAGTGGTCCCGTCGCCATCCGGTAAATTTCGATCCAAAATCAAAAGATCAAATCGATGATTCCGAAGGTGATCCCGAGCCTCTTTGAGGGAATGCGCGTGTTCACATTCGTATCCGAGTTTTTTTAATGAGAGAAGTAAAGTATCGGCCAGCACTACTTCATCTTCTACGAGAAGTACACGTGAACTCATACGAAAGATCCTTCGAGGATGAATTGGGCTCCCTTACCTTCACCCAAACTTTGCCCCTGTAATGTAATGCCCATCGCTCGCGAAGCACTTGCGGAAAGATAAAGTCCGAGACCGGTACCCGGAACCGAGGTGGGTTTTAATTCAGTTCTACTCAAGGGAATGCGTGAAAAACGTTTGAACAAAAAATCTTCCCGCTCCGGTTGAAAGCCAAGTCCTTGATCCACAACCTCAATCCGCCAATGGGCCTTACGAAATAAAAAACCTTCCTGATAAACTTCAAATTTCACTTCAACAATCGGACGATCGATTGAAAACTTACGGGCGTTGTCGAGTAGATTTCGAAAGATCAATTCAAACAGGGTGAGATCAATATTTACCCAACCACCACTCAAGGTACCGGTTTTTTTAAAAACCGCGTTCGACCCAAGTAACATCTGGAAGTCGTCCCACTTTGAGACGATCCACTTTTCAAGTTGGACCGGCTCCGCATTCACGCGTAATTTACTCTCACGTAAATGGCCCGCTTGGAGAAGCAACTCGACATCGCTTTTCAGCCGGTCGAGTTCAATTCCGTGTGACACCCATAATTTTGCGGTCTCATCCGGGTTCGTAGTCGGATCCCGAAGTAAATCGGATACCAGGGAAATGGTCGCGAGCGGGGTTCGGAGTTCATGACTGATTCGATCCAAAAAATCGGCTTGGATCTGACTCACGCGCATTTCTCGAAGGAGCCTCATGAAAAATAAAAACATTGAACCGATGATGGTGATGAACCCAAGTGCACCCAGTACAATTTTGGTCCACGGGATATTGTCGATGTTCACGTGTTGAACAATTTCGACGTTGTAGCTTGTGGCCATGAGCCCGGCGACGACCAGACCAGCGAAGAAAATCAGAAACCAAAGTCCCTTGCGAGGTTTCGTCACTACTTTTTCAAGTTTCATACCCGCTCCATGGATTGCTCAATATGCCCGGAGATCCAAAATGCGATAAAAACACCATCCGCTACCACGAGATGAATAATCTGCATTCCCGTGGGTGCCATGAGCATCCAGTTCATGAATCCCAAAATAAATTGGGTAGTGATTCCGAGCAGGAGAAAGGTTCTGATCGCAGCTGTTTCAATTTGTTCGAAACGTTTACTCCAAATAAAAACGAGCAAAATCCAAGTCATGGCAATTAACGGATGAATCACCCGTAATTTCAGAAGGAAGTGGGCCCCACTCGCGAGGTCTTGTTGCATTCCGTTTGCGAGCGAAGTTGCCGGAAAAAGCGTATCGCCGAGTGCTGTGATCGCACCACTGATGCCCAGAAACAAAAATACTCCCGCACAAAAACGAAAAAACCGATCCCGAGGAAACCAGGAACCTGCTTTTTTAAATCCCTGTTCGGGATGAAAACTATACCAAGTCAAAGTGCTGAGTGTAGATATTAAAAAAAGTGTATTCACCAAATGCAAAGAAATAGAAATCGCCCGACCCAGCGACTGGTCAAACTCTACATATTTGAATAACACCAAACCGGCCCCAAGAATTGCTTCCATGAAAATCGCAATCACAGAATAAAAAGCACTGGTCCGAATCCATGAACCCTTGGCGGATATTTTTCGAGACCACAAGTATCCCACCACTACGAGAATTAAACTCATGCCACTTGAAGTTCGATGAGTGAATTCAATGAGCGTTTTAAGTTGTTCGGTGGCCGGCAAAATTTCACCGTTACAAAGAGGCCAATGGGCACCACAGCCCGCCCCGCTACCACTCGCCCGAACAAAAGCTCCCCAGGCAATTACGATGAGGGCAAAACCTAAGTTAACGAGATTAAATTTCCTAAATGCATTCACTGATCATTCCCGCTCTTGGCCACATCCACTTCGGCCTGAACTGCAGCCTTCGCTTTTTCCGCAAGCTTCTGTGCCGTTAATTCTTTCCATTTGATACTGCAACCCATCGAGGGAATCTGATTCGACCTCGGAGCCATTCCAACCAGAACTCCTTCGATTGCATGACGAAGACTTTGTTCTTTTACTTTCGATTCGTCTTTCCAGGAGTCGTCAATCCGCCCGCGATAACGAAGGACGAAATTTCCGTTCACGTTCTCATACAAATAGGGATCCGGTGTGCAAACTGCATCGTAGGCATGAGCCACTGACTGGGATTCATCAAACACGTATGGAAAGCTGAGCGCCCATTCTTTCGCAGTTCGTTTCATATTTTCAAAACTATCAGCATCCTTGTAATTTGGGTCATTAGAATTAATTCCGATCACGGCCACACCCTTCGAAGCATAATCTTCGGCAATCCGATTCAAGCGCTCATGAACCGCAATCACGTACGGGCAATGGTTACACATGAAAACGACCAGCAATGCTTTTGAATTTTTAAATGTTTCGAGCGAATAAGTGGAACCATCCACACCGGGAAGTGAAAATGAAGGAGCGCTGGAACCGAGTTCAGACTGTGTAGAATGTTCGAGAGACATGGAGTTACGCTATCATTTTTGCAATGAAAACCTGAAATAAAAATAGAGCTATTTCCCGACTAAAACGTCCCCGGAGGGAAATAGCTGTATTTTTATTTCAAATTTTCACCGCAAAATGATCACCCCAACTGCAGTAATTCCTGAGCCTTTGCCAGATCATTTTCATCAACCAAAACTTTCACTCCCGCCGAAAAGTTCATGGCCGGGTTCATGCCGCCGATATTATCCACACTAATCGTACTTTCAATGCCGTGATCCGCTAAAAACTGTTGGGCTAGCTCAGCCTCAATCAGGCTCGAATAAATTTTTAAGATCAACATGAAGCCCCCTACTGTGCCTTCAGCCATCCAATTCGAGGAGAATTGGAGGGATCTTGATCGCCCAAGATATTGATCACCGATGAAGAGTGGGTGACTAAAATAAGTCCTAAATTTTGGTTGCGTCCGATCACTTCACTCACCACCCAAGGAGTGACATCAAATTGAAAAGTATTGGTGGTGTGTGCATTTGCGGCGATGCAGCCAACCGAATCGTAATCGCCTCCTGCACTTCTCCAGGTACCCGAATTTCCCATCGGATAGGCTTTATACCAAGTGGCGAGCATCATCCAGTTCGTCAGAACCGGGCAAAGTAAAAGTGCGGTTTGAACCGTGGCTGGATCAATTGATCCATCGGTGGTGATCGACACGGTTACTTTTCTACCATTGGCCATCGAGATGGTATTTGTTTTTGATAAAAATGCCTCAAAACGAAGTAAAACTCGCGAAGATCCTGAAACCGAATAGGAATTTTGCTGCATGGTTCTTTGATCAGAACCGTCCGAAATATCGGGCCTGATTAATTTCACACCATCAAATGAAAAGGATTGGGGTTCGGGGGGCGCACTTCCACCAGCACCCTCACTCAAAAGGCCACAAGACGATAAGATCAAAGCGACTCCCAAAAGTGCCGACAATGAAAATATTGAGAGTGCGGAGTCTTTCATCTTAGAAATAATAGCTCACCTTTGCTGTAATGTTTCCCTGTGCCGTACCGACACCCAACAGATCACCCAGTGAGTCATAACTCGCATCCTGTGTGGCATTCAATAGAAATCTTCCGCTTAAAACAAAAGCTATTGAATTTATTCGGTATTCTATTTCCGGACCTCCCGATAAGAGGCGATATCGGCCTGGATTATAGTCAAATGCACCTCCGCTTACCTCGTAATGATCCCCGAGTAAAAACTCCAAAAATCCGCCAATTCGGAACGGTGAAAGTTGGAGCGCCGGATGCGTACTCACCTCAACCACTCCACCATAACTATAAGTATAGGGTACTGCCCCGATCGTTTGGGTGGAGGTACTTTCAAATGTATAAGCCAGGATATTTTCAATCGAAAACATCGGAAGATCTTTTCGAAGTGATATCCCCAAATGATAGGCATCCCGACCATATTGGGACGATTGCAATTCTTTAGCAGAAAGCGTGTTCAACTCAGCCGTTGCCCATATTCCAATATCAAATTGCCGAAGCGACCACATTTTTAATTGAACATTGATCATGAGCGGGCCCATGAAAGTTTGTTTTGGGGTGTTTACCAATGATAATTCAAATCCTAAACCCGGTACAAATCTTTTGGTGCCAAACGGATAGAGCGCAGTTTGCAATACGTGCATCGAATTCACTACAAAAGTGGAACTACTATTGGGCGAGAGATAACTTCGATATTGATATGAAAACTCCGAAGGTTTTTTAATCTTCGCCGTCTCCGGAATGGGTAGTGGTGTGGGTTCAGCCCTTGCCTCCGTCAGGGTGACCTCATTTGGAATATAATTCGAAACTACTTTATCAATCCGATCAAAACTGGAATCAGGTGAAGTGATCGCCAAGGTGATTTCGGATACAATCGATTCATTCTCCCGAATATCGGCGGGTAAACTCCGATGGAGCGCTTCGTGAATGTGAAGCGCAATTAATTGTTCATGATCCAGGCTATTGCTCACCGGAAAAAAACGGGTTGCCGCATGAGGTTCCGCGAAAGTTCGGGCATAAACCCTGCCCTTCATATCTACATGGAATGATCCTTGATCCACTTTCCCCAGTTCAAGTGAATCTTTCTTAGTCAAATAAAGTTTGGAAGTTTCCACCTCAGGAGTCAGAGAACCAAGCCCGTGAACACCGTTCACATTAAGCGATTTGAGTAATTTCAAAGCTTCGGCTCGAGTTTCAATCAATGGTCCGGAAGTCACTTCGGTAAATCCTTCAAGATCTGATCCTTCATCACCGTTTCCGATCCGAACCACGGCCGCATTGACTTCGCATCCTAACAACCCCGCTAGTAATAATATGGTTAATCTCATGATGGCTCCTTCATTTGACGCGAAAGTCGGAACAAAACAGTTTCCAACTGATAAACTTCAGTGGGTTGATTCTTAGAATTTTTTGAAACTTTCTCGGCCCACTTATCAAGAAAGTTTTTCAACTCCGATTTTAATTCGGGTAAATCTTTGGGACTGACGGCAAAAGTGAGTCCTCCGAGTTCGCGCTCTTCCACCGATTGATTCTCCACCGCATCTCGGGCTTTTTCGAGCATTTGCAGATGGCACCTCCTGACGGCCTCATTGGGGATTTCATCCGGCGAAATCACATAATCGCTGGTCAATTCATAGCGCCCATTTTTTCGACTGAGGAGTCCCGTACTCTCCAAACGCTCGAGCGCGATTTTAGATTCAATCAAACTAATGCCGAGTCTTTTTGAAATATGCCCAATATCGAATTTAAAATTTTTGGTCTCTGCCAAACTCAGAATCGCCAGCACATACCAATCTCCAATCACATGAAAAAGATCATTGGCAACTGCGTGGGATTTCACTTTCGACGCCGGATCCGAATAAATCAAACGGATCAGCCGATCTGAATCCAACGGTGACAGTGCCAGGGCTTGACTGATCTTATGCGCCGATTTGAGCGACAACTCCCGCTTCCGCGACAAAATCTCCGAGAGTTCGCCCGGTGAAAGCTTCAGCGTTCGGGCAAACATCCGGAGCGAATAGCGGGGATTTTGATCCACTCGCTTTCGAAGTTCCATAGCCAGATATTCTGCCGCGTCTTTAAAGTTCATGGTTTAAATTTCATTGTTGTAAATTCAGGGTCCTTCCATTCGAGCAGCTTTGGATCGAAATCGAAGTTCCCTTGGGATAAGGAGATTGTGCCGCAGGATTAGCCTGGAGACAAATACTAACAGTTAACGTGCCCGGTGAAAATCCGCTCAAGTCTGCGCTTGAAATGGTGGCTGCCCCGCTGGTTGCACCCGTCACCACTGCCCGATTCACCGTATTAAAATTACCCGGCGTATTTCCGTTCAAAGTAATTTGTAATTGTTCTCCCGGAACAAAGCCGCTCGACGTTGTATAATTCAAGGAAAAGCCCTGGGAAATAAATGCGGTTGCGGAAGGGAAACTAAAGCTCATGCTGCCCGGAAAAAAAAGCGTGTTGGAATAAGACTCCCCATTTTTATCCGTATAAATGATATTTGCAGCGCTTGAAACAGACGCCTGGTAAGAGGTCATATTGAGAATTGGATCATTCACCGCATTCGCAGTTTGGCCATTGATCGTTGTGGTGGCTGGCGAATCCATGGTGACCACGGTACCGGTTCCACCGCCTACAAAATACGTTACGCTTGCGGTTGCTTGAGAAGAACCTTCACTGCGATTGATGGCGAGTTCGCCATAAATGGCCGTTGCATCCACTTCGCTGCTGGAGATTTGGCTACAGGCCGTCAACATTAGAAACAAACCTAAGATAGAACCATTGATGAGTATTTTCATTTTTCATTTCCTTCTCATACCTTTTTCGCACTCCGGGGTGGTTTACGATAGGGCTTTTGGAATATAGTGTTCCAAAATAGGAACATAACGCATGGCGGGATTTGGAATAACAGATAGTTAGCTGGAAATGTCTTCGATAGAAAGGCACTGCAGAAACTCACACTTTTTGTGATAGTCGCTATGACAAAAAGTGTGAGTTTCTGCAGCATGAGTTTACCTCACACCTTGAGTCCCCACTCTTTCGATGCTAGGCTCAATCCATATGAAAACGACTGGCTATTCTACTGGAAATTACGAAGGTTCTACCACTGTGCTCAAATACAAAGTGAAAGACATTTCACTCGCTGAATGGGGACGTAAAGAAATTAAACTCGCAGAAGCAGAAATGCCGGGACTGATGTCTCTCCGTGCTGAATTCGGGAAAACAAAACCTTTAAAAGGCGCACGTGTTGCCGGTTGTTTACACATGACGATCCAAACCGCCGTTCTCATCGAAACCTTGGTGGAACTCGGCGCCGACGTTACCTGGTCTTCTTGTAATATTTTTTCTACTCAAGATCATGCCGCTGCCGCTATGGCTGCGGCCGGAATTCCAGTTTATGCTTGGAAGGGCCAAACTGAAGAAGATTTTATGTGGTGTATTGATCAAACCGTATTTTTTGGTGCCGATAAAAAACCATTGAACATGATTCTTGATGATGGTGGAGACTTAACGGGGCTCATCCTTTCAAAATATCCAGAACTTTATAAAGGCATCAAAGGAATTTCCGAAGAAACCACTACAGGCGTTCATCGTTTGATGGAACTTGAAAAACAAGGCAAACTACCGGTTCCTTGTATTAATGTGAATGATTCCGTCACCAAATCAAAATTTGATAACAAGTACGGATGTCGTGAATCTTGTGTGGATGCCATTCGCCGTGCAACTGATATCATGATCGCCGGTAAAGTTGCTGTTGTTGCCGGTTACGGTGATGTGGGTAAAGGCTCTGCAGAATCTCTTAAAGGTGCTGGTGCACGCGTGATCATCACTGAAATCGATCCAATTTGCGCGCTTCAAGCCGCGATGGAAGGTTTCGAAGTAAAGAAGATGGACGACGCGATCAAGGAAGCCGACATCGTGGTGACTACCACTGGATGTAAAGGCATTGTAAAAGATCGTCATTTCCTCGCGCTCCGAGACAAAGCGATTGTTTGTAACATCGGGCACTTCGACATTGAAATCGACATGGCTTGGTTGAATAAAAACTACGGCCACACCAAAGACACGATCAAACCACAAGTGGATCTCTACACCCTTGAAAACAAAAAACAAGTGATCATCCTTGCTGAAGGACGCCTCGTCAATTTAGGCTGTGCTACCGGGCATCCAAGTTTCGTGATGAGTAATTCTTTCACCAACCAAACCCTCGCTCAGATTGAACTTTGGTGTAACACTTCGAAATACGAGAAAAAAGTTTACATGCTTCCAAAGCATCTGGATGAAAAAGTTGCGCGCTTGCATTTGGCAAAAATCAATGTGGAACTCGATGTGCTCACTCCGGATCAATCTGAATACCTGGGAGTCTCCTCTTCTGGTCCTTACAAGCCGGAATACTATCGTTATTAATGGCTGCCAGGTAAACCATGTTTTCTAGAAACAAACCTTACGGGAAACCCATCAAAGCCTCTCGCTTTCGAAGGCTTGCGCTTGGAAGTTGGGGACCACAGGGTGATCCCACGATCTATGGTATCGTAGAAGCGAATGCTGAAAAAGCGCTCGCCTTCATCGCCGTCGAAAGAGAACGCACGGGTCAACGAATCACGATCAATCACTTTGTGGGTAAAGTTTTCGCTAAAATTCTGGAACGGAATCCCGAACTCAATACCGAAATTCGTTGGGGCAAATTTTATCCACGGGTAGACATCGACGTCTCGTTTCAGGTTGCGATTGAAAAACATCAGGATTTATCGGCAGGTATTGTGAGAAAAGCCAATCACGCGTCTTTGGGTGATATCGCAATCGCCTTGAATGCAGGAGCAACTGAGATCCGTGGTAAAGACGACCCTCACTTTAAAGGGATCAAACGCGCGAGTTCAATTATTCCAGGATTTTTACAGCGTCCCGCTCTGAAGGTTCTTCAATTTTTACTTTGTACTTTGAATATCTGGAGTCCGATCATCGGGGTTCCCAAAAATGCATTCGGAAGCATGATGGTTACCAGCACGGGATCTTTGGGTCTTGATCTGGCCTTCCCTGCCCTCTTTCCACCTGCGGGTGTGCCCATGATCATCGCTGTCGGCGCCTTGTTTGATGGACCAGTTTACACAAAGCAGGCAGATGGTAATGTGACCATCCGACTCGAAAAACATTTGAAAATTTGCGGGGCATTTGATCATCGCTATCTGGACGGAATCCATGGAGCAAAAATAGCTTCTGCGATCCGCGAATACTTTAATCACCCGGAACGCCTCGACCAATAATTAGTCAATTTTAATGTCTGAATGGCGAAGGTCTTTGGTATCGACAAAGGAATCAAAGCCCGTGTCTTCATTTCGATCATTTTTGATCGAAATCAAAGCCACTTTGTTACTGAATAATTTCAAAAGTCTCACCGTTTTTTCCACGTTTGAATTGTATCGATGAAGGGTGTATCGAACTTCATCGTTCACATTGAAGCCATCAATACTTTCAAGTGATTCGGCGATAATTTTACAGTCGTTCATGGGAGTGAGAAAGGAATGGCCTTCCGTATCTTCCAATTTCAAAAGCGGATTTGAACCAGGCCTCACAATGTCGGCCATGAGGTAGCCGCTTATGCCGGCATCAACCAGATACTGAGCCCGTTTTGAGGCGATGATATCAAGAGAAAAACAACAGATGAGAATCAGGAGGTAGCTCAATATTTTTTTCATGGTTTCAAGTTACCGGCCGATATTAATAAACATCATCCGGTTCATCCGCAGGAGGAGTTACTTCATGCATGCGTTCGAAATTGATTACGCCTTGGCCTTCATCCTTGGAAACTCCGCCCGCATGAAGTTCAGCGAGTGTGGATCCGCCGATCAAAAGCGCTCTTACCGATTTTACTGTGAGCGTTCCACCGGAACAAAGCTTGAAACTATCTTCACGATCCGCTCCTGATTTCACGATCATATCGCTATCGCGGATCACACCGTTACCTTGGGTGAGTAAAACTTCAAACGAACAAGTTTTACCGTTTTCAATCACGGAACCAGTTACGTTATAATTATAAAATCCATGATCAGGAATGTCGGCATCTCCAAACGAGCTCACCAACACTTCACGGTTTACTTGGAGGGAAATTTTCTTCAAAGATCCTGAGGTGAGAGCGATCTTTGCTGTGAATTCCCGATAATGATCACCCAGCACACTGCTCACTTGCGCATGCGATGAAAGTGCGAAGCCACTCATGATCACTAAGCCCGCCACGATTACTGATTTCATATAATTGTTTTCCATGAGTTAATCTTTCCTTTTAATGAAATATTACCGCTTGATCCCGATTCGTTTAGTTTTGCGATTTGCGAGCACTCTTTGATGTAGCCATTTTCAATTTCTTTTGCTGGTCAGAAGACTCAGCGTATTTGGATTCAACTTTTGACAACTTATTGAAGTCGTCCTCAAGTTCCGGTGTCCCGGCTTTTGATGCACGGAGCTCGCTCACGGTTTGCTGCCCGCGTGCAGGCGCTGCTTTAGCGACTGGAGTCGCTACCGCCTTCTTAGGAAGGGCTGCATGCCCAATACTAATCAGCGTGAATCCGAGTGCAAAACCGCCGATAAACCAAAACCATTGAGCATATTTTTTATTCATAGCGTGGTCGCATAAAGCAAAGTTTGTACCATTCCGACAAAAACGCTCTACTACTAACTGGAGCGAATAGACGGTATTTTTCGTTACAGTGAGGCCTTTAAAAGTGTATAAATCATGAACACCTGTCTATGGAAACTGCAGAAAAACCGACTAAATCAAAGTCTCTCGTCCACGCTCCCATCAAACTTCGGGGTGTCCGACAGAATAATTTGAAAAATATCGATATTGAAATTCCGCAGAAGAAGCTCACCGTGGTTACCGGCTTATCGGGAAGTGGGAAATCAACCTTAGCATTTGAAACCCTCTATGCTGAAGGACAACGTCGCTATGTGGAGAGCCTCTCCACCTATACCCGTCAGTTTTTAGAAAAAATGCCAAAGCCGGTACTCGATCATATTGAAAACATCCCGCCGGCTATCGCCCTTGAACAACGAAATACGGTGATGAATTCAAGAAGCACGGTGGCCACCCAAACCGAGATGCTCGACTACCTCCGCCTGTTCATCTCCAAATTAGGAACGATGATGTGCGAGAATTGCGGTTCGCCGGTTTTAGAAGTATCAGGAGAAATTCTAAAAAATAAAATCCTTGAAAGGGCGATCGGCAAAAAGTTTGCTCTGTTGGCGCCATTGGCATTTCGGAGTGAAACCAAAGCTAAGGCGAATACAATTCTCGAGAGTTACTTCTCTATTCTTCAGGAACAAGGTTTCCGCAGAATCTTTTGGAGCGTCACCAAAGAGTGGATCGTACTCGAAGACATCAAGGAAAATGGACTGCCAAAAAAACTGAACCTCGATTCTTTACACCGCGGCGAACTTTATCTCCTCATGGATCGCTTTAACTTCAGCGAATTTAAAAATATTGCCAGTCTCGACAAAGACACCCTCACCCGCTTTTCAGACTCCTACGAACAGACCCTCCGCTATGGACAGGAGAAATTGGTGTTTTTAAATCTAGAGGGCGCAAGCGGCACCCCGGGTGAAATGAAGCCGTATCAAACAGGATTTGTGTGCTTCGAATGCAATGCAACTTATCCGCTCCCAACGCCTCAACTTTTCACCTTCAATAGTCCGCTCGGAGCTTGTTCCCGTTGCAATGGTTTTGGCTATACTCTTGATCTGGATGAAGCAAAGATTATTCCCCACCAAAAGAAAGCACTCAATGATGGCGCGATCGATCCATTAAATAAACCTTCTTCAAAAGATGAATACAAAGCATTTTTAAAATTCTGCCAAAAAAATGGAATCAGTCCCACGCAAACCTACGCAAATCTAAATGCGGCACAAAAGAAACTTGTTTGGGGTGAGGTGGAAAGCTTTTTCAAAATGCTCGAAGAGTATAAATACAAATTCCATGTTCGGATTTTCATCCGCCGCTTTCAAAGTCCGAGTGAATGCACCCTTTGCCATGGATCGCGCTTGAAACCCGAAGCTCTCAGAATCAAGGTTCGCGAAAAGAATATCGCCGATCTCCTCAAACTTCCGATTTCAGATTTGAAAATTTGGTTTGAGAAACTCGTCCTCACCCCGAATGAACGGGCATTACTCAAAGATCTCTATCCGCAAATCCAAAAACGATTGGATTTTCTGGTGCGGGTGGGCGTTTCTTATCTCACCCTCAATCGATTAACCCGTACACTTTCGGGTGGTGAGTTTCAACGCATTAGCCTTGCCACTCACTTGGGGAATGGTTTATGCGGAACACTCTACGTTCTCGATGAACCCACTATTGGTTTACATCCCCACGATATCAACATGCTCCTTGATATCCTACGTGAACTTCGCGATCAGGGAAATACACTGGTGGTCGTAGAACACGAAACTAAAATATTAGAGGACGCGGATTGGATCATTGAACTTGGGCCGGATGCCGGGATCAAGGGCGGGCATCTCATCGCCCAAGGAACACCCGAACAAGTCAAAAAACAAACCTGCAGGACCGCTCGTTTTCTCTTCCCCACCAGTAAAGAAACCAAACGTACTTTTCCACTCCGTAAAAATGAAACGAACTCGATCGTCATTACTGGCTGTTCCGAAAATAATTTAAAAAATATCAACGTGGAATTCCCGCTCCATAAGTTGGTGGTGGTTACCGGCGTGAGTGGATCCGGAAAAACCACCCTCGTCCATCAAACTTTAGCACAAGCCTTAAATCTGTATCTTGGCGAACGAGATCAGGAAGAAGACGAAGGGCAAGACGAAGAACTCGCTTCAAGAGTGGGCGCTCATAAAAAAATTGCGGGTTTTGAACAAATTCAGAAATTGATTCTTTTGGATCAAAGGCCCATTGGTAAGAACTCACGCTCCAATCCGGCAACCTATATGAAGGCTTGGGATGAAGTTCGTAAAATTTACGCAAATCAAGCGCTTTCGGTCGCGCGCGGGTACACGCCAGGATTTTTCTCTTTCAATGTGGACGGAGGACGATGTCCAACCTGCAAGGGCGAAGGTGAAATCGCGATCGACATGCACTTTATGGCAGAAGTGAAACTACTGTGTGAAGACTGTGAAGGCCGTCGTTTTATCAATCCTGTTTTGGATGTGAAATTTAAAAATAAATCGGTCTCGGACTTACTCCTCACCACGGTGGACGAAGCCTTTCAATTGTTTCACGAATACAAAGACCTCCGCCACAAACTCCAACTCCTAAAAGACGTGGGACTTGGCTATGTTCAAATGGGTCAGCCCGGCCCCACGCTTTCAGGCGGCGAAGCCCAACGTCTTAAAATTGCCCACGCGCTCGCTGATGAACAAGATTCTGGATCTAAGGTTCGTTCTCATGATCTCTTCATCCTCGATGAACCCACCACCGGATTACATCAAGATGATGTGATGAAGTTACTCGATGTACTTCATCAGCTTGTGGAACGTGGGAAAAGCGTGATCTTAATTGAACACAATCTTGATGTGATCGCGAACTCAGACTATGTGATTGATCTCGGCCAAGAAGGTGGTGCGAAAGGCGGCTATCTCATCGCGGAAGGCACTCCCGAAGAGCTAAAAAAACATTCCGAGTCTAAAACAGGGAAAGCGCTGCTTTCTTTTTAATAGGTGTCCGGCTCTTTTTTGATGCTAAATGCGTCATTTGTCTAATGAAGGAGTTTATTACAGTCGACCGGATTTTCAGCGATTCCGGTCACTTCTTTGCCACGATCCGAAATGTTTACCTTACCATTGCCTGATTTTGGCGTAGCACGCACCCAGGGAACACCGGCGCTGATTACTCCGGTTGATGAAACATCACTGATCAATCGGGCATCAACAATGTAGTCTTCGCCCATCACCTTGATCACAGAAAGAGGCGTATATTTTTGGAAAATATAATAAAGTGGATTCTTACTCACCTGACCAAGTACACTTTCGAATTCCGCCTGAGTCATCTTCTTCCCGATCCAAACTGAATCCCCACCACGTCCGTTCACGCCCTTGATCACGTAATCAGCGGGAGATTTTTTAGCGCGGGCGAGGATTTCTTGATTCGGAACGGCATTTCCATTTTTATCGAAGGTGACTGCGGGAAAAGTCTCAATATTTTTCAGGATCGGCTCTTCATTCAAATAATGTCGGATCAGGTCTTCCACATAAGGATAAAAACCTTTGTCATTGATGAATTCGTTTCCAAGCTGGTTGGTCACACTTACCTTGCCATCTTTTACCAATTCCCAAAAACCTTCATAACCCGTGGGTTCGAGTCCGGAACTTCCAAAGAGTTTTTTGCCGCGGGTCTGGAGCCACTTCACCATCGGTTTCTCATCCCATTCGCCGGTAATCGGATCCCGTTTCCCGAGATCCGCCACCTTTAAACGATCTGCTTTGGGAACGTTCGTGCCTTCCACCACATTTTCAACTTCATCAAAAACATGTCGACGATAATTTTTGTCATAAAGCGCGTCGATGTGCTGGCTTTCCAAATCCAAAATCACATGCCCCACTTTTTTCTTTTTTGGAACTTTGGTTCGGCCCGGAAACGCTTTCTCAGGCTTTGGGGTGATCAGGTAGAGCCCATCTTTTTCCATCGATAGATAATTGATTTCGGAGTTATTTTTTTCCCGGAAGTTAAAAGTCTCCACTCCGTGATTCTTAAAAATCTTTCTCACCCGTACGTCTTCATTGTCGGAAGACATTTTAGGTGGATAACTGATGAGCAGCGCTATCCCGCCGTTTTCCTGGGCCATTGCTTTGTAATTCTCAGCCATTTTTTCATAGAAGAAGTCCGGCGAAGCAGTTTTATTCACAGCATCTTTGTATTCCGGAATATTTTTGATCAAACTCTTTCGAGCCAAAGCTAAATCTCCCATCCCACCGATAAATCCGAGATTATCCTCTACAACACGAAAATTGCCATTCGAGTCTCGTAGCACATCCGGACCGTACCAAAAATTAAAACTTTTCGAGGCGGAAAAATCGGGTAAGCCATTTTCCATACTTCGATTGAGTGCGGCTTGCACCGCAGCCTCCGGAATCACGCCACTTGTCGCATAACCTTTTTGCCCGGAATAGTAGTCTTTCAAAAACAACTGAAGTGCTCGCGCCCGCTGAGACACCCCTTTTTTTAAGATGTCCATGTCTTCCGCACTGAATACCCGCGGGAGCGGAAGCAAAGCGTTGTCGCCGTGAAAATCTTTTACGGATTGATCTACAAATTTCTGTTGATCCGTTGGTGAAAGCTTTGAATAAACTTCCATGTATTTTTGGTAGTGCGGTCGTACTTGACCGTTATCAAATATCTCGTCGTAGTTCTGCCCCCATGCTGTAATGGCGAACAAACTGAGAATGAAAAGAAGAAGCTTTTGCACACCTTATTTTACAATGATCAGCATCAAACTCACCAGTGACAATTTAATGGCGCAAAAGGGCAAAAGGTATCCGGTAACTTTTAGTGGGGCGGCGAGCATGTGAAAGTTACCGGATACTTTAAATTAAAAAGGCCACCCGACAGAATCGGAGTGGCCTTGAGTTTTCAAATTTTACAGAGCTTTCCGGAAATTAACTCTCGTTCGCATCCCGCTCACTCGAAACACAATGTGTTCCAGTCAATTTCCCATTTTTTTCCATCACGGAAAAAAATTACCTACGAATGATCACCGGTGTGGCGATTACATTTAACATCAAACCATTATTCAATTCCTGTCCGCCAGACTGCACTTCGTTTTTACGAACGACTACCGCCATTTGAACCAGTGAACCGTTGAACTTCCTCACGATTGTTTCCGTGGCATCAACTAGAAAGTATGGAAACTGAGCACGCTTGTTAGTGGCCAACCAAGGTTGGGAATTGAAGTCGAGCTTGAATAACACTTTTCCATCTTGAGAAACAATCGTTCCATTCAAAAGATAAGTTTCATTTTCGGCGAGCTCGAATTTTGTATTCGCCGCTTTCAATGGAAAGGGAACTTTATCGCCATCGATTTTAGGAATCACACAGATGCTTTGAGGATCTGCACTACTGCCAGGAGTAGTGGCCACCGGATGTTCTGGAAACGGATCGTTTGAGGTTTGTCCGTTAGTTTGAGCGCTTGAAATACTGCAAACCAAACCAAAAAACATCATTCCTGCGAATAACTGGCCCAACATTGTCTTCTTCTTCATCATGCTTATTATTTCTCCCCTTTTATGACACGAATTTTCAATTCCGGCGCTAAACGATAACCCTGACGCCAATTCAGCAAGTACTGTGGCTTTTTCTGGTCGGGCTCGAGCAGTTTTCGGATTCGATTGATATTGTAGTACAGTTTTCCGTCATGAGCTTCGGGATTGTAAGTTTCTTTCCAAACTTTCTCGATAATTTCCTGCTTGGAAAGCCCCTGCTTGCTATCCTCATCCCCTTTGTGATCGTGGGCGAGCGAAAGTTGATGGATAATTTCAATGAGCAGGTGCTGACGACGTAAGTTCACTTCGCTCTCGCGTGTACGAATGGTGCTTCGATTGAGATCTACTTCGAGATCCACACGATTTAAATTAAGCTTCACTCGTTCTTCGGCAATTTCACGTTTTAGATTCTTAAATTCATCGTGGACTACAGCCTTTTCAAGGAGATCCAGATAAAACCGTGCTTGAACGAAATCCTGTTCGATCCGGGAAACCCGGGCATAGCCATAAAGTACGAAAAGATAATGATACCAATTGTGTTCGGATACGGATTCGGCAAATGCTTTTTGCAGCCAAAATTTCGCTTGTTCGGTATTGCTCGTGCGTTCTGCCAATCGAAGCAGCATCAAATAAGTAGAGGTGAGAATTCCACGCGGACGTTCTTTTTCGGCGTATTTTAAAATCACTTCCCCGAAATATTGCGCGCGCTTTGCTTTGCCTTGAGCGATCGCAACCAAAGAAAGAGCGAGTAATGCCTGTGCCTTGGAACGCATAATCTCGCGAAAACCTTCACCCTCAATGCTTGCATCAGCTGTGACGGTGATGAGATTTTCTTCCTGCTCGAGTTCTCGCCAAAAACGATGAAATAAAATTTGTGCCTTTTTATATTGAGCATTTCGGAAGGCCACAATGCCTCGACAATACCAAATATTCGGCGAATGTCCCTGCAAAGTACTTGCGTCTGGCGTTTGAGCGAGAAAAATCTCTAGTTCATTCACCCATTTTTGAATGGCGGGTTCATTTCCAATTTCACTCGAGTAACGAAGGAGTTGTGCGATCGAATCACTGATTCCACGAAGGTCACGTGCAGCTTTAGCTTGCTCGAGTGCGAGCTCGAAAAAACGGCCCGCTTCCTTGAGTTCACACTTTTCCATGCGCATATTCCCACGACGGATCAGTTCTTTCGCTGGAAGCTGATTGAGCGGCGTGATGATGTTGTGCTGGATATTTAGTGGGTTGTTCTCTAAACTCATCATGATAGTGAAGGGACACTAGTCGGATAAAAAAAAATGGTCAATATGAAGCTGAACTATTTCAAATGGACGCAATGCGGCAATATAACGCAAAGCAATAATACACTCAAATTACTGGTTTTTCTGCATGGTATGGGTGGAACCGGTCAAATTTGGCGTCCAATTGCAGCTTCTTTGGAGGAAGAGTTTTTATGCATCGCACCCGACCAACGCGGGCATGGGCTTAGTCGACCGCTCCCACCTTCCGAAGCAAACCAATTTCATGCGCGGGATTACGCCAAAGATGTCCTCATTTTGCTGGTCGGTTTGGTTAAAGAATATGCTCCCGCAGAAATATTCTTGATCGGTCATTCAATGGGAGTCCGGACGGCTCTGGCTACTGCAGAAAAACTGGTAACCGACCATGAATTCGAAGATCTGAAACCCCTCCTCAAAGGTGTCATCGCGATTGATATCGGGCTTCAAAGTAAATGGGGAGGCGGAATTGGTGAACCGCTTGCAAACTTCATTCGAGGATTGCCCGAAAGTTTCAGCGATCGAAAAGTGATGCGCGACTATTTATTTGCAAACTGTCCGGACCCTGCGATTGCACAATATCTTTCGGCCGTGGCTCGAAGGGAAGAAATCGACGGAACTGAAAGGTTTATCTTCCCTTTTGATCACGAAGCGCTGGTGCAAACTATTTTGCAAGCCGATGAATCACCTATTGAGAATTGGGTACGCGACATCGTCGGTGCAGGAGTACCGCTCCTCGCACTTCGAGGTGCAAATTCAAAAGTGTGGCTCAAAGAAGATTACGAACGCCAGAAATCAGAACTCGCCCATCCCCTCCTTACTTTTGAAGAATGGGAAAACTGCGGACATGGTTTACCGTTTGAGCAAAGGCCGAAGTTTATTGAACGGGTGCGGGAGTTTGTGAAATGAAAATCGTTGCAAAAATCGGGTGGTTCTTTTTTATCTCAAAACTATTTAATAATTGACCAAAACCATCCCCTATTGTAGAATCCCTTTAAATTGGCCTTTATGCATTATAAGAAACTTATTCAAATTATTGGAATCGCTTTGGCACTTCTCGCCTCCACATCAACAATGGCGCACGCTCAGAACACCCATTTCGACATCCAATTCAAACAATTTGTAAAAAATATTAATAATCGGATCTTTAACGTGAAATTGCTGGAGTCTCATCTCGCTTCACTTGAACTCCTGATCACCAGCCAAAACGTAGCTAAGACACACTCCCAAAAATGCCTCAGTCCTGGATTTCGGGAATTGTATATTTCCGACTGTGATTCACTCCAAGAGGATCTCGAGAATATCACTTTTGAAGAATTACCTTGGTATGAAACCGGATATGACAGCTATGAATTCGAATCCGACTTCTTTAACGCCACCGTTTCTACCAATTATTGCAAAGGTGATCGTGCCCTTTCAACCGCAGTAAACTTAACCCACGAGTTACGCACGATCTATAATCGTACATTGGGCGGACTCATTAAGAAAAGCCCGGTAGATCAAAGTAGCCCCATCCAGCATCCGGACCAAGGGCAAATTAAAGACGAAATTGAATACCAAATCAACTTCTATCAAAAATTACTTCCCATGGTTCGCGCATCGAAAGCGGATTTTATTTCCGAAACAAAAGCACTCCTCGCCGAAATCCCGGCAGAATGTAATTGATCAAAGTCGATCCTATCTTCGAATATTTTTGATCTGACCTAATCTCACCGGATATCTTGAGATCTCGCCATCAGTCCAGCGAACTTCAAGTTCGAATCCGTCACGATTTGCGCTTTTAGCGTCTTCCGTAGAAATACCAAAATGCAGGGTGCTCGGAAACTGACCATTTGCAAAATATGAAAACGCTAACTCCCGCATTCCCAGAAATTTCCGCTCGGAAATTTTACCAGTTCTATAGAGTTTAACTACGGCTCCGTACGGAATTTCACCGCCGAATTTTCCCTTGCTGTCGAAAAGATTCACTTCAAGCCAGGTGCCTTTGGCACATTTGGATTCCAAAGTGTGATTAATAAAAAGTCTCAGGGCTGCCTGGGTATTACCGCGATTTCCACTACTGGCGGTCACTACGTCAAGGTCGCCATCTCCATCGATATCCACAAATGTTGGAGAAGTTGCATTCACCACCGCAGGATAAAACCAATCCGAATGATTTTTCCATTTACCGTTCTTCAAATTTTCAAGCATCACGAGCCGGGTTTCTGGCGGATATTCTGCATCTCCGATCATGAGGTCCTGAAAGCCCTTCAAATCAATATCTCCGAAGTGCCCGCTCAAATCGCCTTGATTTGAAAAATCCGTAGGGCGATCTAAATTGGTGTCACGCACGAATGGTTTCGGATACTGGTTCCAAAGCATGGCGCTCCAATCGGCTCCGTAATCCCAATCATGAGTAATCGTTCCCTGAAAAACATCGATTTTCCCATCGTTATTCGCGTCACCGCAAATGGATCCAAAGTTATTCCCATTGCCCCGGAATTTCCGAGGTGAAGTGCCTTCAAAACCCAAATCAAATGCTGCATCTTCAAAATGTTGTCCTTCAAACCAGCCGGAGTGATTGAGATACAATTTATTCCATCTTCGTCCGTAGGCTGGTAATAAAATATCCATTTTTCCATCACCATCGATATCGCAAAGACTTACGGCCTGTGCAGGAGTGGGTGACTTCGGATCTTTTTGGGGATCATCCGAAGTTGAGGTCAAACCCCATTTGTAGGCAACATCCACATACTTGTCTCCGAACCTTTTCAAAATCAGACTCTGATCCGCTCTGAAATCACCGCCTCTGTATGCTTGATCGTAGGGCAAGTGATAATGCCTTGAAACTACGATTTCCGGAATATTATCTCCGTCGAGATCACCCAGAGAAAAATCAGTAACCCATCCTTCGATCCGTGGAAATACTCCCGGCACTTCTTTAAAGGAAATCATTTTCGGACTCACGGTAACTTCATAAAGCAAAAGTCCGCGATGAGTTTCGCGATCATTACTCTTCGGGCGATCAATCACGATTGCATATATCTTTTTTGGATTCATCAATCCGCGAACAAGTTTGAAAGAATCTCCGATACCCAGTGGCAAACCCTGCGAGGGTACTAAGACAAATTTTTTCGACTCCGGCTCTTTCGCCGTAATTAATGTGTTTCGTTTTCTCATGTACACCGAGATCGAAGTCTGAACACCGGCGCTGAATCCATGATTGAGAAAAACGAGATCGGTCATTCCGTCGCCGATGAGGTCAAAAGGGAGTACGGCGGTTGCCGGTTGTTTTATAGGCAAGCCCCACTCCATAGTTTTATCTTCAAATGGCTGGTCACATTGATTTTCAGCTAAGGCCGAAAATCCGACAAAACCCAAAATCAAAACGGGAAGCCATTTTTTTAACATTGATATCTCTCCAACCCGGAATACTACACTAACTAAGTGTAAATATCTACTGGTCGAATATTGAGTGTTGCCATTTTTCAGGCAACAGAGACTATTGAACGATTATCAATTCTTTTAGTTGTAAAAACCTGGTTTAAAATAAGCGTTATTTCCCGACTAAAACGTCTCCGGAGGGAAATAACGCTTATTTTAAACCAAATTTTTACACCTAAAAGGAATCCTTACACAAGACTGACATACGCTCCCCAAAAAACAGTGGCATAATTACGAGTGTGGCCCTAATCAAGGCAGATTAAGGATGAATTCATGGAAACGGTAAAAATCGTTCTTTTTGTCGCAGTTGTTGTCGGAGTAACTTTAGCATCCGGAATTGTTGGCTAACAGAAACTGTGACGAATGCAAAAAGCATTCAAAATGGTAAAGATACGAAGTTTGAAATTTTAATTCGAATGAAGCGTACTCAGGTACGGTGATTGAGAATTAAAGTTGAAAACGCAGTAGATTTGCCGTTTTCAATGCTTTTTTAGTTGTTGAGATCAACAGGTACATTGGAGCCTTTACCACCAACAACCACTTGGTCGTTACGGGTAATTTTCGAAGTTTTGCTCCAACTTTTCAGAAAATCAGAAAGAATTTCATTTTGCTTTTCAGTTTGAAGCTTCGTGAAGGTTTCTGTTTTTTCTTTCGCGGTCACCTTAGCAGGATCATAGGATTCAGCATCTACCACTTTGGCAAACAAGGTGCCCCCCATCAGATGGAATGCTTTCGCAGGATCGCCCTTTTTCATCGTGAGTATCTCTGATTGCGCGGAACGAATGGAACCCACTCCATTGATCATGTCGCTTTGCGAATTCAACCAATCTGAAGTTTTAATCACCGCGTTGGCATTTGGATCGGCCTTTGCTTTTGATTTTGGATCCGATTTTACTTTCGGCTCATCTTTCAAATAGGTGAGTAATCCAGAAATCTGCTTCTCATTGCCGGTATTAACCAGTGGAAGAAGTTTGGTTTCGAGTTCACTTGAAAACTTGTCGAGATCTCCAGAAGTCTGAAGTTTCGCTTTGCCGTTGGGTGCAACTTTATCTGCCACCTTTTGCGCAGCTTTGTCTTCAGGCCCCATCAGTTTCCTCATGTTTTCATGATCAACGTAGAGATATTTAATTTTGCGGCGGTTCTTTGAATCCTCAAATGAGCGTTCAAGGTCATCGGAAGTCACATATGCCATCGAACTCATGAAACTCCGGAAATTTTCCTCCATCAGATCCGAACCCACCAATTCTTCAAATCGGGTTGGGCTGTATTGATTTTGGGCCAGGACATTTTTATATAGCAGCTTGTCAAAACGTCCGTCTTTTTTGAAAACGTCCATTTTCAGGATTTTTTCACGAATTTGATCATGAGAAGGAAAGAAACCCTCTTTTTTAGCAACTTGTGCCATTACTTTTTTCTGAGCTAAATCTTGAAACACC
>Ga0206911_1056_pt1 | contig 26573 bp, 24 predicted proteins | sample Alteio_BWOrgHeat_74_FD_152956 | JGI IMG/M metagenome (GOLD analysis project Ga0206911, IMG submission 152956) | Enriched cells from forest soil in Barre Woods Harvard Forest LTER site, Petersham, Massachusetts, United States -... | ecosystem: Environmental > Terrestrial > Soil > Temperate forest >...
AGATAAAGTGATAACAAGCACGGATGAAATGAGGCGTCAGATCGATGCTCTTTTTTCTCATACCATATTCGACAAAAGCGAGAATGTAGAAGTGTGGCAATTGACTGGGTCAAAGGCCACCGGGCAGCAATAATGATGAGAGGTCGTCCCCACACACACTTTCCACCATTTGTAGATAAAGAATTGTCAATAGTTTTTGCCATGTATTAGTTTTGCCCATTATGGCACTATCAGACTATACCGTACAGAATGAAGTAGACACCCGCTCGGGATTCGGGGCAGGAATACTAGCCCTAGGCAAAGAGAACCCAAATGTGGTGGCCCTCTGCGCTGACCTCGTTGGTTCGCTTAAGCTCGATGACTTTATCAAAGAATTTCCTGACCGCTTCGTGCAGTGTGGTATCTCAGAAGCCAATATGATCGGCCTCGCCGCTGGCCTAACGATAGGAGGTAAAATTCCATTCGCGACATCTTTCGCAAATTTTGTCACCGGACGGGTATATGACCAGGTACGCCAGTCTGTGGCATACTCAGACAAGAACGTCAAAATAGCCGCATCACATGCCGGTTTGACCCTTGGTGAGGACGGCGCCACACACCAGATACTGGAGGACATAGGCCTGATGCAGATGCTGCCCGGTATGGTTGTAATAAACCCTTGCGACTTCAATCAGACCAAAGCCGCCACGATAGCTGCGGGCAGGTATGAAGGGCCTGTGTACCTGCGCTTCGGCAGGCCGAAATGGCCTAACTTCACTCCTGCTGACAAACCATTTGAAATAGGCAAAGCAATAGTGATGAATGAGGGCAAGGACGTTAGTATTTTTGCCACAGGCCACCTGGTTTGGAAAGGGCTCAAAGCTGCTGTCGAACTGGAGGCAGCAGGCATCTCCGTAGAACTCATCAACATACACACTATTAAACCTTTGGACCGCGAGGCTGTCATACGGTCAGTCAGTAAGACCAGATGCGCCGTAGTGTGCGAAGAGCATAACTATATCGGAGGATTGGGAAGTACTGTAGCGGCACTGCTAGGTAGAGAATACCCCACCCCTCTGGAACAGGTGGCCGTACATGATTCATTCGGAGAGAGCGGCACACCTGACCAACTGCTGGCGAAATACAAGCTGGATACCCCTGACGTGGTAGCAGCTGCCAAGAAAGTAATAGCCCGGAAAAAGTAATATAAAATGGCCTTGCAGCACCCTAAACTGCATGACCATGAGCCCACAGCTACCACCATGACCGACAGCGAGATCCTCGATCTTTTTCACAATGGTTCCTCCCGTGAGGGGGCTTTTAAGCTATTGGTCGAGAAGTACCAGCAGAAGATATACTGGCATATACGCCGCATGGTCATAGAGCATGAAAATGCCAATGATGTCATGCAGAACACCTTTATCAAAATATGGAAAGGGCTTGAAAATTTCAGGTCAGACTCGCAGCTTTTTACCTGGATGTATAGGATAGCTACCAACGAATGCCTGAACTATCTGGGCCAGATGAAAAAACACAGTACAGTCTCTTTCGAAGGTACTGATAACGAGGAAGATGATAATATAAGCCCATCCAGTTATGTCCGGGCTGATTCGGACAATATAGACCCGGACCTGCTGCTTGAAAGGCTCCGAAAAGCAATAGAATCACTGCCTGAGAAGCAAAAACTGGTTTTTAACATGCGGTACTATGATGAGATGCCGTATGAGCAGATCAGTGAAATACTCAATACCAGTGTGGGTGCGCTTAAGGCCTCCTACTTCCATGCGGCCAAGAAAGTTGAGAAATATTTGCTTTCGACTGATTAAACTTTCATTTATCTATGCTGTCATATAGGAAAGCCTGATTTTAAGGTATTTTTAAGGTGAATTTGAACAATAACATATTAAAAGAATTGCAAGAAATAGCCCCTGCGCTTGCCAAACTCGATAAAGTCAATTTTTATCAGGTGGAGGATAGTTATTTTGAAAATTCATCTTTAAGGATAGCAGGATTGATCGAAAAACCGATCGAGCAAACAGAGGCTCTGCCTTCTGTTTTATCCTCCCTGAATAAAAAGGAATTATACGCCATACCAGCTACGACTTATTTTGAATCATTCTCTGAAAACCTGATAGCGAAAGTCCATGCCGAAGAGGTAGCGGAAGAATTGTCCTATGCTCTGCCTGTACTTCAGTATGTCCCTAAAAAACAATTCTACAAAGTTCCTGCAGCATATTTTGCATCATTCCCGGAGAGGATCGCCAAACTTGCTACAAAGAAAGCACCGCAATCTACTTTGACTCATTTGGGCAATGTATGGAGTCATTTGGGCGACATGGTATTTGGCTTCATATCACGCCCGCGTTATTCATTCGCTATGGCGAGTATGGTAGGTATGATCATGTGCATAGTGTTAGTGACCAATACAAAAACATCTTCTCTCTCAGAAGAGGACAAGATATTTGCCCAGCTACAGCAGGTACCGGATGCCGACCTTCACGGATATATAGACAGGCACAGAGACGAGTTTGATGAGCGTACTATACTCCATAATATCAGCGATGTGGAATTCACTCACTACTTTGATAAACCCGAGCAGGTGACGCCGCATATAGAAAGTCACGCAAAGGGTAAGGCAAGTGATGAGACCATCAACGAAGATGTTTTAGACTAAAAGCCCTTTCGATCAGCTTCGGCAGATGAGATATAAGAGAAGAAAATAATCATGGGATTTATATTTACTACATATAAGCGTTTTGTCTCAGCACTGATCATTGTGCTGATAAGCGGCGCCCTGATGGCCCAGTCCACGACTAAAGAAAAGGTGGAAGCTATGCGTGTTGCATTCATCACAAACCGTCTGGAGCTCAGGCCTGAGGAAGCAAAACAATTCTGGCCTATATACAATAGCTACCGCCATGATCTCACGCAACTCCGTCGCAGCTTTTTCCCCAAGGACGATGGTAGTGACCCGCATCTGGATGCTAACAGGCAACTGGAGTTTGAGCAGAAGAAGCTCGATCTGAAAAAACAATACCTGCCTCAATTCGAGCAGGTCATCGGCAAAGCAAAGGTCAATAAACTGGTCAGCGCAGAAGAGGACTTCAAGCGCCTGCTGATCCAGACCATGCGAAACCGCCGCGAACAGCGCCCTGGTGGTAGATGGTAGAAAAGAGGCGACGGGGACGGGTGACGAAGGACCTACGCTCGACTCCATCCACAAGTATACCGACAAACAAAAAATAAATTACACGCACACCGATGACACGGATAATATGGATTTATCATAAATAAAATCCGTGTCATCTGAGTACCACTCATTCCTGTATTTGCATTTTCGGGAAAGCTGTGGCAGGACGCGAGCGAGAGCGGATGACACACACCGCCGGAGCACCTACTTTCCCAGCAGATTAAAATGCTCATCGTACAAGCCAACTAAAATACTATTCCCTGTAGCATCTATCCGCAGTCCGCCATATTTAGCTTTGGCAAATTTACTGACCATTCCTTCCTCAAAAAAATACGACTCAGCCCCGATCCTCATGCTCATTCTCCAGAAGTGATTATTGACCTTATACTTTATCAGTATCTCTCCGGCATTGAGCGGCGAGGCATCTTTTTGTAATCTAATTTTATGTGCCACATTGCTACTGTCAATACTCACTACGCAGTAGCCATGATGATCGCCTTCAGAACCCATTTCCGGGCGGGCAATAGCATAATTGAGCTCCATATAGTCGCCCTGCATCAGTGATCTCGGGTCTACCGGCGCCAATGCCAGCAGCACCAACCGCCCCTTGGCCAATGTCTTCTCCTTCTCCGCCACTGACATATTAAAATAAGCCAATAACAAAATTAAATTAAACAGTATGATGGGCTCTCTATATTTCATCATGCTGTTTCAGTTGACGGTAAAAAAATAGCCATGCTGCGATAAATACCATACCCGAAAAAAACAGTATGCCGGATTTGACCAAAAGCGTACAGCGCAGGTCGTAATAAAATTGGCTGATAAAATAGGCAAACAAAATAATGCTGATGCCCATTTCAGTTTTCTGTCCGAAATGATAGGCCATAAGCAGCAGCAATAATCCCCCTGATACAAAGGGTGCGAAAAAAGTAGATGCTATAAAAAGCAGGCAGAAAAAATAGGTCAAAAGCAGGTAAACCTTATTCTCAATTTTAAAATCCCCTGTGAACTTAAATACAAATCCCAGCAATGCTATACTATTAAAAATAGATACAGTATAAAGATGGCCCAGCCGCAGGTCATAATGGATATTCTGCGCCGCAGTCAGCAATCCTGCTGCAAATGACAAAAAGAAACCTGTCTGCAATCCCTTATATAGCCGGTTCATCTTAGGACTGAAGGTTATGATCTGCGATTCATAGAAGTTGAGTAACAACAGACCTATTCCCATAAATATGATAGGTACCGGCATCAGGCCATAAGCGCTATTGATAGGGATAAAAGAAAAAATGCTGCCACTGAAAACAAGGACAGCGAGCAGTATCATCATAAAGCCATCGGAAAAAGCTATGGTCAGCAGGGAAATAAGTATAAAAAGCATCGGGCTCAAATTGTGATTATAATGCTCAGTATACTTGCTCATGCCTATGGCGAGCATAATACAGCCAGCCATATATAATGTGATCATCGAAGTATCTAAAGCAATATGCCTGACCAACCTCCCGGAGGCCACTGCTGAACCAATAAAAATCACACCTAACAAAATCATGCCCGTCTCAGATTCGAGTACGCGGGCCAGCGCAAGAAAACCTATAAATGAAAGCGTGGCAAGAAAACCACCGAGGATAGACAATACTTTGATCGGAAGATTACTGTATACACCATAACTTTCTTCCAATTCCACTTTGACGCGGTCGGCATCGAGAGAGAAATTATTCCCTCCCGCCTTTTGAATATCCTCTATCAGTTGATCAGTCGGGTTGGTTGCTTCCATGCCATTGTTTACTGAGTTTGATAAGTTTGAAGATCAGGGATGTCGTGCTCCCTATCAAAAAAATGCTGACAATAAAAAAAGTCCCTATCGGATCATGAATAGGTTTAATGATCAATGCGCAAATAATGACTATCACACTGAAAGAGATAGAAGAAATATAAAATATGCTTTTAGTTTTGAAGCCATAGGCCATACCGGTACCCAAACCGATCAGTCCTAAAAGAAAGGCTGCCACACCCTCCATAACAGCAGAGCCAAATATGCTAAAAACAATACTGATGGTAATCGCGACTATAGCAGCTATGGCCGACGTTTGTATAAACCATTGGGGCCGTTTACCAGCATCAGCCTTTAGCGACCGTATCTCAACTATCACCGCAGCGAGGGTATTAATGATAAACAGGATATTGTAAGCCGTTTGAGGGCTCCAGTTCTCCGCGACCTGCTCCGAATATAAGAACACGCTGGTATTGACTAAGGCTAAACCTAAGAGCCACAGCGGGGCGAATCCTGATACCAGGACCCATATAGCGACAAACATGGTCCAGCCCAGAAAGAAATCATAGGCATCAGCTCCTGTCTGATATATCTGCCCAAACACGGCAAATAATGCACCCACCAAAACTGAAGCCGCAGCCAGAGCAATATTTTTAATCAAAGCAGGTACCCGGGGCCAGACTGCCACTGCTATGGATAAAGCGATGGCCCCTTCGACCATGCCCAGTTTGACAAACTTATGCATCGCCGCCCAATTATAAGCAAAGAAAAATATGATACCAGATAGTGCCAGCGAAACACCCAGGCCCGGCAAAAGCAAATTGAGGAATCCGGCCCACTGCCGACTGCCTGCATATATACTATGTTCTTTGAAAGCGCTTTCTACTTCAGCCGCCTGCCAGTTACTATGGCGGCTGATGATGTGAATGATCTCCCTTGTGATTTTTCGTTTTTCCATATAGATAAAGACCACATTCCCGATTCCAACAACTGTCAATGCAAAATCGGCTTTAACGAACCTACAAAAATTCTGTCAAAGAAAATTTTCCAAAACCCCTCATTGGAGTTTTTGGGTTGTCGCTTTATATCTGCCTATTCATAAGTCTGTGACAAATCCTATATTTGCAGCCGTCAAATAAAAGATATGCCCGTAGTCAAAATAGGTACTGTCCAGATGAGTTGCGTAGCAGATAAAACTGCTAACATCGCCAAGACCATAGAGCAGGTCAAAATCGCTGCATCTAAAGGCGCACAGATCATATGCCTCCAGGAGCTTTTCACATCGCTATATTTCTGTGATGTGGAGGACCATGATAATTTCCTGTTGGCGGAGGCCATACCCGGCCCTACCACTGATACCTTATGCAAAGTAGCCGCTGAACTTAATGTGGTCATCATCGCTTCGCTCTTTGAGAAAAGGGCAATGGGCCTCTATCATAATACTACTGCCGTGATAGATGCGGATGGCAGCTACCTGGGCAAATACCGCAAGATGCACATACCCGATGATCCGGGTTATTATGAGAAATTTTACTTCACGCCCGGCGACCTCGGGTATAAAGTTTTTAAGACCAAATATGCTACTGTCGGCGTGCTGATATGCTGGGACCAGTGGTACCCCGAGGCATCACGCATCACAGCGCTGATGGGAGCGGACATTTTATTTTACCCTACGGCCATCGGCTGGGCGCACAGGCAGGATGCAGAGACCAATACCGAACAATACAATGCCTGGCAGACCATACAGCGCTCACATGCAGTTGCCAACGGAGTGCCGGTGGTGAGCGTAAACCGTGTGGGTGATGAGGGGGATATGAAGTTCTGGGGAGGCAGCTTCATAGCGAATCCGTTTGGCACACTCTTATACAAAGCCACTCATGACAAAGAAGAAACGGTGGTCACCGAAATAGACCTCGCGAGGTCAGAGTATTACCGCACGCACTGGCCATTCCTGCGCGACAGGAGGACAGACAGCTACGAGCCGATCACGAAGAGATTTATAGATTAAAGAAAAGGCCCCCCCCTAAATCTCCCCCAAAGGGGGAGACTTCAATACAACGCAATACACGAAATGACAACACCGCGTTCACTAGGATATTATTTTCCCGCAGAATGGCATAAGCATACGGCTACGTGGTTAAGCTGGCCGCATAAGGAGGCGAGCTGGCCGGGAAAGATCAATACTGTCTATGGGCCTTACAGCAAATTTGTTAAAGCAGTCAGTGAAGGCGAACTGGTTTGTATCAATGTCACTAATGCAGCGATGGAAGCTTTTGCCAAAGCTGAATTACTCAAAGAGGGAGTTGATCTAAGCAGGATAAAATTCTTTCACCATCCTACCAATGATGCCTGGTGCCGCGATCATGGGCCGGCCTTTCTCATCAACCGAAGGCCCCCAAACCCCCAAGGGGGGCTTGAACAGCCAGTTAAAGTCATTGTAGACTGGGGATACAATGCATGGGGAGATAAATATCCTCCCTATGACCTGGATGATGTGATCCCTACACTTATTGCCAAAGCATATCATATCCCTGTTTATTATCCGAGTATAGTGATGGAGGGTGGCTCGGTAGATTTCAATGGAGCGGGCACTCTGCTTACGACCACAGCCTGTCTGCTCAATAAAAACCGCAACCCTCATCTCAACCAAAAGCAGATCGAGGAATATCTCCATGACTACTATGGTGCGGAGCAGATATTATGGCTCGGTGATGGTATAGTGGGCGATGATACCGATGGGCACATAGACGACATCACCCGCTTTGTCAATGAAGATACTGTAGTGACCGTAGTGGAAGAAAATAGGTCAGACGAAAACTATCATCTGCTCCAGGAAAATCTGAAAGAGCTAAAAAAGATGCGCCTACTGAACGGCAAACAACTCAATATAGTAGAACTGCCCATGCCTTCTCCTGTCATATATGAAGGGCAACGACTACCCGCATCTTATGCTAATTTCTACATTTCAAATGCAGCAGTGGTAGTGCCCACATACAGAGATAAAAACGACGCGAAGGTATTGGACATATTAGCAGGATGCTTCCCGGACAGGAAGGTAATAGGAATAGATAGCACAGATGTGATATGGGGACTGGGTAGCTGGCACTGCCTGAGCCAGCAGGAACCTGCGGTTTAGGTCATACCATCTGTCATCCTGAGAGAGCCGAAGGATGAGTCACTATCGCATGTCATAGGTTCGACTACGCTCACTATGATGGTGTCAGCTTAAAGTCTAATGGTATTATTTATTTTTTTGCTTCCGATTCCTTTTTGATCTTTCTGACCTCGTCCATCCTGATCCCTGTTCTCTTGGATACTTCATGGACACTCTGACCGCTATCGAGCATCTCTTTTATCTTTTCCTTGTAGTCCTTCTGGACGATCTGTTCTTTGACAGGCAGGGTCTTTTGTATTTTAGGCGTTGGTACTGGAGTGCCGTCAGCGGCTACTACAGGTTGATTGACCTTGTGATAGCCCCAAGCCGACAGTCCGACTATAACGAGGATAATGACGGCTGTTATAATGAATTTTCTCTTGCGTCTTGCTTTACTGGGAGTCCTGATGCCGCAATACGGACAGGTTTTGGCCTCATCGCTTACTTCTTTGCCACATTCTCTGCATGGTACTAATGCCATAGGGTGTATTTATCTCCCGTGAAAATATTAATGTACAACAGTGACCTTCTGAGAGTAGCTAACCGAATTGGCCGTTGTCCTTATCACATATTCACCCGCAGGCAGATGCGCAGCAGGGATATTGACTACAGCCGACTGTGAAGTAGTCACTGTATACATGATTTGACCAGTGATGTCCAGTAGCTCTATAGTCGCTTTACTGTTCGCATCACCTATCAGCTGACAGGATATATGGTCATTAGCAGGATTAGGGAATACCTTTATGATATTGGCTGTAGATACTTCCTGGATTCCGCTCGGCGCCTTGGTCACTATTATGTAGTCGACCTTAGAAGTATCAGCTGTGGCCGGTACGCTACCACCGGCAGGTGCGGAAGCAAATAGCGATATGCTATATAAGCCCGAAGCTGTAAAGTTGACCTGCGGGGCCTGAGTGGTACTGTCAGTACCTGCTACGTAGTTAAATGTATTGGGGCTGATACTATATGCGTATGTAGTTCCCGCTATATTGCCGCCGCCGAATCCCCCGCCGCCAATTTGCCTCACTGTCGGCGTGATGGTCACAGTATCGGCTGTACTACACAAGGTGCTGCTGGCGGTGAAATTCACGCTGATATTGAACTGTGGCGGAATGAACCTGATACTATCCCTGAATATCTCAGCTGTGGGAGTGAATGTATTGTTAAAACCCATCGTACCATCTACTTCCAGCACAGGTATTATCTCACCATTTGCCAACCATTTGTAGGTCACAGAATTATTAGGTCTGCCAAAAGTAAATCCTAAAAGGGTGATGGTAGTGGAATCGACCTCATTTATTTCGGATTTGAGGCGTATACACTGGAAGGTATCATAAGGGGTGATGACCGTGCCCCATCCATCCACGGTATTGATCCTGGTTCCAACTTTATGTACAGAGCCCTGGCCTATCACAGAGATGGTGACATCAAACGCAGAGGTATCTACCCGGCCATAGTTGAGTGGAAACTGGTACACTTTGTCAGGAGTACTATAATTGCTGGGCACTACTATGCCGGTGTATTGGCCACCTATAGCATTGATCCGAAGGTCAGAATTACTGGTTTTGTAAAAATCATATACATTGGTCATGTTCGCTGTTCCGATATTGATATTGGCGGCGGGTACACCATAGTCATTAGTAAATCCGAAAAGTGCATACGCAATACCAATATTACGTGGAGCTTCAAAAGAATCAACTCCTTGTCCATTGGCTACCAGAGATGAATAGTCCCAGGTGATCCCTGCGCCTGTAGTGTCAAAGTTAAGTTGGGTCGCACTGGTGCTGTAGCGTGCCGTATTTCCAGCTACAGGCATATCATTCTTAGTGATAGTGATCTGTCCGAAGGAAGCAATGCTAAAGTATACCAAAGTAGTAAGTAGAAATATTTTTTTCATTCCTTATTAGTTTTATAATATCCAAGGACTTACAAAATGATTTTGCGGCGATGAATATAAATATTAATCACAACCTTGCACCAAGTTTTTGGGATTTTTCACGAATAAATCAGCCCTGAGACCTGATTTAACACTTGATACTGTGTCCTGATGGAGAAAATCCCGTTTACATACGATTTACATCTTATCCGGCACTTCTATACCCAGTAGTTTCACGCCTTTACGAATGGTGTCACCGGTCACCTTTGAGATCAGGATGCGCAGGTTCTTTTCTGCTGCCGTGGGAGCTGTCAGTATTGGAACTTCATTATAGAACTTATTATACAGCTTCGCCAGATTATAGACATAGTTAGCCAACTCAGCCGGATCGTAAGTAGCGGCAGCTGATGTGAGAATAGTAGGATACTCATAAAGTTGCAATATCAATTCTCTTTCTGTAGTGTGCAGTGGGGTATTGGCATCTGCTACTGTCAGTTCGTTCGCATATTTACGTATGACAGACTTGATTCGCGCATGAGAGTATTGGATGAAAGGCCCAGTATGCCCGTGAAAGTCGATAGACTCCTCAGGGTTGAAGATTATTTTCTTGTATGGATTGACGCGTAAGATAAAAAACTTCAATGCACCCAGGCCGATGGTTTTAAAAAGAGCATTTGCCTCAGCCTCAGAGAAGCCTTCTATTTTGCCAAGTTCTTTTGTTTTTTCCTGCGCTATTCTCAGCACTTCATCTATCATATCATCAGCATCGGCGGTCTTGCCTTCACGTGATTTAAAACGCCCCGTAGGCGACTCGACCAGAGAGTATGACAGATGGTGTATCCCATCAGCCCATTGCTTTCCGAGCTTCTGTAGGCACAGTTTTAAAACTTTGAAATGATAATCCTGTTCATTAGCTACGACATAGATCATACGGTCCATATGGTACTCCTGATAGCGTACATCTGCCGTGCCGAGGTCCTGAGTCATATATATGGAGGTGCCATCGCTGCGCAGAAGTATTTTCTCATCCAGGCCATCGGGCGTCAGGTCTATAGCTACCGCACCATCTGCCCGTTTGTAAAAGACACCTTTCGCCAGGCCTTCGTCGATGATCTCTTTCCCAAGTTTGTAGGTCTGAGACTCATAGTAGTCCCTGTCAAACTTCACACCCATCAGATTGTAAGTGACCTGATAGCCCTCGTATACCCATCCGTTCATTTTTTTCCAGAGAGCGATAGTGTCTGGGTCACCGGCTTCCCATTTATGCAACAAGTCCTTTGCCCTGATGAATATCTCCGACTCCTGCTCTGCTACTTCCCTTTCCTTGCCTATCGCTTTATATACATCCTGATCGGCATTTACATTGTATTTTGCGCGCAGTTGTTCATTGACTATCTGACCGAAGAGGACATAGTAATCGCCTATCAGGTGATCACCTTTGATACCTGTAGACTGCGGAGTAGCACCATTGCCACGCTCGATATAGGCCGCCATTGATTTGCAGATGGCTATGCCCCGGTCATTGTATATGCTCACCGTGGTCACATCATAGCCGTTGGCTTTGAGTATTTCGGTCATAGAGTAGCCAAGTAGCATATTGCGCACGTGGCCTATATGAAGCGGTTTATTTGTGTTGGGACTGCAATATTCGAGTAGTACTTTTTTGCCATTCTGCGGAAAGGCAGTAAAGTCATTTGCATTTACTTCCTGTAGCCGCTCGATCCAGAAACTATCTGTAAAACTGATATTGAGGAAACCCTTAACCACATTGAATTTGGCAACGATATCCAGCTTCTCTTTTAGAGCATCGCCAATCAGTTTGCCTGTTTCCTCAGGAGACTTTTTCGAAAGCTTAATAAGTGGGAAAGTAACTACTGTATAGTCACCTTCGAAATCTTTTTTGGTAAGATTGATGGTAATGACACTCTCCGCTACTTCAGCGCCAAACAGCTCCTGAAAAACCTCTACGGTAGATGATTGTAATAATTGCTCGATATTCATAATGAGCAATATTACTAAGAAAATGATAGACAGTGGAAATCTATACTGAAAGCACCCGAAGAAAATAGACTGCGTTTTGGTTTTTAAGGCTGTTTTCCCGCCTAAATCCATTAATTTCGCAAACAATTTAAAAGAGACGATGGTAAAGAACCCCAAATACAAGGACCTCATAGAACAGACTTTTGATTTCCCCCAGAAGGAATTTAAAGTGGAGAATAACTCTCTGCTTTTTAATAACCTGCCCCTGATGGATATCATTGAGAAATACGGCACACCTTTGCGCATCACCTATCTGCCTAAGATCAGTCAGCAGATACAGCGCGCCCGCAGGCTTTTCAACTCATCAATAGCTAACCTCGATTATAAAGGCAACTACCACTACTGCTACTGCACTAAGAGCTCGCATTTTGCATTTATACTGGAGGAGGTCCTCAAGAATAAGGTGAATATCGAAACTTCATCGGCCTTTGATTTTAATATCATCAAGAAACTCGAGGAAAAGAAAAAGATCAATAAGGATATCACCATCATCTGCAACGGATACAAGACCCAGCTATATCAGGACAATATCATCAATGCCATCAAAAGCGGATACAAGAATGTGATCACAGTACTCGACAACCTCGATGAACTCGATAAATACCAGGATGCAGGAGAACCGCTGAATATCGGTATGCGCATAGCGGCGGAAGAGGAACCTAAATATGAATTCTATACATCCCGCCTCGGTATACGGGTGAATGAGATCATTCCATATTACACGCAGAAGATAAAAGACAATCCCAACTACAAGCTCAAGATGCTTCACTTCTTCATTGATACCGGCATCAAAGATGTGAACTACTACTGGACGGAATTCCATAAGGCACTCAGGATATATACGGACCTCAAAAAAATATGCCCCGACCTGACCACCATCAACCTGGGCGGAGGCATGCCTATCAAACAATCGCTGGCCTTTGACTTCGACTATGAGTATATGATCAATGAGATCGTGACACAGATCAAGTCATCATGTGGAGATGAAGGCGTAGAGGAGCCGGATATTTATACTGAGTTTGGCAGCTATACAGTGGGTGAATCCGGTGCAGTGATATTCTCTGTACTGGGTCAGAAGCTTCAGAATGATCGTGAGAACTGGTATATGCTGGACGGTTCACTGATGAATAACCTGCCCGACATCTGGGGCCTTGCGCAGCGTTTTATTATGCTACCGATCAATAGATGGAATGCCGAATATAAACAGGTCAATCTCGGAGGGATAACCTGTGATGTAGGCGACTACTATAATTCAGATGCACATATTAATCAGGTCTACCTGCCTACATTCAAAGATGGTGAGAAAATGCACATCGGGTTTTTCCATACAGGCGCCTATCAGGATACGCTCAGCGGGTATGGAGGTATCAAGCATTGCCTATTGCCATCTCCCCCACACCTGCTCATAGATGAAAGCAGGGGGAAACTCTCCTATAAGCTATTTGCAGAAGAGCAGACAGCTGAGAGTATGATGAATATACTGGGATATTGATTTTGAGGCTATTTTGATTTTAGTGGGAGAAATTGTCATGGTGAGCGGGTCAAGGTGAGCGAAGCCGAACCTCGCCTCGTGACACCCTTCGACTACGCTCAGGGTGACGTTGCCCATAATTTATTTCCTAAATAAAATCAAAACAGCCCAATAGAAAGTGGAAATCAAATCACTGGCCTAATTTTCTTATCTTATTCAATTGTACAGTATCTCGTGGATATGGCGGCCACCGGTTGACGTTGGCGCTGGTCCTCGAATAAGGCTGTGGCTTTATAAAGCAATTCCTGACTATAGAGTCAATCTGTATTCCATTCCTGTCAAATATTTTGATATGCACTTGAGCGACATAATACTGCCCGTGCGTTGTTCTTTCACCACTTGTCAATCGTGAGTATCCTTTATCGTGTTTTATCACATCCGAATCCCAGTAAACGATCAAAGGTTGTAAAAAGATAGTGCTATCTTTCAAACTAAAGTCATAACCCATAAAAGTTCCCTTCACAGTAGCCCCTTTAGGCAGATTGCGTATGGTAAACGTGCGTGAGGTGTGGCTATCAAAATACATATTGTCAGGATCGATAATGATGAGCTGTTTCTTCTTGACCGAAATAGCAAAGTCATCTCCCTGTGCGAATATGACCAGGGTAGCAATAAGCAATATGAATATGCTGATGAGTTTTTTCATGTACTGATTATAGCCTCATATCTCCAGATATGTTTTAACCTCATCGGAACTCTTGAATTCTTTATCGATGACCTTAAACCTGAACTGTACCGTGCCGGTTGTGCTTTGCTGAGCTTTAAAACTGCGGATATCTACTATAGCAAGCTTATTATTGCTAGTGACTGCCCACAGCATGTTATCCTGTTTGGAATTAAACCTAAAATCTTTACATTCCCTATTAACCGAATGATATGAACAAACCATATTTACACTTTTCTCTACCAGGCAGAGCTCTGTCAGATTCAATGGATTATTATTTTCATCCGTGATCGTGGCTACTACATTAGCGTCTGTGGGTATTTGCCTGGGACAATCACAATTATAAAAGCCAAACTGATTTACCGAAAAAGTACGGTAAACAAGCTCACTCTTACTCATGCGGGCTTCATACAGACGGTTACGTTCTTTCTGCTCGGCCATCGCTTTTTGCATTTCTGCCTGCATCTCTTTGAGCCGGGCCTGATATTGCTTTTCTGCTTTTTCTTCAGCTTCCTTCCGTTGTGTCAGTTTAGCCTGATAGTCGGCGAACTTCTTATCATAGACTTTTTGTGCTTCGGCGAGGTCTTTGTCATCCACTACAGGTGAGGCTACCACTTTAAATATTTTGCTCCCCTTAGAAAATGTAACCTCATAATCCATCCCTGTCAGTTTTTTCAACTTTACATCTTCCCATTGTATCTTTGAAGAGGACTTATCAAAACCGGCCTCGTTTTTGACCTGAAACCTCACCCCTTTGTACATAGCGATCTCAGGAAACTCTTTCGCGTCTATATCAATGTGGAATTTTGATCTCGACTTGTCAGCCTTAGCTAGAGGCATAGGCTTTTCTTTCTCGATGGCTTTGACGGCTGCTTCAGTTTTTATCTTCTCTTTCTCATATCTTTTCAGTATTGGGTTTGATTCATATCTCACTTCTGACCCATCCTCTATGGTCATCACTATGTCTGCTGATGTATCTGCATAGTGCTTCTTAAACTGCGCCTGATCAAGATTTGCCTGATTGAGATTGACCCATTTTCTTGACACAGTATCGAGATAGTAGGTATTGTAGCGGTCTTCTTTGGTATTGGACACCATATTTACTTTGATTGGCTTATCCGGATTGGCAGACAGGGATTTGCCATTTTGAGTGCCGGATATTTCCATCATACCTGCAGATTCAAAAACATAAGTGGTTCCCGCAGAGTCGTAGGTCATCGGTATACCACTGAGGAAAATATCTTTCTGGTCGTGAAACTCGCGGTATGTCAGGATCACTTTGCCATTGATGAGATTGCCCTGCGCGTCCCTGAAAGCGCCCGCAGGTATATGGAGTTTTGATCCGCTTTTGTACTCAATATCCGTAATCGAATCAGCATCTACTGTGAATGAATCAATAGGTATAGTGGCCTGCACGATCGGTGGTGATATGAATTTATTTTCGGGAGTTTCAGCCTTGTCATCGAAGAGTACGATCATGGTCACTGCCACCGCGACTATGATAGCGGAGCCGCTGGTCAGGAATCGTCCCCTGCGGTAAAACGGTACCTTCATCGCATTATATCCTTTGAAGATGTTATTAAAGTTCCTCGCTGATGATAGCTCTCCATCTGTCAGGGGCTCTTGATTTTTGTTTATTTTGTATTTCATTTTTATATCCTGTCCCTCATGGGTATCAGACCTCTTTTTATGATTTGTAAATTTTATGCGATAGGTTTAGTTTTCTCCATTACAGCTTTTAGTTTGTCGAGCAGGCGGTAGACTTTCATCTTGACAGCAGATTCATTGCTGTCCATTATCTCCGCCATTTCTTTGAAGGGCCGCTTTTCAAAAAAGCGCATTTCGAGCAGTTGTATTTCGCCTTCATCCAGCTCCTGCATGGCGAGGAGAAGCAGCTCTTCTTTTTCGACAGGATCAGTTTCATTTATCTCGTCCATCACATTCCTGATAGATGTATCATCGATATTGACGATGCGCTGGTTTTTGCTTTTACGGTAGCGGCTATTGATCTCATTCAGGGCAATGCGGTATAACCATGACGAGAAAGGAAAACCGCGGGACTCATATTTATCAAGCGCAGTCATCGCCTGCATAAAAACCTGCTGGGTAATGTCGAATGCTTCATCCTTAGTACCCGTACGCTGGTATACGAAGCGCGCCACAGCATCGAAATATTTATTGTATAGCTCACCGAAACACTCACGGTCAGCCTTTGCGGCAAGGACCAGTTGATCATCTGCACTCAGCACTGTTTGTGTATCCGCTACGGTTCCTTGCATGTTTCGTAATTCCAGGGTTATTGCTTCCATTATACAGGCGCCAATCAGGCGCATTTGATAGTATAATGCAAGAGTGACAGAAAAGTCACAAGAAAAATACAAAAAGGCCCCTAAATCCCCAAAGGGGACTTAAATACAAAAAAACCAAGACCGTTCATTATGGCTGGTTAAGCCCCCTTCGGGGTTTGGGGGCTGCTTTTCAGGGCTGAATAAGTTTAAAGGACATCAGTATGCGCTCTATATCCTTTCCATATTTGAGCTTGCGGTCCTCGCTGCGTGTCCAGATACATTCCTGATAGAATTTATCTTTGGTCTCCAGTGTCAGGATACTGTAGTAGATCATTTCATCTTTCATCTTTCCCGCGATCTCTGTATGTACACCTTTGGCACCCGGTATAGTAACAGGCAGAGAGTCGTTGACCATGGGTTTATTGAGTACTTTTTTGATAATGCCCATCTGTTCATTGTAATACGAGGCGAAATCCTTGTCTTTTTTGTCTGAGAAAACCACAACATACATATTCCGGTAGTGATTGCAATACTGAAAGTCAGCTCCCGGCTTGAGGTCATTATCCTCTTTGAGATAATCCGGTACCGTCATCGTAAATTCATTTTTGACCTTTATCGTTTCGTCCTTGTATGAATATTTACAACTGAATAAGCTCAGGCCCGATATGGCGATAAGTGTAAGGGTGATATATTTTTTCAATCTCTTGGATTTAGATCCCATATTGCCTTTTCGTATCGCAATATGGATTTGAGAGCTCAAATTTAAATTTAAAAATGGAAATGCAATCGCCGCGGTATATTTGGGTATACGACAAATCTAATTTTTTGACCACTACGCTTACCCCCAAACCCCCTAAAGGGGGCTTTAACAGCCAGCAGCGAATGTATTAAAGCCCCCTTTAGGGGGTTTGGGGGTTGCATTGTCAGATTTGTCGCACACCCGTATATTTCTATTTGCTTTCTTTTTCGGCCAGCTGCCTGCGGAGTGTCTTTGCCCGGAGATCAGGCCCGCTGGGGCTCCATCCCGGTGGCATAAAGAGGTACTTTATCTTGAGCGCAAAGGTCGGAGCACTACGCACATCCTGCCACAGGTCGCCATATTCATGGAGGGCGATCTTAAACAGATTATAGGTATGAATGTTTTTTGTGATGCCGTATACGGCTTTCTCAGTATCTCTCTCCTCCGCAAAGGTACCAAGCATTCTGTCCCATATGATCAGGATTCCGGCATGGTTGCGGTCCAGGTAGCGCACATTAGTAGCATGATGCACCCTATGGTGGGATGGTGTATTGAATATAAACTCATACCAGCGTGGAAATTTTTTGATCAGCTCTGTGTGTATCCAGTATTGGTATATCAGGCTGATGGACATCATCATGAGCATCATGAGCGGATGAAAACCCAACAGAGGCATCCATAGCCAGAAGAAATATTTGTAGAACTGCTCTCCCCAGCTCTGACGGAGGGCTGTAGCAAGGTTATATGTCTGAGAGGAATGATGGTTGACATGCGATGCCCACAGCACACGCACCTCATGGCTAAGGCGATGATGCCAGTAAAAAGTAAAATCATCAGCAAACAAGATCAGGACCCAAACCCACCAATGCGTGAGATGCCAGTGCCATGTCAGAAACTCTGCATAAGATGATGGCGCGAGGGATTTGATGAGTGCAAACTGGAATAAAATGGTGTATGCTCCATATGCCAGGCCCTTCATCAGTATATCTATCACCAGCGACCCCAGGCCCATGCCGATGGAAGCAAAAGCCTCCTTGGAATCACTGTATAGTTCGCGCTGTTCCTTCCAGTTCACGTATAGCTCTATAGCGATAGCGATAAGGAAAAAAGGTATCGCGTATATCACAGGATCCATCTCGGGAGGCACTGATTTGAAGATCATGGCTATTTATTAGAGGTTAATTCCTTAAAAACGGTAGCAAACCAGACAGATGATATAAGCAAATATGCTCCGGCACTTGATGCAGCATACACCGGAGTGGAAAATTTAAGTACGATGACAGCTATAATAGTAGTCAGCAGTAATATGCGCAGACCCTCGGCCAGAACGACCCATTTCTGCTTTTCAAAAAGGCCTCCAATACTTACCACTGTGTAAATAACAAATATACTCACGTAGCCTACCTCTATCGGGGCAAGCTTTTTTATCCCGAAGAGAAATGCAGAAGTGCCAATGAGCAATATCACAAACTGGAAGAAAATATAGTTGGTCAGGCGCGAAGAAATAGAGGTGTCATATTTCTCAAAGGTAGCCGCAGATACCTCATTGTATGCCAGCATGCCACCCATCTCCGCAGGTTTCCAGCCGGGAGCACTTGTCATCATGCGGATAGCATCTGTGGGCCTTTTTACTTTGACAGTATCTTTGGCAAGGCCAAACCAATATTCGACATTCAGCCAGAGCGGGTTCCAGCTTTTAGGCTGAGTGGTGATGCCGTAGACGACCTCTTCCTCCTCCTCCTGAAAGGTCCCGAACATCCTGTCCCAAACAATAAATGTACCAGCATGGTTGCGGTCTATATATTTTGGATTGACACCATGGTGGACGCGATGATGAGAAGGGGTGTTAAAAACATATTCAAACCAGACGGGCATCCGGCCGATGACCTTGGTATGTATCCAAAACTGATAAAGGGTCTGGATAGATGCGATGGTAATAAACATCTTAGGTTCAAAACCAATGAGTGCAAGTGGCAAGTAGAATACCCAACTAAAAGCGCCCTGTACCCATGCCTGGCGAAGTGCCACACTGAGGTTATACTCTTCGCTCTGATGATGCACGACATGGCTGCCCCACATGACAGATACCTCATGCGCCAATCTGTGAAACCAGTAATAAAAGAAGTCTACTGCGATCAGGAGCACTATCACTATAGCATAGTTGTATGGGATCTTGCCTTTGAGTGGGGAATACTCATATAATGCTATATACACCCCTATAGTCAGAAATCGAAGGAACAAGCCTGATACCTGAGAACCGATGCCACAGCTGAGATTGGTAATGGCATCATTGAACCTATAATAAGATACTCCCTTGATACGCGTGACCAGAAGTTCTACCCCAATAAGGAGGAAAAATATCGGTATGGAATATATAATGAGACTCATAATATGCTAATCTACAAAAATACTACAAACCTAGGCTGCAAACAAATCACTGTAAAATGAACGCATGTTTTATTATGTAAACGGCAGGAATTTCATCGTGAGATCAGACGGCGCTCGTGCCATTCGAGTAGCTTATAGATAGGCTGGCGGTCTACATTGCCCAGTTCACAGCCAAATTCTGTAGCTACCTTGGCTAAAGTATCTATGAAATGAAAAGCAATAGAGCCTACAAAATGAACAGGCATGCTTTTGTATCCCTCGAAACAGATCACATCGTGCCGGAAAAAATCTTTGAAGCCCTCATATACCAGTGAGTCGATATAGTCTCTGTCGGGTGATAGTGTGAGCACCTTCGCGAAGCTTGCCATATAGACATTGGCATGAGGCTCATTATATACCGCCCAGAGTATTTTTTCTTTGGTCAGGCCATACTGATCCAGCATTAACTGATGGGTGGCCGCAGGAAGTTCTTTATAGATAAAGGCCGTAAGCAACCTGCGTCCGAAATAGCTGCCACTGGCCTCGTCACCGAGTATGTAGCCGAGGCCACGGGATACAGAGCTGTCTATCTCCACGCCGTCATATACACATACATTAGACCCGGTACCGAGTATACAGGCTATACCCTTCCGGCCATCATGAGTGGCAATAGCCGCAGCCAGAAGGTCATGGTCGACATATATCTCAGCCTCCGGGAAAAATTTAGTGAGACTTTTGTGGACGATGGCCTTGCGCTCAGGACTCGATGCACCGGAACCATAAAAAAAAACCTGTGTGACTTGACTCCTGATATTACTCAGTCCTTCATGCTTCGTAAGGTGCTCATAGATCGACTCCGATGTATGAAAGAAAGGATTGAAGCCTATCGTCTCCATCACGGGTATATCCCTGGTGAGCCAGTTGGTCTTGGTCGATCCAGAATCTGCTACAAGTATCATCCGACTAATATAGATTTATTTTGGGAATGCCGATGGATGCTTCTAAACGCGGGTACAAACCAAATTGTTGCTTTAAATCGCAGGGCGATGCCCTGCGCTAAAGGCTGTAGCCCTTTCAGGGCAAATACAAGCCCTGAAAGGGCGTTAGACAATAGCATAGGGCATCGCCCTATGGAGACGACAATTTGGTTTGCACATTTTACCACATCAGTCACATTGCAAAAGATGGCAGCCGATGCATGAAAGGACTTTTCTGCTATCAATGATATCTAAAACGGGTCGACCTTCCTTTCTAAGGGTCGGTAAAAGTGCTCCTTTTTACCGTGAGCAAAACCTGTAGTATAAAATAGACCCATTGAGAATATATCAATCTCTGGCTTGCGCATCCATCCTTTTTATGGTGTCCAAAACAAACGGCCCCCAAACCCCCAACGGGGGCTTTAACAGCCAATGCAAAGAACCTGTATTTGTATTAAAGTCCCCTTTGGGGATTTAGGGGGCCTATACACTCCTTTTTATTGTGTCCAAAACAAATTCTAAAAAAAGGCCGACTGTGGAAATTAAAAATATAATTGCTAAATTTGCATTTATAAAATAATTAAATCAATTTATGCAATTTTTAATTAGACACCTCAATTATAGCAATATCAAATTTGTTAATGCTTTTTCATTTATTTTCCTTCCTTTGAAGAGTTAAATTGAGGGTCAGATGGATTTACATCTCATTAAACGATAATCAAAAGCATTTACAACAGATGAAGAAAATACTACTCGTTGTTTTACAAAGTCTATTGTTTACGTCCATTGCTTTCTGCCAGAGTATATCGGGAGTCGTATTTGATGATCACGGCGGTGAGGCGATGGTGGGAGTGACAGTATCTGTCAAAGGTACAACCAATGCTACAATGACAGATATTGACGGCAAGTTTGACCTGCCGGTCACGATACAGCCCCCTTTCGTTCTATTATTTTCATACATCGGCTATGCGAGCCAGGAATTTCAGATCAAAGATGCCGCTGATATGAAGCGCTCATTTACAGTCAAAATAAAAGAAGAAGGAAAGGTACTGAAAGATGTGGAGGTAGTGGACAGGCGCATCACTCAGAAGCAAATGGAGAATCCGCAGACAGTCGAAACTATGGGGCTACAGGCCATCAAGCAGACTGCATCATCTACCTTCTATGAGGGACTGAGCACACTGAAAGGTGTAGATATGACGGCTGCATCGCTGGGTTTTGTGATCATCAATACACGTGGGTTTAACTCAACCTCACCTGTGCGATCATTGCAACTGCTGGACGGAGCCGATAATCAGGCCCCCGGCCTGAACTTTAGTGTTGGAAATTTTGCCGGTGCTACGGAGATCGACATTCAGAAGGTGGACCTGATAGTGGGAGCATCCTCCTCCATGTATGGGCCCAATGCCTTCAATGGGGTGATCAATATGCAGACAAAAAATCCCTTTTATTATAATGGGCTTACTGTATATGTCAAAGGAGCTGAGCGTGATCTATTTGAAGGGGCCATCCGCTATGCCAGGGTTTTCAAGGATAGGCATAACATAGATAGGTTCGCATTTAAGGTCAATGCCAGCTACCTGCGTGCTAATGACTGGGTAGCTAATAATATGTCTCCCGCTACCAACTCCTGGCAGCCTGCCTCAAATCCCGGTGGATATGACGCGGTGAACAGATATGGTGACGAACTGCTACAGCAGTCAAGCAATAATTATGACAATCCATATTTCAACAGGCAGTATCCCGGCCTGAAGCAATTCTTTCGTACCGGCTACCTGGAGCAAAACCTGGTCAATTATAATTCAAGAAACATCAAAGCAAACTCGGAACTGAGATATAAGATAACCGATAAAATAGAGGCCAAAGTCGCTTATAACTTTGGCACAGGAACCACAGTCTATCAGGGAGACGACCGGTATAGCCTGAATGGGCTTATGTTTCACCAGCTCAAAGCGGAGATCTCCCAACCCGATAAATTTTTCATACGGGTATATACTACAATGGAAAACTCAGGTGATTCATATGACGCCGTATTTACAGCTTTGAAACTACAAGACTATGCAAAAAGCGATACCAAATGGGCCTCAGATTATTACCGCTTCTGGACAAACGGATCTCCGGGGGTCGCCTCTCCTGCCAGCCGCGTCGATAACCTGCCCGGATTCCCTAAGGCCAATTCCCCTTACTGGTTCAGCAACTATGATTCTATCAATGCAGTAGCTAATAGCATACTAGCTAAATATAATGACTCTCTGGTCTTATGGCATCAGATGGCGCGGACCTTTGCAGATACTTCTACCATTTTTGGCGGCAATAAACGACTTGTGCCTGGCACAGCACTGTATGATTCAGTTTTTCATAGTATTACCACACACATAGCCAGTCAGGGTGGCACCATGTTTTATGACCGCTCCAAAATGGTACATGCCCAGGGCGAATACAAATTTTCTCCCCAGCTCAAGGGTGCTGAAAAACCACTATTTGACATCATAGTGGGAACGAGCTTCCGCATGTACTTGCCGGATTCGAGAGGTACCATCTTTAGTGACACTTTGGTAAGGGAATATGCCCGTGATGCATCCGGCAATATTCTCAAAGATCCCAACGGAAGACCTATAGTAAAGGATTCTACATATAAGAAGATCACTAACTGGGAGGTGGGCGCCTACGCCAGTCTATCCAGAAGGTTTGATCTCGGAGCAGAGAAAAAACACTCAATAATCCTCACGGCTACCTGCCGGCTAGATAAAAATGAAAATTTTAATTTCATATCCACGCCAGCTGCATCGATAGTTTATTCTTTCAAAAACAACCACACGTTTCGCCTGTCGTTTTCATCGGCCATCAGAAACCCTACGCTCCAGGACCAGTATTTATACTATAATGTGGGAACAGCGATATTGCTCGGCAATCTGAAGGGTTTCGATTCGATAGTGACCATTCAATCTTTACAAAACTACCTGAACAGCGCAAATCCTAACGATACGATGCTGAAATACGTCAACGTGCCTAAAGTAAGACCGGAGAAGGTGCAAAGCGTCGAACTGGGGTACAAAGGAATAATCGCAAAAAAACTCTATGTCGACGCCAGTGGGTATGTGAGTTTTTATCGCTACTTTCTGGGTTATGTGATCGGTACTACCATAGAGACCATCGGACTCACCAAGGAGCCGGGGCAGATATATCGCGTAGCCGCAAACTCGCCTGACCTGATCATGACCTATGGAGCTTCGTTCGGTTTCAATTATTTCTTTATCAAGAAATTCTCTCTAAACGGAAACTACAGCTGGAACCATCTGAACAAGCTAGGCTCAAACGATCCCATCATACCGGCATTCAATACCCCTGAGCATAAATTTAATATCGGAATAAGCGGTTATAATCTCAAGATCAAAAATCAGGAAGGATTCGGCTTCAATATAAACTACAAGTGGATCGATGGATTTGAATTTGAAGGTTCTCCTCAGTTTACCGGCTCCATACCCACCTATTCCCTGCTCGATGCACAGGTCAGCTGGGAGGTAAAGAAGATATTTTCGACATTCAAGATAGGAGGCTCTAACCTCATATCGAAATACAACTATCAGGCCTATGGCGGTCCGGGTATAGGCCGGATGGTCTACGCCTCCATACTGCTGGACATCAATACCGAAAATCTGGAAAAGAAGCGCAAGCAACAAAAAACCGACTAAGCCAAATTTTGCTTTCGCCGATATGTTCTTTTGGGATTTTCTGTTTTATTACTTACCTTGGATTATTATTTTATTAACCAAAGTCAAAAAGTCAACGGAATGAAAAATTCATTACTTGTTATTCTCATCGCAACGTTTATAACACTCACCACCAGTGCCGGAGCACAAACGCGCTATCTGGATGAAGTATTTACTAATGTACAGGTTGATACCACCATTACATACGGCGTGAACTATGAATTTTTCACAAACTTTGATTCATTGAAGCCGCTCATCATGGATGTGTATCGGCCCGCAGGAGATGTGGTGACTAACCGTCCATTGGTTTTGCTATCTCATAACGGCTCATTTCTTCCTGAGGTTTTAACGCAAAACCTTGCAGGTCTTTGCTTCAATGGCAGAAAGGATTCCTCAATCGTAGAACTTTGTAAGCGATTTGCGCGCCGGGGATATGTAGCTGTATCATTTGACTACCGTCTGGGATGGAGCGCGACCTCCAGTGTCCAGGAAGTAAGAACTTCAACCATCATACAGGCGGTATACCGTGCCATGCAGGACTCTAAAACACTGGTCCGCTATTTCAAAAATGATTTCGCCAATGGCAATAACTGGGGCATAGATACGGGCAAAATAGTGATCGGCGGCTCAAATTCCGGCGCTTATGTAGCCCTGGCAGCCGGCTCTCTCGATGACACAAGCGAGCTGTCAAATCCAAAATTTGTCGGAAGCACCGGACCTTTTCTCAAACAGGATACCTTGGGTAGCTTCGATGGTTTCGGAGGAGTACAGAATCACGATAACTATACCGGCATCTCTTCCCGGTTCGAGTGCGTCCTCTCGCTGGGTGGAGCAGTAGGAGATACTTCATGGATACGACCGGGACAACCACCGGTGATCGCTTTCCAAGGAGTCAATGAGTCCGGAACACCATATAACACAGCTGTCGTGATCACCAGCACCGGCCAGCCGGTCATTGAGGTGAGCGGTTCGGGAGATTTTATGCCTTTCGTAGTAGCTGCGGGAAACAATGCTGTGTTTGGCCATACTTTTGGTCAGGGACCACCAAATATAAATGGCAGTGGCACAGTGACTACCCCTCTCGAAGGCCTCTATCCTTTCTACGGAAAAGAATTTGAACCGTGGAACTGGTATGATCCTACCTGCTATAACAATTCACAGCAGATGCAAACGCTGAATCCGGGGTCAAACCCAACAGTTGGAAATCATTATATCGATACGATCATGTCATACACGATTCCGCGCCTCTACAAAATATTTGAGGACTCTACCTTTACCTCGGTGAAGGATATAAAGGGAAATACACAGATAAGTCTGCTGCCAAATCCTGCTACATCTTCTTTCAGCGTTCTGGCCAGTGTGGGTCCACAGGCTATCTCCGGCATCAGCATATCTGACCTGACGGGCAGATCGGTGAAAGAAATAACTGTGGGAGAAGGCAATAAAAATATCGATGTAAGCTCCCTGAGCGATGGTATCTATGTCATTGGTATCAAAATGATCGATGGATCAGTCGCCATAAGGAAGCTGACCATCAAAAGATGATAAATCAGCTGAAAATGAAGGACTTACTATTTAACATTTAATTTCCCCGAAAGTTGCTATTACATGGTTTTTTCGATTACTTTTATTGTTAACAATTATCTAATTAAACCGTCAACATTATGAATAAGTTAATTTTACTATTTCTCATTGCATGTCTGTCATGCATTAAAGTGTCTTCACAATGCACTGAGACTCCCGTGACCAGGGTCCTGCTGGTGGGTGATAGCTGGGCCTTTTTCCTGAACAGTGAGGCTACAATCGATACTGCTTTAAGAAGAGCGGGGCACTCTAATTATAAGTTCTTCTCCAATGCCAATCTCTCTGTCAGTGGCGCCGTGACAAAGGATGTAATGAGTGTGGCTACCGAGACTGAGATATCTACGCAGCTGGCCAACTATCCGACAATAGATTTTTGCCACCTTAGTATAGGAGGCAATGACTTTCTGGGCGGTTGGGATACAACCTTCACTCCCGGACAGACAGATACACTTTTTGCCCAGGTATTTTATAGAATCGATTCTATAGTAAGGTATATCAAAAGCTGCAGGCCGGGGATCAAGATCCTGTGGAGCAGCTATTGCTTTACTAACTTTAAGGAGTCGATCGAGACGTCTATCGCCCCTACTTCACATCCTTTTTACAGCACATGGTCAGGTATGTTGTTCCCTGATTTCCCTCTGATCAATACTATGCAGAATCTAATATCGACCAGATTCCGGGCGTATGCTGATACTACCCCCGA
>Ga0206911_1059_pt1 | contig 26201 bp, 17 predicted proteins | sample Alteio_BWOrgHeat_74_FD_152956 | JGI IMG/M metagenome (GOLD analysis project Ga0206911, IMG submission 152956) | Enriched cells from forest soil in Barre Woods Harvard Forest LTER site, Petersham, Massachusetts, United States -... | ecosystem: Environmental > Terrestrial > Soil > Temperate forest >...
CCATTGTTGATGACATTACCGCCGATACGGCCCACGCCCTGCAGTTGAGCGCCAGCATTGACGAAGGTAGTTCTGCTGGCGATGGAGCCATCCACCTGCAAGATACCACCGGCCACCGTGGTGTTGCCCACGTAGGTGTTGACGCCGGTCAGGACCAGTGCCCCGGGGCTGACTTTCAGCAACTGACCGCCCTGCAGGCCGTCCACAATCGAGCCACTGAAGAAACCGGAACTGACGGTCAGAATGCCCGCCCCAGCCGCTGTTGGCCCAACATTGAATTTGTAGGCGCTGTTATCGAGGCGAATCGTGCCGGCGCCGGTCAGGTTATTCACCTGCTGACTGAGGCCCGCCGTATCGAGGACACCGTTCACGAGGACATTCGCCACAGGGTTGATCTGGTTGGCCACAGCACCGTTGCCGCTGTCAAACTGGACGTAGCCGTTGGGAGTAATCACGAGGCCCCCAGCCGGGATGGCATAAGAAGCGACCGTGTCCTTGCCGAGCTGAACGTAGTTAACGCCAGGTGCACCGGGCAAGGCGTCACCCACCGTGGTCACGCCGGTATAGGTGTTCGGCAAATCCGCTGGGACTCCGCCATTAAAGGCGGCGTTGCCGATATAGGTGTAAGCGTGGCCCGCGAGGGTCAAACCGTTCGCGCCAGCGATGGTTCCTCGGAAGTCAAGGAAACCGCTGTTGGTCGTGATAGTCGTCACTCCCCCTGCATTGGCGAGAACCACCGGACCGGTCAACTGAACGCCGCCGGAGAAGAGGTTGTTGGCGCCAAACGCCGCGTAACTATTGACGATACCAACTCCACGTTGTGGGACATCGGACACAGCGAAGTTGCCGCCGACCACGACGCCGTTACCGATAACAAACTGGGTGCCCACGGCCGTGCTGGTGCCGAGGGTGCCACCGGTGATGACCAACCCGCCCGTTCCGATCGGGCCGCTGACGAGCGCGCCGACGGGTCCGGTGCTGTTCGCGTCGATATCGAGGGTGCCGCTGTTGAGCGTCGTTCCGCCGGTATACTTGTTTTGCGCGGTCAGGGAGATGGCTCCCGTCCCGTTAACGCTAATGCTGCCCGCCGGAATGGCCGGGTTCAGAACCGTGCCGTTTTGGATGACCGCAGAGATGGTCGAAACGAGATTCGCGGGTGTGTTGGTAACGATGGGAGTCGCTCCGAGAAGATACAGGTTATCGGATCCAATACCGTCCGTTGTGATGGTATAGGCCGAACCGTTGACGGTCGGATTGAAGGTGATTCCCGAGACGAAGATCGGGGCGGTCGTCGTCACCACGGGATTGAGAGTTGCCGTTGTCGCCGGACTCCCGGGGCTCCCGCCGAACACCGCGATGCCACTTTGCCACGATGCATTGACCGTGCCAGTCGAGTTGGTCCAGTTAAGATCGAAATTGGACCAATTTCCAGTGTTACCCTCGATGATGCCATCGTTCGGGAATCCAGGACCATCATAGTACTGGGTAGTCGCAGCGATGGGCCCGCCAGGAATGACCAAGAGATTGACCTGGCCGGGGACGGACCTGTCGACAAATACATTCGCCGCAGTGAAGGGGGCCGGGAGCGTGCCAATCGTCAGCGTATTGCCAGCCGCAGACACCGCCGCGAAATTCACGGGATTGTAATTAAAGATCCGGTAGGCGCCCAAGGTAAAGGCGCCGCCAGTCGTTTGCGTGACATTGAGCGTGGCGAGATTCATCGTCACATTCCCCCCGCCGTTGGTCGCATTGACCAGATCGTTGAGGGCTCCGCCAGGCGTCCCGGCTTGCCCGAAATCGTAGTTCACTTGCGTGGTGACATTGCCCAGCGTCAGCGAGCCTGTCGTGAGAGTGCCGGCAAGATGGGTGCCGGCTGGTCCGGGACTGAGGATGCCTCCTGCGAGGACACTGACCGGGCCCGCGATATTGCCTACGAGCCCCCCAGCAGGAGTGCCGCCCGCCAGAGTTGCCCCTGATTGGACGGTCACAGAATTGGCAGGACTGGTGAAGGTGCCGTCGACCTCGAGCGTGCCGGAGGCTATGTTGGTGGTGCCGCTGGCAGTATTGGTGCCAGTGAGGACTTGCGTCCCAGCGCCGATCTTATTCAGCGAGAGCGTGCCACCGCCACCACCGTTCTGGATCGTGCCGGTATAGGTCGAGGTCGTGCCAACAAGGACCCCGCCACCGATGGTCAGGGTGGCGTTGGTCGTTCCGCCGTTCTGGATGAACCCTGTCGCATCCGTAGAGGACAAGGTGCCGATCGTGTTACTGAAACCAGCCGTGCCGGCGTCGCCCAAGGCGAGGGTCGCTCCAGCTTGCACGCTGGTGGCGGAGTTAACGCCAAAAGCCTGGGTGGAATTGGCCTCCAACGTGCCACCAGGGTTCGCAACCGTACCAACCGTGGTCGCGCCGGTGTAGGTATTGATGCCCGAGAGCACCTGGATGTTGGTGCCATCCTTGGTGAGGTTGCCCGTGCCGGCAATGACCCCGGCAAAGAGAGCGTTGCCTTGACCCAACGGGAGGCCCCCGTTATTGCCGAGCGACAGCGTCGAGCCTCCACTCAGGTTGACCGTGGAATTGACACCCGCGGCGGTCGACGTTTTGAGGAATTGCGCCGCTTGGTTGATGCCATTGTTGATATTGAGGATGGCGAGGCCCGCGCTGCCCGCATCGTTCATGGTGATCGCCGTGCGAAGATTGATGTTGGCAGCGGTCGAGTTCGGCAACGCATTGAGCACGTTGGCATTCACGGTCCCGGTTGCAGCCGTGCTGCGGATGAACGTGTTGCCCACATAGCTATTGGCGGCGTTGAGATTGGCCGTCGTGCTGTCCACGATCAGGTCCGAATTGTAGGCCCCGCTATTGCCGACGATCGCGCCGGCGATATTGAAGGTGCCGCCGCCGTTGAGGGTCAGATTAAAGCCGGTCTTGGTAATCGTCCCATTCAAATTGAGCGTACCAGCATTGGCGTTGATGGTGGAACTGCTGCCAAGGGTAATGGTTCCAGTCCACGTGGCGGTGCCGCCGGAGGTCACGGTGAGCGCGCCGAGCGCACTCGCCCCACCAGTGCCGTTTCCGTTGATCGTCAAGGCCTCGCCCGTCACGGTGATACCGCCTTCCAGGCGCAGCGTGGCGCCTGCGACAACAAGCGTACCGCCCGCCGTCGTCCCCAAGGCAGTGTTGTTGCCCACTTCGAGAACGCCAGCCGTGACCGTCGTGAGCCCGGCGTAGGAGTTCGCGCCGGTAAGGATGGTCGTGCCGGTACCGAGCTGCTGAACCGTGCCGGTGCCGCTGATGACGTTGCTCACGGTCATCGTGTCACTGCGATTAAAGACGAGCCCATTATTCCCACCCACACCGTTGCTATTATCCACCACGTTGCCGGTACCCAGGGTGCCGGAAGTTCCACCAGCGCCGATCTGGAGCGTTCCAGCATTAATCGTGGTGGTACCCGAATAGGTATTGGTGCCCTTGAAAATGGTGGTTCCGCCATTGTTCTGATTGACCGGACCTATACCGATGATGTTGCCGGCTACCGTGTAGGTATTGTTCAACACCGTCACGCCATCCGCCGCCAAATGGTTCAGGTTCAGGATCCCAGTGGCCGAATTCAGGTTGATGAGCGGGTTGAACGTGTCGGTATTGGCCAGATCAAGGGTGAATGTCGCGCCGGTGTTCACCGTGACGACGCTGGTATAGAACAGATTCCCAGGAAGCCCCGGGTTGCCCTGGCTTGCCGGAAGGGGCACGACCCCCGGAGTCCCGCTGCCATCGCCCACCTGGAGGATGCCGCCATTGATCGTCGTCGAGCCGGTGAAGGTATTGCCCCCGGTAAGCACCTGGGTGTTGGTGCCATCCTTGATCAGAGAGCCCGTCCCGCTGATGATGCCCAAGAAGGCCGCGTTGCCTTGCGAGTTCGGATTGCCCAGGATATTGCCGAGCGTCAAGGTCGAGCCGGCGCTCAGGACGACAAACGAATTGATACCGGCAGGCGTGGTCGTTTTCAGGAACTGCGCCGCCTGGCCGACACCATTATTGATGTTCAGGAAGGCGTTACCGGCGCTGCCCGCATCATTCATGGTCACCGCCGTGCGATCATTGATGTTCGGGTCGCCGAACGAGTTCGGCAGTGCGTTCACAACATTCGCATTGAGGGTCCCGGTTGCCACCGTGCTGCGGATGAAGGTATTGCCGAGATAACTGTTCGGGACGTTCTCGTTGACGGTCGTGCTGTCCACGATCAGGTCCGAATTGTACGATCCGGGAGCGCCGCCGCTGATGCCGGGCTGGCCGCCGCCGATGGTGCCGATGTTGATCGTGCCGCCGCCCAGCCCCGGAGTGGTGGTGCCGAGAGTCAGGATGGTCGCGGCTCCGGCCGGGATGCCCGTCTTGTTGATGCCACCATTGATATTGAGAATCTGGCCGTTGGCCGAAATGTTCGTGGTCGAACCCGGCGTGATGGTGATCGGTCCGCCAATAGTCACCGCGCCGGTGCCATAAACCACGAGAGCGCCCGCTTGCTGGTTCGCGGTCCCGGCACCCGCGCCGGTGCCGTTTAAGGTGAGCGCGTTGTTGATCGTGGTACCCGCCAGCAAGGCCAGCGTGCCGTTGTTGTCCACGGTGGCAGCCCCGGTCCCCAAGCCCGAGTTATTGGAAATGATGAGGATGCTTTGGGCCTGGATTTCCGTGCCGCCCGCATAGGTATTCGCGCCGCTGAACTCCACGGTCGCCGGGGTGCCATTGAAGGTGCTGGGCGTGCCGTGGATGATGACCCCGCCATTTTGGATGACCGAGGAGACATGGAGATCGGCATTGGGAACCGCACCGTTGAGTCCAGCAAAATCCTGGCTCGCAATGTTGAAGGTCCGCGTCGCTCCGCCCAGATCGAGCGTCGTCGCCGCAATCGTCGATTGCCCGCCAAATCCCCCGAGAGAGGTGTTATCGACGAGGTTCAGATTGCCGTTGAGCGTCAGAATTCCATGGCCGGGGGTGGTAAGGCCGCTGTTCGTCACCACAGTGCTCTGTGGCAAGAGGTTCGACGCGACAATCGTCAGCGAAGCAACCGTCTGATTATTGCCGTGGAGATCGAGCTGGCCTTGCGTGTTTCCGTCGGCGGCGCCGATCGTGAGCGCCGTCGCGGTCGGAATGGCATTGGTGACATTGAGTTGCACCGTGCCATTGGCGATCCTGGTCGCGCCGGTGTAGGTGTTCACCGCCCCGAGTTGGAGCGTGCCGGTTCCCTGCTTGATCAAGCCGTTGCTCCCGCCGATGACGCCATTGATGATCGCACCTGCGGCGTTGGAGACGGTGATCGTGTCGGACGCGCCGGCCAGGGTGACATTGGCATTGATGGTGGCCAAGGCCGCCCCAGCGTTGACGGTGATGCCCGTCCCCGCAGCGCCCGAAATGGTCAGCGTGAAAGCGCCACCGGGGTTGATGACGACGGCGGTCGTGTCATTGATGGTGAGGCTGTGAATGGTGAAATTCTGATTGAGCGTGGAAGTGCCCTGATTCTGCGCCCCTGAGGGGGAGGAAAAGACGATGTCATCGGTGGCGCCGGGAATGGAGGCGGTGGCCGCGTCCGCGGAGTTGGTCCAGTTGAAGGCGACATTCCAGAGATTGTTGGTGGCGCCCTTCCAGAACTTCGCATTCGTCGGCGGCAGGGGGAAGTTGATCAAGTTGTAGCCATCGACTTCATAACCGGTCAACTCCGCGTTCGACAGATCGGCTATCCCCCCTGCGCCATTGGGGCGGAAGCCCTGCACGTGCGTGCTGTCAGCATAATCGGCGTAATCCCCTTGATTCTGTTGATCGTAAAACACAATATTCGTCTTCCCACCATCAACCGAGAAGTAGGCGGTCGGGTCGCTGTAGTTGAAACTGCGCACGCCTGGGGCGCTGTAGCGGAAAACATCCTGAGCACCAAGCGTCGTGGGCAGCGCAGGGGGAGGTCCCACGTGCTGCACCAAGGTGGAGGTGAAACCACCCGCGCCACCGAGCGCTTCATCGATCTCATGGATGGCCACGGTCTCGAGATCCGCTTGGGCGCCGTTCGCGTTGGCCCTGGGGTAAAAGAGGATTCCCAAGTTGAAAGTGGTACTATCATCCAACCCGCCGCCGAAACCCGCGACGGCGGCAGTGGCCAGCGCGGTTTCGCCAATCGCCCTGAGATCCGCCGACGTGAGCGTCATGGTCGTATTGTTATTCAAAGACGCGAGGGGCCCGGACGGCATGGTGGCAAGCGCCGCGGTTTGCAGCGGCGAAATGCCGGGGTTCGCGGCGAGGTCGATTTTATATTGGGCCAAGGACAGGGTGTTCTCCGCCGAGCTGTTGCTCCCTAGGACGCCGGCGGGAAGGGCGGCGTTCTTGAATTGAATGTTGACCACGTCGGCGTGCGGAGACGTAACGAAGCTCTCAATTTCGTTAATGGCGGCCTGGATCGTGGCCTCGACCTGCAGCGCATCCGCCCGGCCAGTGATAGAGACATCGTAGATCGGGTTGATGAGCAACTGGGAGTGCGCCGTGGCACTCCACGCCAGCAACGCGGCGGCAGAGGTGGCGAGAATGGCGGGACGGAGTTTCCGCTGGCGGCGCGCTGGGATTTCGACGGAGGCTTTTTTCGGCTTACGGTTCTTCATAACGTTTTCCTTGGTTGGGTTAAGCTGGGTGCTGTGCTGTGGCTGTCGAGTTGCTGTACTGGGTTCCTTGGAGTTTGGGTGCAAGACACTGGCGGAGGGATTCCACGTTCCTACTCGTCCGTTGGGGCGGCGGAACGACTGAAAAATCCGTGACCGTGGTGCATGCGGCGCGCATCTCAGCGGCTCTGAAGTCGATTGTCTATTCTTTTTTTGAAAATTTTTCCAGGCGCATTAGCGGTGTAGCGGAAAATATTTTTGGTCCTCGACCGGGCCCCAGACACGAGAACGTGCAGGCCGCAAATGCTGATAGAATGGGCCTTCCGTGGGCATGGCGCGATCGTCGGATGAATCGGGGAGGTGGCGAGTGGTATTGAATTTACGAGTGTTGGCATAAACATTGCTATGCCTATTTTTGAGGTTTTTTTACGCCCAATGTTTCCCAAGTGCGAACGGGGTGTGAATAACTGGCGAACGGGGGGACGAGTTGAGAGTTGATGGTTGAGAGTCCGCCGTGGGACCGCCTTTTTTTGCGGCGCTCCGCGCCGGTTGGTCGGTGGTCGGCGACAGGAATGAGCGCCCGCCTCCCAGGGGCCCGTTTCGTAGAAACGGCTTACAGCGGAAATTCCGGGAAATTCGTGTGTTGACACACCACAATTGGTTGTGTTAAACGCCGTAATGCCCCCCGGTTCTCCACAATCGAATGCATTGCAGCAAATGCGGTAGCCTTGAAGACAAGGTGATTGATTCCCGGCTGTCCAAAGATGGCCGAAGCATCCGCCGCCGCCGCGAATGTGTGCAATGCGGCCACCGATTTACGACCTACGAAGAGATCGAGCGGGCCGACCTGCGCGTGGTGAAACGCGACGGTCGCAGCGAGCCCTTGAACAAATCGAAACTGCTCAGCGGGATGATCAAGGCCTGTGAAAAGCGGCCGGTGAGCGTCGAGGTTCTGGAGAAAGCCGCGGAGGAGATCTTGCTCGAGCTCGAGACAGAGTTTCGCCGGGAGATTCCCTCGAACGTGATCGGGGCCAAGGTGATGGACAAGCTGCACCAACTCGATGAAGTGGCATACGTCCGATATGCCTCTGTCTATCGTCATTTTCAGGACATCGGAGAGTTTCTCGAGGAAATCCAGTCCCTCGAGCGCCGCCCCAAGCGCAGCGTCTCCCAGCCCGAGCTCTTTCAATGAGAAAAAAAGCTTTCAGCCCGCATATTTCACGCTTGCGTTTCCAAAGATGCTGTAGAGGCGGCTGTGTCAGCCGCCTGTCTTCTTGGAAAGGCGGTTGGCACAACCGCCTCTACAACCAAAAAAACCTATGATTGCACTGAAAGACAATCTCCCGGTGATCCAACTCCCCAGCGGTCAGGTGATGGCCTTTGAATGCGAGTGGCTGGTGCGCTCGCTGCTGCAGGCGGCGGCGCGCGCCGGCTACGCGAAGTGGTGGCTGGCCTCGCACGTCGCCCGCAGCGTCACGGATTATTTGCACGACCAAAGCGAGGTGAACGTGCTGCCGGTGGACCGACTGACCAACGCCGTGCAATCGGTCTTGCAGGTCATCGGTTACGCGGAAGTCGGACGCTATTTCGTGCCCGCGCCGCCGCGGGTCCAGGTGTCGCTCGTGGAACTGGCGCGCGAGGCAGGCTCGGGCTACGAACTGGCTTTCTTCGATCTGCTGGGCCGGCGCATCCACGAGCTCTGCCAGGAAAAGAGTTCCTGCTTCGAGCTGCTCGGCCTCGAGCCTTGCGTGAAACTATTATGCTCGCGTAAAACCTGGAGCCGCGATTGCGAATCCCTCCGCGCGGATATCGTCACTTTCACCCGCGAACAAACCGGCACCGCCGCCTGCGGCCACGAAATCACATTTTCCCTTGCATGACGCTCTTCGAGAAAATCGCCGCTCGTGAAATCCCGGCCCGCATCGTCCATGAAACAGACGAGTTGTTCGCCTTTCACGATGTCAATCCACAGGCCCCGGTGCACGTCCTCATCGTGCCCAAGCGAGTCATTCCTCGGATCGCGGAGGCCGGTGCGGCGGACGCGGAACTGCTCGGCAAGATGCTCCTCGCGGCGCGCGAGATCGCGCAGAAACTCGGCGTGGCCGAGAGCGGTTACCGTCTCGTAATCAACAGCGGACGCGACGCCGGCGAATCGGTGCCGCATCTCCACCTGCACTTGCTGGGCGGCCGCCCTCTCGCGTGGCCACCCGGCTGACCGCCATGCTCTACTATCTTCCCATCGCCGCTGCTGCTCTGGTCTACATCATCCGCCTCGCGGAAGTGGGACGCAAGCGCGACACCGTCCAGGGCAAGGTCCGCGAAAACCTCACGCTCCAGCTCTTCATCCTCACCGGCACCATCATGACCGTCGGCTCGATTGCCGAGTACGTGCTGCGCGGAGGCGGCTTCCAATGGTGGGCGCTGATCGCCGGCATCGTGTGCGCGGTGGCCTCCTTCAAGCTGCGCTGGGCGGCCATCGACGCGCTCGGCAAGTTCTGGAGCCTGCACGTCGAGATTCGCGAGAACCATGAATTCGTGCAGAGCGGCCCATTCCGGTTCGTGCGCCACCCCGTCTATTTCTCGATGGTGCTGGAATTGGCGGCTACCGGGCTCCTGTGCAGCGCGTGGTGGATGCTGCTGGTCATTCCCGTTCTCTTCGTTCCCGCGCTGATCCTGCGGTTGCGGCTCGAGGAGCCGGCCTTGGTGGAGAAATTTGGCGATCTCTATCGCGACTATCAGCAGCGGGTTCCGATGCTGATTCCCTACAAATGGCCAGCCGCGAAATAGGCGAACGCAGCCGCCGCATCGTCATCACCGGCATGGGCGTGATCACCGCGCCGGCGCAGCGAATCGACCAGTTCTGGAACTGTATTCGGCACGGCCTCAGCGGCGGCAAGCCGATGACGCGCTTTCCCGCCGGAGCCGCGCCGACCTTGATCGCCGCCCAGATCGACGACTTCGACTCGGAGAAGTTCATGGATGCAAAAATGGCCCGCCGCCTGGACCGCTCGCATCGTTATGGCGTCGCCGCCGCGCGCCTCGCGCAGGAGGATGCCGGCATCGACTTCTCGAAGGTGGATGCGGACCGCGTGGGCATCGTGGAAGGAACCTCGATGAGCAGCAACGAAGCCGCGGCGCGCGCGGATGAAGGCTATCAGCGCAAGGGTTACAAGGGTGTGGGGCCTTTTGCCCTCATCAATGGCTACAGCGGCGCGGGCTCGGGAGAAATTGCCAAGGAACTCAACATCCGCGGCCATTCCATTACGCTGAGTTCGAGCAGCGCCTCCGGCAACGACGCCCTCGGGTACGCGCTGAGCATGATTCGCCATGAGGAGGTGGACGTGATGGTCGCGGGCGGCGCCGAGGCCCCGATCGCCCCCAACATCTGGGGAGCTCTCTGCCTCGGGCAAGTGATGAGCCGCCGCAACGATACGCCGCAAAGCGCGATGCGCCCCTTCGACAAAACGCGCGACGGCATCCTGCTCGGCGAGGGTTCCGCGTATCTCGTTCTCGAGGAACTTTCCTATGCCCTCAGTCGGGGCGCCCGCATTTATGCCGAAATTCTCGGCCATGGCCGAAGCTGCGAGGCCTATCATCCTGTCGCGCCGCATCCGGAAGGCTTGGGCTACTTCCGCGCGATCCAAAAGGGAATCCGGGAGGCGAAAATCGATCTCGAGGAAGTCGATTACATCAACGCCCACGGGACGGCCACGGAAGCCAACGACCTCGTCGAAACGAAGGCGATCAAGCGTTATTTCGGCGCGCACGCCTATCGGCTGGCCGTCAGTTCGACAAAACCTGTCACCGGACACCTGTTGGGCGCAGCGGGTGCTTTGGAGACCGTCGTGTGCGCCCTCGCCCTGCATCACCAAGAAATCCCATTGACGCTGAACCACGACGAACCCGGAGTGGGTTGCGACCTCGATTACGTCCGCGGCCGGTCGCGGCCCTACCCCATCCGGATTGCACTGAATTTGAGCAGCGGCTTTGGCGGAAAGAACTCGTGCCTCGTATTGCAGCGCTTCACGCCCTAGGATGAAATTCGGCGAACTCATCCCACTCATCGGCGCGCTGCTCAATTTCTCGCTCGCGATCTTCGTGCTCTTTCAGAATCCGCGCTCGGCGGTATCGCGGGCCTATTTTCTGCTGGGCGCCTCATTCGCCATTTGGAACTACGGCACGTTCTGGTTGTTCCGCATTCCAGACGGCCCTGAATACTACGACGAAGCGCTCTACTGGGCGCGCTTCCTCCAGTTCGGCGTCATCTTCATTCCGATCTCCCTGTGCCACGTTTCCTTCCTGGTCGCGCAGATTCGGATTCCTTGGTGGGTCACGCTCAGCGCCTATTCCTTCCACGCTCTGCTCTTCCTGAGCAACTTCACAAAGTTCTTTCTGGCCGGTGTTAAGAATGTCGGTTACGCGTGGTATTCAGTTGCGGGAAACGGGTTCTGGATCTTGAGCGTGATCTTCAGCCTCGTCTGGGTTTCTGTGGCCGTCCTCGTCCGGCATCGCCGCTCCCTGCCGCCCCTGGCCAAGCGGCGATTGACTCCGCTGCTCTTCGCCCAGTCCGCCATCGCGCTGTTCGGCTGCAACGACATCCTGCCGATCCTCGGCATCTATTACTATCCGTTCACCGCTTCTCTTAAACCGCCCCATGGCGTCGCGGTTTATCCGTTTGGCAGCATGGCGGCGATCTTCTACGGCGTGATCGTCGGTTACAGCGTGCTCCAGTACCAGTTGCTGGATGTGCGCGTCACACTGAACCGCAGCACCGCCAAGGCCGTGCGGGTGCTCTTCATCTTTCTCACCGGCTTGTGCGCGCTTTTCGTTTTCTGGCTGATCCGGCCCGCCGATTTTACCTATTACGCATTTTTTGCCGGCCTGGCCACGCTGATGATCGGTGCGGTCTGCGCCGCCGTGCTTTTCCCGCGGCTCTTTGGAGAGAGCAGTGAGATGGTCGAACGCCATATCCTCGGCGATACCTTCGAATATCAGGACCAGGTGCGAAAATTCATCGAGACGATCACGTGGTATGGCGATTTCACCGCGCTCTTCAACGATCTCCACGAACTCTTCCTACGTGTCTTCCAGCTCGACAGCTACTACCTCATCCTGCGCAACGAAACGAGCCAGGTGTTTGAACTCGCGCGCTGCCATCCCCCTCAGGCCCCCAAGACCTTTCCCGATCTGCGCCCGCAATCCGCCATTTTCCGGTATTTCGATTGGGACAAGCACGAATATCTCCCTTTGGCAGAGGGTGACCTCTACACGCGCCGCACTCAACTGGCGCAACAGGCCCGGGCGGACGTGGCTGCCTTTCAGTCCAGGTTCGCTTTTCCGCTGGCCTCGGAAGGCGAAGTCTTCGGTTTCCTGCTCGTCGGGAACAAAACCAGCGAGCAATTCACGGCGAACGACATCAGTCTCTTCATCACTCTGGTCAAGAGCCTGAGCTTGATCGTGAATCAAATCCGCCTGAGGACCCAGGTCCAGCAAGCCGCTGAGCTGGATCTGCTCGGCAAGATGTCGCGCGGCATGGCGCACGATCTGAACAACCTGCTCACCCCGGTGTGGACGCTGCTCCAGTTGAGCACCGAAACGGGCGGCGAATCGTTGGATGACGAACTGCTTCCTGTTGCCTTGCGCAACGTCGCCACCATGCGCGCCTACATCAAGGAGGCGCTCTTCTTCTCCGAGAATCTGCGCCCCGATTTGCAACTGGGGCGGCTCGACCTCGTTGTCGGCCAGGCGGCCGCCCTCGCCAAGGCGAGCCGCAAGAAGGAAGTCGAAGTCATCGCCGATACCCCCGGCGAAGCACTCGTGGAGATGGACGAAGTCCTCATTCAGCGCCTGATCGCGAACCTAATCTCCAACTCCATCGACGCTTCCCCGCAGGGCTCGCAGATCCGCGTGCAACTCGAACGGCTCTCCAAGACCGACGCCGGCCGCGAGTGGTGGCGCGTGCGGGTGATCGACCACGGCGAGGGCATCCCCAAGGAAAACCTCAACCGCATCCTCACTCCCTATTTTACGACCAAAAACCGCGGCGACGAAAACCGCGGCTTCGGTCTCGGCCTGGCCATCTGCCGCAAGATCGTGAACCTGCACGGGGGCCAACTGGCCATTTCCAGTCAGCCGCGGAAAGGCACCACGGTGCAATTCGATCTGCCCAACCGCCAGGCAAAAGCCACCGCGCCTGCCGTCGAGAAAGCCACCGCCTGATGCGCACGCTCCTCGTCATCACCCGGCAGCCTTCGCTCGCGCATGCCGTGCAAACGGTGCTCGATCCGGTGAAGTTTCAATTGATCACCAAGGAGGCCATCGCCGAGGCCGAGTTTCTCCTCTCGCGCGGCGCCATCGACGCCACGATCCTCGACGTGGAGCTCACCGACGCGCGGGCCATCCGCCTCATTGAGGAACTGAAGACCTTCGCGCCTGGCTGCCCGGTCCTGATTTATGCCGGCGAAAAGCAATGGGAGTGGGAGGAAGACGCCTACCTGCTCGGTGTCGAGCACGTGCTCACCAAGCCCGTGCGGGGCAAGCTGCTCAACACGCTCCTCGAGCGCCTCTTTCCCAGTCACGAACCAGCCAAACCGCTCGTCCCCGCCATCCCCTCCGCCGTCGAGACAGCGGCACTGCGCCCCTATGCCGAACCCGTCCGCGCCCTGGAGGCCTTGCGCCGCTTTTCCGGGGTGCTCAGCCACAGCCTCGACGCCTCGGCGCTGCTCAAGCAATTCCTCCTCCTCCTCCGCGAAATCATCGGCGTGAATCGCGCCGTCATTTTCCTGAGAAAGCCCTCCGGCGTGCTCGGCGACGGGCCGATGGCCGCGGATGACCGCTGGCTGCGCTCCGCATGCGCCATCGGTCACGATCAAAGCGTCCTCCAGCACTTTGCCTTGTCGCTCGGCGCGGGCATCGGCGGCCATCTTCATCGGCAGGGCCGCATTCTTCGAGCGCACAGCCCCGAGGCCCAAAACAGCCGCGAAATCTCGAAGGAATTCCAGCTTCTCGGCGCCCAGGTCGCGATTCCCATCCTCGACCGCGAGTCATTGCTCGGGGTGGTCGTGTTCGACGAGCGCCTCACCGGCGAACCCTACGCCAACGAGGAACTTGCGCTCATCTTCCACATGCTCGAGGAAGTCGGCCTCGCCATTCGCAATACCTGGCTCCACGATCAATTGGTCGGCAATCACGACATGGTCGCCGACATTCTCGGCCATCTCGGCAGCGGTTGCGTCGTCATCGGCAGCGGTCTCACCACGCTGCACGCCAACATCGCCGCCTGCGAATACTTCCTCACCGCCGGCCAGGGCAAAGGCCGCCTGGAATTCTCCGATCTGCCGCAGGAACTCGGCAGCCGCGTCTTCACCGTCGTCAAGTCCGGCGACAGCGCGCCGCCTTTCCGCTACGACAAATTGCCAAATGCGCCCGGCAAGGTTTTCCGCGTGAGCATCCTGCCGTTTCGCACCGCCAGCGCCACCGGTTCGAATGCCGCGCTGCTGATCATCGAGGATGTCACCGAGCACGAACGCGCCCAGCGCCTCGAGATCGAGGCCTCGAACCTGCGCCTCGTGAAATCGATGGCCGAGCATCTCGCCCATGAGATCGGCAACTCGCTGGTCCCCCTCTCCACGCACCAGCAATTGCTCAAGGAATCGATCACCGACCCCGAGTTCCAGGAATCGCTCTCCACGGTGCTGGCCGCCGGCGTGAAACGCATCTCGCGGCTCTCCAACCAGATGGTTTTTCTGGCGCGCGAATGGCAGGGCGAATTCCGCGAGTCCGTGCAGATTGCCGATCTCATCGTCGAGGCCTTCCACGAGGCCCACACTTTTCACCCCGGCAAGAAGCTTGCCCAGCTTCAATTCAACAAAGACATCTCACCCTGGAAAGTTACCGGCGATCACAAAGCGCTGCGCCACGCCTTCTCTGAGATCATCCTCAATGCGCTCCAGGCGAACCCCGAGGACCCCAACGTCGCCGTTAACCTCTCCGAAAATCCCGAAGGGTTGCACGAGTTGCGAGTCGAGGTGCGCGACTCCGGCGCCGGGTTCGAGCTCGAAGCCGCGCAACGCGCCCCCGAGCCCTTTTTCTCCACCCGCGCGGTTGGCCTCGGCTTGGGATTGACAGTTTCCCGCAAAATCATTGAGAGTCACCATGGCAAGATTGAGATACCGCTTCCTCAAAAAGGCGAACCGGGCATCGTCCGCGTCTCTCTCCCGCTTCAGAACTGATTGCAAAACCATCACTTTAGCCAGATATGCTCTCCCCGAGGCACCCATTCTGCTTTCTCATTCGCGCGATGAAACCTGCCCGTACCACCCGTAGTATTGCGTGTTTGCTCATTCTTTCGGCGCTCAGCGCCGCCAGCTACGGGCTGGGTTTTCGCATTGCCGACCAGGGTGCCGAGGCCACCGCGCGCGGCGATGCATTTGCCGCGACAGCGGATGATCCGTCGGCCATCTATTACAATCCCGCGGGCATCACCCAACTCGAAGGCACCCGCGCTTTGCTCGGCGCCTATTCCATCACGCTGAAGAGCCGCGTATCTCTGGATACTCCCGCCGCGAACAACCATTTTTCGACGATCAACACGGACCCGCAAACCGTCCCGACCTTTTACGCCACGTGGAAAGGCAAGGACTCCCCCATCGCCCTCGGTTTGGGCATCTACGCCCCCTACGGCTTTGCCGTCGAGTATCCCGACGACACCCCCTTCCGCACCGTCGCCCGCAAAGGCAGCATCGAATATCTCACGCTCAATCCAGTCCTCGCCTGGAAAATCACGGATACGCTGTCGGTCGCCGCCGGCCCCACCATCAGCTACGGCAAGGCCGAGCTCGACCGCGGGATCTTTGCCGTGGGCGACAATTTTCAGTTCCGGGGCGACGGCATGGCCTATGGATTCGATGCTGGCATCATGTGGAACCCGTACGAGATGCATCATTTTGGGCTCACTTATCGCAGCGCTTCGCGGATCAATTTCGATGGGCATGCCACGGTGCGCACCGAACCGTTCACCGTGCCCACCGCCTTCGGCCCGGTGTCCATCCCCGGCATCCAATCGCGCAACGACGCCAATGCCGAATTCAATCTGCCGCAGACGCTCACCTTTGGGTATTCCTTCCGGCCGGCCCAGGACTGGAACTTTGAGTTTGACCTGGACTGGACGGATTGGCATACTTTGAAGTCCGTCACCCTCCATCAGCCCTCCGGCGACACATCGCTTCCATTCAACTGGCAATCCAGCTTTCTCTGTGAATTCGGTGTGACGAAGAAGTTTGCGCACAACTTCCACGCCAGCGCAGGCTACTGTTACAGCGAACGATCCGTGCCCAACGACAGCTTCAACCCTGGTATTCCCGATTCGACCCGCCACGTCTTCAGCGTGGGCTTCGGCCAGGGCTACGATCGTTTCAATTGGACCCTCGCCTACCAATACACCTACGGGCCCGCCCGCACGATTGCGCAGGGAACGATCGCCGATGGTGTCTACCGTTTTGACAGCAGCGCCCTTACTCTCTCGCTTGGATACAACTTTTGAGCCTCCGCCAGCGCGCAATGCCGCGCCTGCCAGCAAGCAAACCCTCCTCATCGTCGACGACGAAGAGGGGCCGCGCCAGTCCCTGCGTATCGTCTTTAAGAACGACTACCAGGTGCTCGTCGCCTCCGATGGCCTCGAGGCGATCAAGCTCGCCCGCTCCAACCCGATCAGCGTGGTCGTCTGCGACATCATGATGCTCGGCATGTCCGGCGTAGAAGTGCTCAAGGAACTCAAGCAGATCGATTCGGCCATCGAGGTGATCATGCTCACCGCCTTCGAAACCATCGAAACCGCGCGCCAGGCCCTGCGCCACGGCGCCAGCGATTACCTCAACAAACCTTTCGACATCCCCACCATGCGCGCCGCCGTCGCCCACGCCGCGCAAAAGCATCGCGCCGCCATCGAGTTCCGCCAGGGCAACCAGCAGTTGCAAGAGTTGCAGCGCGTCATCCAGGACCAGCGTGTCCGCGAGGAAATGGCGCTCACCCGAGGCGAGATTTACGCCAGTGTGCTGCACGATATCAACAGCCCGCTCACCGTCATTTCCGGTTTCGTCGAACTCATCAACCGCTCGATGCAAAACACCGCGCGCGTGGAAGGCCAGCAGCTCGAGAGCCTGCGCGACGACCTCAACAAGCTCAACGGCCAGGTCGGCCGCTGCTTCGAAATCTCCCGCCGCTATCTCAGCTTCCTCCACAGCCAGACGGTCGAGAAATCGCAGGTCGGCGTGAACCAGATCCTCAGCGATCTGAAGGAGCTCCTCTCCCGGCATCCCACCAGCAAGGACCATCAACTTAGTGTCAATGGCCTCGACCGCGATGTCATCGCCGAGATCAACGGCACCGATTTCCTCCAGATCCTGCTCAATCTCACGATCAACGCGCTCCAGAGCACCTCCCATCCGCACCGCGTCACCGTCACCTGCCAGTTGCATCCCAATTCCATCGACGTCCACAAATTCCCGGATAGTCCCACGCAGCGCATGATCAATCGCGAGGGCTTCGCCAATCGCAGCCCCATCCTCACCATCAGCGTCGAGGACGACGGCCCCGGCATCTCCGGCGATGTCCTCACGCGGATGTTCGACCAGCGGTTTACCACCAAGGCGCCCGAGGACGGCACCGGCCTCGGCCTCTCGATCGTCAAGCGCCTCATCCGCGAAGCCCGCGGCGCCATCCTCATCCAATCCTCCCCCGGCGCCGGCGCCAAGTTCACCGTCTGCCTCCAGACGCTCAGCTAACAGACGCCGCAGGCTCACTCTCCTCGCTCTTAAAGCCCGAATTTTGGCCTTTTATCGTGGTATTGTCCGCAAGGGAGTCCGTGGCAGCCAATCCAGTCCACACAGTCAGTGCCGTCCACAGAGCCAATGGAAGCGCCAGGCCGTCCACAGAGTCTATTTTGGTCCATGGAAGCTCCCGAGCGGGACGCACCGGCTTATTAGCAAAAGCAAGGCGGCCAATACGTGATCTTCCTGAAAACCCGTTGACAGCCCAGGATCGTTGCGCCGACGAGGTTACTTTTTAGACGTCCTCTTACTTCGGCGCGGCCGGAAGTGTAGGTGTGGGTGCAAGCGCGGAATGAAAGTATTCGTCAAGATCGAGGTCGAGCAGCAACTTCCCCGCGGTGTGCCGGCTCTGCAATGTGCTCGCAGCGTTCAAAAGGTATTTCTCAAAACGTGCCATCTGACTCGTGCTGAATGTGCATTCCTTGTGGAAAAAATCCTTGACGCTCGGGTCTTCCTTCCATTTTTGAGCGAAAGCTAGCAGGCGGTTGTAAGTGTCGGGATGCATGTGGCTGATTCGGGGCAGGTAGCCTTTCTGCTCAAAGACATTTCCGTTCAACAGTCCTGCATCGGTATCCTTAATCGTGAGCTTCTTCACGGTCACCTTGACGGCATCTGTGGGAACTTTGTCGGCCTTCTTGGCGTTCGCATCCTTCACGTTCCCCCCCTCGATGTAGTAAATGAAGTTGTAGTCGCTGATATTTCCTCCGGTAAGGCGATCCGACTGTGCAAGGAGATAATCGAGCAGAATCATCTCACTCATGTCTCGCATTCCAACCAGCGTTTGCACGTTGCCCTGGGAGAACTGCGTGGAGCCGAGAATCGCTGTTGCTGGCCGTGGATCGGCCATTTGTTGGAAGGAGCGGGCACTGCTGAGGTTTTCGCCCACTTTCGCCCACTCGGCGTAGTTCTCTTCTCCGGAGGTATTATCAATTAGCGCGCCATAGATCTGCGTGAAGTCCGACGTGAAGAGCGTTTTCGCAACGGACGATCCCTTGGGGTTCGCGTAGTATTTGTTAAATAGATCCCAGCTTTTTCTCACGGTGCCGTGGACGCCCATGTCTGAAGCCAGTTTGACCACCTTCTTATGTTGTTCGATGTCCATCGTGCGGAGCACGACGGGCTTGATCTCGCAAATGTCACCGAGAATGCGCGCTACATGGTAGTAGCCGAGGTCCGCCGCCGTGCTGGTCGTGGTGAAGACGTTGTCCGTCTGCTTGAACTTCGCCAGGCACTTGCCGGACTTTGCCACACCAAGGCAGTAGCTGGCGGTTTCCACTTCGGGTTTCGTGCTGCCGTCGGGAATTCCGTAGATTTCGACTGCGGCGCTGGTGCTCTTACTCTTTGGCAGAATGGCGACCGCGCCATCTTTCGGAGTGTTGCCTGCTTTGTAGAAATCGTAGCCGGCAAGACTCTTTTCATCGGCGGCGTCCTGGTCACGATATTTGGCGAACGGCAGATGAGGTGGGATGATGCAGATCTCCTCTGGCCTTCCACCCGGCACAGAAAACTTCACCGTCTCAACCCCGCGTGGAGCGGAGCGATCAAGCGAGCCCTCGTAGGGGTCGTCCACTGCGATGGACGTGAGCGGTGAAGCCGCGAGCAACGCACTGGCAATCATCCGTCCCACAGAGAGATTCGTGCCGGCGGAAGTATTCATATTTTGCTCCTTGTTCCATTCACGTCTGCCCGTTTACTTTGGAAGTGTGTGCTTTGTCCACAAAAAAAGGCGCTCGCAATCCCGCCCAGCGAAAACGTCGCCGTTTTCTCAACGTTTTCCCCAGGGCTTGAAAATGGGTGTCCGCACCGTCCCCGTATGAACAGGTTAACGGACTAGCATGCGTTGCGAATGCAATCGCTTATCAGAAAACTTTTTGCTATTTAGGACAGGAAATTCGCAGTTGCAGTTCAAAAACAACCGGAAGACACTCGGGAAATAAAACTAGAAGGTCCATATGCTATTCGTCACCTTTCACGGAGGAAAACGGCCCAAGTCCAACAATAAAGCCAGAAGCGTCCCAGATGCGGATAGCAGTCTCACCCCGATCAACAACGTTTACGCGTACAGCGACGACGGCGGCGCGCCGCTTGAAACGAAAGTGCTTCGTGGAGCCGACGAACATCTAAAAAACGGCGAATTGCGGGGGATGGTGTTCTATGATAAACACCTTTATGTGCTTAACGGCAGAAAGGACGCCAATCAGATCCTGCGCTTCAAGGGGTCAGGCACCAAATACGAATTCAAAAATGTATTCGCGTCACGAGAGGGGAGTTCACGGCACAAGGGAATCAACTCGCTTGACCATCCCTTTGGGTTCGCTCTCAGTGGCAAGAAATACTGTTTCGTATCCAGTCAGGACACCAATGTCGTCACACGCCTGAAACTCGACCACCATAAGGCAAAAACAGCCAGCGCGGCCTCGGTGGCTTCCGGGCTGGGAAGTAAGGGGACATATTTTGACGGGACGTTTGTCGCGTGCTCGCAGGGGCAGTTGCCGGGGCTCACCCCGACGACACCCGAACCACTCCCGCAGGGATTAGGAGTGTTTATCGACCCCAAACTTGGGAAGGTGCATTTCTCGGTGCGCGACGTTCTTATATCAGGGAAGTTTTTGTATGTCTGTGACGAACCGGCGGGGGTCATCAAAGTCTATGATGCGGACGGGAATCTTATCCATTTTAGCAATCCCGTTCCGAGGCCGGCGCACCTGCTCGTTCAAAAAAAGAATCTTTACCTGAGCGGCGGAGATCAGGTGTTGTTGACGAAGCTAGACAAGTTTCCACTGTATTTCACACCGGCAAATGGGGTGATTGGAAAAGATGCTTCGGGGATGGCTTTCAATGCGAAGGGCAACCATTTCTTTGTAGCGGATCGGAAAGCGAGCGGCGTCTACCGTTACGATGTGAACCATGACGGGGCATTCGGCAACAGAACGGCCATCATCGAAAATATGCCAGACCATCCGGAGTTTCTTTTATACGTAAAGCATTAAGATTCATCCATTCCGCGCGACCACACGCCGCGGCAATTCGCAACCCGCGATGAGCAGTTCGGATCACGGCCTTGAGTTTGCCAAGGCTCTTGCCTCGCCTTATCAGCCGGTGAACGTCTGTATCCGTCTGACCCAGCACGCCCAGCTTTGGCGCCAGCCCCGAGACCTCACACCGTACTCGCGGTTCGCGGCGCTCGTGCCGACAACGGAAATTCGATGCAGCCGCAGTAACTCCATGCCGTCCTTGGTGACGATGATCTCGGTTTCGGGGATTTGCATGGTGGCCTCTTGTGGGAACGAACGCTGTTTAAACTGAGCGGGCGCAGCTCTGTCGATTGCGGATCCGGGGCGTCCGATCACGGACAGCTCGGAGAGATGTCCCTACCCGCGATGGAGTTTACGCTTGCGAGGTGTCGATTGGCTCACCGGGGAGGGTCAGCAATTCCGCGGCTTGAATGGTGCGGGTGGCTTTCTCGATGGGTTCGATCTCCGCGATTTCCTTTTCGCCGCCCGCGCCAAGGACCTTGAATTTGCGCGCGGTAATCAGCACCCGGCTTTCCAAGGAGCCAGCGGCTTTGTTGTAGGCTTCCACCGCACCATCCAGTTTACTGCCCACCGTGGCAAAATGCTCGGCGAGCACTCGCATCCTATCATATAACTCCCGGCCCAGATCGCTGATGGCCTGCGCGTTTTTGGCGATCAGTTCCTGGTTCCAACCATAGGCGACCGCGCGCAGCAGCGCGATGAGGGTCGTGGGCGTAGCCAGGATGACCCTTTTGTCATTGCCGGCTTCAATGAGGCCGGGGTCTTGTTCCAAGGCGGCGCTGAAAAAGGTTTCGCCGGGAAGGAAGAGGACGACGAACTCCGGGGCGGGCTGGAATTGCTCCCAGTAGCTTTTCGTTCCCAGCTTGGAGATATGGTCCCCCACTTGTTTCGCATGCTTGACGAGATGCAGCAGGCGAGTGGGCTCGTCGGGAGCGGCGAGGGCATCGAGATAGGCTTGCAGGGGACATTTGGCATCCACGACCACGTTCTTGTCACCGGGTAACTTGACGATGAGGTCGGGGCGCAAGCGGCCTTCCTCGGTGGCGACGGATTCCTGCTGGAGGAAATCGCAGCGTTCGAGCATGCCGGCCATCTCGACCACACGCTTGAGTTGAATTTCGCCCCAGCGCCCCCGCACTTGCGGCGCGCGCAGTGCCTTGACGAGATTGGCTGTCTCGGTCTGGAGCTGCACTTGCGTGGTGCCTAATGATTTGACCTGCTCGGTGAGTGTGGAATACGCGGACGTGCGTTCTTTCTCGATGGCGGCGATCTTGCCGTCCACTTTTTCGAGGGACTCCTTCAACGGCTTGACGAGGTCATCGATGGCTTTCTGCCGGGCGGTCAAGTCGGTCTGCGCGCCTTGCTGGAATTTTTCGAGAGCGACGTTCGCCAATTCCAGAAACGACTGGTTGTTGCTCTTCAATGCGTCGGAAGATAGCGCTTTGAAGGCGTCGCCCAGTTTTTGTTGGGCGCTATTGAGCAGCGCCAGCTTCTCGTCGGCGGCTTTCCGCTCTTCCTGAAGGGTCGCGTTCAATTTGGCCTGGGCTTCCTTGAGCTGGGTGACTTCGGCGTTGCACTGCGAGAGCTTCGTCTCTTCCCCAGCCATCCGGGCCTTGAGGTCCTGGATTTGCGATTCGCGCGCCTGGAGGGTGGCGTTCAAGCCCGCTCGCTCGGCCTCGCTCGTCAATCTCGTTCCATCCACAGCCGCTTGAATTTTGCCTTTCGAGATCAACCACGTGGCGAGGCTTCCTAACGCAATGCCGATGATCAGCATGACGATTTCCGCGGTCATAAGATTGTAGTCACGCTCGCTCCAAGCGGTGATTTACCTATCCCCCGCCGTACGCGGCGCCGAATAGGAGCGCAGGGCGCGCGAAGCGCCCAACGGAATGAGCGCCACGGTGTAGAGCATCAGTCCGTACACAACCAGGCGCGTCAATTCCGGCAGCGAATTGATCGATTCGCTTCTCAACAACAACGCAATCCAGCTAAAAGAGATGATGCCCAGGCAAAGCAAAGCGATCATGACATAACGCGCCCACGGGTAGCGCAGCCACATCGCCCCCCAAATGACCGTCGTCCACAGGACGCAACCGAAGGTGAGGCCCTGCGTAATGGGATAGGTATTCAGGCGATCGATGCTGAACCGGATAAAGTAATAGTGTGCCCCGGTGAGGAGCAGGAGGATGACGCACAGCCAGATTCTGGCCCGGATTTTCCTTCGACTTGCGTGAGACATAACTGGCAGAGCTTTCCTCTATCGTATGGCGACGCTATTGGATAGGAGCTAATTCCAGCACCCGCCCGGGCAGCCAGCCGGCTTTGCTCTTAAAGTCGAGCGGGCGCGTGTACTCGAGAATCAGCACCCGTCCCCGCCCAATCGAGAGCACGTCCAGCGGACGGGCCAACGGTGCGAGGACCGTGGTCACTTTCGCCGTCAAGCGCGGCGCCGCAGTCTTGTCCACACGCACCGACAGCAAATCGAAGCCCACGTCCTCGGGGGCCGCCGGCGGACCAAGCAGATTGCCAAAGCGTGGCACCAGGAAACTCCCGCGCAAGACTGCCGGGAAGTCTCCACCGCACCACAGCGAGCCGCCGGGTGAAGAATGCGCGTCAAATGTCGAGAGCCCCGCGGCCGAGCCGCCGCCGGCAGGGCCGAGGTTCACCACGGGCGGAGTGAATTCCACCCCTGGCGGGGGCGGCGGCGTGTGCGCATACGGAAAGCCCGGCTTGACCGGCCAGTCGGCATATTGAAACGGGAAGCCGTAATGCCGGCCTTGCTGGATGAAATCCATTTCCTCCGGCGCGCTGTAATCCGGTCCATTGCTAAAAGTGAAAAGGTCACCCGCGTCGTCCCAGGCAAACCCATAGGCATTGCGAATGCCGCGCGCATAGACCTCGATCTTCGGCTGCTCCGCCCTCGGATCGAGCCGCCACAGGCAGGCCGTGATCTCCACTTCCCCGCCCGTGGAGCGCTGCGGATCGTTCCCCGGTTCCCCGCCATCGGTCCGCGAACCACTGTTGACATAGAGCATGCCATCCGGGCCAAAGGCGAGATGGCTCACTCCGTGATTGTAAGGCCCCACGCCGTACGGGTAATGCGTGCGAAACCAGGGCTGCAGCTTCGCCGGACGCCCATCGACCGTCTCGCTCGAGCGCCAGATGACCACTTCGTTTTGATGCGGCACACTCTCGGTTCTCTTTTGGTTGCTCACCACCCACAGCCGGCCTTGCGCATCGACCGTCATGCCCATCGTCACCAGTTCGCCTTGATTGGTTTCGAGGTAATCGCTCGCCTTGATGATCGGCGCAAATGCACCTGCCGACTGATCGAGCACATAGATGGACCCCTTCTGCGCCAGGGCATAGATCGTCTTCCGCACCGGGTCGATGGCCAGCCGCGTGAGAAATTCCGGCGACTTCGCCACCTCGCGCACCGTGAATCCCGAGGGCGCCGCCGGCAGCGGCCGGTACTCCGCCGATTCGAGCAGCTTCTTATAGGTCGGAAAACTCGAACTGCTGCGCCCCGCGCGCACTTCGTCCACCGTGAAAACCGCGTTCTCGTTGCCCCAGGAATTGCCGGCGTAAGTGAGCACGTCGGCCACCTGCTGGTCGTCCAGGATTTGCGCTGGCATCAAGTTATCGAAGTGCTGTGCGGCCACCTCCACCGGCCCGGAAAGCCCCTCGCACAAAGCTTTCACGGCTGCTTCCCGTTTCGTCCCCAGCCATTCGCTGCGCACCAGCGGAGGATACACCGGCGGCACTCCCGCTCCGTTCGGTTGATGACACAACGCGCACTTTTCCATGAAAATCTTTTCCCCGCGCGCCATCTGGTCGGCGGGCGGCGCCGCCTTCGCATTGCCGAGCAGCACCACGCAAATCAGCAAAAATGGGGAACACGATCTCATCGAGCCAGTCCCTGACACAATCCTCCGGCGCATCCAAGCCTTTTGCCCAAATTCGCGTGATTCCACTGCGGCCTTCTCATCCGGCCGCGGCTTGCTAGTGTCGGCAGCGGTCCCCTTCCTCCCCATGACTTTCCTGCAAGCCACCCGCGAGTACGAAGCCTGGCTCGGCCGTCAGATCCCCATCCTCAAGCCCGACCTCACGCTGAAGCACCGGCGCATGACCGGCGACGCCTTCTGCTTCTTGCGCGCCACCTTCTATCGCTGGATGCAGCTCATCCCCAACCTGTGCGCAGATTGCTTCGCCGCGCCGTCCGTCCTGAGCGTCGGCGATCTCCACGTTGAAAATTACGGCACCTGGCGCGACGCCGAGGGCCGCCTCATCTGGGGCGTCAACGATTTCGACGAAGCCTTTCCCCTGCCCTACACCAACGACCTCATCCGCCTCGCCACGAGCGCCTGGCTGGCCATCGAACTCGAGCACCTCTCCGCCCCGCGCGCCGACGCCTGCGCGTCCATTCTCGAGGGCTACACCAGCGGCCTCGAAGCGGGCGGCAGCCCCTTTGTCCTTTCCGAGTGCCATCGCTGGTTGCGTGACACCGTCACCGGCCGGCTGCGCGACCCCACGCAGTACTGGCAAAAATTCTCGGTGCTGCCGACCGCAAAACGCGTCCCGGCCAAAGTCCTCACGCTCCTGCGCGACGCTCTGCCGCAGAAAAATCTCCCCTTCCGCGTCGCCCATCGCCAGGCCGGGCTGGGCAGCCTCGGCCGCGAACGCTACACCGCGCTCGCCGATTCGTGCGGCGGCAAGATCGCCCGCGAAACCAAGCCCCTTGTGCCCTCGGCATGCACCTGGGCCGGCCTCCGCGCGCAAGATACCCACATCTACTACGCCGACATCCTGAGCCAATCCGCCCGCGCTGCGGACCCTTTCCTTGTCCTTCACGGCACGTGGATTCTGCGGCGCCTTTCGCCCTATTGCAGCCGGATCGAGTTGGACCAACTCCCCAGTTCGCGCGATGAGGAGAAGCTGCTCTGGGGCATGGGCCGCGAGCTGGCCAACATCCATTGGGGCGCCCGTGCCGCGGTGCCGCGCATTCTCCGCGACTTGCGCCGGCGCAAAGCCAAGTGGCTGCGCCGGGCCACGGAGGTCATGGCCACGGCCACCTTGCGCGACTGGAAAGAGTGGCGAAAGCGCCGAGGGTGAAAGGAAAGTGCACAGTTCTCAGTGCACAGTTCTCAGTTCTCTTCGCGAGGGTGCTCTCACTATGCACTGTGCACTGTGCACTGTTTCCTCTTCTTCCAACCCCTCCGCCTGCGGTCGCCGGCAATCGGTGCATCGCCACGGCTCCCAGCGCGCGGCGAAGAGGGTAATGAGCCAGCACGGGGCCCACAGCCCGAGGGTGCCGATGGTCAGCACCAAGTGAAGTTCATGCCGCGGCACACGGCGGCGCAAGACACATTCCATCCCGCAGTCCATGCACTCTGCAAGTCGGTAGCGATGTCGAAACATGCCCGCAGACTCACCGCACCATATGGCACGCATTTGACGCTCCTGTGAAAATCAAGTGAACCTTGGCACGCTAGGAGCCGGCTGTTGCCGGGCTCCGTTAACCCAGCTACAAGGGCCGTGTGAATTCCGGCTTCCTCGACAAGCTCATCGAACGCCTCGGGCGCGTGCGCCCGGAGGATGTGCAGGGCTATTTGCTGCGGCTGGCAGATGAGAAGGGATTCCTGGAGACGATTTTCAACGCCATCCACGAGGGCGTCATCGTGACGGACGTCTCCGGGCGCATTTCC
>Ga0206911_1060_pt1 | contig 26001 bp, 26 predicted proteins | sample Alteio_BWOrgHeat_74_FD_152956 | JGI IMG/M metagenome (GOLD analysis project Ga0206911, IMG submission 152956) | Enriched cells from forest soil in Barre Woods Harvard Forest LTER site, Petersham, Massachusetts, United States -... | ecosystem: Environmental > Terrestrial > Soil > Temperate forest >...
AGATACTCATGCAGCCAGACTGCCCAATTTCGTGAGGTAGAGAGCTTCTGCCCTTCGAGATTTAAGAACTCATTAGCGGGGACATTATCCGCGAGGATAAACTCACCATGGTCCATCAGCATCGCAGGGAATATGATGCAGTGAAATACAATATTATCCTTGCCGATGAAATGTATAAGCCTTGTGTCTTTATCTTTCCACCAGGTCTCCCATGTATCAGGCAGCAGGTCTTTCGATGCTGATATATAGCCGATAGGCGCATCAAACCATACATAGAGCACCTTGCCCTCAGCGCCTGGTATAGGCACAGGCACACCCCAGTCCAGATCACGGGTCATAGAACGTGGCTGCAAGCCATCGCCACTTTCGAGCCAGCTTTTACATTGGCCATAGACGTTTATTTTCCAGTCTTTGTGCTTCTCCAGATAGCCCGCTATCTGAGGTTGCAGTTTATCGAGGGGCAGAAACCAGTTCTTTGTTTTCTTTAGCACTGGCTTCGAACCCGATAACATCGAATGAGGATGTATCAGGTCATTAGGCGAAAGAGATGAGCCGCAGTTCTCGCATTGGTCACCATAAGCATTTTCATTGCCGCATACAGGGCAGGTACCTTGTATGTATCTGTCCGCGAGAAATTGCTTGACCTCTTCGTCATAGTATTGCTCAGTTTCCTGCTCTGTGAACTTGCCATCATCATAGAGCTTTTTAAAAAATGCCTGGGCAGTCTGCTTATGAGTAGCGCTCGATGTGCGCGAGTATATGCTGAACGAAATGCCAAAGTCTGCAAAGGCATCACCCATGATCTTGTGGTATTTGTCTACGACCTGCTGTGGCGTGACACCTTCACGGCGGGCGGTGATGGTGATAGGCACACCATGCTCATCGCTGCCGCAGATAAATACCACATCCCTGCGGCGGGCGCGAAGATAACGGACATAGATATCTGCCGGCAGGTAGCATCCCGCCAGGTGGCCGATATGGACAGGCCCATTGGCATAAGGCAGTGCAGCCGTGATCGTATATCTCTTCCAGTCGCTCATTGTGCCTGCAAATTATTATTTTCGGATGAGTAAGCAAGATAAAAAATGCAAAGGCTGCCAATTTATATATCCCTATCTTGTTATTGGGGGAATTCAACACTAAAAGATATGCGTACATCGCGACTTATTTACTTGTTGTTTCTTGCTTTTATTGCATTTCCTTGCCATGCACAGAGGCCAGGAGAGCTAACTATTGAATCGTTGTGGGGGTTTGACTCACTCAAAGGCAAAGTAAAGCATATTGAACTGGAGATAATCGATTGTATAGATAAGAAGGACTATCACAAATTTGTACTAGACTTGGATGAACAGGGCAACTATATTTCATTCATGAGGCATGGAAAGGATGGGGCCATGTTAGATAGTATTATATATCAATATGACGAAAAGCATCAGGTAGTTAAAGAGAATTTATATCCAATAAATTATCCTCCCACCACGGGAACCTATCAATATAAATATAATGATCAAGGTAAAATAGTGGAGTGCTCAGAGGTGTGGTTATCAATTAACAATATAGGAGGTGAAAATTTTGGAGATGAACAAACTTATCAGTATAAGTACGACAAACAGGGCAGATTGCTTGAATCTGGAGCGTTTGATCGAAGAATATTCAAGTATAATGAAAAGGGGGGTGCGACTGAATATGAGTATATGGAGCATGACAGCACTAAGGACCAGAAATCTCGTTCATCTTACCATTATATCGTTACTAATTTATATAACGGCAAAGGGTACCTTACAGAAGTAACTTATCTTTCCTATGGCGCCATCAGTGATAAAATCAAATACAAGTATGACAGAAAGGGTAACAGGACCAAGGAAGATTATTATCGTCCGACTGGCAAGCTAATACGTACAAATATCTATAAGTTTGATAAGAAAGGAAATAGAATTTTAAATATTAGCTACCAATTTGAGCAGAAATCGAGCCTACCTAGCTGTAAGATACTCTATAAGTATGATGAACATAACAATCAAATTGAGGGAAATTATTTTTGGTTAGATGGTACTCTCCAATCAAAAACTACGACACAATATGATCAAACCGGCAATTGGATAAAGAAGACCGTAATTGATAGGAACGGAAAAACAAATATCAGCTCCCGCATTATAGAGTATTATTGAACAGCCAATGCAAAGCCCACCACTTTATATATGTCATTTTACGATCTCAGTAAGGAAAAACGGGTAGAACTGGTAGATATTATCCAAGTGGCGATACTATCTGATATTTCTAAGGGAAAAGATACTGCTATACTCCGATACGCCTCCGATGAAGATACTTACATCCGAAAGACAGCCTACCTCGCTATCGGGAGGATACACAAGGCAAATGAGGGCCTGCGACCTAAGATTGTAAAGCTGCTAGATAAGCTGCTCAAAAATGACAATGAAAAAGTTCGTCAAACGATGGTCAATGCTGCCGGAGAGATCGGCATGTATGACTTCGATGAGATAGCGCACATCATGGAGGTTGGTTTGTTTGATACTCACCACTCCGTGAGGAATGCGGTGATAGGCTCTATCAAAAAGATGGGAGAAAAGAACCCAAAGCCTGTCTTGAAATTCGCAAAAAGATACCTGCACCACGAGGATAAAGAGATACGCCGCGAAATATGCCATGGTATAGAACTGCGCGGGCGCAAATACCCACAGGACATCCTGGCCCTGCTCCGCGAACTGCAATGGGACAAGACCCGCAGAGTGAGAAGCACACTGGTGCATGTACTAGGCCAGATAGCCTATAAGAAAGGCTGCCTGGAGACGGTGATAGCCGATCTAAAAGGCTGGGAGAATAAAGAACTCGTAGGAGATGCGATAGAGGAGATCATCGATGTGCATGACCGGTACCGGAATTTCGCTGTGAAGACTCAGGACGAGGCGAGAGAATATATCCAGAGAATGCTTTAAATTTAATTTAACATGAGTTTGACTTAAATCAACCTCCTACGAACATTATATTTTTTACATTTGATGCCATCGGATATTTATTTCCCAATAATCAATAGCGCATCTCTTTCCATATGACCTCCAGGTTTCCTTTGCTTCTTTGCGTCTTTTTTATCAGCAGTCATCTGAGTGCGCAGAACCTGACATCTCATCATTACAGTACCGAGGCTGACATAGGGCACACACCCTGCTGGGACACGATCAGCATTTTCACCAGCAAACACCCATATGAGATCGGCCTTATACTCCCATCATGGCAGCCTGTCATCGCTGATGAGTATGTAGCAGTGGTCGAAGGTACCGTTCACTACCGCCCCGGTGACGGCAGTGAATGCTCCCATGTGAGCCATGAGGACCTGCCTTTTAATCACTATACCCATGATATGTGTGTCGATATAGTGCCTGATGCGACTGCTGACGGGCGCTACACTAACCTGCTTCCCTATCTGGTGACCATACACCCCGATGGCAAAAAAGACACCGCGCTGCAATCTGCTGTAGGTATAGAGTGGGAGTGCGGCATAGGCGCGGCCAACAGGCTCAACCCCTGCGTCAAACTCAATAATGCAGGCAAAAGCTGCGGTGGATGCACCGCAGGCCATGAAGCAAAAGACATCATCTGGGAGTGGCCGACCACCGGTGACTGGGTGCATGCAGAGGGGCTCTATGTGTGGGACAGGGGCCATCCACCGGCTAATGCAGAGATACATCCGGCGCGACTGATGGCAACGCGCAGGAACCTGCCTGCGAAAATAAAAGCTCAGGACGGTACTGATAAATACGCTACCCGTATGGATATATATGCCAATGGCGATGGAGGAGCAATGAATAATGAGGGTAATAATGGCCCAAACCCCTTTGCCAAGCATGTGAAGATGAGCAGCAAGGACTATCAGTTCAGCTATCTGGTGAATCTCTCGAAGCCATCAGCCACAGCCACATTGAAAATACTGATCGAGAAACATAAAGGAGATAATTTCCCTTCCGATGAAATAGTGAGCGCCAGCGCTGACGGCACTGTGACTGTGAGTATACCATGGCAGAGCATGAAGGTAGCAGACGACAGAGTATATGGCCGCACTATCTATGCCTACTGGAATGAAGGTAATGGTACGGCTGATACAATAGATGAATATAAAGTAGACCTGACGAAACTCTATTTCAAAAAGATGAGTGAACTGGGCGACATGGCCGAGATGAGGGTCTTCGCCAATGTGGGAAATGACTGGATATTCATGAATGATTTCTTTGGGAAAGGCGGCAAGATACTCACCCGTGGTATGGGAGAGACTTTCAAAAAACGATGGAACCTGTCCAATGCATTTACGCTCTACGTGCCGCGAGGAAGGACATTCAGGGTATTTATGTCCGGCTGGGAGGCTGATGGTGTTGACTTCCTGATGGGAAAACTACTCGATCCCGCAGCGGTCTGCGACAAGAAGACCAAACGGTTCTTCAAGAAAAGTTTCTTCAACATCAGGAATATGCTCCTGCGCGGCTGTGAAGATGATGAACTGGGTGAGATGAGCGCAGTATATCGTTACCCTATCGGCATTGATCCTGTGTTATTCACGCTGGCACCTATGTCAGGCGTAAGTGGCGACCCCTGCCCTTTCAGCAAGTATCCTCTGAAGAACAGGTATTTTCTCAGCTATACAGTGAAACTGGTAAACCACTAAGCAGCGAGCGACAAATTAAAAACATTTTATTGCACAGACGCTGGGGATCATATCTTGCCCAATACGATCATCTGGTCCATGGTGGGGTTTACACTGCCGCCCTTGGGTTCTATGGTGATAGCGAATGCCTGAGGCGCTGATACGTTCTTCACTTTGAGAAGTGCGACCTGGTGCTTATCGTTAGGCAGTACACCGAGGTCTACGGGTTTGCCATCTACGATAGCCCATAGCTGGTACTGCTTCTCCTCTGCCAGTGGCGGGAGCTGCGAGGTGTTTATATAGGTCGCCTTGCGCTCCTTGTCCCAGAATATAAGCGCTCTAGCCGCAGGTGACAGTGGCAGGCCTGCCAGTTCTACCCGCACATTGGTCGGGCTGGCCATAGCCGTGAGGTCATCGCTGATAGTTGATATTTGTTTGGTAAGGTGAGTATTGTTATCTGCGAGCACTGAGTTACTGGACTCCAATTCTGCCAACTGGCTACTCACATTCCGGTATTGAGTATAGAGGTAGAGGTTTACAGCACTACTCATCAGAAACAAAATCACAGATGCCGCTGCCAGCCAGCGATATGAACCGCCTCCGGCATTCATTGGTATTACCTTAGGATCAGTGGCGTCTCTCAGATCGAGTTGGGACAATATCTTATCTCTCAGTGCAGGATCAGGTACACGGGTATATGAAGCAGCATAGCCACCCACAGCAGCCTGGATGGCATCGAGCTCTGCCTGCACCTCAGGATACAGAGTGCACACAGTCTCTACATCCCTCCTCCCAGCTTCTGATAGCTGATCGAAGGCGTAGAGTTCGAGCACTCCTGATTCTATGTATTCCCTTGTATCCAATTCTTAACTTCTAAATATTTTTCTCAAATTCATTGTTGCATTTCGCAGGCGCGTCTTCACTGTCCCCAATGGGATATTATATTCTTCTGCTATCTCGGATTGGGTATATCCCTTGAAATACATCAAGTCTATCAATAGCTTTTCGTTAGGGTCCAGTTTATTAACTAAGTCCGCTAAACCTATATGCTCGGGCCTGATACTATCCGTTTTCATCCTGCCTAACTGACTTACGACATTCTCCGTACTCTGGTTTTTACGACTGTTATTAAAATCCTTCGAACGGGTCTTATCTATAGCCATATTACGGCTGATATTGAGCATCCAGGTGAATAATTTGCCTTTTTTAGCATCATAGCTGCCGATGCCATTCCATATTTTGACAAATGCCTCCTGCAATACATCATTAGCCGTCTCCTCACTGGCCACGACCCTATATATGACTCCATAGAGCGCTGCACTGTAGTTGTCATAGAGGTACTCGTAGGCAGCGCGGTCATTGCGCTGTAGCCGGACTACCAGTTCCTCTTCCGATGTATGTGTGTATTGTGACAATCCCGATTACTTATGATAAAGCTAAAAACAATTCGCAAGGTTCATAACACAAGAGCGTGTTAAATGGTTCATTTATCCATAAGCTTTTCTATTCCACACGTTTGATCGTTACTGTGAGCGTACCTGAGTTATTTCCAAAAAAGAATACAGCATCATTGGGCTGGGGGATCAATTTGCCACTATTCTTAAAACGAATTTTCGCTTCTGTACCTATGGCCTCATGCCTGCCGCCGACTTTAGCCACGAGCTTCAGATAGTTTTCCTTAGGCATCGGTTTGAGATATATGGCAAATCTCATAGCCGCATTTTTAGACGGGAATCCGGCGGCATCGGTGGGTTCAAATCCTGCGTCTTGCCATTTGCCTACCGCAGTGATCTGATAGGTTTCGCCTTTAATGACTTTAATGCCAGTCTGTGTAAACCGTTTAGTGGCTTTAGTGAGGATGGAGATGGAATCTCCTTTTTGCAATGCAGCTGATTGTGATACTGCTCGCTGGAAAAACGAAGAACATAAAATGAAAAGCAGGATGAATATTTTATAAGGTGTCATTGGAGATTAATTTACAGTATTGTTTATCGTAAATCTAAAATGGGCTCAATTACCTCACCCTGCCCTCCTTACCTCGGTGCGTGTCCTCACGCACCGAAACAATAATGCCCTTTTGTGATGCATGAAGACGCGCACCACAGAAGATGGGAACCTCATTCCTCTTTATACCTTGTATAAACTATAGCAGAAAATAAACACAAACCCATGCCTACGATACCGCTCAGCCGCAGGCCATAGTCATGGCCCGGATCTTTGCCATAGAGTGTCAGCATAGCAAAGACCATAATACCGAGGGTCTGCCCCAGCTTCTGAAACAGGGCCCTCATGCCGAAGTACATGCCTTCTTTATTTTGCCCCGTGACTTTAGTGTCAGCCTCTGCTATATCTCCGAGTACGGCATTGGTCAGTATGCTCAGGAAGCTGTCCGGAATACCAAATGTGACCATCAGCAGCACGCCCTGTACCATAGCTGTCACAGGATATTGCCCGAGCCAGTATATGGAGCCAAATACAAACGACATAAAAAAGAAAGAACCGACCATCATTTTCTTTTTGCTGATCGTCTTTTCCATAATATTTACCACCGGGTAAAATGCCAGTGTGACGAGCACCATCAGTCCCATCAACATTGATCCGACAGCTTCTTTAAAAAGCAATATCGCTTTGACATAATATAACAAGCCTCCGGTGATGATCGTGATGGACATAAAAAATGCTGCATCTGCCAGAGCAAATATTCTGAAGTTGTGATTGCTTAAGGCCGTACGCAGAGATGTGAATACAGACTCTGTGACCTGCCCTGGGTTGACGTACTTCTTCTCATCGATGAAGATGACAGGTACAAACATACATATAGCGCCTAATGAATTGAGGCCCACTATGGCCAGTTGGTTGGACTTCAGCGCTGTGATGGCCGGCATCATATCTTTGATCGCATTGGCGATAGCAGGCGCCTGAGCTGATACGACTATGCCTATGATAAAACCGACAGACTGCGCTGTACTGATGTGCATTTTGCCATGCGGGTAGTGGCCGAGTTCTGCCAGCAGGGCGTTATTAGGGATGACATACATACCGTAGAAAAAATAATAACCGAACTGCATAGCACCCAGCCAGACCAGGTTCAGTTTATTCTCGGTATGAAATGGTGGATAGAACATAGCGATAGCGAACAATACCATCGGTATCACGGCGACTGCCATAAAAGGTATCCTCCGGCCCTTGCGATGCTTACTGCGGTCACTCCATCCGGCTATGGCCGGGTCTACCACTGCATCAAAGAGCCTGCCACTGGCAGTGACGAGCGCTATGATATTGATGACACCAAAGAAAACTATCTGCGGCACGAGATTGACCATGCCGGCATTGCTAGGCGGGAGGTAGAGGTAGAGCAGCATCACCGAAATGATATTAATGGAAATACTCCAGCCAAAAACCCCAACGGCGTATGCTATGATCTTTGATAAGGGTATCCTCTCTGCCATCTATGCAATATATGCATTTTTGGAGAAGCAAATAGTTTGACCGCGAAGAGCGCTGAGAACACAAAGAAATACGGTTTTACCACAGAGACGGAGAGGCGCGGAGAAATACACATAAAACGCAAAAAAACAGAGAACACATAGAAATATCCTATCATCACAAAGTCGCCTCTAATCGCCGCTTCAGGTCAGTCCAGTCTCCTGATAGAATACCGTAGTACACTGTATTGCGCCTGAAACCATCACTCATGACCGTATGGCTTCTTAGTATACCTTCCTGCTGTCCACCTATTGCCTCGATGGCAGCCCTTGACTTTATATTCCTTTCATCAGTTTTGAGCTCCACGCGCTCAAACTCCAGATGGTCAAAAGCATGAGACAACAGGAGAAATTTGCAATTTCTGTTCAGCCCTGTTCTTTGAAATTGATTGCCGATCCAGGTAGCACCGATCTCCAGGCGTTTGTCACGATTTGAGATATTGAGGAAGCTCGTGCTGCCTGCATAAGCATTGAGATGCTTGTCATATATGGCAAAGGGATAGCGCAGGCCCTGGCGCCTGTCTTTGAGTGAAATCTCTATATACTGCGACAATAGTTCATGAGAGGACACCTGTATCGGGGAAAAGCGGTTAAGGTTTTTATCTTCTGTAGCCACGTTCAAAAGACTGTTTGTGTCTTCTGACACAAGTGGCCTTATGAGCACCCTTGCATTCTCCAGTACGATCTCTTTATCAAAATCCAGATCCATGTCAGTAGCTTTTATGGATATAAAACGGAAGTTTACTCCGGCTCCTGGCCCAATATGATATTGACCTTACCATTAGGATTAGCGGCGGCTCCACTGGAATAGATGACATGGTCCAGCGGGAAGCCGTAATCCAAACCGAGCAAACCAAACATAGGCAGGAACACGCGTATACCTATACCGACAGATTTATCGAGCTGGTATGGACGATAGTCGCTCAGGTTCTGCCATGTATTGCCACCTTCGAGGAAGACAAGCAGGAATATAGTAGCAGAAGGATTGAGCGATACAGGGTAGCGCAACTCAGCAGTGAATTTATTGAAGATAGCTGCTCCTGCTATAGTGGCGGGAGGAGAGGTCGGGCTGATGATGTCATATCCGCGCAGACGTACGATCTCTTTACCCAAAATATTGAATGTACTGATACCATCGCCACCCACCTCGAAGCGATCAAACGGCGTGAGACCCAGTTTAGGATTGTACATGCCGAGGAAGCCCAGTTTGGCAGAAGCCCTGAAAACTAAGTTCTGATATACGGTAGTGTACCAGTCAGCAAAGAATTTGATCTTAAAGAATTCCACCAGCTTATACCTCACCTCAGGAGAAAGTGAGTCATTCAAATAGTTGATACTACGTGGGCCCGGGAACATCAATGAATAAGGCAATGTACCCTGTGCTGAGAGCATAAAGCTCGAACCGTGCTTCGGATACAATACCTGATCGAGTGAGTTTCGGCTGAGGATCACGGACAGGTTCAGGTTATGCGCATTTCCTACACCATTTCCCGTACCCGTATTGAAGATAGGTAGATAAGCGGAGTTATTGATCTGATAATAAGAATAAGTAAGCGCCGTCTCAAACGTAAAGTAATCATCCGGTTTCTTCAACCTTGTAGCCCATGATACTGTGCCACCGGTCGAGTGGTAAAAGCCGGTCGATGGTTCGGTCAGGCCATTGGCGAATGAGACTATATCTGTACGGTTGAATGCAAATGTAAGTGAGTTTGGCTTTTTGCCGCCTAGCCATGGCTCAGTGAATGATGCCGTATAGAACTGGCTGGTCTTGCCACCCGACTGAAACCTGATGCTGAGCCTCTGTCCGTCACCTGTAGGTAGCGGGTTCCAGGCTTTCTTGTCTATGATATTGCGCAGGGAGAAGTTAGTAAATGTCACGCCCAGCGTACCTGTGAGACCCACTGTCGTACCGCCATATCCCGCTGATAGTTCCAATTGATCGGAGGGTTTCTCTGTGACCCGGTACTCTATATCCACGGTGCCGTTCTCAGCATTGGGTATGGGGACGACATCGAGCTGCTGCGGATCGAAATAACCGAGCGCTACGATCTGCCGCTGTGAGCGTATGAGGTCCTCACGGCTGAATTTATTGCCGGGCAGGGTCCTGAGCTCACGCCTGATGACACGCTCGTTGGTCTTGGTATTGCCTATGATGCGTACATTGGCGATGGTGGCCTGCGGGCCCTCTGAGATACGCAGCTCGAGGTCTATCGAGTCACCCTCTACCCTCACCTCCATAGGCTGTATGGAGAAAAACAGGTAGCCGTCATTCATATAGAGTGAACTCACATCACCCTCGTTAGGATTTGAGTAGAGCTTTGAGTCGAGGGCCTTTGTATTATAAACCTCACCGCGGTGTATGTTCAGTATTTTATTGAGTAGGGTATCCGGGTATTTCGTATTGCCAGTGAAAGTGATATTGCGGAAATAATACCTTCTGCCCTCATCTATTTTGATATCGACGATAAAATTACTTTTATCGGCGAAATACTGTGTATCAGATACGATATGGGCATCACGATAGCCTTTGGTACTATAAAAATCTATCAGGCTCTTTTTGTCCTCTTCGTAGGTTTTGCGCTGGAACTTTGAGGCCTTGAAGATGTTCATATTGACAAAGTGCTCCATGTATTTATACCATCCTGTAGGGGCCAGCGTGCCTGGTACCTCATACCACTTAGGATGATAGCCGAACTTTTTAAAGTTGCTACGAAACCTCAGGATGCTGTCCATCTGAAATTTGACACGCTCCTTGGTCTCCTTCATCTGATGCTTGAGGGTGGTCTCTGAGAAGGCCGTATTACCTTCGAAGTTGACCGAGCCTATCTTGACAGCTTCGCCTTTTTGTACATAGAATTTCACATTGACCACACCGCGTCTGCTGGAGTCCTTTTCAGATTTGGCCACAGCTTTCACATTGAGAAATCCTTTCTCTATGTAGTAATTTCTTATGACCTCGATGGCCTTGAGCTTTTTATTGTCCGTGAATATCTCCCCTGCACGCAGGTCTATCTTTTTGTGGATGTCATCGCGGTCAGAGTTTTTCACCCCGATGATGGAGTATGATTTGATACGGGGACGCTCCTCGACCACGATCGAGAGGAAGACCTCATCGCCGACCACTTTGTCTACATTGATCGCTACATCGATAAAGAGCTTTTGCTTCCACAGATTTTTGATGGCCTTAGGTATGTCTTCACCTGGTATCTTGATCTTGGCACCCTGACGCAGGCCTGAGAGTGATATGAGGATGGTCTTGTCATTCTGTGTGCCACTGACCTTGATATTGGCGATCTTGTATTCTTTAGGTTTGCTGTAGTCCACTACGATGGCCGAGGAGTCCTGTGCGTGCACGTACATGCCGGATGAGAGGAGTATGCCAATGATCAGAAAGCGAAGGAAAGCCCCAAGCCTGGAAAAACCGGATGTATGTACTACTGAGTTGCTTTGCTTCACTTTTATGCTTTACTTATCTACTCCCTTTTTTAATTATTCGCCCTTCTGTATTTGCTCTGTCGTCTTGCCAAATCTCCTCTCACGCGCCTGATAGGTGAGGATGGCCTGGTATAGCTCCTCTCGGTCAAAGTCCGGCCAGAACTTCTCCGTAAAATAGAACTCCGTATATGCCAACTGCCACAGGAGGAAGTTGCTGATACGCTGCTCGCCGCTGGTCCTGACCATCAGCTCCGGGTCCGGTATGCCTGCGGTGAAAAGATGCCCATTCACCATATCATCCGTGATGTCGTCGGGGGCCAGTTTGCCATCCTTCACATCCTGCGCTATCCTCTGCACCGCATGCACTATGTCAGCCTTGCCGCTATAGTTGAGTGCCAGTATGAGGTCCATGCGCGTATTGCCTGCGGTAGCGTCCATCGCTTTGCGCAGCTCACGGGCGGTATTGCCGGGGAGCGCGTCTATATCTCCTATGGTGCGCAGCCTGATATTATTGTCCTGCAGGGTTTTCACCTCTGCCATGATGGTCCTGAGCAGCAGGTCCATGAGCCCTGTGACCTCCAGCATGGGGCGGTTCCAGTTCTCGGTGGAGAATGCATACAGGGTGAGGTACTTGACACCCAGCTCTGCACACGACTCCGATGCCTCACGTACAGCCCTCACCCCGTTAGTATGCCCGAAGAGCCTGTTTTTGCCCCGCTCCTTGGCCCAACGCCCGTTGCCATCCATGATGATGGCTATATGCCCGGGCAGGCGGGTCAGGTCTATCGAGTCTTTTAAGCTCATTTCGGGCTGTGTCTGTAACGCCTTTCGGGCAAAATATTTTCCTTTCGCTTTACTAAAGTTTGAATTTAACAATTTTGCGAAAGTGGGCAAATATAGGCAATTTGGCGGGTAGTCAAAGCCGACAGCAGGCTGAGGCCCTGCCTGCCTGAGGGAAAGCCGTTTTTTAGCAATTATTTTCAGAAATCGGAGGGAGATTTAACAGCCAGTATCACACGAAAGGCACGAAGAACACAAAGATCATATCTTTCGCAAAATGGCAAAGACGCGAAGAATAGTGATAATCGCAAAGAACGCGGAGGCTGTTTACCTAAAAGCCGATCACGTCATCCTGAACGCTTTTCACCTTATAAATTAAACATGCCAAAGCCCTGCCTGCGTGATACAGTCAGACAGGGACTTCACTCAAGATGACAAAAGACTTTCAAAATCCCTGTTCACGCAAGTGAATGGGGTTTTTGATTTATCGACAATTAATATCTTTATGGCATAAATCAATATCCCCAAACCTATGAGAAATACTCATATCAGCTTATTAATGGTTTTCGCATTTTTATTGATGACTCCTGCAATCAACGCACAGAGTAATGGCTATGAGACATTCGAGACCAATGACTTCTCCATACACTACCCCGCAGGGTGGAGCGTGGGTGATAAAAAGGCGGGTGTGCTTGCTTATTTCCTTTCACCGCTTGAATCCGCAAAAGACGAGTTTAGCGAGAATATCAATATCATGACTCAGGACCTATCAGAACATCCTATGACCCTAAAGGAATATACTGATCTGTCCTTAAAACAGATACAGACTCTTGCCACTCACGGCAAGCTGATAGAGTCCAAAACCATACAAACAGCTAACGGGGAAGCTCAAAGACTCGTATATAAAGCTGATAATGGAAAATTTCACTTACAGTTTATGCAGCTGTATATCGTCAAAAAGGAGAAGGTGTATTTAATAACCTATACTGCTGAAACTAAGAACTACAAAAAGTATTTGCCAAAGGTAAGCGATGCTATGAACTCCTTCGTCTTGAAGCAGTGACGTAATTTAATGATCTCTTTAAACTTCTTCTACGCTCCTTTATCCAGATTTGATTTGAAGCGGGGTTTTGATTATACAAATGGAATGATTTAACTTTCCCTTATGATACGGTATCAATTTATACTATTGGGGACGCTTTTGTTTGCGTTTGTCTCCTTGGACGGTCAGACAAGCTCTAAAGTCATACCTAAATCAAGTAAATGGAAGCTGATTGAGTATCTGAAAGCAGATGGAACCATGGTAGCCAATGACTCCCAACCTAGTTATGCCAATAAGAATGGAACCAAATTCATTACTCTGGATTTTGTAACTGACACTACTTTTAGCTTTAAAACATTTACAAATGATGGAGGTGGCAAAGTCTATTATAATAATTCAAGCAACTCTATAATAATCAAATGTAAAACTATGACAAAGGTAGGAGAATATCCTTGGGGTAAACTATTTCTAAAGACTATGCCTCTTGTCACTAATTTTAAAATAACAGATACGGATTTAAAGCTATTATATGATAATGGCACTAAGTATATACACTTCGTGAAAAACTGAGTTCAAATCTACTTCAACACCTCTCTAAACTTCTTCAATAAGCCCTTATCCATATTCGATTTCAGCAGCTTCACGCTTTCGCAATTATTAAACGTAGCAAATTCATCTGTGCTTTTAGCAAGGGCTTTTAGAAAAGCATCGGTCGGCTCGAAACCCTCCTCCAGCCATAGTTTCTGGATGATGAGTTCACCTTTACTGCGTTCAGCCTTGCAGTCCATACGCCCTACGAAGCGGTCACCATATAGTATCGGCAGACAGAAATATCCATGAATTCGTTTCGGGGCAGGTACATAGCATTCGATAGTATAGTCATAGTCGAAGAGTGTTTGAAGCCTTTTACGCTGTATCACTGCATTGTCAAATGGCGATAGTATATGTACTTTTTTTGTCGCCTTTATATCATCGAGTATGTTTAGTTTATCAGATGTAGTGTAGTATGCTTCTTTGACCTTATCGATATTGACTTCTACTACCACTCCTTCTTTGATGAGATGTTTAAGTGCCTTTTGGACTTTATCTTTATGCCCTTGTCGGAGATAGGATATTTCATGCCCGGCTACGATGCCGTTGGCCTGTATGGCAGACAAGATCAGGTGTTCAGCCATTTCTTTCTCAGTCGGCATTTTGGTATTGATACCTGATGGCAACACTCTTTCTGTGAGATCGTATACTTTCTGGAAGTTCTTTCTGCCAGCTACCATGAGTTGGCCAGCCATGAAAAGTTGCTCAAGTGCTTGTTTAGTGGTTTTCCATTCCCACCATCCGGCATTGGCTTTCTTCTCTTCGAAATCTTTTGATTGCAGCGGGCCCTCGGCCTTGATCCTGTCGTAGACATATTTAGTTGGCTTCTTGTCCTTGAACCAATGCTGCTTGCCATCGGCGAAGAGTTTTTTGCGTGGGAGGGAGAAGCGATAGTCTCGCATGGGCAGGTATGCCGCTGCATGGCTCCAGTATTCAAAGACCAGTTTCTCATCCATCAGTTCATCGAGATGATCTTTCTGATAGTCTTTCACACGCGTGAATATGGTGTGATGGTGAGCCCGCTCCACGACAGATATGGTATCTATCTGCACATAACCCAGATGTTCGATAAGACTGAGTACGCCCGTTTTCTTCCGGCCAAAGTCATGACCATATAGGCCCTGAGAATGAAGGAATAGTTTTCGGGCATCGGAGATAGACAAGAGATTTGAGACGTGAGACATGAGATAAATGTATATCAGATTTGACAACTTTTTAAAAAGTTGTCAAATCTCTATCGGAATGACGTTGCAGTGATTATCTCAATTTCAGAACTGGTTCTGTTCTACTGCAAAGAGCAGGTAGAGGTGCCGCCCTGTGTAATGCTGTTACATTTATTTGCTGCGCTAATGGCGTTATTTGCCCTGACCGTAGCTGTGGAATTAATTCCACCCACATTGCTCACACATGAGCAAGTATAATCCCTGGTACAAGACGAGCCGGCAAAGGCTATCAGACCAATACAAAGAGTAATGATGATCTTTTTCATAATGATTTAGATTTATTTTATGTATTAAACAATTAGATAAATCTAAAAACGTGCCAAAATTACTTCAGTTTCTTGACGTATGAATCGTCAGCTACGAGGTTGTGAAGCTTCTGTAGGGATGAGCGTACACTGGAATCTATTTGTTTATCACCATAGTGCAGTACGAATCCGCCGAGCAGGGACTCATCTATGGATTCTGTCAGTTGTATCTCAGCGAGGTTTTCTCTCTTCTTGAGGCTTGACAGCAGACTGTCTATTGTAGCCTTATCTAGTTTCACAGCAGAGGTGATGGTGACAGGTGTGATATTTTTGAACTCGTTGTACTGTATCACAAATGACTCTGCGATCTCACTGAGCAGGCTTTCGCGGCCCTTGTGCGTCATCAGTACTATAAACTTGCCGGTGACCTCGCTGACCTTTGACAGGAAAAGTTTGTTCAGCACCTCCAGCTTTTTGTCAGGGCGTATGACCGGGCTCTTGAGAAATGTCCTCAGCTCACGGCTGACCTTAAATGCTTCATTCAGCAACAAAATATCATTATGCACCTGCTCGAGTTTCCCATTTTCCTGGGCCAGTTCGATAAGTGATTTGGCATATCTGGATGCTATACGGTATGACATATTTGAAAGTATTAAGTTATAGGTCTTAAGTAATAAGTTCTGCGGGTTTCCTTCTTAAAACCTATTACTTAAAACTTATTACTAGTTAAGATTTGTTTCCTTCACTAATTTCTCTACGAATTCCTTTTGTGCTGCGTCAGTATGTAGTTCTTTGCGTACTACCTGTTCAGCTATTTTGAGTGCCATCTGGCCTACGGTATTCTTTATTTCTACGATAGCGGCATTCTTCTGGGTCTCGATCTCACGGAATGCATCAGACATTTTTTTGAGTGACTCAGCATGTGCTTTATTGAGCAGGTCAGTCTTCAGGTGTTCAGCAGCCTCGCGTGCTTCGGCTAGTATCTTATTGCGCTCTTCTTTGGCCTGATTGAGCAGGTCTTCATTCTTAGCGGTCATGAGGGCCATCTCAGCACGAGCCTTCTCGGCCTGCGCCAGTGAGTCAGCTATGGACTGGTCCCTTTCCTTCAGGGCATTGGCGATAGGCTTGAAACCAAACTTGCCCAGTATAAAGATAAGGAGCAGGAATATGATCAATGCCCAGATAGACAATCCCGGATTTGGGGTGATAAGGCTGAAGGGATTTGGAGCTGCTTCGAGCATTACTGTCAGATAAGTATTCATTACTACGGCGTTTATATATATATTAATTAAGGCTTTTTACATTTTAGAAAAACGCTTCCGCCGGCAATCCCATTGGAAGCGTCTTTTTCTTAGTTTGCTTTCAGCAGGGCGATGATAACTGCAAACAGCGCGACACCTTCTACAAGGGCAGCTGTCAATAGCATCAATGAGCGGATGTCGTTAATGGCTTCCGGCTGGCGGGCTACAGCTTCTACTGAACCCTTGCCGATCATACCGATACCGATACCTGCTCCTACTGCTGCGAGGCCTGCACCTATGGCTGCGATGCCCGGTGCGGCTACGTCTAAAAGAACTGGACTGATCATGATATATAATTAATGGTTAAAAAATATTCTAATTAATGTGCTGCATGTGCTTCATCATGGCTGCTGTGGTCCTCCAAAGCCAGGCCGATAAATACAGATGTAAGCATCGCAAAAATAAATGCCTGAATGAACGCTACAAGTACCTCTATACAACCGATAAATAATGTAAATGGAACGGCGATAGCTGCACCGAGGCCTGAGCCCGGCAGGCTCGCACCTACTTTACCGAATATAAATATCAAACTGATCAGGCTAAGTACGATGATGTGGCCCGCGGTCATATTCGCAAAGAGTCGTATCATGAGTGCCACCGGTTTGATGATCACACCGATGAGCTCGATAGGAGCCAGGAATATTTTCATAGGTACAGGTACACCCGGCATCCATACTATATGCATCCAGTAGTCTTTAGTACCGTTGAAATTGACCACTATGAATGCTATCACAGCGAGGACAATAGTGAAAGAGATATTTCCTGATACATTGGCACCACCCGGAAAGAGAGGCACCAGACCGAGAAGGTTATTGGCCAGGATAAAAAAGAAGATGGTCATTATATAAGGAAGGAACTTCTCATACTTAGGACCGATACACTGTTTGGCTACATCGTCCCTCACGAATATAAACATAGGCTCGATGAGAGACTGGAGACCTGATGGCGCTTTTCCAGTATTAGTGGTATATGCTTTGGCTACGGAGGTAAAGATGAATATCAGCAGAGCTGCCGCCAGTAGCATAGTAAAGACATTCTTAGTAATAGACATGTCGATGAAAAAGCCGCCGTCTTCGCGTTTTATTTCTCCCTCCTCGCACTTGTAGCCGTTTACCTCTTTGCCTTCATGATAGAGGAAAGTAGTAACCCCTTTGGTTGCAGTATTATACAGAATGCAAGGCAAAGGGACGGACCAAAGCTGCAAAACATCAAACTCATGTGAGTCTGCTATGTGGTGAAGCACGATCGGGCTCGGGTCAAATTGCTTCTCTACATTAGCCAGCTCAGACTTGACATGAGCAGCCTCGGGTGTCTCTCCATGCACTGTGGCAGTGAGGGCGACGAAGAGAAAAAGGAAGATGGATATGTATTTTTGGTATCTCACGGCAAAGCTCTTTTTTAACGCGATGCAAAAATATTCCTTTTGATGGTATTTCAAAACGGAAATTTGACTCTAAATGATAATGTTGGGAACGGGTGTATATCTCTGGTCATTATCAGCCCTCAAAGGGTTTCAAACCCTTTGAGGGTTCCCAAAAAAAATAAGTCCTCCGATAGGTCGGAGGGCTTATTTTAATGAACAAGGTCTGTTATATGATTATGCAGATGGAGCGGACTTCTTAGCGGCAGCTTTCTTAGCCGGGGCTTTCTTAACTGCTTTTTTTACAGCTTTCTTAGCAGCAGCTGGTTTAGCGGCCGGCTTAGCAGAAGTACCACCTTTTACCCTTTTCTGGAGTTCAGACTCAAGCTTAGTGATCTTTTTGGTCAGTGACTGTATCTGGTTGATACCGGCTTTGCCATATTTATCTACTACTTTATTGAGCTTCACTTCGAGTTCTTTCCTTTTAGATTCAGCATTGGTCACTACGTGATCGACGATCTTTTTGCCTTCACGCTCGTTGATCTTGCCTTTTTTTACGAGGTCTTCTACGTTCTTCTGTACTCTTTCTGAGGTCTTAGCTGCATATCCCACGCCTGCGTAGAGAAGGCTTCTGAGGGTTTCCTGGAGCTTTGTGTTGTCTGCCATGATCTTTAGTTTTTGTTTTAGTTAAAATTGATTATTGTAATTATTAATGTGTTTTTGTCTCCTAAACACAATGCAAATATAAATGTGATTTTTTAAAAAACAACACAAATTCAATCAAATCAATGATTTTAACTATTATTTAATCTTAAAATACATATATTAAATAATAATTCAAGTTTCATTTTGTTGTGATAAATGCTATCTTTTGGGCCTAGATAACGAATATAATCATTGATACTGCTTATTTTTATCAAGTTAAGTTATTTAATAATATTAAATAATATTAATTTTATGGATGTAGTAATTATTTGTTATTGCGGATAAATTGTTTTGCTTTATATTTAATTAAAAGCGCAATTATTTGAGATTCGCCTCATATCTATATATACTCATCGGATCACTGGATGTGATGATAGAGTTCACCGGCCCTCCCTCATGGAGACAACTCACTAAACCCCTGCTGATGCCCGTTTTGATAGCCTTTTATACACTGGGTGCGGGTACTTTGGTCAGGAGAGACTGGCTTATCATTACGGCATTCGTATTCTCATGGTTAGGGGACCTGGCTTTGATGTTAGCAGCGGGCAATAAAATTTTATTCCTCACAGGGCTGGTGAGTTTCCTCGTGGCCCATATCTTTTATATCAATGCATATATCATGGTCCGAGACAGGTCGGGTGTCATACTGCTGAAGAGGAAACCCTGGCTCACGATACCGATCTTTGTGTTTCTGACGGCCATGCTATCCCAAGTCCTGCCCGCTGTGAGCCCTGATATGTGGATACCTATCACGGCCTATTCGCTGGTCATAGGGACGATGTCTATCTTTGCGCTGAATAGGTATGGGCGTGTCAGCGGCGACAGTTTTTGGTTGGTTTTCTCCGGGGCGCTGATATTTATGCTGTCGGATTCACTGATCGCCATCAATACTTTTTTGTGTCGCGGTACATTATATATGGCAGGTGTGTGGATCATGTCTACCTATATAGTCGGTCAATATCTGATCGCCAAAGGAATGCTGCTGAATGAGAGTCCAATAGAACATATAAGTCGGTAATTTTGTATATGAGACAATGGTTTCAGCACAAATAGTTAACAAATGTTGGTTTTTCGGGCTAAACTATTTCTTGACTTCAATCGTTTTATACTGTAAATTGCCCTCGAATCTGATAATTTTCCTATTTTCGCAGGCTGTTTGACGAAAACGCACTCAAATTCAATTTCATATCTAAAGAATCATCCTATAAATGAGACAACTCAAAATATCCAAGTCCATTACCAATCGTGAAAGCCAGTCTATTGAAAAATACCTGCAAGAGATCGGTAAAGAGGACCTGCTCACCCCCGAAGAAGAAGTGGAACTCGCACGTCGTATACGTGCCGGAGACCAGACCGCCCTCGAGAAACTGACCCGCGCCAATCTCCGCTTCGTGGTATCGGTGGCCAAGCAATATCAAAACAACTCCCTGTCCCTGAATGACCTCATCAATGAAGGTAACTTGGGACTGGTGAAGGCTGCACAGAAATTTGACGAAACGAGAGGATTTAAATTTATCTCCTATGCTGTGTGGTGGATCCGTCAGTCTATCATCCAGGCCCTCGCTGAGCATAGCCGTCTCGTACGCCTCCCGCTCAATAAAGTAGGCTCACTGACCAAGATCAATAAGGCATTCTCTGATCTCGAGCAGAAGTACCAGCGCGAACCGACAGCTGAGGAGCTGGCGGAACTGCTGGAGATACCGGTGGAGGAAGTGGAAGCTACACTCGGTATATCTGCACGTCACGTATCTATGGATGCGCCATTCACAGAGGGTGAGTCAAACGCACTCATCGATGTACTGGACAATCCTAATGCTGAGAAGACCGATATCGCACTGGAGTATAAAGAATCCCTCCAGATGGAGACCGACCGTATACTGGCTACACTGACCGACCGCGAGAAAGAAGTCATTAAGCTGTTCTTCGGCATCGGTGTAGAACATCCGATGACACTCGAAGATATCGGAGAGAGCCTCGGCATCACCCGTGAGCGTATCCGCCAGATCAAGGACAAAGCGATCACTAAGCTTCGCACCCAGTCCCGCAGCAAGGCCCTCAAAGCATACCTTGGTCAATAAGACAATTTAAATACTTTTATAGAAAGCCCTCGACTGAGGGCTTTTTTTATTTCATATCCTCTTTCGACAACCGCTCGACACACATCACCTCAGTGCTCTTTACATCATTTTTAAACTTGTTCAATATAGTCAGGACAGCTACCTTGGGTACCATATTGAAGTAAGCTTTTTCCCATGATAACTTTTCATCGGTACCTGGTGTCGGAGGATCGATATTGATAGGTATGGAACTGATTAATGGATATTTTTTCATGAGATCTTCTATGTCATGCTTATAGTCGCCCATCTTCTTCTTTAGTTGCGTGCCATCCGGACCTTCGGCCAATAGTTTTGTGCCGACATTCAAATCAGCATCATCTTTCCCTCTCAGTTCTATAGTATCTTTCAGGCTATTAATAAATGTTGTGAGGCTGTCCGATTTAGCTTTGACCTTACATGCGGCAATGAGGAGGGTCATTGCTTTTGCGGACTTGCCCTGATTGTTCTCTATCTGTCTGATCAGGTCATCTATTTCTCCCTCTTTACCCTTTATTATCTTCTGATCAGATTTAATAAGGGCGTTATTCACTGAATCGAATTGTTCCCTTATCTCTTCCTGATGTCGATAGGTTTCGATAAATGAACAATTATACATTAATGCACCAATCATGAGTGCAAACAAAATATTTTTCATATGGCGACTTTTAAAGGTTAATAATAAGTAAAGGCTTACTTCCCAACAAACATCGCCGAGACCTGTATGTCCTTAGAGCCGGCTGTATATTTATAGAAGCCCTCTCCGCTCTTCGAGCCCAGATAGCCTGCTGTGACCATATTGACCAGCAGCGGGCATGGTGCATATTTAGGATTGCCGAAGCCGTCATGCAGGACACGCATGATAGCCAGGCATACATCTAGCCCGATAAAGTCCGCCAGTTGCAGCGGCCCGAGGACATGGGACATACCCAGCTTCATCACGGTATCTATCTGCTGTATACCTGCTACACCTTCATACAGCGAGTAGATAGCCTCATTGATCATCGGCATGAGTATCCTGTTTGCTACGAAACCCGGATAGTCATTGACCTCTACGGGTACCTTGCCGAGGCGCACAGATAGCTCCATGATCTGAGTGGTGACTGCATCTGATGTAGCATAGCCGCGTATCACTTCCACCAGTTTCATGACTGGCACGGGGTTCATAAAATGCATACCGATGACCTTATCGGCCCTCTTTGTCACGGACGCTATATGTGTGATAGATATAGAGCTGGTATTGCTCGCCAGTATCGCTTCGGGTTTGCATACCTCATCGAGCTGCTTAAATATTTTGAGCTTGAGGTCTATATTTTCTGTAGCAGCCTCGACCACCAGATCAGCATCAGGACATGCCATTGCTATATCTGTGTTTGTAGTGAGCTTGGCCAATGCCTGCGCTTTCTTATCAGCGTCTATGGTCCCCTTGACTAGCATACGGTCGAGGTTGCGGCTGATAGTGTCGAGGGCTTTGTCGAGGGCTTCCTGCCTGATATCCACCATCGTCACAGCGTATCCATTCATGGCAAATACATGAGCTATGCCATTGCCCATCGTCCCCGCTCCCAGTACTGCTACTTTATTCATTTGAGTTTTTATTTTTTTATTTTTTGGCAAATCCCCCTACCCCCTTTCTAAAGGGGGAGTAAAAACCGCCCCTCGAATACCGCAAGAATACAAAGTATCACAGAGAACCCAAAACTACCTGTCATACTAATGAGCATCATATACAGCCAGTGCATACTGGCCTTTTTTCAGTTTATTAATTCTAAGGGAGCCTATCCGGTCGGCAGCATCCCCCACTCTATGCAGGACTGCATCGGATATCTGCCAGTCGCTCTCAGCATCGGGGCGGTATACGAGGACGAGTTTGTCTTTATCCTTTCTGATGAGGGTGTTGTCCATATAGCCCTGTCCATTCGTAGAACCATTATAATAAAACACAGCCGATGCCTGAAAATCCGCTGACCATACGCCATCTACCATCCAATACCTGTAATCCGAAAGACGAAGACCATGAATATGATTCATCCCTGCATCGGGCGCTACCCAATGGTGCTCAACCCGAACGAGCGATGTGTCGCTGCTCTTCACCATCTCGACAGACATCTTTGCCACAGTGAAATCATAATGCTGGTCTGTTCCTATCATCTTATACCACTGGCTGGTGACGGCATCGGATAGCTTCTCATCAAAGTTCAAGGCTATATATGCAGGAGCCAAAGACAAGGATGCTGTATACTGTGTGCTATCAGCACTTACATTTGCTATGCGGATAGTTTTGTGGCCGACAGAGTCGAAGAATGCCACCTCAAGCGGTACATGAGTGAAATAGTGCGAAGCATGGTCCAGGTGCTGACGGATGGAAAAACTAACTGTGTAGTTGGTCCCGGTTTTTTTGATCTGCTGATGCTCTATCGAAAAATCCGGAAAGCCACCGTCAAATATCCAATCTGTAAAGAAGTCATTGATGTTTTTCAAACCGGAGCATGAGACAAGGTAGTCGCGCAGTTTATAGCTATTGATATCTTTAAATTTATACTGCTGCAGAAATCCCCTGAAACAACCAAAGAAAAGAGAATCCCCCATATAGCTGCGCAGTGTATGCAGCCTGTCGGCACCCTTGTCATAGACGGAATAGCTGCTATAGGTATACTCAGATGGCATGCCGGTCAGTGGACGATAAGCGCCATCACGGACATGTGCGAGGCGGATCACGATCTCATGATTGGTCCGTACACGCTGCCGGTACCGGTCCTCGCCATACAGACCCTCATAGAATATCTCCTCACAGTATCTACCCCAGCCTTCATTCAGCCACATCTCGCTCTCATTGTCGCAGGTCACCATATCACCGAACCAATGATGCGAAAGCTCATGTGCCATGACATTTTCATTCGAAGTATTGCCGTTGACTAGTCCAAGCATATAGGAGATATTGGTAGCATGCTCCATAGCACCAGCGGTGAATGGCACAAGGCAATATCCCACCCTCTCGAATGGATAAGGACCAAATCTGTTTTCGAAAATTCTGAGCGCATCCTTGAGATGCTGAAAAGATATCTTCAGGTGTGCTGTGTCCTGTGCGCGGGCAGCCAGCAATATCGGGATCGTGCCATTGAGCCCTCTATATGAGTCCTCCAGCACCGCATAGTCAGACACGCTCATGGCGACCAGATAAGACGGGATAGGGTCATTCATGGTCCAGTGCCAGGTCTTATTGCCCTTAGCACCCACAGTCACGCTATCCTGATGGCCGTTGCATATAGCCCGACGCGATGCGTCAGTGGTCACCGCAAAATGAAAAGTGCTTCGCTCTACAAAATTGTCAAAACATGGGAACCATACCTTGCCATAGTTATGCGGCTCGGCCAGAAAGCTGACACCGATATTGAAAGCATAGAGATCGTCCCAATAGAAACCTCCGAAGTCACCGGGCATCTGCACAGGCTTGCCATGATAATATACCGAAATGGTCCGATTCTCTCCTATCTTCAACGGAGAAGGTAAACTGATCGCAATAGTAGAATCATTGTAGCTAAACCTCAGCGGAGCAGCACCCGCCCTGACCGAATCCACACTAAGCCCCAGAAGGTCGAGTTTGATGTAATTGACATTAGAGACTCGCGCTGAAAAAGTAAGATCCGCTCTGCCATGTAGGACCTTAGCCGAAAAATCGGATACATCAATCGCAAGGTAAGTATGTAGTATGTGAATAGAATCACTGCGCGTATCGGGAGCATTGCCCCGGGCTATGGTACACGCTGCCACAAGGCATATGACTAATAGGCTGAACTTACTCATCCGGCCAAAAATAAGGAAAGGGGTGAAAAGGGAGGAAATAAAAAGGGACGGTATGATAGGGTGGGTGCTCTTTATAAAATAAATATATGAGCACTTTTCATTAAATTTGAGTATGAGTCTAAAGTAAGACATATATCTTGACACTTCTGTGATACTTTCTTTTTGCGGATGATGCCCCAGAGAAGAAGGTTATCACTGTGGATTTTTTTGACAATTTTATTAAGAATGAAAGCTATAATACATTTATCTCAAATTTTGTGATTGAAGAGATCAACAATACAGATGACAATGAAAAACGTGATGCGTTATTACGTGTTATAGAATCCTACCCGATACATTTCATCGACAATGCCCTCAAGGTGTCCAAAGGTGGCGAGCCGAAAAACATTTTCTTCCTGACCTATGATGCCTTCGGCGTACTGCCTCCGATATCTAAGCTCACAGTGTCACAGGCTATGTACTTCTTCCTTTCGGGTTTCACCTCTAAGGTAGCAGGTACCGAAGTCGGTGTCCTCGAACCACAGACGACTTTCTCAGCATGTTTCGGTGCTGCCTTCCTGCCGCTCCATCCTACTAAGTATGCAGACCTGCTCGGCCAAAAACTGAACGAAAAGAGTTATATCAATGTATGGCTGCTCAATACCGGTTATTATGGCGGGCCATATGGCATCGGCAAACGAATGAGCCTGCCACATACACGCGCCCTGATCACTTCTGTGCTTTCGGGCAAACTGAATAATGTGGAATATACCACCCATCCTATATTTGGGCTGGCTATGCCTACATCATGCGAAGGTGTGCCATCAGAGATACTAAATCCGATCAATACCTGGGCAGACAAAAATGCATATCAGGCCAAAGCAAAAGACCTCGCTGCACAATTCAACAAAAACTTTGAGAAGTATGCTTCTCTGGCTTCACCGGAGATAAAGTCAGCAGCGCCGGTAGTGGCGTAGCTTTTTAGGAAGTTCAATGTGGTCCGTCTTGTCACTACACTATTAAGTATGGCTGCAAACTCATACCTATTTCAAAACCGGCTTTAGGGTAGCTTTACGGATGTTGAGACCTGATATTATTGCTGCTGTTTTGTTTTTGATGTAGTTTAGCCTCTCCGCTTCCGGTATTTCAAGCCATTTGCGGGCAGCTTTTTCTTTCCATTCCCATACTTCCAGCTGGGCTTTTGATTCTTTACTCATAGTCGATTAATTATAAAGGTGTAACAATACGGAGATCGTTAAAATAATGATTAGCGATATTTACTTGCCTGATTTTCTGTTCACGGTTTA
>Ga0206911_1061_pt1 | contig 25990 bp, 20 predicted proteins | sample Alteio_BWOrgHeat_74_FD_152956 | JGI IMG/M metagenome (GOLD analysis project Ga0206911, IMG submission 152956) | Enriched cells from forest soil in Barre Woods Harvard Forest LTER site, Petersham, Massachusetts, United States -... | ecosystem: Environmental > Terrestrial > Soil > Temperate forest >...
CTACCGATAATGCGAGAATCGCGTATACGAGCTTTCTGATTCCTGAAGAATCAAAACCAATTGCTTTCCATTACAATAGAGACCGAGCTACAATAGATGTATATGAAATTGACAGCGATTTTATTGGCAAGTATTATAAAGAATATATTAAAAAGGGTGATTTGGATTACACATTGATCAGCCGAAGTAAGTTTAAATCTCCGGTAAGTATTAATGCTGATGAATTTCGTAAAGAACATTACAGTATCAATAAACAAGAACAGACAATAATAGCTAGGAGAGCCTCTCTAAGTTTATTTGATCGGATAAAGAATTTATTTGGAACGTGATTTTAGCGTTTTCCATTTAGGCCTACAAAAAAATTAATTTATAAGTATTAGCCTCTAAATAGAAAAAACAAAAGTGCGCATACAATATCTTTTTTTATTGATGTTTGTCTCAATTACTGCATTTTCTGCCTATAAATATATTTCCAGAACCTTTGGAGTTGCAAATTGTTCATCTACCTATTTTTTTGAACCAGACTTTTCCATAGATGATTTGGAATACCAAATAGTAGCTGCAAATCTTGCTCTTCACAATAAGTTTCCTGTTTACGGTTTTATCAGTAGTATGGATGATTATCACCTCTGCAAATACCCCGATAGCGTGGCTTATTATCGTGACACAAAAAAAGCGGGCACTTTAATTTTTGTGAGTAAACCCCCTTTATACTCATTATGCCTTGGGGTCGCATACAAGCTATTTGGCTTTAAACCATGCATAGCTTTATTATTTAATTTTATTTGTTTCATCCTTATTGTGTCTCTTATGCCGGTGGCCGGATTCTTTATATATCGTCTGCCAGGTTCGATAGCAGGAATTATAGCAGCACTTCTTTATTTAAGTATCCAAGAAATTAAATTATATACAATCAATGCCGAAGGCCTGACCGCCCTTCTGGTGATGATCGCCTTTGTAATTGGAGTCGCAACAATAAGAGCACGAAAGCTTTTCATGTATTTTATACTTGGTATCAGCCTGGGCTTATTAATGCTTTGTAAAGGATATTTTGTTCTAAGCCTGATACTATTTTCGATCTACCTATTATATAAACTATTTAAAGACAATACATTTATATATTTAAGGGCATTAATATTTATCAATTTAGGACCATGTATTTTAATCCTTTTGTGGATGATCTATATTAACCCTCTCGTCCACAATGATCTACCTGAAAGATTATTATTTTACCAGAAGCTAAAGGCCACCGCTCCTCAGTTACTATTGTCAGATCGTAGTCAGGGGTTCGATAGTACTGGCAAAGTGAGGAGCGATGTCATTGAATGTATCAATAAACACTACCAATATCAGTTTGCCAAAGTAAATGGCCTCGTAGTGATTAGTAATCTTGTAAACGATGATAATATCCTTGATGTGCATAATGAATATTGTACCGATGGCGACTTTCATCCGGAATGGAGGATCATTAGTAATTCCTTTTATAATCAGCACCCTGGCCTTACTGGATATCAAAGACTTTGGCTGTTCTACTCCGAAAAACCACGTCTGGGATTACAAATCGCCCTGGCCAAATTGATAAATGCAAGCAAATCACCTGCGAACATTATTTTTTTTATATCTATTATAGCGATAGCCCTTTTATTGATCACGCATAGATTAAATGAACTATTGGTCCCTGCGGCTATATTGCTAAGCGATATATTTTTTGTATTGATATTAATGTATGGCGATATAAGATTTGTCCAAACAGTGAACTCCGTAGCAACACTTTTTTTCATCTTGGGTTTATTGATTTTATGCAAAGCTATTGCCAGTTATATTTCGAAGTTAGGCCGATATTCGCTTTAATAATAGCGTGGCTAAATCAATAAAAATAATAAAAAAGAAGTATTTGAAAGGCGATCCCAAAAGCCCCTGAATGGTTCAAATGATAAAAAGTAACTTATCTTACCCCACGAAATAGTCAATCTCAAGATGGCCGGGATATATGCCAAAACACAAGTAGTAGCTAATGCACATAGAGTGGGTGAGGTATTGCTGATGAGTGGATTTTTCTATATAGCCCTTCCTTTCGCTTATCCCTTTCCCTTTTCCTCTTTGCCGCTGGCTATAGGCAGTATTGCTATTTTATGCTATATATTTTCTGTGTATTATTTAAATTCTTATTGCGATTACGCGATTGATGTAAATAATAAAAGATTGGAGCATCTGTCATCAATCAGGAGATTACAATACCTTTTTTTCACTCTTGCCTGTTGGAGTTTCTGTTTTGTGACATTCTGGTGTGTGAACAAAATTGCCTTGGGATGCTTTCTTTTCTCATTTTCGCTATGGATATTATACTATGCCCGCCCATTCAGATTTAAGTCGAAGTTATTTTTGGGTTCGATCATTCATTTTATATGTGGCATTCTTCATTTTCATATGTGCTACACCCTTGTAGGAGCAGTTTCTATGAGGTCTGTGACAGTGAGTATTTTTATAGCTTTACTCCTTACTATTGGCCATTTAAACCACGAGCGGTTGGATTTTGTATCGGATATGAAAAATAATATTGCTACCACGACCGTAAGGATGGGAGAACAGTTTACTAAAAGCGCAGTGAAGTTTCTATCGGGGTTTACTATTGTCTTTTGGGCCGTATTATATTTTTCCGGCATTATTTCCTTATCAGAATTTTCTTGCTTCCTGCTGCCACTGTTATTGTTCGTCGCGCTTCAATGGAACAAAGCTATTTTTGAAAATACCACTGTTTTTAAAAACTATTATCGCATACTTTTTTTCATTGGAGGAGTATTGCTGTTGATCTCAAAAATGCTGCAAGCTATTTAAAGCACTTTATCATAGAGTAGTCTATTCCATTTAATTCGACTAGTTTTTTTAATGCTATACATGCCTTCAGGTGACGGGTAAATGCAGATGTCAATCTGTTATCGGGATCGCTTAGTTTTTTTAGGGCTTTTGCGGAGGAATAGTCAATCCCCCTTTTTACATATTGTAAAAGGGAGGATTTATCAATCTTTGTAAACCCGGTCTTTTTTATTACTTCTTCGTTGTAAACCAAATACTCGTTTACTGCCCATCCTTCACTGAATTCATTTAGCAATGCCCGGCAATTATTATTGTCGCTGGATCCAGAGTTGGTATAATCAATAATTATTAAACGCCCTCCTTTTTTTAATATCCGGTTTGCCTCGGCGAAAAACAATTCTTTTTTGCTCGCATGGCAGAGGCTTTCTAAAGCGTAAACTACATCGGCACTCTCATCGGGTAATGAAGTATCGCAATAATCTGTGCATAAAAATTCAATACTGCTTCGAGTGAGGTCGGCGGCATAGAAGCTTTTTGCCAAGCCGATCTGAGATTCTGAAATGTTGATGGCTTTTATCTCTATGTTGGAGAAGTTCTCTGCCAGGTACAGTACACTGCTTCCTATACCACAGCCCGCATCCACAACTGTTTTTGGTGAATTTCCTTCAAGGCCAAGCTGTGATGCCAAAAACATATTCATCCTTTGCTTTGCCTCATCATTGTTTGATATCCCATTTTCAAAATAACCCATGTGCATGGCATGGGATATTGGATTATGCCCCTGCTCAAATCTGGTCAACCAACAATCGTTATAATAATTTAAGACGTTTTCTATATGAGTAGTAGTACTAATGTTTTCCATACCCCTGATGCATATTAGGTGATAACAGTTTGTTTGCTATCCGTTTTCTGTTTTTTAATTTTTTATAAAACCGCAGGAAAGAACAAAAGGAGACCAATTTATAAAGCAATCCTGCTTATTTTTTTCTAGCATTTGCCTCTTTTCACAAATCTATGAAAATAACTCAAATAGTGGGCTAACGAAACCAGATCATGACAGCATATCCGGCTGAAATCTGATCGTCAAAGCACTTAATCTGAATCGCCATTGCCGACGTTCCTTATTTTTTTGTATTGCCTGGCAGCCCAGGACAAAGCCGTTTTCCAGCCCTGTGACCACCAGAAGTTTATAGCAATAGAGGATTCTGAATTGGAAAGATGATGCCACCAGAGACCGGGGATATATAGCGTCTCTCCAGCTTTCAACTGAGTTATATATGGCTGAGCCTCATTAAACCGCGGGTACATCATATAGTCGGGAGCTTCTGGGTCTACTTTTGCCATATTGGGTATTTTGGAAAACCTTGAATGGCAATATACCGGTGCTGAAGGCGGGAAAAGAATGATTTTTTTTTCTCCCTTTACCAGCACATATAGATTTTCTGGAAGGTCCTGATGCAATGGTGTAACCGTCCCCTTCGGGCTTATCCATATCCTTGAGTTTAAATATGTGCCATTAGCGCAATATAGTGGTGTTATATAGTCTTCCTGAAAAGAGAGTGGGAAAACATCTATAGGAGATGTGATAGCACGGCTGTCATAAGTCTCTCCACTTTCTATAAGCTCTATGCTTTGCTGTATAGGCACACTTTTTATATCCACCCCGGTCTCTGTATCTGCATAGCAGCGGCCATCTTTTATTGGTATAGTACTGGCCTTCACCTGTCCAAACTTATTTGAAAAGTAGGAGAGGTCCCAATTTTTCATTGCCGGCCACGCATCAGCCAGACCTGTGATCACCACAGGTTGGTTCGCAGAAACATAACTTGAATAAAACTGCTCGACTGAAGGAGCGGGTATGCGGGGGATAGGAATTGGAGTAAGCATTATATGGCCCGGATTAAAATCGATTTAAGAAAACCTAAGTTAATAAATTATTTCTTTGGGGCACTATTGTCCAGGTTAATCACCAGTTCCAAACGAATATTTCTTAATCAATGTTTTGATTAATTTATTGGTCAATTTAAATAATCGAAATAATTACTACATGTTTTTCCCATATCCCGATTTATATCAGGTAGTAGCAGTTTGTTTAGTAGCAGTGAGAGTTAAACGAACCAGATTTTCTTTTCCGATAAACCTGTTTATACGTTCATTTTCCATATCCGTAAGTTCCTCGGAATTAATAGAAGCTGGTTTGTGCTTTAGACCAAAGAATTTCTCTAAATAAAACCGCATTATTCCAAAACCTCCGATCATGTTATAGCGTAGTTCCTTAAAGGACTTCATATTTCTAAGCCTTTTTAAAATGTATTTAGGGCGCATGTAAAACTTAAATGTCATCCTGCGATATTGTACCAAAGTTTCTTCGGGTGTCATGGAGTCGATTCGAACCAACGGAGTAGCACCATAATATATATCCCAATCGTAAGAAAGTATCCTGTCTTCCCGGAGCGCCTTATTGAAAACATCATTGCCCGGAAAAGGGGTGAGAATAGCTACCGACAAAAGATCAGGGTCCAATTCTTTGATCATTTTAATGTTTTTATCAATGACGGCCTCGTTATCGCCTTCGCTGCCGACTATCAGGCAGGCTCTTATTTCTATGCCAGCATTTTTTGCCCATTTGACAGCATCATTCACCTGGTCGATACCGATTTCTTTTTGGAAACCATCCAGGATATCCTGATTGAAATTTTCGACACCATACATGATTCCCCAGCAGCCTGCCTTTTTCATCATCAATAGCATTTCCTGGTCCACTATATCTACTCTTGCGAAACACAGCCACTGGATATCAAGTGGATTTTCGATGAGCAAATTACAAAGCTCAACGACCCTGCTTTTCTGGACCGTAAATACATCGTCCATGAAGGCAATGTCTTTGATGCCATAGGTATCAGATAAAAATTTCATTTCAGCATACAGACTCTCCGCACTCCTGTAAGTCCACATTTTACCCACTGTCCTGCGACAAAAATTACAACTCCAGGGGCATCCCCTGCTGGTGATCATCATCATGGCTGGCAGCCTTTTAAAATTACCGATAATTGGCCTATACTTGGGTACATCCAACATATCATAGGCTGGCATAGGCAGCTCGTCCAGCTTTTTGATTCTGATCCTGGGTGCGTTTCTGATAAACTGGATTTCGCCCTCCACCTCTTGTTTATGCGCCAAGCCAGGAATATCCCCGAAAGGGAAACCTTGTAACAATTGTATAAGAGTCTCCTCGCCTTCACCTAAGGCTACACAATCTATATATTTCCTGTCCAGTGATTCATCTGGCACGAATGAGGCATGTGATCCGCCCAGCGCCAAAATACAATCAGGAAAATATTTTTTGCAAACCCTGGCTACTCGAAAAGAAGCATTTATAGTAGGAGTAGTAGTGGTGATGCCGATGAGTTTGATCGTTTCAAACTTATTGACATAATTTTCGACAAAGTACTTTTCAAATTCCTTATCGGTATCCTGAAACTCCAGATTGCAATCAAGAATATTGACTGAAAATTCGTTTTCCCTTGCATAAGCAGCCAAAGCTATTATACCAAGTGGCACATCCAGCGTTCTTTGTCCGAAATTAAATCCTCCAGGAAAAGTAAATGGCGGGTTAACAAGTAAGCAATCAAGATGTTTGGCACTCATTGAGAATTTATTGATTTTACATAACCCGAATCCGTATTATAAAAATATCAAAAATGATTGATAAAAACAGGGTTTGTTGTATGAAAGCTACACAAAAATTGTCATAAGTTGATAGGTAAGATGGAAATAAAATGGACAGCCGCAGTTTGAGCCTTCAACGATCTGACAAAAACAGTCCTTAGCCTGTCAAAAATGGGTGGCACGTGATTACAAAACACCGTTTACGCTAGTATGCTATTCATCGCCTCTTGATTTATTAAAAACTCTAAAAAGCTTAGAATAATAAAAAATTCACTGATGATCATAGTCGGATAAGCTCCTTTGTTTTATTCATTACCAGTTCTCTTAAGTCTTTATTCAGTGCCAGTGTTGCGGGGGCTACTATTCTATCGTTTTCAAAATATTTTCCTGTTACTCCTTCTAACTCTGGTGCAGATGCCAGGTATACGGATGTATGAGCACCTTGCTCTGCATCTATTCCTACTAACCAAGAAGTGATGCACCAAAAAGATCTGTAAATAATACCGGTTTCTCTTCTGCCTATACTTGTGCGGACAAGCCCTGGATGTACGCTATTAACAGTAATATTTTTTTCTTTTAATCTTTCAGCTAGTTCTATCGTGAAAATCACATTTGCCAATTTACTTTGTGCATATGCTTCCATTAAAAAATATCCCATAAAAGCGTACAAAATCTTCAGCGAAAAACGAGCTTTCATGAAATCAGAAATCCAAGTCTTAAATGTAATATGTTGCTTTTTGGTAAAAGAGTCAAAATTGATCCTACCGTCATAATGAGACCGAGAAGTCACATTAATTATCCTGGCTTCTACAGATTTGCTTAAAACGTCTAGTAATAATAATGAAAGGAGATAGGGTGCGAAGTGGTTCAATGCTATTGTTTTTTCCAAGCCGTCTACAGTATACTGAAAAGTAGAAAAAACTCCGCCAGCATTATTGATAAGGACATCTATATGGTCATATTTCTCTTTTATTGCGTATGCCAATGCATAGATCTCTTTTTGAGAAGACAGATCGGTTATGTAATAATCCGGTATATTATTTGTTTTCTTTGCTATAGTCTTGAGAGCATTCAGTATTTCATCTTTCTTTTCGGCAACCACGATTATTTTCGCACCCTGCGCTGATAGATTAATAGCAGTAGCCAAGCCAATACCGGAACTGCCTCCTGTAATGAGTATGATTTTACTTTGCATGTCATTGCGCCGGTCGGCCATACTCTGAAAATTATATTAACGGTAGTCTTTGCGTAAAGCTACTATTGTTTTTTTTGGAAGAAAAACAAAGTGGCAATATGTTAATTTTTTGATAAGATACGTTACAGTGAAATAAGCATCTTCTGTGGAAATCTTCCATTACTAATGGATTATTTGCCACCGGTTCTTAGGTGTCTATTAAGGTCACCCATTTACCGTACTTGGTAAAATAAAATCCAATGTGTCCAGACTAAGAGACTATAGGATAGTTTCAAAAGAAGCCGTTTTAAAATCTTTCTGTCTTTATACTGTATACTTGCATTTTCTTGCTTTGCCCTGAGATTATTTGGGGTGTAATCATATTAGCAAAGGAGCGAAAGGAATATTATCAAAGAACAGCAATAAAAAATTATAATTCCATTGACGAAGTCAAACTAAAATATGGAAAAATATTTCATTCGATATCCTGAGATCAGGCATTTTATTGTCGTTTTGGGCCTAACTGCAATACTTTCTTTTGTTGCTACATTATTGATAGATCCGGTTTGGGGATATTATGATTCTTATATAGCGGCAATGGTTAGTGGCCAGCTGAGTGGTGTATTCATAAATGAGTCATATCACTTAGGGTTAAATTCTGTGATCAAATTATTGGTGATTTTGCATAGGCATATCCCGCAGATACCTTGGACGGCCATATTGCTATTTCTTATGTGGGTTTATGTACAATCAATTTCAATAGTTCTAATATTAAAATGGCTCAATAAAGGTTGGGGGTGGAAACTGGTAGTTCTTGTTTGGGGAGTCTTATTATTGTTTGTTTTTGGCTTTTCTTTTATAGAGTATTCTATCACAGGCATAGGGATGTTATTGAGTTTTATATCGCTAATTGCAATTTGGGATATACAAAAAACATCAAAAAATGGTATATCCGATTGGGCATGCAAAGTCCTTTTATCTATTGGCTTTATATCCGGTTATTGTATGCGTATTGAGTCGGGCCTGGGGGGTACGGTTATAGCTATTTTGTTCATCCTGCTGAGCGAGCGGTCGCTTTTGGTTTTATTAAAAGCATTTGTTGTTCCGGTATTTTTTTCATTTCTCTTTTTCATCCATTTTTATCATACACTAAATGATCACTACTTTTTCAGGAAAGTTGACCCGATTGTTTTTTATGTGACGGATTCGCATAATAGCCCTCCTTGGGTGGCCGCAGATAGTATAGAAGAAATCAAAATAAGATTAATAAAAGCATCTGTTTTGATAGATTCTTCTCAGTTTAACTATGAAATATATAATAAACTGGCCTCAAAAAAATGGGAATATGAAAAAAAACATACCCTCAGGCCTCAAGCAGCCTTTAGGCAAATAGTAAAAGTGGCGGGACCAACTATTATTTCCAATTTGCCCCTTACATCAGTATACTTATTAGTATTAACATTCTCTCTCATAGTAATGAAGACTCCCAGGGGACGACATTTCTTCCCTATCTTAAGTTATAATATCCTTTGGGGTCTGATAATATGCTCGCTGGCGTACTCTATGAAAATGGAAAAGTGGCACTATATCCCATTAGTACAATGTGCAATACTCGGAAATATTTTTTATGCTATTAGTAAAGCAGGGATTGAAAAAGTGACTTTTGGAATCCTGAAGCGTTCAATGTTTTTTATACTTTTCGTCATGCTGATTGTAAACTACATAATCAGTATAAATCAAAACCATAGAGGCATAGATGAGAAGCTTAAAATAGCAAACGAAATATTCAAGGCGCAAGGCGAGCAACTTGTTTTCTTTGATGTCAATACCCGTGAGATTTTGGATAATTATGTTTTTAGGAATTATCACAGACTGCATAATATACAGTTCTATGATATAGCACAGTTTGCATATCTGCCTGAATACGAGAAACATTTAAACAACTTATGTCACTGCAATGCTCATTCAGCAAAGGATTTTTTTCTCTTCTTGAAACAAAATAGGAATCGAATAGATTATTATTCATCCTCTGAGCGGGTAAGTTTATTGGCTGAATTTATGCGTAAGCTATATGGTGTAAATGTGGTTTTTAGACCGGTGTCCCGGACAGAACTGAAGGAAGGTGGCTACGGCCTTGGAGAGATTGTCAAATATAAGCTGGAATTTCCAGAGTGATTTATTTTGAGTACTTTTATTGAATGGCCACCAAAATTGAGTTTATTTCGCATGACCTTCAGTCTACGTATAGTGAAAGGGGGTTTGTGACTTTACCCCTCCTAAATGCAGAAACAACGATGAAACTTGGGGAGATATTCTCTAAGCATTTTGACATTGAGCTGTTCCCTAAAGTATATGACACTATAGCTTTCACAGAAACCGGGTTGATAAAGCAAGTAAATGAGGAAATAAATAGTGAATGCCTGAAAGAATTGAAAAAGATCTTAAAGGGATTCAAAATAGTTGCTTCAATTTTCTTTATAAAAAAGCCTGGGGAAGATAGCCACTTAAGTTTGCATATAGATACATCTCTAACAATAGAGCCATATAATGCGATGGGCATTTGGATTCCACTTTGTGATATTGATGAGGCTACAGGCAGATTTTGTTTGCTCGAAAACAGTAATTACTTTCTGCCGCCATACAATACGCCTTCAATGCCATGTCCATACAGCCAGGTAGAAGATATGCTGAATCCATATCTCAGGTGTATCTCGATGAAGGCTGGAGACGCTTTGATCATGGATAATAGTATAGTGCATTGTACACAGAAAAATATATCTCAAAAAACAAGAATTGCAGTTGTAATAAAGATCATTGACCAATCTGCCCCATTGGTCACCACATATTATGACGAATCGGCGGAAGACGGAAGGAAAGTTAAACTTTATAAACAAGACGAAGATTTTTTCACAACAGAAAATTTTCGATTGCCCACTCCTCCAGCGAGTGCAGAATTTATGTCTTACGTCCCGGGTTTGCCAAAATTGTTTCAAAAAGAAGAAATACTGGGCCTGATCGATAAACATAACCCACTCACTTACGGAGTTAATTGAACTACTTTGATACAAGACTGCTGTATATGCTATAGCAGGTTTCCGATTAAGGAATCAGTATAAATTGATAGCAATTGAGTGGTCAACATTTGGTGCAAAAATCAAATATGATCTGCCATACTCGCTTCTGACCTAATAAAAAAAAATATACCAATTATTAAGGCTAAGAGTGAAAAAAGGAGAGAAGGGAGAAACCAGATACTAGGGAAAGTATCTCCCAGGACCACCCATCTGAAGCCCTGAATAATACCAGACAAGGGATTGAGGTATATGAGGAAGTAATATTCTTTTGGAATCAAGGTAACTGGATAAAAAACTGGAGTTAGCCAAATCAAAAAGCCGACTAAAGTTGGTATAAAGTGATTTAAATCACGGTATCGTATAGTCAAAGTATTGAGCCATATCGCTATAGCACAACCCGGTATAAGGGCAACGCAAATGAAAACGGGCAGGAAAACAATGTGGGCTGAAAGTGGGTACTTCAATAGTAAAATCAATCCTAAGAGGAGTATTAATGATATGCCCACTTCAATTAAACTAATAAGTACTTTTGAAATTACGAGTATGATTCTTGGGAAATACATTTTTTTGACGAGTTGCTGATTGGCGACTATCACTCCACTCGCATTATTGACCATAAAGCTGAAATTATTCCATACAATTAAACCGGTGAAAGCAAATAGCATATATGGGTATTTTAGCTCTCGGATTTGAAAAAGTCTATCAAAGACAAAAGAGAAAAGTAACAGAACCATCAAGGGGCGAAGAAACGCCCAAAAAATATTGAGCCGGGTCTGTACGTATTGCAGCTTAAAGTCCACCCTGGCAAAAACTAATATCAAATTTCTATACTCCCATACTTCACTTAGATATTCGCATATTGAGACAGTCCCAGACTTTATTATTTTTATTGGCTTTCTTTGCGGCTGCTCCATAAGGTATCAAAACTATTAAATTTAATAGCGATTAATAATTCAATTATTAATTCTTTTCTTTTAAAAAAGTTGAACTCATTAGTTTGACTCAATCTCCCAAACATTGTTTGTATAAAATTATATGAAGAAAATGGGATAGAAATTGAACTTATTTATAGGGAAATGATAATTTCCGATAAGAAATAGAATCAAAAAGTATGGTTATTGTAAGTGGATTTAATAAAAATATTCCATACAGGCAGTGCACTCGATGTATTTGTGATTCGACTATCCCTGGAATAGAATTTGATTACGGTGGTGAGTGCTCACTTTGCAAAATGCATGATGATTTTGATGCCACCTTCCCCAATGATGATCGCGGGGAAAAAGCTTTAAAAAATAAGTTTGCGCAGATTAGACAAGATGCAACTGGTAAGAAGTACGACTGCGTGATAGGCATCAGCGGCGGCCGGGATAGCATTTATCTTCTGTATCTGGCAGTCACCAAATGGAAGCTACGGCCACTGGCAGTACATTTTAATGATGGATTTGATAACCCTGTGGCAGGAGAGAATATGCTGAATGCTGTGCGAAAACTGGGAGTAGAGTTACGCACTATCACCTCTGATTTTAGGGAATGTAAGGATTTAAAAATTGTGGATCTGATAGCATCTACTCCATTACTGAATAATGGCACAGATGTAGGAATAGGAGCTGCATTGTATGGAGTAGCATATAAAGAAGACATAAAGCATATTCTATTCGGACAGAGCTTTCGTACTGAGGGGGTACGCCCTCTGGCCTGGGCATATTTCGATGGGGATCACCTGCGGGCGGTACACAAAAAATTTGGCAAATATCCTTTACGTAAATGGAAAGCGGATGACCCGGGCTATAATTTGGGGATAAAGGAAATGTTCTTTTATACAGTGATCAATGGTATCCGTGTTCATTCACCATTATACAATTATCCCTACATTCGGGAAGAATCAGGAACTATTTTGCAGCGGGAACTGGATTGGGTATATCCTGGAGCTCATTATTTCGATGACCTCTATTGGGCGCTCATTACTTACATCCATCGCACTAAGTTTAATATTCAATTTCGTTTGATCGAGTATTCAGCGTTGATAAGAAGCGGACAAATGGAACGAGACATGGCTATGAAGAAAGTCGAAACACCATATCAAATAGAAGACCCTAAAGTTATATCCCTTTGCATCAAACGACTCGGAATAACTGAGCAGGATTTTGAGTCATATATGAAATTGCCACCCCGAAACTGGTGGGATTATCCAAATAGTTATAAATGGATGAAATTATTCCAATTCCCTATTTATATTTTGACAAAAATGGGAGTCTTTACCCAAGTAGTTTATGATAAATACTTCACCATCAAATTTAAATAAGGTATGCGCATAGGCATGGCACAGCTGCTGGTAGAGGGAGGTGAACCTGAGCGCAACTTAGAGCGGGCTGCTAAACATATTTATGCTGCAAAAAATGAAGGTTGTGATCTTGTCCTCCTGCCTGAGACTCTGGACCTGGCATGGACTCACCCCAGTGTATATACGGATACGCAGCCGATACCGGGCAGGTTTTCAGACTTCTTATCTTCTCTTGCTAAAGAATTGAATATATGGCTTTGCTTGGGCCTAACGGAGAAAGAAGGAGAAAAGCGATATAATACAGCGCTCCTCATTGATGATAAAGGAGAAATCGTCTATAAGTACAGAAAAATAAATCTCTTAGAAGTTGAGTTGCCTTTTTATGAGGCAGGTAGATCACTCAATGTGATTGAGACCCCATTCGGAAACATCGGAATTAATATTTGTGCGGATAACTACCACGACTCGCTGTATAATGCGCACATGCTGGCCAGAATGGGCGCGCAAATAATTCTCTCGCCGTCATCATGGACAGTAGATCATTTCGTGACCGAAGAAATGGACCCATACAAAGAAAAATGGATAAAGCCGCTGTCGACCATTGCACGTCTATATGACATACCGATTTTAAGTACTACAAGCGTAGGCTACATAGTAGGTGGGCCGTATGAAGGAAAAAAAATGGTTGGTTGTTCTCTGGCTGTCAATGAAAATGGCATAATCGCACAAGGAGAGTTCAATGAATTTGCCGGGGACCTGAAGGTAGTCGATGTCCCAATCAGGCCAGTGAAGTGGAAGGGAACACAATTTGCAAAAATGATGGAACAAAAGAGCAAGGAAGGATTATGATAATTCTAGGTATCAATGGCGGTTTCAGGCAGGGCTATCAAGATGTAAGCGCGGTAATAATCCGGGATGGGGAGGTGCTTTTCGCGATAGAAGAAGAGAGGCTGAGCAGAGTTAAATTTTCAAGTGGGAGGCTTCCCTATTTATCGGTTTTGGCAGCACTGGATTATTGTAAGCTAAGTATAAAAGATATTGATCTTATAGCGTTCCATGGTTCGACATGGGATGCAGAGATAGACAAGAGGTTGGCTGATTATTTTAAATACCATTTTGAATATAATGGTCAGATAGTTCGGTATCACCATCATGATTGCCACGCTGCCGGGAGCTATTTTTCATCAGGTTATGATAAGGCACTGATTCTTACGCTCGATAATTCTGGCGATGGGGTCTCTGTGCAGGTGAGCATAGGAGAAGGAGACAAAATAAATACCATTAAACGCTATGAACGGCCCAATAGCCTCGGGCTATTCTATTCATTGATCAGCCAGTATTGTGGTTTTATCAAGGATAGTGATGAATACAAATTAATGGGCCTGGCTGCATATGGAGATAAAAGCAAGTTCGATTTTTCATGGCTATCGAATTTTGAAAATGGTGACTTGGTCATGAATATGGACTATATAGTGGTGCCGGCACCTAAATCTCCATCGCTCCATCGGGATGAAATGAACTTCAATGAAAAATTTATTCAAAAGATGGGAGTCGGACGACGAATACCATCCGCAGCAATCTTACAGTTTTATAAGGATGTAGCTGCATCTGCGCAATCTCATCTAGAACAAACAGCGCTGGCGATTTTGGAATATTATGTCAAACAAACTGGCATAAAAAAAATATGCCTGAGTGGAGGAGTGGCCCTTAATTGTCTTATGAATCAGAAAATAATGGATTCGGGTTTCATCGATTCCGTTTTTATCCAACCAGCATCCAGTGATGCGGGCATTTCTATGGGTGCAGCCTGGCTCGCAGGAGTAGACAAAGGAATTAAACCTATAGCGCCCCAGAACGCTTTTCTAGGTACAGAATATAGTGATACTGAAATAGAAAAGGCACTGAGTATATGTCAGGTGCGTTACGAGAAAGTTGCTGATCCTGCCTTATTTGCTGCTGAGGACATTGCCTCAGGTAAGGTAGTAGGTTGGTTTCAAGGCAGAATGGAATTTGGTCCTAGGGCACTGGGCAATAGGAGTATCCTCGCCAATGCGACTATAAAGGATATACAGGGCATCGTAAATAAAAAAATAAAGTTCAGGGAAACCTTTCGGCCATTTGGCGCCTCAGTTTTAGAAAGTGACCTGCCACTGTATTTTAGTGGGAAATTGGCTAAAGCTCCTTACATGACATTGGTGTATGATGTACAGGAGGATGCAAAAGGTAAGATCCCCGGAGTGGTCCACCAAGACGGAACCTGCCGGATACAAACTATAGGTGAGAAAGATAATGAGCTTTACTACCAACTCTTAAAGTATCTAAAGGAACAAACAGGATATGGATTGGTGCTCAATACCAGCTTTAACCTGAATTATGAACCGATAGTGGAGTCGCCGCGGCAGGCCATAGCTTCCTTTTTTGCGAGCGGGATTGATGTTTTATACTTAAATGGTTTCAGGGTTTCCAAATAAGCCTGATACAGTCCCGCCCCCGAAACTTTACTATCTTAGTAGGGCAAACAGCTCATAAAACCAAAAATGCCACTGTATTTTTTCTACATTTTAGTCTTCGCTTTGGCGATTTCGACTTCAGTCATCATCTATTTATTAAGAAAGCAAAGAATAAGTCAGATAAAACCCGAAACCTCTTCGCTAACGGTTACCAAATCAGGATCAGAGGGTGTAAGGATGTTTTACAATGAGACGACAGATAAGTTCCTAAATGTCTATGGAGAGGTGATACAGGCTTTCCGAACCACTAATGTCAATGACTATCTGGATTATACAATTGAAAGCGCTGAACTCAGGGATGGCCAGCGCATACTGGATGCGGGTTGTGGGGTGGGTGGACCAGCGAGCTATTTCGCCTCTAAGCTGAATATGGAAATAGAGGGGATAACCATATCAGAAGTGCAGGCGGAGAAATCTAATGAAGTAATCGCATCAAAATCACTTATCGGAAAAGTCAATATCCGCCAGGGGGATTATCACAAAATGGTCGAGATATATGGCAAAGAGCAATTTGACAGAATAATATTTTTGGAGTCATTCGGGCATTCGCAGGATCAGATACATCTGATTGAAAATGCCTATGAATGTTTGAAGCCAGGGGGCATTTTGTACATCAAAGACCTGTTTAAAAGGGAACACCCGAATGCCGAGGACGGTATAAAAATAGATACAATAGTCGATGCCATAAATAAAGCGTATTGCTATAATGTAGCCGACTTCACTGAAATAATGAAATGCATCCGCAGACTCAATTTCATTTTGCTTTTTGTGAAAACTCCCGAAGTCAAGACTGGAGAATTTGAACACCTGACTATCTCTAACGACTTCCAGAACCTCTTTGACATAGCAAAGATCATCTCCTGGGACAATTATGTTTTCCCGATCGACTTCTATGAGGTCAAAGTCATGAAGCCCCCCTTTGATGTAAACAAAGAAAAGCATTTGTATTTTTTAAACCGGCCAAACGCATAGATCAATGGACAGCAAGATGCCATTCAGAGCGGAGGACTGGTGGGTGGGCAAGGCCTCCCTCCTCGTGGGATTGGTCTATCTCTTTTCTATACATTTTTCGATCTCGTTTGATACTTTTTGGTGGTATGCTTTTTTGTCGCTCAGCACCATTATCGGATTTGCGTCCTTTGGTTATCTGGTAAATGATTATTTCGATCAGGAGAAGGATGCCAAAGTAGGTAAGAAGAATTTTCTCCTTGGTAAACCGGCCTATCTGAAGGTAGCTTATTGCCTGATCGCATTGGTTATTTTGTTCGCACCCTGGTATTTCCTCCCACATAATTCGGTCACTTATGCATTGATATCTCTGCAGTTGATATGCTATTTTATGTATTCTGTTCCTCCCCTTCGCTTGAAGGAAAGGGGCTTTGTAGGATTGATGATAGACAGTCTCTATGCACATGCTATACCGAGCATGCTCGCTGCTTATACCTATATGCTGATCGCAAAGCAGAAGCCTTCTCTTATCTTTTTTACCTTATTATTTTGCTGGCAGTCTTGCGTGGGCATCAGAAATGTGCTTTTGCATCAGATAAACGATCTGGAAAGTGATAAAGAAAGCAACACCAATACCTTTGTAAAAGACAAGGATTTTCTTTCAGGGATTTCCCTGAGATACTTGAAAGGGTTGGAACTGTTTTTTTTGATCCTGTTTCTTATTGTCTTGACCGGGCAAAATGTGCTATTTGCTATTTCAGCGATCATCCTCTGCATAGGGATTAATAGCAACTTCATGCTCGACAAGAAGAGTGGACATCGCTTTTATTTCCCCAACCTCCTTTATGATCAATGGTTGCCCTATTCCTATATCATTATCCTTGCCATCATAGATATCCGCTTTTTGCTTTTGTTGCCGGTTCAGGCATTGCTGTTTACACGTGTTTATCTGACCAATCAAATCAATAAGATCCATTTTAAAGATTATTATGACTGGCTCAGGCATGTTTCTCTTTATCTTTTTATTAAATTTAAAGTTCTGGTAAACTGGCTGATCTATTTAGCTTTTAGGTTGGTAGGCATAGATCTCAGAAAGGAAAAAACGGATGCGAGAGGCTATATTCTCAAAAAAGTAAATAAGCAGAAATAGTGTGTGGAATAATCGGGCAAATAGGTAGGCAGGCCATCTCGCAAGAGCGTTTTTGCCTGAAGCGGGATACACTTAGCCATAGGGGACCTGATGGAAAGGGGGAGGTATTTCTTCAGAATGATACGATAGCATTAGGCCATACACGGTTGTCATTTTTTGATCTGTCAGACAAGGGTAAGCAGCCTATGACCGACGCCACGAACTCCATTTGGGTCACTTATAATGGGGAGATATATAATTTCCGGGAGATAAGGAATGAACTCATTCATCTGGGGAAGACCTTTTCGACAGAAACCGATACTGAGGTGCTGATAGAGGGCTATAAAGCTTGGGGGATCAATGTCATCGACAAATTAAAGGGCATGTTTGCCTTCGGATTGCTCGATTTAAATAAGCAAAAGTTATTTCTGGTACGCGATAGGTTTGGCATTAAGCCTTTGTATTATTCTCAGGTAAATGGTGAATTTATCTTCGCATCAGAGTTAAAGGCCATAGTCAGGCATTCCTCTTACAAATACGAGATCGATTTTTCCTCTTTCTCTGATTACTTCACCTATCGGTATATCCCATCTCCTAAAACAATTTGGGAGAATGTTTCAAAGCTTCCTCCTGCGCATTATTTGGAGTATGACCTCTCTTCATCTGAATACAAGTTGCATGAATATTGGAGAACTTCATTTTCGGGGAAAAGCATCTCGAAGGAGGAATTGGCGTTGGAGTATGGCAAAAAACTGGAGGAGTCTATTGTATTGCACAACAGAGCTGATGTGCCGATAGGTTCGTTTTTGAGCGGAGGATATGACAGTTCTGCGATAGCATACTTCTTATCAAAAAATAAATATTTGCCGAAGACCTTCTCAATTGGCTTTGAAAACTGGGAAAACAGTGAAGATAAATTTGCCTCAATAGTAGCTGAGAGGTTTGGCCTTGAGCATTATCCCTTGATCGTTTCAGAAGGCGATTTGAATATTCTCGATATGATGCCGGAGATGTATGATGAGCCAATCGCTGACATATCGACCTTGCCTACTTTTCTGGTGAGCAAAAGTGCCAGAACTCAGGTGAAAGCTGTGATGAGTGGTGAAGGCGCTGATGAATCACTTGGGGGCTACACATGGGAAAAGGATTGGTATGCTGACCACTCAAAACCCTGGTATCAGAGCTTATTTAAACACAATTCAGAAGATATGGTCGGATATTATGCAAATGCTATGGCGATGGGATGTTTTGGTGAATTCGAAAAAAAGCAATTATTAAATCCGGTTTATCATAGCTCAATAGCGGTAGACAGTGATTGGTTTTACAGACAAAACTACAATAGCGAAATATCCTCTTTTCAGGCCATTCAGCAGATGGATATAAAATGTTTTATGGGAGAGCTGGTACTCACTAAGATCGATAGAGCCAGCATGGCAAACTCACTGGAGGTTAGGGTTCCATTTCTCGACCACGAGTTGTTTGAACTGGTGTTTGCCTATCGGGAGAAATGCTATCTGGACAAGCAGAAAACCAAGTACTTACTATATGAAAACATTAAAAAGGCCATGCCTGAAGTAATCCTTCAAAGAAAGAAGCAGGGTTTCGTGGGGCCGGATAAGTTCTATATGAATATGCCATGGTATGAGGCGAATCTCCGGGATTCGAAATTGATAAAGGAAGGAATTGTAAATAAGGAGTACTATCTTCAGTTATTGACACAAAGGGACCATTGGCGCCTTTGGAAACTAATGGTAATGGAGAAATGGTTTGCTCACTGGGCAGTATAGAGGACTAGTAAAAATGCAATAGAAGGTGATGGGTGCGAATAGATTTGTTTTTGTAGTTTGTGGCTCAAGAGAGCATATAGACACCATGCACTTTTCGATCAGTGCGTTAAAAAGATTTTCGAAAACTGAGATCATAGTTGTTACAGATACCTCCCGCAATGAGGTTCCTATAGAGCATAACACTGTAATAGATATAAGCACGCCTGAACAATTAAATCATCATCAGGCCAGCATTTATCTTAAAACGGGGCTAAATAGGTTCCTTGAAAAAGGCAATAATTATTGCTATCTCGATACAGATGTGGTAGCTCTGGATAATACGGTGGATGATATTTTTGTAAAGTATGTGGCGCCGGTTACCTTTTGTACTGACCATTGTGTGCTCGATGAGTTTAGCCCATCTGCTATAAACTGCGGATGCTATGAAGCCTTTATAATAGATCAGAAGAAGCCGTATTATTATGCAGATGATTTTCAGAAAAATGTCTTACCAGGATTGCAATACATAGATAGATGTGTGAAGGAGATCGAAGCGCTGGTAGCCGAGAGTAAATCATCTAAATGGGGCTATAAATGGCATAAATTTAAGTATTCGCTTCCGGGCAAATACTACCATCTGAATAGTCGGTATAAAATGGACAAGGAACGGGGAGTATGGTATGATCAAAATGATGCGCCGCTGATATATAAGAGTACAGATAAGGACGACATATTATATACTGTGGGGAAAACAGGTTTTTCCTATAATTATGAAACACAGCAATGGTACAGGCCGGATGGCTCCTCACTGACGCGCATCAGTTGTGCTCACCTACAGGAGAAGTTAAGAGAGAAATTCGGCATAGATGTGAAACTGCCGCTTTGGAAACATTGGAACGGCGGGGTGTTTTTATTTAATGATGAGTCATCTGATTTTTTAGAATACTGGCATAATGCTACAATGGCTATCTTTGCAGATAAAGATTGGAAAACGAGGGACCAAGGGACGTTGATAGGGACAGTCTGGAAATTTGGCCTGATGGAGCATGTGACGCTACCAATTGCATTTAATTTGATAGCGGACTATAATAACGAAACAATAGAGTATTTGGGTAACCTGACTTTTAATATCGGCATAGATAAAAAAACGATCAAACCGCATTTTATTCATGTATATCACCATTGGGGGGATGAGGGTTGGGATGTATGGAGAGATATAGAAAAACATATCCTGGGATAAAGGGAAAATATGATTTTAAGTAAAGAGACCATTCAGGCGTATAATTCATCGCGCACTTATGCTGATAAGAGTATTGTTTGTCATGCACCATACGTAAATTTAAATTTCGAGCAGACCGGAGATGTACGTGCCTGTTGCTACAACTTTAAGCATGTGCTAGGCAAATGGCCACAGCAGAGCATTAGGGAAATATGGCAGGGAGAAAAGCTCAAAGCGTTGAGGGGCTACATCAGAGAGGATAATCTGGGTGGCGGCTGTATAGAATGCGGTAAAATGATCGAAGCCGGTAATCATCAGGGGGTTCGTGCCCGGTACTATGATGAGTTTGCTGCGAACTCGCTGACAGATAAAGTATCAAATATGGCGCGAAAGGTCACTGGTGGATTTGTTTATCCCAAGGTCATGGAGTTTGAGCTGAGTAATGAATGTAATCTGGAGTGTATCATGTGTAATGGCAGTTTCTCCTCCAGCATCCGGAAAAACCGCGAAAAGCTCCCGCCTATTATTTCTCCCTATAATGACAAGTTTGTGGATGAGCTGGACGAGTTCATTCCCCACCTCACGGATGCCAAGTTTCTCGGGGGAGAGCCTTTTATGATAGATATTTACTTATCTATCTGGGAGCGGATACTTAAGATCAATCCTAAGATCAGGATGCATATCACTACCAATGGCACATTCCTGAATAATCGTATCAAAAATCTGCTCGAAGGGTTGAATGCCGGTATCATCATGTCGATAGATTCTGTAGAGAAGGAAACATATAAGAGGATACGGGTAAACGGAAACTATGATAAGGTGATGGAGAACCTCGAGTATTTTATTGATTACACTAGGAGAAAAAAGACTTTCATCTCAATGGCTGCATGTCCGATGACAAATAACTGGATGGAGCTACCCCAGATGCTGGAGTTTTGCCTCGCAAGGAATATCGCACTCTATTTCAATGTCGTCTTTACCCCTTTTGAGTTATCACTTCGGGACCTACCTGCAAAGGACTTGGAGGAAGTAATAATTTTTTTAGAAAATTACTCGCTGCCTGAGATCACGGGCAACCCCCAGAGTCCAAGGAACCTAAGTATAAGTGCCTATCGTGATTTTGTATTGCTGCTCAAGGGCTGGCTGAATGACAAACAAACTCCTATGTCTGCGAGAGATATCGAAGCTGTCAAGAATCATGATGTAGAATGGTCGCTCGATGAAATATCAAATACTATCTTTAAACTGATAGAGTTGCAGCATCTTGGTTTCACAGAGGAGCAGAGAGCGCTACAGGAGCATTTAGCGGCACTTTTTGTGAAAACCCCTAAAGGCAGGATAGCTGAATCCCAATATTGCTTCATACAGTCAGCGGATAAGTATCTGAACAAAGCGCACGATGAGAGCTCGTTAGAAAAGCTTAAAAAACTAGCGCCACTGATAGAGACCCATCCTTATCGGGATCATATCATGAGCATGTCGTCACAGGCCGGGGCTCTGGAGTTTGCAGCGCTTATCGCAGATAAGGACATAGGAGAATTAGAGCAGATCTTTGCAGCTCAGTTTAGTTCGCGCCTATAGGCGGAGCAAATCTCTTCTCAAATTCATCCACCAGGTCATTTATACTTCGTGATTCGAGCTGTTTGTAAAAGACATCAGCAGGGACGTCCCGTACGATCTTATAAAATTCGATCTCACTATTGTGTTCCTTGATCTTTGATACCACCAATGCTGTCTTATCTATCACGTTACGGAGACGATATTTTTTTTGTTCCTCCCCCTCATTGAAGTTAGAATAAACATAATCCTGCAATGCAGTCTCAAAAAACTGCTGGGCATCTTCTTCGAGTTCGACTACTGTTTTATTGTTTTCTCTTTCCTCCCTTTCTTTGGCTTCATGTAACCAGTTCTTGATCTGCACATTCACCAGGTTATCGTATATCCCAATATTATATGCAGATAGCGATCCGGTCCTGTCTTCCTTGGTATAGGTCACATTGGTGAGCTGTTCATGTACAGTCGACAGCTCGGTAGATGGGAGGGCCCAGATAGACCATTCTATTGGCCGGTGAATGGTATTGAACCAGATATTAATGTTGTGCTTATTGACGAAACGGATGAACTCAGGCATTTCATGCCAGTTGTTGCGCATTGGATTTACCATCAGGCACATGGTGCGATTGTTGGTCTTAGTATACTGCTGAAAGAAAAGAAAGTGCTCCATAACCCTGTCGAAATGCGCATTGATGCGTATGGCCTCATATATCTCAGGGGTCAGGGAATCGAGTGAGAAATTAATATGGATGTTCAGCTTACCTAACCATTCTTTCACTTTGTAGTTTACTACTGTGCCATTGGTGGCGATGACGATCTTGAGTTTGGGGTTCAGTTTCTCGACTTTCTCGAATATCTTAAAGACGGAATTTATTAAAAAAGGCTCACCACCGTTGAAACGGAGCTCCTTCAGATGTGGGATGAACTCTTCCAGTTGCTCTACAAATTTATCGTCATAGGGGCTTTTGATAGGAGGCAGTTTATCCCTATTCTTTCTGATGGCGGAGGACAGTTCTCCTATGCACATCACACATTCAAGGTTGCAGGTGTTGGCTATCTCCAACTCCATCATGGTGGGGTATTCCTGAATCGGGTTTACATCATAGGCTTTAGCCAGCACCGAGGTATAGTTGCCTCCCTGGAGGTTTTTCAGGCAGACGCTGCATCTGAAAGTCAGGTCATATTCCTTGAGACGGGAGCGTAGTGTTTGGTACTTCTCTCCGAACCAAATATCGCGGATGGACTTCTCCTTGTATGAATCCGGATCTATAAATGTCAGCCAGCAAGGGGCACAGTCTCCGTGTACATTGAAGTACATATTGCTGAATGGAGCATGGCAGATATAATCCGTATTTAGTTTTTCACGTGAAGCGTTATAAGCGTTGATGGTCTCGGCGCTCAAGGAGGGACCCGACTTCTGTTTGGAGAAGTTCAGCGATTTAAAGAAAATATTTTTAAGCTCCTGTATCATACTGCAAATTGGAATGTCACGATAACTGAAGGGATATGCGGCATTGCTGTTTTAAATTTTCACTGGACATGTGTAACAGGCTATTTATCACAGTTTCAAATTTGGTCTGGATCATATAGCCCCGCAGTATCTTCTGTTCATCATCTGTGAATCCCGATAGAGTCTCATTTATTTTTTCGATGAGGGCGTTTTCCTCTATTTTTTCCACCCACTTCGGGTCTAGTTGGTATTCTTTCGCTATGTACTCCACAAGTTCCTCCTGTTCACGTAGATATATCTGAGGGTTTACGGGCGAGCGTTTCACAGGTTTGTTCTCGGTAGCTACGGGTGTGTTTTGGGTAAACTCATAATCATGGTATTTCTTCTCATCATGATTGGCTATATACCGGTCCAGGTAGTTTTTGAAATCCTCAAAGCATTTATAGTTATGGCGTTCTTTGGAGCTCAGGCGTGGCAGGGAGATATTCTCCATATAGTCGCGTATTTTTTTCAACTCATCCTTCGGCAGGTCTGCTATAGAGAACTTGATCGGCCGCTCCAGGTAGCTGACATAGATAAAAGCATTCACTTCATTGCATAGATTGATCACCAGAGGGAGCTGCTCCCAGTTGTCTTTTTGCACTGTGAAACTCAGTGAGAGATGTTTGCCCTTGCTAGTACATATCTTGCTAAAACGTCTGATGTTTTCCATCAGTTTTTCATAGATCACATTTTTCCGGATGCGCTCCAGTTTCTCTTTGTCAAAGGCATCTATGGATACGGCAAGGTCAAAATTAAGGTCAGTGACGATCTTTTCTATTTTATTATTCCAGTGGGTGCCGTTTGTGATGGTAAACAACTCAAGGTCAGGATTGAGCTCCTTTACCTTATCCCATATTTTGTAATAGATGGGTATCAGGAATGGCTCACCTCCATAGAACTTGGCTTCTTTCAGATATGGAATGTAAGTGGCTAACTGGTCTACAAATGAGTCATCATAAGGGCTATTGAGAGGCGGTAGCTTGTCTCTGTTTTTGCGGATGCTCGATGACACCTCACCACTGCACATCTGGCACTCCAGATTACATTCATTGCTCAGCTCAAACTCAAATACCTGGGGGAAAGCGGCATCTGTATGCTGGTAGTATTTATCAAAGACGAGGGGACGCAGGTTGGAGAATTTCTCCTTTTCAAAAAAGTATTTACAATGCCTACACCCGTAGTCCAGATCATTGTTTGACATATATTCCCTCAGTTTTTTGGCCTCAGAGCCCTGCCAAATTTCATCGATAGTATTATCCGGGTATTTACCTAACAGTACATCCCTGTTGTAGCCGCATACATGCACAGTACCGTTGAATGAAAAAGTAAGGCTGGTGAATGGCAAATAACAAAAGACAGGCTTAGCACCTTCGGGCCTGAACCGGTTGTATTTTTTATATAACTTCTGCTCAAGCGGATGAAAGCCTTTTTCTACGGACTCATTATATTTCCTGGAGGCCTGAAACGATGTTTTAATGGCTTCTACAAAATCGATCATTAGCTTCTGTCTTTATTAAAATTATGCCTCTGCATGGATATTATATCTGGAGGCAGATTCTACTACCAGTTGAGCTATATATTCCGGCGCGTGGGTGTCAATATGAGTAAGGATGGTCTGGACAGTATCTCTCAGGGACATTGCATAAAGAATATCCTCCGACACATTGTCGTTCAAATGCAATTTAACATTCGCAAAATAATCTTTATAATGTTCCACCTTATCATCTACTTCTGTCGGGCTGAGAGCGCCTGACTGTGACAAGTGGGCCCTCACACGGGCAAAAAAAGTTCCTCTCATTTGGTCCAGATCGCCTATTTCCAATGTTTCCCTTTTGGGGGTGAGTTTTTCAATAGTACTGTCGATTTCCTTGTTTCCCATTCCGAAAAACTTGAGCAATCTATTTAAACTTCCTTTTTGTCGTGATAAGTCATTAGGATTTTCAAGTCTTTCCCAGCATTTGAGAAGGTATTCTTTGTCTTTTTTGGTCCATGAGCTAAAATATTTCACGTACATTGGATCTCCAAAATAAAAAGTAAAATCTCCCTTGCGGGCCTTACGGATGGATTCCAATACTTCTATTAATGCCAGGAAGCGTTGCTTGCGTTTCTCCAGCGTACTTTCCAGTCCTTCCCAATCACCTAGCCTGCCGGAGAGAGTGGTGACTATGCCCGGCCTGTCGTGCATGTACTTGGCGTTTGGCCCGAATGAGTTGGCGGTCACGTGGCTTAGCACATTGGGGTTTTTGATAAACCACTGGAGAGTCTCATCAAAATCAGTATCTGTCTCTGTCGGGTAGCCGTAGATGATCCAGGACTCGGTCCGTATCCCCTGATCGGCGAACATCCGGCACATCTTATCG